>RRZT011748645.1_pt1 | contig 11242 bp, 9 predicted proteins | sample 2165551 | NCBI WGS metagenome assembly RRZT01 (sample SAMN10456910, study PRJNA506462) | wastewater metagenome | biome: wastewater; feature: sludge; material: wastewater sludge; isolation source: wastewater sludge with Escherichia coli K12::gfp cells carrying plasmid... | place: USA: Moscow, Idaho ...
CCATTGTGGTAGATCATATCAAGAAAACGCATGTAGTCGTGCAAAGTGGTACAGAGACCTCCACCCAACATGGGAGCGTGTCCGCCATCTGTATTCACGGGCGTGAAGTGGGAGTTTTTCATTCTTAAAGGTCGGGCTATTAATTCCTGGAATAATTCCTCGAATTCTTTATTCATTGCTTTTTCTGCCATCCGGCCGGCTATCTGCATGGCAAGTCCACCATATTCAAAGCGGGTACCGGGAGTGAAAACCGTGTCAAGCGGAAGAATCTCCATGACTGCAGAATCCAGATGATTGTAATTGTCTACGCGTGGTTCCGGCAGATAAGGGCGGACACCCGATGTGTGCGAAAGCAACTGACGTAAAGTAATCATTCCTTTTATGTCGTTTTTAAATTCAGGAATCCATTTCTTTACACTGTCATTCCAGTCCAGTTCGGTGCAGTCTACCACTGCTCCGATTACTGCGGCGGCTACCCATTTTCCGGCAGAGGCTACATAGACTTTAGTGTCAGGGGTAACGTCTTTGTAGTTTTTCTGAAAGATAACGCTATCGTCTCTGACTACACAGATTGAGGCTCCCGGATAGTATCCTTTATTCATCCATGAGGTGACAATGGAGTCAAGTGGCGTAAAATCATAAGCCGCCTGCCGGTTATCAGCAGGACGGCATGATGTGAATGACAGATAAATACCTATGAGAGAAACTATAATAATAATTTGTTTCATTTTTACTTTTCTATTAAATCCCAGTATACAACGTAACGTTGGTGATGTAAGTCATACAGTGGCTTTAAAACATTGCCCTGTGATGTTTTAAATATCAGTTCCTCGCCTGTACGCTGTAAACTGTGTCCGGGGTGTTTCCGGTCTATTTGTAAGGTGGTATTCAGCTCAGCCGGAATATGATAATTGTAAGTATAGTAATCATTGTATAATGCCGGATCAGAGAATGGTGCCGGAGATTGCATACCTTCTGTTCCCGATTCACCGGCCAATACCAGCGGTCCGTATAGCAGGGCCCCCTTTTGTGGATTGTCTGGCGTTGTTTCCAATTGCAGGCTCATCGGATAATTAGCTTCAATGCGATCACCGTCTTTCCATTGGCGGGTTACGGCAATGTATGATCCCGGTTTCTGTTTTACCGATACTTTTTTTCCATTGACGTTTACTTTCACATTTTTACTCCATGATGGATAGCGCAGATAAATCGTAGTGGTGACAGGTTTGTCCGTTTGGATGGTCAATGCAGTGTTCTCTTCTGCGGGGAAAGCTGTTTCCTGGTGCAGAGTTATTCCTTTCGCTTTCCAGTTTACTTCTGACGGGATAAAGAGGTTTACGTAGATTCCCTGGTCATTGTGATAATAGATAGCTTCTCCATATTTAGCATGGTTTTCGAAACCACTGCCTACACAACACCAGAAGGAATTCTCCCGGGTACTATAAACTTTGTGAGAGCCGGAGAGCAAAGGCAAGAAATAGGATACCATTCCTGTTTCAGGATCTTGTTGCCCAAGGATATGATTATAGAGTGCACGTTCGTAGTAGTCGGCAACTTTGGCATCTCCTGTCCAGCAAAACAGGTGGCGACTGAGTTTCAGCATATTGTACGTACAACAAGTTTCACCGGTATATCCGGTCAGATGTTTGGATAATTGTTGTGGATCGAAATAATGCTCTTTATCACTGCTGCATCCCGGTGCAAAGGTATGATGGTCTATCATGGTATGCCAGAAAAAATCAGTCAGTTTCCGACTGTCATTATCCTGCGTCAGCTCGTAGTTACGTGCTTCGGCAAGAACTTTTGGGATAAAGGTATTCGTGTGCTTGGTTCCTAAATCATCGCGTTGTTCTTTCAGCGGATCGATAACATCATTGTGATAGAAAAATTCAGCAAGCCATTGATAACGCTCGTCACCGGTGATGGCATAAAGATTATAGAAAGATTCGTTCACACCGCCGAATTCATTCCGTATCATCCTTTTCCGGGTGGGTTCATCCAGCGGTTTAAGTTTATTATAAGCCCAGTCGCCCATGCGGGTAACTACTTCCAATGCCTGTTTGTTATCTGTATAGAGGTATTGGTCGATCAATCCGGAGAAGAGCTTGTGTAATGTATACCAGGGTGCCCATACACTTGTCCCACGTATGTTCCGATTGATCAATTCTTCCGGATATGCACTGAGATACCCGTTTCCCAAAGCTGCCTGTACTTCTGCCAGACCTGTAACAAGACTGTCACCTTTCAGCTTGAATATTTCACTTCCGGTAGATGCGTACATGAGCGCATAGGCTGATAGTAAATGCCCTGCTGTATGTCCGCGCAGTTCGCAGTCCAGTGATTCCCAGCCGCCTAGTTTCTTTACGGTCATATATCCACCTTCACGTCCGGCAAATACTCCGGCGTTGTTGCGGAAACTGTGTAGCAAACGATTGGTTGCTATGGAAGTCATCCAAACAGAATCACGCATCATATTGTCGCGAAAGCGGCTTGGTAATAAACGCACGTCTTTTAAGTCGAAACTCTCTACCTGTATCGGCGCTGTTGTCACTTTTTTCATTTTTCCGGCATGTTGTCCGGGATAAATGGATTGAGCGGAAAGGCCGGTTGATAGAGCCGCACAGATTGTCATTAGGATTAAACTCTTATTTCTCATAACTTTTTTATTAATTCTTTCTTTATATATACGAAGTAGAGGGATATATTACTCAAAACCCGTTAGAGGAATTTAAAACTGTATAGCGAGCTATTTTCCTACTACGACTGAGGATAGTTCCCATTAGGACTGAAGGTACTTCCCACTACGACTGAAGCCACTTCCCACTAGGACTGAACTCGTGTTCCACTACGACTGATCTTAGTGGAACACCAAGTGCATTATCACACAGACAGTTACATCCTTTTCAGCACTCCTATATAGCTCATATCGGAAAAGGAATGAATAAGACTCACCACAGATTACACAGATTCACACAGATTTATTAATCTAATAATCACTAAAATAGAATCTGTGTCAATCTGTGTAATCTGTGGTGAATTAATTCATAACCGTATAGAAAAGCCCCCAATTACATGTTATCACAATGGAAAATATTCTTCTTATCTTAAACACCGTATTTGTCCTCAGCCTGCCCTTGCTTGCTGCCTGGTTGCTTGATCGCTGGCTGGGAGATCCTGCTTGGTTGCCTCATCCTGTAGTTGCATTCGGAAAGATGATTTCATTCTGCGAGCATCTGTTGAATAAAGGTTCAAGACGAGGACTAAAAGGTGCTTTCGTAGCTATTGTTCTTGTTCTTACCGTTTATTTTGCGGCATACTATCTATTTCACTGGATAGCGTCATTTTCTCCGGGACTACTTCTGGCACTACAGATACTTACTATTTTTTTCTGTCTGGCGGGTACCACACTTATCCGTGAAGTTCGTATGGTATTCGAAGCTGTAGATCGTTCGTTGGAAGAAGGCAGGAAGCAGGTAGCTCGTATAGTCGGTCGTGATACTTCCGGACTTTCTGCACAGGAAGTACGTACGGCAGCACTTGAAACGCTTGCAGAGAATCTGAGTGATGGAGTAATTGCTCCCCTATTTTGGTATATGTTATTAGGTATTCCCGGTATGCTTGCCTATAAGATGGTGAATACTCTGGATTCCATGATTGGCTATCGTAACGAGCGTTATCGTGCTTTCGGCTGTTTTGCCGCTCGCCTGGATGATGTCTCCAATTATATTCCTGCCCGTTTGACAGCTTTTCTCATGATACTTGCTTTTCTTCCTCGAGGCCGGTTTGGGGCTCTGTTGAGATTCGTTGGAATATATGGCAGTCAACATGCCAGCCCGAATTCCGGTTATCCCGAGGCTGCTCTTGCCGGTATTCTGGATTGCCGTTTCGGAGGTCCGCACAATTATTTCGGTGAAGAAGTCTGGAAGCCTTACATTGGTAGCAATGATCGTCTTTTAACCACGGAAGACATGAAAGTAGCTGTTCGTATCAATCGCCGTGCCGAAGGAATAATGATAGTAATTCTGATAATAACTACTACTTTGATTTCTTTTTTCATTTAGTCATTCACAATTTTTGGCTTCTTGGGAAATATTGAATATATTTGCCAGCGTATGCGGTGAATGGCAGCACAAACACCACACAGCACGAAACAAACAAACTTCATGAGAAACTTACTGAAATATTTCGTTCTCCATATAGTATGCTTTGGATGCGTTTTCCCATTATCAGCAGGGGAGGATAGCCTGGCAGAAGTCGAGCGTGCTACCATTCAAGATGAAGTGATATCTGCTTTTCACAACAGTATGGGCTTTGATTATCTGACAAAGGAAGAAAGCTCGGCTATCAATCTGGATAGTATCCTCAATTATCTGGAATCTACCAAGCAATATAATACGTACTTTGAACTGGAACGTATACTTATAAAATCATATCTTTTTCGTGGAGAAATACGCCTGGCCATTGATTGGAGTGAGCAGATGTATTCAAAAGCAAGTGCACTCTCGCATGCTTTGGGAACAGCTCTTGCACTGAATGCCATTAGTGAGGTGTATTCTTATACCGGACGAAACCAGGAAGCAGGAAGTGCTCATGTACAGGCATTAGAGATGTTCGATCAAATGTCCGGTGAGGGAATACATGTCCGGATGTTATTGTTGGAATTAGTAGAGCACAATCTTCGTATTCGTAATTTTACGGAGGCAGCATATTTCATGACCCGCCTGAATCGTTTTCCCGCAGATAGTCTTTCCGAACAGGAGCAAGCTGTCCGACATATTTTCAATGCCTATTGTCAACTGTTTAAGGGTTCTGTGAAGACAGCTCGCCAACACTTGGATGAAGTGGAGCATTTGAGGGAAAAACTGATTCCGGGTATTATGCAACATTTCTTGATAGCCGAGGCTATGTATTGGGAACGTATCGGTGAATATGAGAAATCTCTGACAACTTATGATGCTTTTTTACATACGGACTATGCTGAAATCAACAGTAGCTTGTACAAGGAAGTCCTGCAAGACAAGGCTGACCTGCTTGTGAAAATGGGGCGTAAGGAAGAAGCATATAAGCAATACGGTTTGGTCTTTTCATACATTAAATCGTCTTTTGAGAAAAATTATCCTAAAGAGATAGATCAGTTGACCACCCGCTTCCAAGCCGACCGGCTGACTTATCAGAACGAGCGTGACCGCTTGTTTTCCTATCGTTTTTACTTGGGAGGTATTATTGTTTGCACGTTGGTCTTATTTCTTTTCCTGTATCTCAGTTGGAAGAAGATATTCCGTCTGCAGGAATCGAAGCATTCGCAGGAAGTAATGATACGGAAGGCGGAACGGGCTATCCAGAAGAAGAATATGTTCCTGTCTAATATGAGCCATGAAGTGCGTACCCCGCTTAATGCCATTGTCGGCTTCTCGGCTGTGTTGGCTTCAGATGATGACTCTTTCGACGAAGAGTCTCGTAAAGAGTTTTGTGAAATCATTAAAGTTAACTCTTTTCAGCTTTTGAAACTGATTAATGATATTCTTGATTTTTCTGATTTTGAGAATGATAATATAACGTTCAATATACGTCCTTATGATGCCGTGAAACTTTGTAGAGAGGCTTCGGAAACAGTGTCTGCTTCTCGTAAACTTGAAGTGGAACTACGTTATGATACCGAACTTTCTGAACTGATGATAGATACGGATGATGCCCGTCTTCGACAGGTCTTGATTAATCTGTTGGTGAATGCCACTAAATTTACTAAAAAAGGTTCTATCGTATTGAAGTTGGAATTATCCGATCCTAATACGGCTTTCTTCTCTGTAACCGATACCGGTTGCGGTATCCCGCTTGAGAAACAGGGCTTGATTTTTGAGCGTTTTGAGAAACTGAATGACTTTGCACAGGGTAGTGGTTTGGGGCTCTCTATATGTCAACTGATTGTGACCTATATGAGGGGACGAATATGGGTGGACAACAACTATACGCAAGGTGCACGTTTCTGCTTTACACATCCGTTGAAGTATAAATCAAAAGGGGAGGATGCTGTATGATGAGATATATCGTAGTAATATGGTTTTGTTTGCTGAGTATGCTATATTCTTGTGTGCTGTATGCAGAAGATGCCAATGCACAGCAATATCAGGATAGTATTCTGAAAATAGCACATGCGATGCCGAATACACTTGTCAGACTTACTTATTTACGTGATATGGCTTACAGGCATCAATATCCCCCTTATAACAAAACTTTTTCTACCGCTTTGTACGAGGAAGCCCGTGCCCAGAAGAATGTGACGTATGAAAATCAGGGAGCGTATTATCTAGCTTCCTGCTATGATAAACTACATGATCCGGACAGCCTGACTTATTGGGTGAATGAACTGAAAAAGTATGCTCCGGAAGTAGGCACTTATGACTATTATCTGGAGCAGAAGGCCGCTATCAGTCGCGCATTGGCTTCCAAGAGACAGGTAGAGAAGGCTGTATATATAGCTAAGGAAGCATTAAAAGAATCTTTGGAACATCATTGTAATAATGGAGAAATTGCATCGTACAATAGTCTGGGGTGTGCTTATGGAATATCCAGTAGAGGAGATGAAGCCTTGAAGATCTTCCAGAAAGCTTGTCAGCGTTTGACCCCACAGACTAAGGCTGCTTTGCGTGTGGATATCCTTTCACGCATTATCCGAATGTATAGCAATGCCGGGCAGGATAGTCTGAAACATTTTTATCTCAAACAGATGGATGAGACTTTGCAGGAAATCATTTCCAGTGAACCCGAAGCCCGTAAGAATTGGACAAACTTTGAAATCGACTGCCAACTTAAATATGTGTTCCTCTTTATGGAACAGGGGAATTTTCCTGTGGCATTGGAACATATGGATAAGGCTAAAGCATTACTGGACAGTCATGTCGATATAGCGTTTTGGCTGAATGTTCAGTTAGTTCAGTTACAGTATTATACTCGTACGAAGGAATATGATAAGAGTATTGCGTTGATAGATGAGGTGACTTCCGTGGTGCTGAATCATGATGCTTCCATATTCGCTACTTTCATTAATTATAAAGCATCTACACAGATTGATAAGGGTGATATTGACGGAGCTATTGAAACCAGGCGTTACCTGATACGGACTCAGGATTCATTGGATAATGTTTTTTCAGCAAATCAGTTACGACAAATGAAGGAAATTTATCATATTGATGATCTTCTTCTGGAAAAGCAGAAAATAAAGGATACCAATTATCAGCGTGGTTTCCTGTTTCTTATCACATTGTTAGTGTTAGTGCTTTTGTTCTATCTTTATACTCGTTATTTGTCCCGGAAGATTGCTGTGGCTGAAAAAGTAACGGCAAATGCGGCTATGCAGGCAGAAGCGGATAATGTTACTAAAGATCGCTTGCAATCTGAAATCAGCCATGACATACGTACTCCGCTGAATGTGGTGGTAGGGTTTGCCGAACTTTTGACGGAGTCGAAAGAACTCACTGCGGAAGCGAAGGTGGAATATGGTAAAATGATTCAGGAAAATGCGGAAAATCTGTTGGAGTATGTCAATAGTATCCTGGAACTTTCTCGTTTGGAATCTGGTAAGACACAGTATGTACAGGAGGAGTGTGAAGTGATGGCCTTGTGTCGGCAAGAAATAGCCATTGCAGAACATACCGATAATGGGCGAGTGAGTATTCGTTTGAAGACGGATATAGAAAGTATGGCGATAAGTATAGATAAAAACAGGTTTTCTTCCTTGTTGTCCAGTCTGTTGATACCATCGGAGAATGATGAGAATACATACAATATTACTATTCGGATCAGACACGATAAAGAAAAGAATATGTTGTTCTTTAAAGTGACAGGTACGCCTTTGGCCAAAGCACGCTTTGAAAACAAGACAGCATTGATCCGTCATGAAATCAATGCGCACTTCATTCATGCCTTTAATGGTACTTATAAGGTGCAGGAAGGGGCTTCAGAAGGACCATTGGTCTTGTTTAGTATTCGGATATCTAATCAAGTCTTAACTGAATGATTCCTCCATAGGGAGTCAAAGCACTGAATGCCTCTTCCTGTTTTATAGCTCCTGCATAAAGTTGGGCGCAAATCAATACGCCTCCATGTGCAAATATGGCTACTTTCTCATAATTCTTTTCTTTCAGTTCATCCAAAAAACTGGCGACACGTTGATACTGTATGGCGAATGATTCACCGTTTGTAGCAGGTACGTTTATGTAGTCGGCATACCATTCTTTCAGTCTTGGATCACTTATTTCATCAAAACTCTTCATTTCCCAATCCCCGAAGTTCATTTCCATAATTCGGTTGTCACGTTCGGCATCAGGATATCCGCAGTAGGTAGCAAGACGTACACAACGGGATAGCGGACTAGTATATACATAATCGAAATCTCTCCCTTTCGGACGGTAAGATTTTAAATTTCCGGATGTGACGGCAGCTTCTTGTTCGAAACTGTTTCGCAAAGGAACATCTGTTTGTCCGTAGCACACTCCGGGAGGGACATCTACCGAGGTATGTCTGATAAAAATAACTTCCATATAATTATTATTTTAAATAAACATTAATAAAATTCGGGTTACCGTATTTGATGTGTGCATACAGCAAGATTAATGCACCCAAATAGAATGAAAGCTCACAAAGCAGGAATGTAGCTCCGCAGCAATCTCCTGTATAACCTTGAAGACGACGTTTCATCAACCGATACAATAGGGTGAATGTCAAAATGGGGCAGATCATAACCGGCCAGAAATCTATCGGTAAGAATAATATAATAGGTAAAAATCCACAGATGAATCCCGTCAGTAATTCTTGCCAGGTCATGCGGTCATATACATTTTTTGCCTTGCTTTCTTCTTCTTTCCGTGCATAAGGCAAATAATTGATGATCTGTGAAGCACAGAATTTAGACCAGCAGTCGCCACAAATTACGAGTACACAAATCAGTTTCAAAGGTAGATTTTCCAGAAGTAAGAATAATAGCAAGAAATAGACTATTAATCCTATGACACCATAACTTCCTATCTGGGAATCTTTCATAATGGCAAGTGTCCGTTCTTTGGTGGTGCCTCCACCAAAGCCATCAAAAAAATCAGCCAGTCCGTCTTCGTGCAGACAGCCTGTGATAAGCAATCGGGAGAGGATGGCAAGTACCCATGCGATGGAAATGGGAAGTATCTGAGCTGCTATCCACAGTACTCCAACCGTAATACCACCCGTCAGCCATCCGGCTAATGGCCAGTATGGAACAATACGTTTGAAGTATTTAGCCGGGACTTCTTTGATTCTCCAAAAAGGAAGCCGGGTGAAGAAGATGAATGCTGCTAGGACTTTCATACGTTTAGAAATACTTTGTTATAGAAGCATGCGCGAAGTTATCCATTTCATTAATCATACGTATGGCGGACTGCACAATGGGATATGCACAGATGGCACCTGTCCCTTCACCCAAACGCAGACCTAAATTTAAAAGCGGTCTGGCTTTCATGTGATCGAGTAGTAGTTTATGGCCTGTTTCATCTCCACAATGTCCGAAAATAGCATAATGCAGTACTTCCGGATATAATTTGCTGGCAGCCAGAATACAGTTTGTCATAATGAATCCATCTACCATAATAACTATTCCAAGTTCGGCTGCTTGAAGCATAGCACCTATTACCATCACCATTTCCAGGCCTCCAAAATAACGGATGATATCATGGGGAGAACGATCTCCTCTGTAGTTATCTAATGACTGTTTTAATACTTCATATTTATGACGGATACCAACATTATCCAGTCCGCTTCCCGCACCTACACATTGCTCCAGAGGAATATTTGTAAAGCAAGTCATCCACAGGGATGAGGAAGATGTATTTCCAATACCCATTTCCCCAAAACTGAGTATATTGCTACCTTCTTTATGGCAATTGCGTACCACTTCTGCACCGCGCTCCAGACATAGTTCCATTTCCTCTTCTGTCATTGCAGCTTCATGCAGATAATTTCGAGTACTTTTCCGTACTTTCATGTCGATGATACCTGTATCATAAGGTAAATTATAATCTACACCGGCATCTACTATTTTCAAGGTAAACCCATGCTGTCGGCAAAGGAAATTCACTCCGGCACCTCCATGTAAGAAATTACTAATCTGTTGCCAGGTAACTTCTTTGGGCGAAAGGCTGACACCTTCGTCTACAATGCCATGATCAGCGGCAAAGATTATATTCTGTGGATGTTGCAGGGTAGGAGACAGAGTTTGTTGTATCTAGCCTATTTGCAAGGCCAGCTCTTCAAGAGTACCTAATGAACCTTTGGGTTTAGTCAGATTATTAATTTTATCAATCAATGCTGGACGGATATTCTCGTCCGGACGTATTATCTTAAATGTTTTCATATGCAATATTTATAACTTTGAATCTTATCATCTTACCATTCTATCATCTTTCCCTCTCTCTATTTCACTTTTACCGGAATCCCCGATACCATCAACCATACTTCATTAGCGTGTTCGGCGATGTACTGGTTCATCCAGCCTTGCATGTCTGTGAACTTACGCTGAATTTCATTTTCTGAAGTAGCCCCCATACCTATTTCATTGGTAACAAAGATGAAGGTAGCATCTTGCGCTGTAAAACGGTCGAATTCTTCTTTGGCAGCTGTCAGGGCACTATCTGTATCTGCATTTACATCAAAGAAGAAGTTGGTACACCATAAAGTAACACAGTCTATCAGGACAGTCCTTCCGATTAATTGATGACGGCTTAGCTCTTTTTCTTCCTCTATATTTGTCCATTCCGGTCCGCGTCTTTGTTGATGGCGGATTACGCGTTGTCGGAATTCTTCATCCCAAATACGTGCGGTAGCAAGGTAAACAGGAGTAGGAGAGAGACTTAGCGCCAGTTTTTCCGCATGGCTGCTTTTACCGGAGCGGGCACCTCCGGTAATGAGTATGATCCGTTTCATATTTTTTTCACTTTAGTGGCTGTAAAAGTACATTTTTATTTTTGAATATAAAAAAACTTCTTTTACCTTTGCACCGTCTTTTTAAGAAAGCAATGCGGCAGTAGCTCAGTTGGTAGAGCATCAGCTTCCCAAGCTGAGGGTCGCGAGTTCGAGCCTCGTTTGCCGCTCTTGCCGAAAAATGGGGAAGTTACAGATTTGTGGCTTCCTCATTTTGTATAATCCGAAAAACTTTAAAAAACAAAATAAAATGGCAGTAGAATTAAAAGACCTGACCAAACGCAGCGAGAATTATTCGCAG
>RRZT010976880.1_pt1 | contig 11240 bp, 13 predicted proteins | sample 2165551 | NCBI WGS metagenome assembly RRZT01 (sample SAMN10456910, study PRJNA506462) | wastewater metagenome | biome: wastewater; feature: sludge; material: wastewater sludge; isolation source: wastewater sludge with Escherichia coli K12::gfp cells carrying plasmid... | place: USA: Moscow, Idaho...
CACTGCGCCGTACGCTTTCGAAAAGACGGCGTTTTGCGCGACATTGCCCAACCCCACCGTGGGCTGCACGCGGCCATGGCCTCACGCATCAAAATCATGGCGCACCTGGATATTGCCGAAAAACGCCTGCCACAAGATGGGCGCATTGGCTTACGCTTAGCCGGGCGCACCGTTGACGTGCGTGTTTCCACCCTGCCAGCCACCCACGGCGAGCGCATCGTGCTGCGCCTGCTCGACAAAAATGCCGGGCAATTTGGCCTCGAAAAACTGGGCATGGGGCAAGATACCCAAGACACCTTCCGGCAACTCCTTGCGCAACCGCATGGCATTGTGCTGGTCACCGGCCCCACCGGTTCGGGCAAAAGCACCACGCTTTATGCCGCCTTGCAAACCCTAGACACGCGCTCGCTCAACATCATCACTGTTGAAGACCCGGTGGAGTTTGACCTCTACGGCATCGGCCAAATTCAGGTGAATTCCAAAATCGAACTCTCCTTTGCCCGTGCGCTACGCGCCATTTTGCGCCAAGACCCGGACGTCATCATGATTGGCGAGATTCGAGACCTTGAAACAGCCCAAATTGCGGTGCAAGCCAGCCTCACCGGGCATTTAGTCTTAGCCACCCTGCACACCAACGACGCCTCCTCCGCCGTCACCCGACTCATGGATATGGGTGTCGAGCCCTTCCTGCTGGCCTCCACCTTGCGCGGCGTTTTAGCCCAGCGCTTAGTGCGCAGACTGTGCCCGGCCTGCGCTCAGACCTTGCCCGTGCCTGACACCCAGCGCCCCTTACTCCCTTCTAGCTCAAACACGCCCATTAGCACACTACATCATCCAACAGGCTGCACCGAATGCGGCCACACCGGCTACAGCGGGCGCGCGGGCATTTACGAACTCATCAGCCTCGATGAAGGCTTGGCGCAACTCATCCACCAACGTGCAGATGAAGCACAATTGCGCCTCTACGCCCACCAAAACGGCTGTCGCAGCCTACGTGAGGACGGTGCACGCCACCTGATGGCCGGCACCACTTCGCTAGAAGAACTGCTGCGCGTCACGAAAGATTAAGGGCGCACTATGGCAGCCTTTTACTACCGCGCACTCGATGCCGCCAGCCAAGAAACCAGTGGCATTATTGAAGCCGACACCGCCCGGGCCGCACGCAACAGCCTGCGCGAACGGGGGCTATTTCCTTTATCGGTCGATAGCGTGGCCAGCAACACCCGCACACAAAGTGGTCGCACCAAACTCAAAGAAACCGATCTTGTCCTCCTCACACGGCAATGGGCCACCTTGTTGGCATCCGGCCTCACCATTGAACAGGCGCTGGCCGCCCTCATCGAACAAGCAGAAACCGAAAAACAGCGCCAGCTTTTAGCCGGGGTACGCTCAGAAGTACTGGCCGGGCATAGCCTGCGTATTGCGCTTGATCGCTACCCCGTCGCCTTTCCGCCTCTGTACCGCGCCTCAGTCGCAGCGGGCGAAAAATCCGGGGAACTCTCCAAAGTTATGCTGCAGTTGGCAGACTATTTGGAACGACGCGCAAACTTACGCGGCAAAACGCTACAGGCCCTCATCTACCCCATTATTGTGGCCATTGTTGCGCTGGCCATTGTTATCGGCCTCATGATTTTTGTCGTGCCACAAGTGGTGGGCGTCTTCGTGCAAACCAAACAAGCACTCCCTTGGGCCACACGCATCCTCATTATGCTCTCCAACTTTTTAAAAGATTGGGGCTGGGCCGTGGCGCTGGGCATTGCCGGGCTGGCGGGCTTTGCACACTGGAGCCTCAAAGAAGAAGCCGTCCGCGCCCGGTGGGACGCTTGGTTGCTCCGCCGCCCCCTCATTGGCCGCCACTTGGCCACCATCGACGCCACCCGCTTTGCCGCAACGCTCTCCATTTTGGCGGGCAGCGGCGTGCCTTTGCTCTCTGCATTAGAGGCCGGGCGCCAAGTCATCACGCGCCTGCCCATGCAATATGCGGTGCGCGATGCCACCAACAAAGTGCGAGAAGGTCAATCCCTTTCTAAAGCGCTGGGAGCCACACGCGCCTTTCCGCCGCTGCTCATCCACATGATCGCCAACGGCGAAGCCACCGGCAAACTGGACGAACTGCTCGACAAAGCCGCCCGGCTCCAGCAACAACAACTCGAAACCCGCACCGCCACGCTTACAGCACTGCTAGAACCTTTGCTGCTCGTCACCATGGGCGCAGTGGTCATGTTTATTGTGCTGGCCGTGATGCAGCCTATTATCGAAATCAATACGATGGTGAAATAAACCGTTTTCCCTCTACCCCTTCATTTGTACGAGAGCATCCACACATGTCTAAATTTTCTATCAAACGCCCAAGTGCAGCAAAAGGCTTCACCCTGATTGAAGTGATGATTGTCATCGTAATTCTCGGCGTGTTGGCCTCCCTAATCGTGCCCCGCATCATGGGGCGCACGGACGAAGCCCGGGCAACCGTCGCCAAAGCAGATATCTCAACCATCAAAAGCGCATTACAACTCTACAAACTGGATAACCGCACCTACCCCACCACCACACAAGGCTTACAAGCCTTGGTACAAAAACCCAGTACCGACCCCGTCCCGGTTGCGTGGAAAAATTATCTGGAAAAGCTTCCCAATGACCCCTGGGGCCACCCCTATCAATACCTCAACCCCGGCCTGCATGGGGAAGTGGACATCCTGAGTCTGGGGGCAGACGGTGCGCCCGGCGGTGACGGTGCCGATGCGGACATTGGCTCCTGGATGTAAGCCCCACTCATGTTAACGGCCCCAGCGCGCTACCGTGGTTTTACCCTCATTGAGCTCATGGTTGTCATGCTCATTGTCGGGATCGCTATGGGCATGATCAGCCTGGGCTTAGATGTCCTACGCTCCCGTGACGACCAACTCGCGCTTGAACGCCTGCACATGGTGCTCGAAGCCTGTGCCGAACGCGCCAACCTGCGCGGTCAGCCGGTAGAACTGGAGCTGCTCGAAGACGGCTACCGCTTTGCGGAATACGATGTCGACGACAAATGGCATGCCCTTGAATCTCCGCCACTCTTTATCGAAAAACGTCTTCCAACTGGCTACCGTTGGGCCGGACTACGCCAAGACCGACCTACTCCGCCCAACCGCCTGCAATTTGGTGCCATGCCGCCTAATTTTGAGCTCGCCCTAAAAACACCTCAAGGCATCGTGCTCTACCGGGGGCGAGAAACCGGGCGTGTAATACTCGACACCAGCGCAATGGAAAAAAGCTCATGAACCGCCAGAGCGCCTTCGGCTTCACGCTACTCGAAGTATTGGTGGCGCTGGCCATTATTTCCCTCGCCCTGACCGGCGCCCTACGCGCGCTAGGCAGCACCACCGTAGCCAGCGAAGGCTTGCGCGAGCGCACTTTGGCAAGCTGGGTGGCACAAAATCGACTGACAGAACTGCGCATCACCTACACTTTTCCCGACATTGGCACAACCCAAGGCAAGGCCACGCAAGGCGGTCAAGAATTTATCTGGCGCATGGACGTAGCCTACAGCCCCAACCCGCTATTTCGTAAAGTCGATATCACCGTACTGCGCGGGGATGGCAGCGCCACCCCCATTTCACGCATGCGGGGTTTTGTGGTCAGGCCACTCACATGAACCGGCTACGCACCCGTGGGATGACGCTGATCGAACTCGTCATTGCCTTAGCCATTTTTGCCATGCTAGGCACACTCTCGTACCAAGGCATCCACCAACTCATCAACGGACAAGATACCGTCAAAGCCGAATTGGCGCGCTGGCGAGACATTAACCGGGCGGTTTATCGCATCGACGCCAGCCTGCAACAACTGTCCGTGGCACAAAACAGCAGCACAAAAGCGCAGCCCCCGGTCGTACAGCTGGTTGAAAACCTCTCCGGCCGCACCCTCTTTTTCGCGAGTTTTTCCCCCGCACAACAAGCGCGCCGGGAAGCCTTTGTCTTTTCAAATGGGCAACTCATCTGGCAACGCTGGCAAAGTCTCGACCCACAAAGCGCAATGGACTCCGATGTGCTGCTCGAAAACGTGCGCGACATTCGCTGGCGTTTTGCCACCCAATCACAGCGCGATTTAAACCTCCTGGGCGAATGGCCTCCCAAACAAAGCCCTCTCCCACAGATTCCCCCTACTGCCATTGAACTCACACTGGAGCTGCCCGATGCTGGCCCCCTCACCCGCCTTTTTGCGCTACGCTAAGCACACGCAAGCCGGGGTCGCCATCATTATGGCCATGCTCACACTTGCGCTGGCGGCAGGTTTGGCGGCCATAGTGCTCACACACTTTAGCGCCAGTCTTGAACAAGTCTCGGGTCGACATGAACAAGATCAAGCCCATTGGCTAGCGCGCGGTGCCATAGACTGGGCTAAAAACGTGCTTTCTGCGGACCGACGAACAAGCAATGTCGATCATCTTGGCGAAGTCTGGGCCACCAAAGTGCCCCCCACCCCGGTGGAAGAAGGGCAAGTCAGTGGTGAAATACAAGAGCTCTCCGGCCACTTTAATATCAACACCCTCGCCAACTTAGATGGCAGCCCCAATGCCGGGCAACTGGCCGCCTTTGAACGGCTGCTCAACCTTGTCGGGCTATCGCGGCAGGCCAGCGGTCTGGCGCGTGCAGCACAAAATCAAATCATCACCCGTGCCACCCCGGCCAGCAACAACCCTGAAACCGCACCTAAAGCGACAACTTCCTCTGCGCAAGGCCCGCTCTTGAGCATTGAATCCCTTCTCAATTTACCGGGCTATGACCTGGCTATGCTCGAACGCCTGCGCCCCTTTATCACCGCCGTGCCAGACGTTAACAGCCCCTTAAATGTCAACACCGCCCCGGCAGAAGTTTTATCTGCGCAAATTGCATCCCTGAATATTGAAAATGCCCGCAAGCTTGTGCTACAACGCCAAAAAGCCTGGTTTTTAGATCCACAGGATTTTGCCCGCCGTTTTAAAGAACTCACCGGGCAAGATGCCCCCAGCAATCTCAGCACCACCAGCCGCTATTTTCTTGCCACCGGACGCGCCAAATTTGGTCTAGCCAGCGTGCGCATGGAAGCACTTTTAGACCGTAAACAAAACTGGGCCACCCTTGTGTGGCAACGCTACTTATGAATCAACGCCTAATTGTTTTAATGGATGAAACCTGGCCCGCAGACCCCGTTTGCCCCTGGGTGCTTGTCAACGCACAAGACAAAGTGCTGCAACACGGCAACAGTGCCCCCAAACATTGGCCTGCGGAGGCGTCTTTAGAACTCGTACTCAGCGCCCCACAATGCGCCTGGCACACGGTTAAACTTCCCCTTTGCAAACGCCGGGATGAGGCGCGCCTCATGGCCTACGCCCTAGAACACCGGCTGGTGAAGGACACGGACAGCCAACATCTCACCCCAACCCACCGCAGCAGCGCCCCGGACGGCATTCAAACCAGCGTGCTGGCCGTATCCGAACAGCGCATGCGTGCCTTACTGGCACAACTGGCCGCCATTGAACGTCTACCCAACAAAATTGTGGCTGAACAAACCCTGGCGCCTTTCGATCCGGCCCAACCCACGCACTGGCACCTGTCATGGGCACATCCACATTACGCCGTGCTGCGCACCGGCCCGGCAGAAGCCTATACGCTGGACGCACAAACGCTCCCCACCTTGTTGCCCACCCTGCTTGCACGTGCACCCAGCCCCGGCCCCAGCACGCTCATCAGCCACACCAGCCCCGGCCTCAATCCCCCTGCGCTCGCCCCGCTGTCTGAAGCCACCCCCCTCACGCTTCAAACAGGCGAACCTTACGCTTGGTGGCAAGGCACGCAATACGCCGCCAATCTGCTACATGGCGAATTCCAAAATAAAAACAGCGCCCGCACATGGCACGCCTTTAAATGGCCGGCTTTACTCATCGCCTTAAGCCTCGTCACCCTCATGCTCTTTAACTTGGGGGAAGTCTTTTGGCTGCGCAGCCAAATGCAAGATGTGCAAACCCGCATGCGCCGCATTTTAGAAACCTCCTTACCCAACACCCCGGCCATCAACCCCTCGGCCCAACTAACGCAAGCCTTAGAAACCGCCAAAGCCGCGCAAGGACAAATGCGTTCTAGCGACGCGCTGGCCCTGTGGTCAGCTTACAGCCAAGCCAGAGGCGCCCAACTTGCGCAAGACAGTCTCGCCAAACTCAGCTACAACGCCCCCCGGCTGGAACTGAGCCTAAACGGCGCAACAGAAGCCGAACTGACGCAACTACGCACCCAACTTGCTCAACAAGGCATCAACTGCGAAGTACTACAAACCAACCCACCTAAATTGGCCCTGACCCGGAGCCTAAACCCATGAGCCTTATCGCCCCCGCCGCCCTCAAACAAACGTGGCAAAAACTCCAACCCCGGGAACGCCAGCTCACGCTGCTGGCCATTGTGTGCATACTGGGCACGGTACTTTTTAACCTGTACGACTGGGGCGCCAAAACGCGCAGCCAGCTGCACCGCACCCTTCCCCAGGCCCAAGCCGCCCTCACGCGCATGCAAGAAGATGCCACCGAACTCACGCGACTCAAAGCCCTGCCCACCCCTCCGGCCCAAACCCCCCCGGCCCTGAAAGATGCCGCACAAACCGCCGCCACAGCCCGCCAGCTGGCCATTAAGGTCACCCTGGGCACAGACGGCATCAGCTTTGAAGGCCAAGCACCACTACCGGGCTTTGTCGACTGGCTCGCCAGTCTGCAAACAGACCTGCGCCTGAGCCCAACGCAACTTAACTTCACCCCCAATGCCCAAAGCCCTCATGCCAACGTCAGCGGCCGGCTTCAAACCACATCGGAAGGACGCTAACATGAGCCTACACGTCGACAACCCCTTTACGCTTTTCCAAGAATGGCTAACAAAAGCAGAACAAACCGAACCCAACGACCCCAACGCCATGTCGCTCGCAACCGTCGATGAAACCGGCATGCCCAACGTGCGAATGGTCTTACTCAAAGAATTTGACGAAACCGGCTTTGTGTTCTACACCAATTTTGACAGCCAAAAAGGCCACGAACTCACCGCCAACCCACGCGCCGCCCTGTGCCTGCACTGGAAAAGCCTGCAACGCCAAGTCCGCATCCAAGGCCATATCAGCCAAGTCAGCGCAGAACAGGCCGACGCCTACTTCGCCAGCCGGGGCCGGGAAAAATGCATCGGCGCCTGGGCCTCGCACCAATCTCACCCACTGGAAGAACGCTGGGCGCTGGAAAAACGTATTGCAAAATACGCCCTTAAATTTGGCCTCGGCCCGGTTCCCCGGCCTCATTTCTGGGGCGGCTACCACCTCAAACCCACACAAATAGAATTCTGGAAAGCACACCCACTGCGCCTGCACGAACGCGTCCGCTGCACCCTCAACCCAGAAGGTCAGTGGGAAAACCAACTCCTATTTCCCTAAAACCAGCCCGACAACAAACGCCCCGCAAAAAACCCCTACACGCAAACTACTTCATCAAAACCCCGGCCATGGCCGGGGCCGCAACACCACCCCAAAAACAAAAGACCGCCCTCACGGCCAATGCTCTCAACAAAGCATCCCCCGCACGAGCGGCCCGGCCCCAATGGGCGCTTAAGCATTCACATCAGTGACTTTTTTCGCCACCCAAAGCCACTTGCGCCGTCACAAGCGGCACCCTGGTTGAAACCGCATGCAGCGCAATGCCATGCAGCATCTCGCTCACCGTCGTGCAGCAATCCATCAAAATAGAGACCTTATACTTTTCCGCCGCCTTAGAAATAGCCGTATGCGTCACGCAATTTTGCGTCATCATCCCGCATACCAGCAGCGTATCCACCCCCAACTGCTCAAGCAAGGGCGCCAAATTTGTACCCACAAAAGCATCCGCGTACTCCTTCACCACAACCGGCGCCTGCGGTGCTGCCGCCAAAATACGAGGGTGAATCTTCACGCCCTCACTCTCCTGATTAAAAAACGGTGCAATCCCCATCGCCGGGTTAGCCACATGCTGAATATGAATCACCTCCACACCCTGCGCCTTCGCGCAAAGTATCGCCTTCTCAATATTATCTAAAGTCGCCTCCGTATTCCAAAGCGGAAACTTACCCCCGGGAAAATAATCGTTCTGAAGATCAATAACCAAAAGCGCTGTTTTCATTGCCTATCCTTTTCATTCCGTTGTTGTTCTCACTAACACACTGCTACGGCACACATTGTAGAAAACAAAACCGCGCGCTTGAATTGCAAACTGTGCCCATTCACAGCAAAAAACTTGAGGTTTGAAAATAATCCGCTAGAGGAAAAAATAAAACCACCCTTTTATGCCCAATTGGTGCCATGCATAGGCATCAGTACAGTTATACGCACTTTTAAAAATACAGCCCAAAGCAAGATGCTGCACAGAAAGTGAACCAAAATAATCTAGCCATCATCTGTGAAATTGATGAACAATGATCTTAATATTAGCAACAAGCAGCTCCAGCAGGCTTTGAATGCGGCTTACCATTATTTAAGCATGCCCGACATTAAATTTTATATTTCAAATAGATATGCCAACACGAATTTTCAACGATCTTACATCTTGATATGGGTGGCTTTCTGTTGTTTTTATTTCACGCCGCCGTAAAACGTTTTAAAGGAGACATTTTATGCCCCACTTATCCCTACCTGCCGGCACTGACGTTGCTGAAATGGCACTATTTGATGTGGATGCGCTACCACTTTCAAGCGCTCCAAACGAACCCGCCATCCAAGCTTTAGCTGAATCGAAACATTTAATTCGCTTGCCAACCGGCGCCGATGGTGAGTATCTACTGTACATGTTTGTAGATGAACCCATCCCGGAAGATCTTCTGCGTTTCTGTATAACCGACGATAAGCTAACTGGCACATTCAATACAACGCGTGGGAATGTGGCATTTGGCGGTCTGGAATCCACATTTTCTACTTTTAAACCGAATCCGAATATTAGATCGGATGCCAACATCAACCCCGGTGAATACAGCTACACGGCATTTCACACAGACTTCCCAAAGGAACTTGTTGAAGAGGCACTTCGAATAGAAAAAACTTCAGGAGAGCATTGGCTTTCCCGGGCACCTATCCTTCTGACACTCCTAACAATTGCCGTAGGCATTATGCTAAGCGCTTTTAAACAATTTCTAATCGTTGGTGTTGTTTTGTTGACGGGTTACATCGCCATAAAATGGCTCTGTAGTACCCCCGCTTACCAAACCCTCGTCGCCCGGCGGGCAGAAGCAAATCTTCAGTTTCCGAGTATTGTTATTGAAATGCAACCTAAACGTTTCCCCTAAGGCCGATCCAAGACGAGATTTCTGACACCTATCGCCCCTGAACACTAACATGAGGCATCATAGAGCAAACTTATGAATACAGAACCCCCGGTTTCAATTGACGCTATACGCAAGGCGCTTGAGCGGTCTGGCTACCTTATGGAGTCACGGCTTGTTCGTTTAATAACTGCTGCAGACTTTTTTGTTGAACCTAATGTATCTCACAAAGATCCCCGCACAGGCAAAGCACGTGAAATCGATCTAACGGCTGAAAGCATTCCAAGATTATTTGGCCAGGGCGTCTGTGTGAAAACAACCTTTGTAATTGAAGCTGTCAACAATCGCTACCCAATAATTTTACTCACGGAACGTCCATCGTCACCAAATGCCGATTTCGATAATTACCTAAAATTCGGCACAACCCCAGACTCACCCACATTTCTCAATGGAATCCACCTCTACGATGAGAAAAATGCAAACTGGGACAATCTTTTCTCGCAATTCTGTGCTCTAAGTAAAAAGAATAGCAAAGATGAGTTTATGACCAATCACCCAGATGACATCTACTCATCTCTTCTTAAAGCTGCCGAATACACAGAAGACCAAGTTAACAGTTTTACAGAATGGACAAATACCTACACTGATGAGTACTGGCGGCTTTTCTTTTGGCAACCAATATTAGTACTTAGCGGACAATTACTAACTGCGAAGTTTTCACCAGGAGGCTCTATTCTCTTACAAGAAGTTCCTCTTGCGCGTCTCGAATTCAATTGGCACAACGGCGACAGTCGAAAAACGACCATCATTGAATTTATCCAAGAGAACTTTCTGCTTGAGCACATGAATACTATTCGTGACCAAGATGATGCTCTTGAAGCAAGAATCTACGAGATTAAGCTTTCTGAAGAATAGCCTAATGTTACATAAATGATGCCTAGCCGCTTAATTAAAGCTCAATAAAACTTACTATAAACATCGTCATTGCCTTAGCTACATTAAATTTAAGCCCTAAACCACAGACCTACCATTTGAAACATACAAAGCTAATTGATCTAACAATTACCAACCTTATAATTATTATGCTACTCACATAGTTTTCACACCTGAAACCAATGCAAGCCACTACTCTTAAACTAGCAGCACTCTAAAAAACTCGATAATCTGCCAACAAAAATCCTATATTCCAAGATCCCTGTACTACACCCCTACGCCCGTTATGTCAGGCATTAAATACTATGAAAATCCACCGAGTAGCAAGTAATCTTAAACTAATAAACGAACCAATTTACTCATTGAATAATCTACGCTAGTAAGTTTTCGCCAAACATCTCAACGACAAATACAGTCCAATTTCGATTCACAGCGTTCTTCTCAAATGAAAACCCCTCGCTATATTTTGGAACAATGGCGGCCGCAAGCAAGTACACACCCATTCTGCAGTTTTTACTAACAATCAACTCTTTTGAGCTATAGGGCATTATGTGGTTTTCCTTTGCCCAGGGCCATTTAGATTTGAGTGGGCTTTAGAAATTAACATCGCAATTTATTTCGGCATTTACTACGACGAAAAGCACGATGTACTTATCTCATATGACGTACTTAAGATTTATCGCTTTACAAGCGGCGGCACAAATATCTTTTCTGAGAATTTCAATCCCAAATATCAATAAATACCGCAAGGTAAACAACTTTAATAACGAAAATTACCGTTTCAATTACAAACGACTAACTGATATAGAGAAAGGCAAACTAAGCTACTGGCCGGTTTGCTAATACCGGCCTGATAGGAAATTGAGAGGAAAAAGAGGATGAGCCGATGACGCTACGTTTTGAGCGTTCTAGCCAAAACAATATTCACCACGCTGAGCGCACCTTCTGCTTTTAATGCCCGGGCGGCATCGTTTAGCGTTGCGCCGGTGGTCATCACATCATCAACCACGCCCACCCGCAAGCCCTTCACTAAAGGCA
>RRZT011095422.1_pt1 | contig 11240 bp, 9 predicted proteins | sample 2165551 | NCBI WGS metagenome assembly RRZT01 (sample SAMN10456910, study PRJNA506462) | wastewater metagenome | biome: wastewater; feature: sludge; material: wastewater sludge; isolation source: wastewater sludge with Escherichia coli K12::gfp cells carrying plasmid... | place: USA: Moscow, Idaho ...
AGGTGCATTCTTTTACTGAGCCAATGGAAAATCTGCTTGATTATCGAGTCTGGCAATTGCGCCGTGACAATGAGATTAAGCAAGTTAAGTTGACCAGCGGACGTATCCAGGGTAAAGCGCTTGCAGCAAAAATCGAAGGCCTTGATGATCGTGAAATTGCACGAACATTTACCGGTTACGAGATTTGCATACTGCGTAGTGAATTGCCTGAGTTAGCGGACGATGAGTTGTACTGGCATCAACTTGAAGGTTTAAAGGTGATCAATCAAGACCAGCAATTGTTTGGCATTGTTGACCATTTACTTGAGACTGGCGCGAATGATGTCTTAGTTGTTAAGCCTTGTGCTGGCAGCATTGATGATCAAGAGCGATTGCTGCCTTATACGCAGCATTGTGTACAGTCGGTGGATTTGACAGCAGGCGAGATGCATGTCGAATGGGATGCGGATTTTTAATGAGTAAATGCCTTGCGCGTTGAAGTTATCAGTCTCTTTCCTGAGATGTTTGCTGCGATTACCGAGTACGGCATTACCAGTCGTGCAGTAACGCAAGGGTTATTAGAGCTTAATTGCTGGAATCCCCGTAGCTTTACTGAGGATCGACACCAAACAGTGGATGACCGACCCTTCGGTGGTGGTCCAGGTATGGTGATGAAGATCAAGCCTCTAGAGGATGCCTTAGCTGCGGCGAAGCAATCCATCGGAGGGCCGGCCAAGGTAATTTACCTGTCGCCGCAAGGCCGTCAGCTGAAACAAGCGGCGGTCAGCGAGTTAGCAAAACAGGATAATTTAATTCTGATTGCGGGTCGCTATGAAGGCATTGACGAGCGTTTTATTGAAACCTACGTCGATGAAGAGTGGTCAATTGGCGATTATGTGTTGTCCGGTGGCGAGCTACCGGCAATGGTGCTGATTGATGCTGTAACGCGGTTGCTGCCTGGGGCATTAAACCATGCAGATTCCGCCCAAGAAGATTCATTTAGTGATGGTCTTCTCGACTGCCCGCATTACACGCGACCGGTTAGGTATGCAGGCAAAGATGTTCCTGAAGTGCTACTCAGTGGCAATCACGAACATATCCGGCGCTGGCGATTGCAACAAGCTTTAGGGCGAACTGCAGAGCGTCGCGCTGATCTTCTGGATAGCCGCTCGCTTTCTGGAGAAGAGAAAATGCTGTTGGACGAGTACTTTCGCCAACAGAACGATAGTTAATTAACGTATCGATGGTAAATCATAGAGATTTGCCTTCAGGAGCACAGCATGACTAACAAAATTATTCAGCAACTTGAAGCTGAACAAATGAACAAAGACATCCCTGCATTCGCAGCGGGTGATACTGTAGTTGTTCAAGTAAAAGTAAAAGAAGGTGATCGTCAACGTTTGCAGGCCTATGAAGGTGTTGTGATCGGTAAGCGTAACCGCGGCATCAACAGTGCTTTTACTGTTCGTAAAATTTCTAGCGGCGTAGGCGTTGAGCGTACGTTCCAAACTTACAGCCCACTGATTGAAAGCATTACTGTTAAGCGTCGTGGTGATGTACGTAAAGCGAAACTGTACTACTTGCGTGCTCTGTCTGGTAAAGCAGCGCGTATTAAAGAAAAACTGGCACGTTAATTCGTTCAGGGTTTCAAAGCAAAGCAGCCTAAGGGCTGCTTTGTTGTTTGTGTCAGTATGATTGAGCTATTTTTTTGGCAACAGCTGCAGAAAATTATCTTTTGCAATCGCCTCTGCAACGTCTTTAGGCAAGGCTGCTAATATCGGCTCAAAGCCGCTCATTGTCTCGCCTAAACTAGAAAAACGGCCAACGGCGTCGCTACCAAGCACAAAGCGTGTTGGGTGGTCAGTGAAGAGCTTTAGCCAATGGGCATTAGGCTGGCCTTGTGCATCGAGTAGATAAGGTTCAAGTAACGTCCAAGATAAATCAATGTAGAGATTGTCGTGTTCATCCAGTAAGCGCTTAACTAACGGCTGCAAAAAATCTAACGCTTCCTGATGGCGGTGTAATTCCATACTGGTTCCGGCGTGGGCCCAGATAAAACGTACATCAGGATTCTGACTCAGCACTTGCTCTAACTCTTCAAGGTATAAAGGGTTGCGTTCGCGTTTTGAGGTGATGTTGCTGTGTAGTAAAACCGGGAGGTCGTACTCTGCGGCAACCCGATAGACTTTCATCATCGCCTCATTATTAGCCCGTGGCGTCTGGCCTTGCATTAAAGCGGTGACATCGTCATGACGAGTAAACACCTCACCAATGCCTTGCCAGAAGCCTGGATTCATTTTTAAGCGGCGGCGAATGTGAGTGGCAGCATTTTTATCATTGGCATTAAAGCCGGAAAGAAATGGAAAAAAACGCTTTTTCTGTTGAGGTTTTAATTGCTGTAGCGCATCTAACAAGTAAAAGTCTGTAGCACTGTACCAATACAGATCCGCATCGTCGCCAGCATAGTAGCGAGGCTTTTTAGGCTCATCCTCTTGCCACTTTTTTGCCACAGGTATACCCATAATAGCGGCGTGACTGATGTTGCCTTGATCCATCGCGCTTAATAAAGCGTGGATTCCTTCTGACTCTTGAAAGAAGTCCACATAATGCAGATGCCCGTCAATATAGCTGCGTGCGTGTGCAAATTGCACAGCGAGTAGAAGTATAAAAAATAGCGATATTCTCATTGGTATTTAAACCTGTTTATTGCCAGTGTAGAAATAAGACGCAATGAGAGAGCGAGAGTTCGTAATGAGCGCTATTTAAATCAAGCACATAGCGTGTTTTGGCGGTTTTTTTAGTGTGATGTCTAAGGTTGCAAATGGATTGATGGCTAAGGTAAAGATTGTTGAGTGAAAGCTCTGTGCGCCAAGCAGATTAAGCTAAACAGACCTCAATCACTTCAATCTGCTCAAGGGTTAGGTAGTGCCAGCGCACCTGTACATCATAAAACTGCACACCATATATACGCTCAGGCGTTGGCTGTTGATAAGCCGGGCGTGGATCTTGGGCTAAGCATTGCTCAATCAACGCTGAGAGTGGTTGTTGTAAACGTTGTGCATGTTGCTCGGCTTGCTGTAAGGCGCTGTGCTGCCATTTCACAGTAATCAAGGTCGGTGCGTGATCGGCAATGGCATTATGCGCCATTGGCAAACGATCGGCATAAGGCACATAAGGCTTGATATCCAATACCGGTGTGCCATCAAGTAAATCTATGCCAGAAATCCATAAGCGCCCAGGCTCCGCACGTTCTAAACGTACTGCCGACTGCCCTATACCATTAGGGCGATGGGTCGCGCGACTGGCAAAGACGCCAATGCTTTTATTGCCACCTAAACGCGGTGGACGCACCTTTAAACGCGGTACCTTGTCTAGGGTTTTATGGAATAGAAAAATCACCCAGATGTGACTGATCTCTTCTAAGCCGGCGATTGCATCAGCGTGATCATAAGGTGGCAGTAGCTCAATGCAGCCTTGCGCTGCTGGGGCTAATAAAGGCTGGCGTGGAATGGCAAACTTTTCTTTAAAACATGAACGCACATAGCCAATTGGCGTGACGGTGTAGCCCATGAGTGTGCCTCCAGAATATTTTCCACGAACAGCCGATGCTGCGCTGTAAAGCTAATTCAAGCGCAGCATCGACAGGTTTTAGCCGGCCACCAACACGCGCACAGCCTCCAAGCGTAAAGCCGCTTTAGCAAACATGTTTAAACCTTGCTCCTTGTAAGCGCGCAAAGTGTCGATTTCCTCATCGCGCACGCTTGGGTTGATGGCTTGCAGAGCAGTGAGGCGAGCGATTTCTTCATCCATACTGGCCAAGAATAGCGCGCTGGCTTGCTCAACACGTTCGCGGTGGCGGGGCTGCATATTGGCCTCAGCGGCATCGACTAAGCGCAGTAAGGTATCGCGTTGAGCGCGGGCAAACTTACTGGCGCTGGAACGCGGTACGCTTTCCAGTTGGTCATTGAGCGTCTCAAAGCTGACGCGAGCGGCCAGATCATTACCTTTGTCATCAAGCAAGCAACGCATGGCAATCGGCGGCAAGAAACGTCCGAGCTGTAAGTGTTTTGGTGCAATTGCTTCGCTAACAAACAGCAATTCAAGCAACATAGTGCCGGCTTTAATGGCCTTGTTTTTTAACAAAGCCACCGCGGTGTTACCCATAGAACCAGACAAGACTAAATCCATGCCGCCTTGCACCATGGGGTGTTCCCAAGTAATAAATTGCATGTCTTCGCGGCTTAAGGCCAGTTCACGATCGTAGGTGATGGTCACCGCCTCATCGTCACCGAGCGGGAAGCTGGCATCCAACATTTTTTCACTAGGACGCAAAATTAAAGCGTTATCGGAATGGTCTTCGCTATCAATACCAAAAGCGTTAAACAACTCTTCCATGTAGATGGGTAGGTCAAAGGTATTGTCTTGTTGCTCAATCGCGGCAACCAGTGCTTGCCCACGACCGTCACCACTGGAGTTGATTTCCAGCAGACGGTCGCGGCCTTTTTCCATTTCGCTTTCCAATTCTGCACGCACGGCGGCCGCGTTTTCTAGCAAAGCGAGCCAAGCGCTTTCATCTTCTGTATCAAGTAATAACCTTTCTAGCTGCTGGCTAAACTGCAGTTGCAAAGCGTTACCGGTGGGGCAGGTGGATAAAAACGCATTGAGTGCTTGGTGATACCACTCAAAAATCCGTTGCTGTCCCGTGCCAACAAAGTAAGGGACATGGATTTCAATGGTGTGCTGTTGACCAATACGGTCAAGACGGCCAATGCGCTGCTCAAGTAAGTCAGGATGCTGTGGTAAATCAAACAGCACGAGGTGATGACTAAACTGGAAGTTACGGCCTTCACTGCCGATCTCTGAACAGAACATCACTTGTGCGCCAAACTCATCGTCGGCAAACCATGCAGCGGCGCGGTCGCGTTCGATAATGCTCATGCCTTCGTGGAACGTCGTGGCCGCAATGCCTGAGCGAATGCGCATGGCATCACCCAGATCAAGCGCGGTGCTGGCGTGGGCGCAAATAACTAAAACTTTTTCTTGTTTAAGTTCTTTTAGCCTCTCAAGTAGCCAGTCCACACGAGGGTCAAACTGCCACCAAGGCGCTTCAGTACTGGCGTCATCGGCTTCATCCAAATGCATCATTGCCAAATCGTTGATATGCAGCTCTGGATACAGCTGCGCTTGTAACTGCGCCGCATTACCCTGGTATTGCTCAGGGCAGGGTAAAGGTACCGCGTGCAATTGGCGCTCGGGAAAACCAGATATCGCGGCACGGGTATTGCGGAATAATAAGCGTCCAGTGCCGTGACGATCGAGCAGTTCGCGAATTAAACGCGGCGCCGCTTGCGCATCACCGTCATTAAAAGCAGCGATCAAAGGCTCGCAGTCAGCCCCTAAAAAGCTCTTAATGGTTGTTTCTGCTGTGGCACTGAGCTTGGTTAAATCCAACAGCTCACGTACCGCATCGGCAATGGCTTGATAGTGCTGACTTTCCTCGCGAAAAGCGGCTAAATCATGGAAACGGTGTGGGTCCAACAACCGCAAACGGGCAAAGTGACTGTCTTGGCCAAGCTGCTCTGGGGTGGCCGTGAGTAACAATACGCCCGGCGTAATGCCCGCCAGCGTTTCAACCAGCTGATAGGCTGGGCTGGATTGCTCAGGATGCCAAACTAAGTGATGGGCTTCATCAACCACTAAAATATCCCAGTCACAGCTGCATAACGCCTGTTGTGCACGCTCGTCTGCAACCAGCCAGTTCATCGACAGCAAAGCGATTTGGCAGTCTTCAAAAGGATTGTCAGCGTCACTGGCTTGGAAGCGCTCGGCGTCAAACAGCGCGACGTCTAAATTAAAGCGTCGGCGCATTTCGACTAACCATTGATGCTGCAGGGTTTCTGGTACCATCAGTAAGATACGACTGGCACGACCACTGAGTAACTGGCGATGAATAATTAAGCCCGCCTCAATGGTTTTACCTAAACCCACTTCATCGGCCAGTAACACTCGCGGCGCAATACGGTCAGCGACTTCTTGGGCAATGTGTAATTGGTGGGCAATTGGTTGTGCCCGCGCGCCGGCTAAGCCCCAGAGATTAGACTGCTGTAGCTTGCTGTTATGCTGCAGAGAGTTGTAGCGCAAAGTAAACCACGGCAGTGGATCGACTTGCCCAGCGACTAAACGATCACTGGCCATACGAAATTGAATAAAGTTGGAGAGCTGCGTTTCTGGTAACACGCAGTCTTCGTTTTGACTGTTAAAACCTTGGTAGATCAGCAGGCCATCGACTTCACTGACCTCGCGAACCGTTAAAGTCCAGCCTTCAAAATGGCTAATTTCATCGCCGGGCACAAAGCGAACACGGGTCAACGGGGCATTGCGCTGCGAGTATTGGCGGGTTTCTCCCGTCGCTGGGTAAAGGATGGTGAGTAGGCGACCATCGCAAGTCAGAACTGTGCCAAGGCCTTGCTCAGCCTCGCCGTCACTGATCCAGCGTTGTCCAGGTAGATACTGCTGCGTCATGCTTGTCTCCGCGTGATGTAAAAAGCGCGTTATGATAACGGATACTGAGGCATAGGACACGGTTGAATCGCTGTGATGGCGTTCATAGCTATTCTTGAGACAATCAGGCTCTGGATGGCTATAGTAGATCAATCACTGTTTTAGTGTCGGAGGTTTTCTATGCTTCCCCCCATTCCGCAAGGTTTACACCCAGTCACCTCGCAACATGACGTGGAAAAGCCTAAGCCGGCTATTGCTCCAGTGGTGCCTGTGCAAGAAAATGCCAAAAGCGCAGAGTTGGGGCTGGAAAAAGATGAGCTTTCGGCTGCACAACAACGCGCGCGCGAAGAACAGCGTAGACGCCAGCAACGCCAGCACGCGGGCGAAGAGCAAGCAACGGATGTCGATGATGCAGATCGTCAGTATGACAAAACGGGTGAGTTATCGCGTCAAGGCGTCTGGGTTGATGTGAAAGTTTGATCCGGCCGGCCTTGGCAATACTGACATACAGCCAGCAATGTCATGGCGAATGATTTCAAGCCATGTATTTGATGTTGTGCCGCAGTAAGTTAGAGATTGTCGCGCGGTTGTTCTAATAATGAACCAATGCTTGAGCATTTTCTTAGAGCTATACGTCAAGATCACAATAGGCTGAAATATGAGTGATGAGAACCTAGATAATATTGTTGATTTTTCAGGTGAGCGTGTGCGTCGAGTGCATGATCAAAATGAAAAACGTTTGCAGGCTGTACGGGCTGCTTTTGCTAAAGCGCTGCCCTTAACGAGCACAAGGTCAAAAGCTACAAAGAAATCGAAGAAAAAACGTTAATCGAGAGTGGCCAGCAGCATTGAGGTGTGACTCATGCCTAGGCTAATACAGAGCGAATCTATTGACCTCTATCAATGTGGCTTAGGTGATTGTGACGTATCTTTAAATTAAGTTAATTTGAAAAGTGTTGAGGAGATTGCAATGTTTATGGATGTAGTCGTATTCGCAGGTATCGGGACAGTCGCTCTCATGATTGCTTTCTTCGTTGGTCTTTACTATTTCGTCAGAAAAGAAGAGCAAAAACGCAACTAGAGCTCGTCTTTTCTAACTCCGAAGCACGCAAGGCAATTCGGGCAACTTAGGTTGCCCTTTTTTTTGCCTGCTATTTGACAGCGTTGTGCTTGCAGTGAGCCTGTGACACTGGAGTGTCTGGCTACATTTGGCGGTGAACAATCTATGACTACAGAAAACCCTGTCAATTATGTGATGAATAACTATTGATTAAAGCGCGAAGAGCCGCCGGCTTAACGGGTTTGGCTAAGAAGCTTAAGCCTGCCGCATGCACTTGGCTGATCAGTTCGGGACGGGCGTCGGCGCTGATAACAATTCCAGGCACCTTGGTGTTGACCTGTTTATTTAGCCAAGCCATGAAGGCAATGCCGGTGTCACCTGCATCCAAATGAAAGTCCACCAAAGCAATATCTGGCACCTGGCCTTTAGCAAGAACCTTACTGCACTCAGTGCGATTGCTGGCGGTTAACACGTGGCAACCCCAGCGTGTAAGCAGGCTGTGCATGCCGGCTAAAATACTATTTTCATTGTCCACGCAGAGTATGCATAAGCCTGCCAAAGGCTGTATTTGTGTGTTGCTGACAACAACCGGGGCTGCCGTGGCCAAAGCGCCGTGATACACAGGCACAGTGATACTAAAGACACTGCCTTTTTCCAGCCAAGAGCGCACTTCAATTTTGTGGCCGAGTACTTTGCTTAAACCATCGGCAATGGCTAAACCTAAGCCCAGTCCTTTTTCTTCACGCGTTTGGTGGCTGTCTAAACGCTTAAATTCTTCAAAAATAAACTGCAGCTTATCTTCGGGAATCCCTTGGCCACGGTCCCAGACATCAATGCGTACGCTATTGGATTGACGGCGCACGCCGAGCAGCACGCTACCATTGGCATAACGGAAAGCATTGGTCAGAAAGTTTTGTACGATGCGGCGTAAAAGTTTTGGGTCACTGACAATATTTAATGAGGTGCTGCGCAAACGAAAGTCAATGCCTTGTTGCTCAGCCAACGCAGTAAACTCAGCACCTAATGCTTCGAGCCAAGCGCCTAAAGCAAAGGGTTTGCAATGTGGGGTAATGCGCCCGCTTTCTAAGCGTGAAATATCCAATAAGTCACTGATAAGGTCTTCTGCTGAGCGTAACGAGCTGTCAAGGTTTTTGACCAGTTCGTGTGCGTCTTCAGGCAAGGCTTCTTGATGCGAGAGTGCGGCTGAGAATAGACGGGCAGCATTGAGGGGTTGCATTAAATCATGACTGACCGCGGCCAAAAAACGTGTTTTCGACTGGTTTGCGCTTTCCGCTACATGCTTAGCCTCGCTCAGGGCAAGGTTAAGTTGTGACAGTTCGTGGGTGCGCTCACTGACGCGCTGTTCAAGGCTTTCATTGGCTTCTTTTAACGCCTTTTCTGCTTCGCGGAAAGCGGTAATATCGGTAAAACTCATCACAAAACCACCGCCTGGCATTGGATTGCCAATCAGTTCAATGACGCGACCGTTAGGAAATAGGCGTTCAGAGGTGTGTGCATTACCTTGGCGCATCCAGTGCAAACGTTTGCTAACATGTGCTTCAACATCGCCGGGCCCACATAAACCATGGTTGGCGTTATGACGAATAATGTCAGCGATGGGGCGGCCAACTTGAATTAAATCATCAGGGTAATTAAACAGCTTTAAATAACGACTATTCCACGCAACCAAGCGCAAAGAGCGATCAACCACGCTGATACCTTGGGTAATGTTCTCAATGGCACCCTGCAGCAACGTACGGTTGAACTGTAAAACTTCCGACGCTTCGCCAACAATACGTACCACGTCCTCAACGTACATTTCCCGGCCTTCGATTGCCGCTTTCACCACCACACGAGTCGAAGAGGCACCTAACACACCGGTAAGCAGGCGTTCAGTGTGGGCAATCCATTCACTGCTGGCTGTCTCGTTAGGGTTAAAGCCCATGCCTTGTTTATAAGCAAAGCGAATAAAGCTTTGCTTGGCTCGGCTGTCACCGACAAAACGCCCAGAGAGGGTTAATAAATCGCTGATTTGTACTGTTAACGTCTGGCGGTTACCCACGTGCTGGCCGATAAAACGGTTGGCTTGCCAGTGCTCGGAAACACGCGTCCTAGAAAAAAGAGAGACAAGCGCAAAGAGTATGAAGTTGCCGCTCAGAGACAGTGTTACGCCAAGGGTAAGTGGGTCGATGGGTAAGCCAAACGGTTGATTTGCTAGCCATGTTAAGCCCGGGAAAGCCTCCAATGACCAGCCAGCGCTGATGGCAATTACCGGCAGCACCAATGTATATAGCCATAAAATTGAGCCAGCGGTTAAACCAGCAAATACACCCTGGCGGTTGGCTGACTTCCAAATCAATGCGCCAATCATTGCCGGTGCCAACTGCGTGAGTGCGGCAAAGGCAATTTGACCAATGGTCGCGAGACTGGTGTTGGCACCTAACAGTCGATAGCTGATATAGGCGAGCAGTAAAATAATAATGATGCTGAGCCGGCGTGCGGTGAGCATCCAATAACGAAAGGCCTCAAAGGGCCGTTCTGTATTACGAGACTGCAATAAAAAAGGCAGCAAAATATGATTGGAAATCATAATTGAAAGCGTTACGGCGGCGACAATCACCATGCCGGTTGCGGCAGATGCGCCACCAATAAAAGCCAGAATCGCCAAGGTAGGATTGCCCTCAGCCAACGGCAGACTGATTACAAATGAATCTGGCACCACTGAGAAGGGTAAGCGTAATTGTCCGGCCAGGGCGATGGGGATGACAAAAACCGCGACGATTAAAAGATATAAAGGGAAAACCCAGCGTGCCACGCGTAAATCGTTGTAATTATTATTTTCGACGACAGTGACGTGAAACTGCCGGGGTAGTGTGTAAATCGCCATCATGGCGACACAGGTTTGTACCAGTATCGCTGGCCAGTTGGTGGCTTCGTTCCAGTAGGCTTCAAGTTTGGGGGCTTCTTTGGCTTGCAACCATAAATCACCCACGCCGTTATACAGTCCATAAATGACGAACAAGCCCACAGCCACAAATGCCATAAGCTTGATCAGTGATTCGAAAGCGATTGCCAGCATTAAACCACGGTGGTGCTCTGTGACATCCAAGTTGCGCGTGCCAAATAAAATGGTGAACAGAGCCAGCGCTACTGTAACGATTAAGGCGGTGTCTTGGGCATGGCTACCGGTGGAGTTGGCGGAAACGCCGGTCAATAAGTTAACGCCTAATACAATGCCCTTAAGCTGTAAGGCGATATAAGGTAAAACACCAACCACCGCAATCAGGGTAACAACAATGGCTAGACGCTGTGACTTCCCATAACGCGCAGCAATAAAGTCAGCAATGGAGGTGATGTTTTCTTGCTTGCTGATGATGACCATTTTTTTCAGCACCCAAGGTGCAAAGGTCAGTAATAATATAGGGCCGATATAAATGGGTAAAAACGACCAAATCTGTTCTGCAGCTTGGCCAACTGAACCAAAAAATGTCCAACTGCTGCAATATACGGCCAGTGATAAGCTGTATACGGTTGAACGCATGCGTGGGCTCATGGGGGGCGTGCGGCGGTCGCCATAAAAAGCGATGGCAAATAAGATGGCCATATAGCCGAGTGCAACGAGTGCAATAAGTCCTGTGGAAACAGACATTAAGATGACCTGGAACATGAAAAGATAGCTTCAGTTTAGGCAACTCTGCTG
>RRZT010126895.1_pt1 | contig 11239 bp, 10 predicted proteins | sample 2165551 | NCBI WGS metagenome assembly RRZT01 (sample SAMN10456910, study PRJNA506462) | wastewater metagenome | biome: wastewater; feature: sludge; material: wastewater sludge; isolation source: wastewater sludge with Escherichia coli K12::gfp cells carrying plasmid... | place: USA: Moscow, Idaho...
GCAAGCCGCTGCCGCCCGACCCCGAAGAGCCGGCCAGTCTGGCCGACAGCGTCGCCCATCTCAAGCTTCGCTACGTCGTGATCACCAGCGTCGACCGTGACGACCTGCGCGACGGCGGGGCCCAGCACTTCGTCGACGTCATCGCTGCCGTACGCGACAAGTCGCCGACCACGACCGTCGAAACGCTCGTCCCGGACTTCCGCGGCCGCATGTAGATCGCCGTCGACGTCCTCGGCCATTCGCTGCCCGACGTGCTCAACCACAACATGGAGACCGTCCCGCGCCTCTACAGGCAGGCCCGCCCCGGCGCCGACTACCAGCACTCGCTCGACTTCCTCAAGGCGTTCAAGGAACGCTACCCGCAGGTGCCGACCAAGTCCGGCCTGATGGTCGGCCTCGGCGAAACCGACGACGAGATCCTGGACGTCATGCGCGACCTGCGCGCCCACGGTGTCGAAATGCTGACCATCGGCCAGTACCTCGCGCCTTCCGGCCATCACCTGCCGGTCGTGCGCTACGTGCATCCCGACACCTTCAAGATGTTCGAAACCGAAGCGTTGAAGATGGGCTTCACCGGCGCCGCCTGCGGCCCGATGGTCCGATCAAGCTACTGGGCCGACAAGCAGGCGCACAACGCCGGCGTCGCCTGATGTGAACTTTGGTAAGTGAATGAGAATTTTGCTAAGTAGATGATAATTTTTATAAGGCAATTTCTCATTAATTTGCCCGAAATTGGGCGCCATGCAATGCGTTGGAGTAATTTCTCCATCCCAAACTGATTTATGGTCACTTCGCCCTCACTGCTTTGGCCCGTTCGCCCCAAGCCGCTGACGGGCGAAGCGCTCTCATCGTGGTTATTAAGAGTCGCCGATAGCAACGGGCTCGATCAGAGATCATTCAAGCGCTACTTGCCCAAGGTCCATGGCACCAGCGCCGATCTCGACCTCATCGACGATGAAGCATTTTTCAACGCTATCGCCATTCGGTGCGCCATAGCACCTGAGAATATCTCCTCACTCGGGTTTGCCCGAGACGAAGGCCTGGTATTCATCCGAAACGCCACTAGCCATCTGGACTGGATCATTCCACGTATCCAGCTTGGCACTTGGCCCGAGAAACGGCACATCTCCTCTCAGCCCTACTGCCCAGCCTGCCTTGCATCCGATGTGACGCCTTACTACCGAAAGGTTTGGCGCTATGCCTTTCACCCGATTTGTCCTAAACATGGGCTATTGGTTGATCACTGCCCGAACTGCGGTCATTCGTTCTCCTACCTTGCCCTTGGAAGCGCAACCTGGAGCCGCTATGGCATTCACGCTTTGAGGCACTGTACTGCATGTGGCACCCCCTTTACGACACCGCAACATGTCACTTTCGATACGCTTGAGCAACGCGTCCTTGCAACACAATCTGTCCTAATGGAAGGGCTGGAAACGGGGTGGATATCACACGACAACAAATCCATTCCCATCGCGCTTTTTCTGCGCGGCCTCCATATATTGGCCGAAACACTCCTGAATCCTGACCACGGCAATTCCATTTCGAACTGGATTGCTGTACACCATCCCGAGTTACCTTCTCACGAACCCAATTGTTTGGGCGAGGGGAATCTTGAACATCAGCCAAGTCCTGCTAGGGCAAGGTTATTGGTCCTTGCTTACTGGTTGGCGCAGGATTGGCCGAAACGTTGGATTGCACTAATTCAGCAAACAGGAATATCTGCGACAGCGTGCTTACCGCATATGAATCGGCTCCCGGCCTGGATGCACAGCGAAGAATTTGAGCAATCGCGCACTCGAGAACAAGCTCGATCACATGATGAGGTTGTAGCGGCAAAGAGACTACTGACCCACTTGCGCGGCTGGCCCGCCAACAATGCGGAACTGACCAGATTTATGAACACCGGGATCGCTCCCCCACTCAAACCGCGTTCACAGCCCATTTCACCTGAAGTACGCCAATACTTCAGTCGCCTGCAACAGACAACTCCAAGCAATACCAATTCCACCCAGAAGCAGATCGATCGCATCAACCAGTCTTCTGTCAGGGAGCTTTATTCTCCCGCCCAAGCGGACGAGCATCTAAATGAATTGCTCGAGGATATGGACGATACGGAGACCTCGTTACCGACATTCAAGCGGCAACAACGAAACCAAAGGGAAAGGTCTTAACTCAAGCATGTCTTGAGTGCCAATCTGCTGAATTCACTCCGGGTGGCATAGCTTGAATGAATCGGTCCAGTATTCTCGATTCGTCTGAGGACTGCCTTGCCCCCCCTGTAAGGTCTTCGTCTTGAATTGAAGCGGAACGCAAGCTTCGGCCGACACCCCGCCGATCGCCTGGCTCCTCTGGCCGGCAACAAGTCGGCCAGAGCCGCCATTGGAGAACTGTTCGGTGTCGGGCGGCAACGTGGCGGTAAGTTGCCCTTCAGCCTTCGGTAGCCTTGGACCCACTTTCATGATAGCACCGCGGCCTCTCACTCCATCCCTGCGGCCGATGTACCTCTGCACAAAATCAGTCTCAGATACGCGCCCGTTGAGCTCAATGACATCGCGTCCATGTTATTGGGACCGCGCGCGGACACTTTCGCATAGTGTGGTGGGCGGTTTCCGCAATTGAACCCGTTTAAAAAACACAATTCGAGCAATTAAAGAAAATGACTTGACATTACCGAGGGAGATTAGTAGCCTTTTACGCAAACGTTAAGCTTAATTTGTCACCAAGGAATTTCATGGTCACTTTGCATGATCTTGCCCAAGCCTGCGGATGCTCCATCACCTCCGTCTCTAGGGCGATCAAGGATAGCAACACCATATCCCGAGCGCTTCGCGCCAAGGTAAATCAGAAGGCGATCGAACTCGGGTATATTCCAAACGGGAACGCTAAAAGCATGCGGACGGGCAGAGCCAACACTATCGCCGTCATCATGCAGGACACCATGAACCCCTATTACTCCATCGTCGCCAGGACAGTGGAGCGCTACGCCGCCGAACTCAAATACAATGTCATCATTTTTACTACGGACTATCACACCGAAAGAGAGTTGGGCGCGGTGTATGAGGCATTGAAGAAGCAAGTCGACGGGGTTTTGCTGTTTCCGCTACAAGTGGACTCGAAGAGTCTGGACGTGCTGGACAGTTCAGGACGGCCGTATGTACTCGTCGGACGCTCTTTCGAGGATCGCGCAATCGACTGCGTCATGCCGGACGATCGACAGGGAGTCTATCTCACGACCCGCCATCTTCTGGAGAAAGGACACAAAAGGATTCTCATGATCAATTCCTTCAAGCACATATCAAGTACTCGCTTGCGGGAAGAGGGGTTCCGGGCTGCCATGACGGAAGCAAAGTGCTTGGTGCGCGATGGGGATGTGCATTACATCTCCACCGATAAGGGCGTATGCGCGCGGTTGGTCGAAGACATCTTTTCGAGGGAGCACGACTACACCGCCGTCTGCTGTTACAACGACTTGCTCGCATATGAGGCGTATTACCATTTGCGCGTCATGGGTTACTCGATTCCCGACGACATCGCCTTGACAGGTGTCGATGACTTGCATTCATACCTTACCTTTCCAGTGCGGATGACTAGCGCCGGATATGACATTCAAGGCGTTCTGGCGCGCTCGGTTGATCTCTTGCTCGGCAAGATTCAGGGCGGACGCGCAGAAGCACCAGTTGATGCGACGCGGCAAGACAAACTCATTCTCTTCAATCAATATCTGGTGGTCGGTGAGACGACGTAACTGCAAGCCCGTTTCTCGCGACCAGTTTTTGTCCTGGTGACCCAATGATGAAGAATTGCATAAATCGTAGGGAGTTGGTGGATAGAGTTATTGCCAAAACAACGAAGTACTGACTCGAGTTAGTCAAGATCTAGCGATAGCGAATGGAATTGGCGTTTTTACGCAAACGTTAAGCTCAATATGAAACCAAGGAATTCTCGGTGAGACGACATAACTGCAAACCCACTTCTCGCGACAAGTTTTGTCCTGGTGACCCAATGATGAAGATTTGCATGAATTATCGGGAGTTGGTGAATAGAGTCGTTGCCGAAAACAACGAAGTACTGACCTGGGTTAATCGCGATCTGGCGATAACGAACGGCATTGGTGACTTTTTACGCAAACGTTAAGCTCAATATTTCGCCATGGAATTCTCGGGGGGACCACGTAACCGAAAACTCTCTCCTCGCGACCAGTTTTTGTCCTAGTGACCCAATGAAGGAGATGTGCATGAATTATCAGGAATTGGTGAAAAAAGTCGTTGCCGAAAACAACGAAGTACTGAACCGGGTTAATCCTGAGGATGTTAACAAGCTCATGGATTACATCAGCGCGGCTAAGCAGATTCAACTCTTCTCCATGGGGCGCTGCCAACTTTCCGTGCGCGGCTTCGCCATGCGGCTAGCACACATGGGCTTCCCCACTCACGTCGTTTACGACACCGTGACGCCGGCCATCGGTCCTGGCGATTTACTCATCGGCCATTGCAGCGCCAACAATGTGGAGCTGAACGTCATCCAGCAGGCGAAGAAGGCTGGTGCCAAGGTCGTCGTCATCACGCCCTGTCTCGACACCCCCCAAGCCAAACTGGCCGATTTCGTCGTCAATCTTCCCGGACAGATCTTCGGTCTCCCAAACGAGGTGGTGTCCATCCAGCCGATGGCGTCCCTGCTCGAGCAGGCACTACTTTTGTTCACAGACATCGTGGTCATGATGCTGATCGAGCGCAAGAACATCTCCATGAAGGAAATGCAATTGCGCCACACAAACCTTGAAGGGTTGCCCCACGAATTCGCGTGACCGGCTTTGGAAAACATATGCCGTACAGCACAGGAGAGATACATGTTCAAAAACGGAACAATAATGCAGATTGGGCAGGTGGTTACGAACATCGATCGCCAGATGGAGATTCTCAACCGCGATTTCGGTTTTGGTCCCTTCGACGTGCATATTTTCGACGACCGTAAAGTGGTCAATTCGATGGTGTGGGGCAAGCCGTCGTCTCACACCTACCTGTGCGCCGCTTGCTGGTCAGGCGGCGTCCAGTTCGAATTAATGCAGCCGCTGACTGGTTGTAGTATTTATGATGAATACATTGAGGCGCATCGGGGAGAGGGCCTGCAGCATTGCAAAATATACTACGACGACGTCAAGGCCGCCGTGACGGGGTACGCGAAAGCGGGATACCTCGCATCCCAAAGCGGCGGTATTGGCGAGGACCTTTTCTATTACCTCGATACTGAGAAGAAAACGCGTGGTGTGACTCTGGAAATCGGCAACGCGGCCAGTGTTCCACCGCCCGATCGCGTTTATCCGGTTGGTAGCGATCCATCGAAGTACTTGCAGCGGCAATTGCGTGACGGCGACATCATGCAGATCGGTCACGTAGTGCGGGATATCGAACAGGCCATGGAAACGCTCAACCGCGACTTCGGTCTTGGCCCGTTCGAGGTCTTCACGTTCAATGAATCGAACCACCTGAACGCCATGACCAGGGGCAAGCCGAACAACCACACCTTCCGTTGCGCAGTGGCCTGGTCCGGCGACGTTCAGTACGAATTGCTACAGCCGCTGACCGGATACAGCGTCTATAACGAATTCCTCGATACCAGGGGTGAGGGGCTGCACCATATCAAGCTGTACTACAGCGACGTGGAGAAAGTGGTGGCCGACTACAAGGCCAAAGGATATGACGTCATCCAGTCCGGTGGCATTGGCGATGATCGCTACTACTACCTAGACACGGAGCAAAAATGTGCCGGGCTCATCATTGAGCTCGGCAACGCAGGAAAGATCCCGCCGCCGGAGTACGTGTATCCCGCGCGCTGAGGCGACGATGGTCTAGCAAGACGTTCGCGCCGGGGTGGCGTGAACGAATGGTGTGTTCATCTTTATGGAGAAACAAGGCAATGAAAAAGATACTGGCAGGTATTTGCGCGGCGACGTTGCTGCTTTCGACGGTAGCAGTTTCCGGCGAGAAGTACACCATGGTATCCGTTCCCAAACTACGCTCCGTCTGGTTCAACCGAATGGAAGTTGGCTTGAAGAACGCCGGTGAGAAGTTCGGCATCGAGGTGTACCAGCAGGCACCGGCCGCCGCCGACGAGGCGCAACAGGTCCGCCTCATCGAAGACGCCATCGCTCAGGGTGTCAGTGCCATTCTCGTCGTGCCCAACGACAGCAACTCGGTGGTTCCCGCCTTCAAGCGTGCCAAGGAGCGCGGTATGGCCGTAATCACACACGAGTCCATGAACCAAAAAGGCGCCGACTACAATATTGAAATGTTCGACAACGTAGTTTACGGCGAAACGGCTATGGACGAGCTGGCGAAACTCATGGGAGAAGAGGGCGAGTATGTCAGCTTCGTTGGTTCCTTGACTGTTCCCGCCCACAACGCGTGGGCCGATGCCGCCATCGCCCGCCAGAAGAAGCTGTACCCGAAAATGAAGATGGTTGGCGACAAGTTCCCCGTTTCCGAGGACCGAAACCTCGCCCGTCAGGCCACTCTTGACATTCTCCAGACTTATCCAAAAGTTAAAGGCATGTTGATTTTTGGCAGCCAGGGAGGGCCTGGAGCCGGTCTGGCGCTGCGTGAAAAGCGCCTCAACGGCAAGATCAAGATGGTCGCCGCCGGCACGCCGAAGGAAGTGGGGAGCTTCCTCGCTGATGGTTCCATGGACGCCTCCCTGCTCTGGGATCCGAGTGAGGCCGGCTACGCTATGACCTACGTCGCCAAGCTCGTTCTGGAAGGCAAGACCGCTGATATCAAACCGGGCATGGAAATTCCCGGACTCGGCAAGATCGCAGTGGTCAAGGACAACAACATTCTGTTGGACAACCCCATGATCGTTACCAAGGAGAATTACAAGAAATACGACTTCTAATCGCTTAGCCTGGCGCCGGACAGCGGTCTCTTGCCGCATCCGGCGCAGACTGACTGCATGACGGCCGGTCAGGACGACGTGTATTAGTGTTTGATGACGCAGCGATTTCGGAACACCAACTTATGGCATTTCTCGAACTGAAAGACATCCACAAATCGTTTGATGGCGTTCACGCCCTGAAGGGCGTCGACTTCTCCGTCGAGGCCGGGGAGGTGCACGGGCTCATCGGCGAGAACGGTTCCGGCAAGTCTACGCTCATGAAGATCATCGCTGGTGTCTACAAGCCCGACACGGGGGGCATCATCATGAACGGAGAGAGGGTGGCGGTTAACTCACCGTTTTTCTCGAGTTCCAACGGCATTAGCGTCATCTATCAGGACCTGTCGCTTTTCCCGAACCTGACCGTGGTAGAAAACATTTACATGGGCAAGGTGGTGAGTGACGTCGGTACGGTGATTAATCACAACAACTATGTCGAGTTCGCCCTAGACACACTCAAGGTTCTGGGCGTCGACATCGATCCCTACGAGACGGTTGAAATGCTGCCCATCGCCAAGCAGCAGATTGTCGCCATCGCGCGCGCCCTCACCAATAAGACGCGGCTTCTAATCCTCGACGAACCCACCACTGCCTTAACCAGAAAAGAAATTCTTCAGCTCTTCGCCATTTTGAGACGGTTGAAAGAGCAGGGCATATCGTTCATCTTCATTAGCCACAAGCTTGACGAAGTCATGGAAATCTGCGATCGCGTAACCGTCATCCGCGATGGCAAATACATCGGCCGTGAGCCGATATCCAACCTGACGATAAAGAAAATCGAAGCCATGATGTTGGGCCATAGCCTCAGCTTCGAACATCGCACAGTATCGACGGCCCAAAGGCGCGAAGTATTGCGTCTCGAAGGGCTCGGACGGAAGAACAACTTCGCCGACATCTCTCTCCGCCTCATGGCTGGCGAAATCGTCGGCATATCGGGCCTTCTCGGCTCTGGCCGAACTGAGTTGGCGCTCGCACTCTTCGGCATCGCACCAGCCGATACCGGCCGCATGTTTGTCAACGGCGAGCGGGTTGCGGTCAACTCGGTGGGCGACGCCGTGCGCCACGGTATCGCCTATGTGCCAGAAGACCGGTTGCTCCAAGGCTTGGTCATGGATCACTCCGTCGGCGACAACATTGTGCTGTCGACTCTGGACGACTACCTTTCCAAACTTCACCTGCTTGATCGCCAAAAAATGACGTCGGTCGCCGAACGCTGGATACGCGACCTCAGCATCAAGACCGATAGTGCCCGCAAGCAAGCCCGCGTGTTGTCAGGCGGCAACCAGCAGAAAATCGTGCTGGCCAAGTGGCTAGCTATGTCGCCGTCCCTGCTGATACTCGACAGCCCAACCGTCGGAATCGACGTCGGTGCCAAGAACGGCCTGTATGAAACCATACGCGCCAGCGCCGCTTCCGGAATGGGAATTCTCATGATTTCCGACGAAATGCCAGAGCTGCTGGCCAATTGCGATCGCATCCATGTGATGCGGAATGGACGATTGATTCGCGAGTTCCCCGCATCGGGATTGACCGAGGCCGATTTACGGAACGCGCTGGAACTCGACGGTGAAGCCAACTTCCGGCGTGTCGGTGGTTGAGTGCATGGACGCCTCGCTGCAGTTCCGAGCGAGCATTGGACTACAGGGAATAGGGATCATCTATGAGACGTTATTTTTTTAGTCGGCACGAATGGTTCTTGGTGGCCATTCTGGTAATGCTATGTATCGGCATAACCAGCGTCAATCCGAGCTTTCTCTCCATCGAGAACCTCACTGATCTGTTGAAATCTGTAACCGTCTTGGGCATTTTTTCGCTGGGACTGTTCATGGTCATCGTATCCGGCGGCTTCGACATTTCCTTCACCGCCATCGCACAGGTGACACAGTACGCGGTGGTGGCGATGCTGACGTACTCGTTCGACGGCAACATCTGGGTGGCCATGGGCATGGCCATCGCTTTCGGTCTGGCGCTTGGTTGCGTCAACGGAGCCATCATTCACTTTTTTCGCATTCCGCCCATTATGGTCACCATCGCCACGCAAAGCCTGTACTTCGGTGTCATGTACGTGGTGACCAAGGGCGATCTCATCCACGACATACCGTTGTATTTCCGGGACCTGTCCTATGCCCGAGCCATTGAATTCCACAATACTGACGGTACCGTTTACGGCCTTGCCCTTGTCACCGTCCTGTGGATAGCCTTGGGTATCGCCTTGGCGTGGTTCCTAAAGTACACCCGGCTCGGACGCAGTATTTTCGCCGTCGGCGGCAATCGCACTTCAGCCGAACGCATCGGCTTCAACCTGTGCCTCACCACCCTATTCGTCTACGGCGCCATGGGTGCTATCGCTGGCTTCGCCTCCATCGTCGATGTCTCGATCGCCGGCTCGGTCATTCCCAACTCCATCGTCGGTAAAGAACTGCAAATCATCGCTGCCGTCATTCTGGGCGGTACTGCCATCACCGGCGGCAAGGGGTCCATCCAGGGGACTTTTCTGGGCGTGCTCCTGTTCGCGGTGCTTTCGAACAGCCTGACGCTCCTCAAGATTCCCTCGTTCTACTACAAGGTTTTCACCGGCTTGATCATATTGGTTTCTGTCGCTGGCAGCGCCATGCAAATCAAGCGTCAGGAAAACAAGAAGGTGCGCGTCCAGGTCGACGCCCCGGTCTCGCAGTAATGAGCGTCAAGGGGAAATGAATCATGTATGAGAAACTGAAAGAGTACTTTGGAGCAACCACCATCTCCTTGTTCATCACCATGGTGTTGGTGTTTCTGCTCATGTATGGCCTCAACGGCAGCAAGTACATCGACCGGTATAGTCTGACCTCCATGGCCTATCAACTGCCAATCATCGGTTTCTTGGCGGTGGGCATGATGTTCACCATGCTGACCGGCGGCATCAATCTGGCCATCGTCTCCAACGCCAACCTCAACGGCCTGATCATCTGGTTGGTCCTGACTTGGCTTACGGCTGGGCAGGCGACGAACATGAGCGAGGCCTCGCTGTGGCAGGTCGCGCTTGCCATTGCTGCTGGGCTGGTGATCAGCGCGCTTATCGGTGCGCTTCATGGCTTTCTCGTGGCGTGGCTGCGCATTCCCGCTCTGCTGGTTACGCTGGGAACGATGACGCTCATTATCGGCGTCAACGAGGCCGTCACCCGCGGTTACACCATTTCGGGCTTTCCCTCCTCGATCACCAGTATCGGCAACGGCCGGTTCAGCTTCTTCGGCCTGTTCGACGTGCCCATTCCCATCGTCCTCTTCATCGCCAGCTGCATAGCGGCCTACTACCTCTTGCGGCGGACACGCTTCGGTTTTTGCCTCTACATGATGGGGGCCAATGAAACAGCAGCCAAGTTTTCCGGCGTCAACATTTTAAAGGTCAGCATTCTTCAGTACGTCATCTCTTCGCTGTTTGCCTCGTTAACGTCGCTGGTCATGATCGGGCAGTTGAACTCCATTAAGGCCAATTATTACGAGTCCTACGTTCTGGTGGCCGTTCTCGCTTGTTTCCTGGGCGGCGTTAGCCCGGACGGTGGATTCGGCCGTCTTTCGGGCGTCATCATTGCCACCGTCATTCTCCAACTCATCGCCAGCGGTCTGAACCTTATGCGCATGGACCCATTCATGATTACCGCCATGTGGGGCGGAATCGTCATCATCCTTATTTTCGGCCGGGCGGCGATGGCATATGGGCAACGCACGTTGAAAAGGCGGGCCAGGCTTCAGCAATGATCGACATCGTGCTACCTCGCTTGCGTCAAACGAGTCAGGAGGCTCTAAAGATGTACGCTAGCAGCGATGCGTCAGTTCCGAATCAAGTTAATTTGGAAGTGGTCCCGGGAAGTTGAACAGTGGGATAAGTGATATTTCTGCTTCGATGTGCGACGGCAATCGCTGACTGACAGGAGCAGAGAGCAATGAGCCAAGAACCGGGAACGGCTGCTCAACGAAACAGTCGCGCGCCTTCTTCGCGAAAGTACTCGGCTGGGCGCGTTGGAAAAAGCTGGCGTCCTCGGATCATTTTTCCGTGGATGGCACACTGATCGAAGCCTGGGCCTCGGTGAAAAGATTCAAGGCCAAGGATGGCTCGAGCAAGCCGCCGGAAGACGGTGGACGTAATCCGACGGTGGATTTCAAGGGCGAAGAACGCAATAACGACGCGCATGTCTCCTCGACCGATCCCGAGGCACGAAATCGAAGGGCGGCAAATCGCGGCTGTGCTACATGGCCGACCTTCGCGATTGAACGGCAGTTGAACGACACGTTGCCGCCCGATGGATCCTGTCAGTTCAACGGCGGCTCAGGCCGA
>RRZT010675557.1_pt1 | contig 11238 bp, 11 predicted proteins | sample 2165551 | NCBI WGS metagenome assembly RRZT01 (sample SAMN10456910, study PRJNA506462) | wastewater metagenome | biome: wastewater; feature: sludge; material: wastewater sludge; isolation source: wastewater sludge with Escherichia coli K12::gfp cells carrying plasmid... | place: USA: Moscow, Idaho...
CGCCGCAAATCACTCTCCTGAACGCCAAACCCTGGTGGTGAACCTGACACCTGGGCGGGAAAATCGAGTGTCTCAGCCGGCTTGATGGCGCTTCCGCGGTGCGATACTTGGCCTCATGCGGTTAAAACGCCTATCCGTAGAGTGGTTGCAAGGCTTCTAGCCGTTGTGAAGAGAAAAACAGATGGAACAGCTTTCGCTTCTGATGCACGGTTTTGAAACCGCGCTGAGTTTCTACAACATTGCACTGATGGTCGGCGGCGTGTTGCTGGGCATCCTGGTTGGGGTGTTGCCAGGGTTGGGTGCACCGAATGGGGTCACCTTGCTGCTCCCGCTCACCTTCATGATGCCGCCGGTATCGGCCATCATCCTCCTGTCATCGATGTATTGGGGTGCGCTTTTCGGGGGCTCCACGACTTCCATTCTGTTCAACATCCCCGGTGAGCCATCATCGGTGGCCACGACGTTTGATGGATATCCCATGGCCCGTGACGGAGATGCAGCGAAGGCGCTGGCCACGGCGTTCCTGTCGGCAGGCTTTGGCGCAATGGCTGGCGTGGTTGTCATCACATTGATCGCAGGAACCATTGCCGACTTTGCGATGCAGTTCAGTCCGCCCGAGTACTTTGCCGTCTACCTGCTGACCTTTTGCAGCTATGTCGGTATGGGAGGAGGGGTACCGCTCAAGACGATCGCGTCACTTTTGATTGGCCTGATCCTCGCGACGGTGGGAATGGACACGGTGTCCGGCGAGATGAGATTGACCTATGGAACCGACGTGCTGGTGGGGGGCGTGTCGTTCCTGGCCGCCGTGGTGGGTTTGTTCGGTATCGGTGAACTGCTGGTCACGGTCGAAGAGGGCTTGAAGTTTGAAGGACTGAAAGCTCGAATGAGCTGGCGAACCGTGTGGGAGACGGCCCGTACCATGCCGCGCCATGCGGTCACGCTGGTGCGCTCCACGGTCATTGGTTGCTGGATGGGAATCACCCCGGGAGGGCCGACCGCAGCGTCTTTCATGTCGTACGGCATTGCCAAGCGATTCTCCAAAAACCCTGAACGATTTGGCAAGGGAACCCCGGAGGGCGTTGTCGCGCCTGAGGCAGCCGATCATTCGGCCGGCGTATCTGCTTTGTTGCCGATGTTGGCTTTGGGTGTGCCGGGCTCAGCTACGGCCGCTGTGATGATGGGGGGGTTGTTGATTTGGGGTCTTCAGCCCGGCCCGATGTTGTTTGTGGAGCAGAAGGACTTTGTCTGGGGCCTGATCTCTTCCATGTACGTAGCCAACGTGGTGGGCGTGATTCTGGTGTTGGCCACCATTCCCTTGTTTGCCTCCATCCTGCGAGCGCCTTTTGCAGTGGTGGGTCCGGTGATCATCGTGGTGTGCCTGATCGGGGCTTACACCATCAGCGGGAAGATGTTTGATGTCTATCTGGCACTGGGATTTGGCATTTTGGGCTACCTGTTCAAGAAGCTCGACTATCCCATCGCCCCACTGATTTTGGCCATGGTCCTGGGTGACAAGGCTGAAGACGCATTCCGCCAATCGATGCTGATGTCGGGCGGGAATCTTTCGGTGTTCGTAGGCAACGGCCTCGTTGGAACGATCACGGCTTTGGCCCTTGGCTTACTCCTGCTGGGTTTTGTCAGCGCTCTTCGTCAGCGGCGCAACGTCACTCACTGATCGGACTGAATCGCCCCGCGGCGGTTCAGTACCGGTGGAAAGAAAGAGGAACGACGTCACAACCTGAATTCTGATCGCTGAAGCCATGTCAACCCTGCCGAGGTGGCTCCTGCAACGGCACCTCTCGCTGGTCGGTATTCGCAGCCCACCCACCCATCCCAGCCGCAGGCCGCAGCCACCTCGTCGATCACGCTGAACAGGTAGGGGTGGTTCAACTCGCCCAGGTCGGGCTCGTGGCGCATCGGCACGCCGGCGATCTGGAAGTGGCCCACGCGGCCGGTGGGCAGGTGCTGGCGGATCTTCATGGCCACGTCGCCTTCGACGATCTGGCAGTGGTAGAGGTCGAACTGCACTTTCAGGTTCGGCGCGCCGATGGCCTGCACGGTGCGGTGCGCCTCGTCCTGGCGGTTGAGGAAGAAGCCCGGGATGTCGCGGGTGTTGATGGGTTCGATCAGCACGTCGCGTCCGTCGGCTTGCGCCTGTTCGGCGGCCCAGGCCAGGTTGGCTTCGTAGGTGGCTTGCAGGGCGGCGCGCTCGGCGCCCGCCGGCGCCAGGCCGGCCATGACGTGGATGCGCGGGCAGTTGAGCGCCTGCGCATATTCGAGCGCTTTCGCAAAACCGGCGCGGAACTCGGCCTCGCGCCCGGGCAGGCAGGCCAGCCCGCGTTCGCCCGCGTCCCAGTCGCCGGGCGGGGCGTTGAACAGCACCTGCTGCAGGCCGTGGTCCTGCAGGCGCTGGGCGATGTCGCTGGCGGCGAAGGCGTAGGGAAACAGGTATTCCACCCCTTTGAAGCCGTCGGCCGCTGCGGCGGCAAAACGGTCGATGAAGGCGTGCTCGTTGTAGAGCATGGAGAGGTTGGCGGCGAAGCGGGGCATGGGGTTCTCGTTCGGCAAAAAAGGGGTCACCAGGTGGCACCGAACTGCTCACGCAGTTCGTGAATCTGGTCGGGGTTCAGGGGTGCGGCACGGGTCAGCAGCCACAGGCGCGCGGTTTCTTCCAGCTCTTCCAGCACGGCGCTGGCTTCGGCCGGGGAGCGGTGCCACACGTTGGGGCCCAGGCGGTCCAGCATCACCGCGCGGATCGGCGTACCAGCGGCCTGCATCTGCGCGATGCGCTGCGCCACGAGTTCGCCCACCGCCGGGTCGCCCGGGCGGTGGTAGGGGATGAGCGGCACATGACCCACCTTCATCACGAAGTACGGCGTGATGGGCGGCAGCAGGTCGTCGGTGGGGCCGGTCTGCACCAGCGTGGCGGCCACCAGGTGGGTGGAGTGGGTGTGGAGCGCGCAGCGCGCCTGCGGGTCGGCGCCGTAGATGCGTCGGTGCAGTGTGAGCGTCTTCGACGCGCGGTCGCCGCTGGTCTGCACCCCTGCTTCATTGACGAGCGCCAGGCGCGCCGGGTCCAGCGTGCCCAGGCAGGCGTCGGTGGGGGTGATGAGGTAACCGCCTTCGGGCAGGCGCACGCTGATGTTGCCGGCCGTGGCGTGCACATAGCCGCGCGCGAACAGCGAGGCGCCAACGCGGCAGATGTCATCGCGCAGGTTGTGTTCGGTCATGGCATCGACGACAACTGCGCGAAGGCCTTGGTGAAGAAATCGGTGCTGCCGAAATTCCCCGATTTCAGGGCCATGTGCACCTGCTCGCCGGGGCACAGCGGTGTGTCCACCGAGGTCCAGGGCACGCCGGGATCGATCTGCGGGCCGATGGCCATGCGCTGCACACCCAAGGCCTGCACCACCGCGCCTGAGGTTTCGCCGCCTGCGACCAGCAACTGGCGCACGCCGCGCTGTACCAGGCCGGCCGCGATGCGAGAGAGCGTGTGTTCCACCATCTCGCCCGCGCGGGCCACGCCCAGTTTTTCTTGCACCGCGCGCACGGCCGATGGTTCGGCGGTGGCGTAAAACAGCACCGGGCCGCTGGCCAGCAGCGGTTCGGCCCAGGCCAGGGCCTGGGCGGCCCCGTCTTCTCCGGCGGCAATGGCCAGCGGGTCGATGGCCAGGCTGGGCCTGCCACTTTGTTTGAAGTGCAGCACCTGCGCGTTGGTGGCGACCGAGCAGCTGCCCGACACCACGGCCTGCGCGCCGCGCGCGGGTGGCAGTGCGTCGGCCCGCACATCGGCACCCCGCGCCTGCAGTTGCGGCCAGTTCTGCGGCAGGCCGATGGCAATGCCCGAACCGGCGGTCACCAGCGGCATGCCCGCCAGCGCCTGGCCGATGAGCATGAGGTCTTCATTGCTCACCGCGTCCACCACCGCCACGCCCACGCCCTCGGCCTGCAGCGCAGCGAAGCGTTCGCGGATCGCCTGCGGGCCGGCGGCCACCACGTCCTGCGCCACCAGGTCGACCTTGCGACGCGTCTGCGCCTGCATCACGCGCACCAGGTTGGCGTCGGTCATGGGGGTGAGCGGGTGGTGGCGCATGCCGCTGTCGGACAGCAGCACGTCGCCCACGAACAGGTGGCCCTTGAACACCGTGCGCTGGTTCACCGGGAAGGCCGGGCAGGCGATGGTGAAGCCCTGGCCGGGGCCGTGCAGCGCGTCGAGCAGCGCTTCGGTGACCGGCCCGATGTTGCCCTCAGGAGTGGAGTCGAACGTGGAGCAGTACTTGAAGTAGATCTGCTCCACGCCCTGGGCCTGCAGCCAGCGCAGCGCGGCGAGGGACTGTTCGACGGCCTCGGCCGCGGGCACGGTGCGCGACTTGAGGGCCACGACGATGGCGTCGGCCTGCACGGCCGCGCCGCCGTCGGGCACGCCGATGGTCTGCACGCAGCGCATGCCGGCGCGCACCAGGTTGTTGGCCAGGTCGGTGGCGCCGGTGAAGTCGTCGGCGATGCAGCCGATCAGGGGGCGGTTCATGCGGTGTCTCTCAGTTCAAAGGCAGGGTGATTGCGGCGCGGTGCTCGGTCACGTACTGGTCCACCAGCGCGTCCACCGACGCGTCGGGCAGCAGGCCCAGGCCGTGTGCGCGCGCGGCGTGAAAGCGGCTGGGCCAGGCGCCCACGATGGCGGCGATGCGCTCGTCGGGCTGCCAGTCCAGCAGGTCCAGCGCGGCGGGGCCGGCCACTCGCCCCAGCGCGGCGGCGATGTCGCCCACCGTGGTGCTGAGCGCGGGCAGGTTGAGCGCGGTGCGCGGGCCCCAGGCCTCGGCGCCGGTGGTCAGCGCGGCCATGAGGCCGGCGATGGTGTTGGCGGGCGAAGCCAGCGCCACGGCGGTCTCGGCCGACACCGGCACGGTGGCGCGCTGGCCGGCCAGCGGCTCGCGCACCATGCCGCTCAGGAAGCCCGAGGCCGCGCCGTTGGGGCGGCCGGGGCGGATGGCCACGGTCATCAGGCGCACATTACGCGCCTGCACCAGACCACGCCGGCCGAAGTCGGCCACCAGCTGTTCGCCCACAAACTTCTGGATGCCGTAGCTGCCCTGTGGCGCGGGCAAGGTGTCGTCGGCGATCACGGGCGGCAGCGGCAGGCCCGGCATGCCGCCGAACACCGCCACCGAGCTGGCGTAGACGAACAGCGGCGCGTGGCCAGCGGTGCGCGCGGCCTGCAGCAGGGCGCGCGTGGTGTCGAGGTTGCTGCGCAGGCCCAGGTCGAGGTCGCGCTCGCAGTCGCCGCTCACCGCTGCGGCCAGGTGCACCACGGCGTCGATGCCGGCCAGCGCCAGCGAACCGCTTTCCAGCAGGTTCAGCAGGTCGCCGGTGAAGGCGTGCACGTGCGCGTGGGCCGCCAGATCGGCCGGCGGCGGCACGAGATCGGTGAGCCATAGCTGTTCGATGGTCTGCGGCGCGCCGCCGGCCAGTGCCACGCTGGGCTGAGACAACAATTCGCGCGCCAGCCGCGCGCCGAGGAAACCACTGCCGCCGGTGATGAGGATGCGCATGTCAGGCTCCGGCGGGCGAAGGCAGGGTGATGCCCGGGAAGATCTTGATCACGGCCGAGTCGTCTTCCTTGGCGTAACCGGCGGTCGAAGCCTGCATGAACATCTGGTGTGCGGTGGCAGAGAGCGGCAGCGGGAATTTGCTGGCGCGCGCCGTGTCGAGCACCAGGCCCAGGTCTTTCACGAAGATGTCCACGGCCGAGAGCGGCGTGTAGTCGCCCGCGAGCACGTGGGCCATGCGGTTCTCGAACATCCAGCTGTTGCCCGCGCTGTGCGTGATCACCTCGTAGATGTCCTCTGCCTTCACGCCTTCGCGCAGGCCCAGCGCCATGGCTTCGGCGGCGGCGGCGATGTGCACGCCCGCCAGCAGCTGGTTGATGATCTTGACCTTGCTGCCGTTGCCGGCCTGGTCGCCCAGGCGGTAGACCTTGGCGGCCATGGCGTCGAGCGCGGTGCCGGCCTTGGCGTAGGCGGCGGGCGTGCCCGAGGTCATCATGGTCATCTCGCCCGAGGCGGCCTTGGCCGCGCCGCCGGAGATGGGCGCGTCCAGGTACAGCAGGCCCAGCGCGGCCAGGCGCTGCTCGAACTGCACCGAGACGTTCGGGTCCACGGTGGAGCACATGACGAACAGGCTGCCCGGCTGCATGGCCGCCGCCGCGCCGCCGTCACCGAACAGCACGGTATCGGTCTGCGCGGCGTTCACCACCACGCTCACGATCACCTCGCAGTGCGTGGCCAGCTCGGCCGGGCTGGCGCAGGCCACGCCGCCGTCGACCGCGAAGGCCTGGGCGGCTTCCAGGCGCACGTCGCACACGTGCACGTTCCAGCCCGCGCGGCGCAGGGACGCGGCCATGCCGCGCCCCATGGCGCCGAGGCCGACGACCCCAATGTTTTTAGTCATGAACAGCTCCGGAAAAGGAAGAGATTTATTGGGGGCCGATGGCGGGTGCCGGCACCGGGCCGATATCCGCAGTGGGCGCAGCGAACACCAGGTCGCGCAGGGCCAGGCTGATGGAGGGGATGTAGGTGATCAGCATCAGGCAGCTGATGATCACCAGCACGAAGGGAATCAGGTGCTTGACGATCTGATCGAGCGAGATCTTGGCCACGGTGCAGGCCGCGAACAGGTTCACGCCGAAGGGCGGCGTGATCATGCCCAGCGCCAGGTTCACCACCATGATGGTGCCGAAGTGCACCGGGTCGACACCGAAGTGAATCGCCACCGGCACCAGGATCGGGGCCAGCACGATGATGGCGGCCGAGGTCTCGATGAACATGCCGATCACGAACAGGGCCGCATTCACCCCCAGCAGGAACCACATGGGCGACTGCAGCACCTTGCTGAGCCATTCACCGATCGCTTCGGGCACACCGGCGCGGGTGATGATGAAGGCGAACAGGCCCGCGTTGGCGATGATGAACATGATCACCGCGCTGGAGATGACCGACTTGCGCAGCACCGGCAGCACGTCCTTGAACGACAGCTCGCGGTGGATCAGCATGCCCACGATCAGCGCGTAGAACACCGCCACCACCGAGGCTTCGGTGGGCGTGAAAATGCCGCCGTAGATGCCGCCCAGGATGATCACCGGCATCAGCAAGGCCCAGGCCGCATTCAGGCTGGCCTTGCCCACGCCGAGGCGACCGTCGCCGTCGTTTTTGCCCCAGCCCTTGTAGCGGCAGTACAGGTGCACGAACAGCATCAGCGCGCCGCCAATCAGCAGGCCCGGGCCGAAGCCGGCGATGAACAGCTCGCCGATCGACACCTCGGCGGACACGCCGTAGAGGATCATGGGAATCGACGGCGGAATGATCACGCCCATCTCGGCCGAGGTGGCCTGCAGCGCGGCGGCGTAGGGCGTGGGGTAGCCGTGTTTGATGAGCGCCGGGATCAGCACCGCGCCGATGGCAAACGTGGTGGCCACCGACGAGCCCGAGACCGCCGCAAAGATCATGCAGGTGAGCACGCAGGTCATGGGCAGGCCGCCCTGCACGCCGCCCACCAGGCTCTTGGCAAAGTCCACCAGGCGGCGGCTGATACCGCCGGTTTCCATGAGGTTGCCGGCGAGGATGAAGAAAGGAATGGCGGCCAGCGGGAACTTGTCGATGGCGGTGAACATTTCCTTGGGCGCGAGCACCAGGCGTTCGGGGTCGAACAGCGCGATGCCCAGCATGCCGGCGCCGCCGATGGACACGGCGATCGAGATGCTGAGGGCAAAGCCCAGCATCATGGTGACGAGGAGGGTGAGTGACATGGTGGAAGTCCGCAGGTGAAGGGTTGGGCCAGCGGCCTTATTGCGCGTTTTCCAGTTCCTCGTACACCGGGTCGAGGTGGTTGGCGATCACCGCCACCATGCAGAAGAACGCGCCCACAGGCAGCGCGGCATAGGCCCAGGCCATGGACAGTTCCATCGAGGCAAAGCTCTGGAAACGCACGCGGGTGGTGAGGTCGATGCCCTGCCACAGCAGCACGGCCAGGTAGGCCAGCGCGGTGCCGGTGATGAGCCAGCGCACCGTGTCGCGCCAGCGGCCTTTGGCGGTGCGCAGCATCAGGTCCACCGACACCAGCGCGCCGCGGCGGAACGCCACCGCGATGCCCAGCATCACACACCACACCAGCAAACGGCGCATGAGCTCTTCGGTCCAGGTCGACGGCTCGGAGAACACGAAGCGTGCCAGCACCTGCCACATGCCCAGCACGCTGATGAGGGCGAGCAGCCCGCAGGCCAGCCACATGGCCAGACCGGTCAGGGCACGGTCGAAGGCGAGGAAGGAGGATTTCATGGGGGATCCGGTCAGCAAGAAAACGACGCGAGGGGCCGGCACCGCCGGCCCCGACGCGGGGGAGCGTTACTTCACGCTCTGGATGGCGGCGATGTTGGCGGCGCCGAACTCCTTGGCGAACTCGGCGTAGGCCGGTGCCACGGCTTTGCGGAAGCTCTCGCCATCGACCTTCTCGACGATCTGCATGCCGTCCTTCTTCAGGATCGCGATGCCGTTGGCCTCGTCTTCGTTCACTTTCTTGCGGGTGGCGGCGGCGCTCTTGACACCCGCGGCCAGGAAGACCTTCTTGTCCGCCTCGCTGAGCTTGCCCCACACCGTGGGCGAGATCAGCGTCATGGCCGGCGAGTAGACGTGGCCGGTCAGCGACATGTGTTTCTGCACCTGCGAGAACTTGGAGGCCAGGATCACGCCCACCGGGTTCTCCTGCCCATCCACCGTGCCCTGCTGCAGCGCGGTGAACAGCTCGGTGAAAGCCATGGGCGTGGGCAAGATGCCGAAGGTCTTGTAGCCGGCCATGTGCACCTTGTTTTCCATGGTGCGCATCTTCAAGCCGCCCGCGTCCGCAGCGCTGGTGATGGGCCGCTTGCTGTTGGTCATGTGGCGGAAGCCGTTCTCGCTCCAGGCCAGCGCGATCAGGCCCTTGGCAGGGAACTTGGCCAGCAGGTCCTGGCCGATCTTGCCGTCGAGCACCTTGCGGGCGTGGTCGTAGTCGCGGAACAGGAAAGGGATGTCCAGGATCTTGATGTCTGGCACGAAGTTGCCCACCGGGCCGGTGGAGGTGACCACCGCGTCCTGCGTGCCCAGCTGCACCGCTTCGATCTGCTCGCGTTCACCGCCCAGGGCGCCGGCCGGGAACATCTGGCATTTGTAGCGGCCGGCCGTGCCTTTCTCCACCTCGTCGCAGAACACCGTGGTGCCCACGTCGTAATGCGAACCCTTGGCCTGCGTGTGGCCGATCTTCAGGACGGTCTGGGCCTGCGCCGGCGCCGCGGCGAACAGCAGGGCGCTGCCCAGGGCGGTGGCGAGCAGCTTGAGGGCATGCTTGGACATGGGTGTCTCCTTCTGGAATGGATAGATGCGCAACCCTTGATCTGTCATGTCGTCAGGTTGTCATACAAATTATAGAAGAGCCTTCGTGCTTTTCGATTACGGGTTTACCCGGGCTGCACGGGACCGGCGGGAACGCTCAGCGGCGGCGCACCGGGACTAGCAGGCCCTGCTGCTGGCCCAGTTCGGCACGCAGGTGGTCGGCCAGTTGCTGACCGTGCTGTGCCCAGAACGCTGGATCGGCCTGACCGATACGGCGCGCGGCGTTGACCATGTGGGAGGCACCGGCCTGGCGCGCGGCGAACACGTCACCGGATTCAATGGCCGACACGATGGCGCTGTGCTCCTGGTGCACCTCGGCTTCCAGGTCGGCGCGGGTCGCTTCGTTGGCACGCGTCACGCGGGTGGCGTCCAGCAGAAAGCGATTGAGGTAGGCCAGCGTGGTCAACAGGAAGGGATTGCGCGAGGCCTGGGCGATGGCGGTGTGGAAGGCCACGTCCTCCTGCACCCCGTCGCCGCCCGCCTTCACGGCCTTGCCCAGGGCCTGCAGGGCTTGCTTGATCTGCTTGACCGACTGCGGCGTGCGGCGGGCTGCCGCGAGCGCGGCGGACTCGGCCTCCAGCGCGCGCCGCACCTCCACCATCTGGATCACGGCGTCCACCGAGCCGTCCGGTTCCAGCGACAGCTGCTCCAGCGCCGCCTGCGACGTCGCCATGACAAAAGCGCCGGACCCCTGCCGCGATTCCACCAGGCCCAGCGTCTTCAGACGCGACATGGCTTCCCGCACCACGGTGCGGCTGACGCCAAACCGTTCAACCAAGGCCTGCTCGGTAGGCAATTTCTGGCCAGCGCTCATCTGCCCGTCGCGAATGCTCACCGCCAGCGCGTCTGCCAGTTGCTCAGAGAGCCTGGCGCCCACCCGCAAGGCAGGGATGTTGCCAAAGAGAATGTCTTGGCTGTCGGGGAGTTGCATGGTGTAGGAAGTTTCCAAAAGCTGTATGACAACAATATAAACCTTGTTGGTTCAGCAAGCGTCAGTACCCCATGTCTGCACCTCGAGATGAACAATGGTGCGAAGCTGGAGACCACCTCTGTACCGGTTTCTGCCTGCAGCGAGGCTCGCTGACTTGAGCGGGCACTGATCGTGATGCACAACGTGCGCTTCCGGCCGAGAAATGATTCACGTCATCTCGTTGTCAGAACGGGCATCAGACCATCTCGGAGGTCGGCCACCACGCGGTCCAGTTGCGGAACAGGTCCCGTGAGGTTGCCAACAAATGCGTTCCACTGCCGTTGCTTCCCCGGGTCGCCTGCAAACGCATCGCTGAGTCCATCGGGTACCTGGGTCGGGATCACCGTGTCGCGGCGAGCAAAGGTCGCTGAGATGGCCTGGCGCATGCGCTCCAGGTCGAGGTCAAACGTGCTGGTCAGCATCCACACGTCGTAATAGTTTTGGCGCAACACGGCCATCCTGATGTCCATTGCTGGCGTGCTGATGCTGGTCATTGCGCTGATGGCTTGGCAGATGCTGCGCACGCTGGTGCACCAGCTGGGCGGGGAGCCTCAATACGCCGCCGAGGTGGTCAAACAAATTGCCGAAGGCAACCTGGCGGTGGAGGTGCACACCCTGCCGGGTGACACCACCAGCATCCTGCATGCCATCAGCGCCATGCGTGACAACCTGGCCCACCTGGTGCGCCAGGTGCGCGACAGCACTGATTCGATCACCACGGCCTCGTCCGAAATTGCTGCGGGCAATGGAGACTTGTCCGCCCGCACAGAATCCCAGGCCAGTGCGTTGCAGGAAACCGCAGCGTCGATGGAGCAGCTCACCTCGACCGTGCAGCAAAACGCCGCC
>RRZT011514428.1_pt1 | contig 11238 bp, 8 predicted proteins | sample 2165551 | NCBI WGS metagenome assembly RRZT01 (sample SAMN10456910, study PRJNA506462) | wastewater metagenome | biome: wastewater; feature: sludge; material: wastewater sludge; isolation source: wastewater sludge with Escherichia coli K12::gfp cells carrying plasmid... | place: USA: Moscow, Idaho ...
AACAAAGCTCAGCGTTGAACTAGCTGAATCCTTTCTTAAAACTGCTCACCCAAGGCACCTGCCAGACCCTTCGGTGGCGATGGATATTATATTGTCATTCACGGTAACCCCTTGACCTGTATCAACTGCCCCTACCCCTTGCACCGGTAAACGTCATGATTTCCTGCATCCATTACACCATTGCCCTGCACGATCCAGCAGCCCATATTTATCGTGTAACCTGTTTTTTGAATGATGTTTCAGCACCATTTCAGGATTTTCGGCTGCCAAGCTGGATACCCGGCAGCTATATGATCCGGGACTTTTCCCGCCACCTCTCAACCCCGGTCGCGCGCGATGCCAATGGCAAATCACTGGTCGTTACGCCACTGGACAGTCATGGCTGGCGGGTAAGCGGAACTAAGGGCTCATTAAGCTTCAGCTATGAAGTGTTTGCCCACGACCTGTCGGTCCGGGGTGCCTGGCTGGACCGGCAACGCGGCTTTTTCAATGCCAGCAGCCTATGTGTTGAAGCTGTCGGCTCAAGTCACCTGCCACAGCTGTTGTCGCTGCAATCCCCGCAGCAGAATGACGTCGAAGGACACTGGCAAGTTGCCACCACCCTGCCTGCCGTTGAAACCGGTGCGGACGGTTTCGGCCACTACCAAGCCGAAAATTACGATGCCCTGCTGGATCATCCCTTCACGCTGGGCAGGTTCGATACCGTCCGGTTCACGGCAGAAAACGTCGGTTACGAAGTCATCGTTTCCGGCCGGCACCGAGGAGACCTCGAACGGCTGGCCTGTGACCTGCGCACGATCTGCGGCTGGCAAATCCGCTTTTTCGGTACCCCGGCCCCCTTCTCGCGCTACCAGTTCCAGCTCCAGCTGGGCGAAAACCTGTACGGCGGACTGGAGCACCGCGACTCCACGGCCCTGATGGCCAGCCGACACGACTTGCCCGTCGCTGGCGACCCGGCCATCAGCGACGGCTACCTGTCACTGCTGGGTCTGTGCAGCCACGAGCACTTCCACGCCTGGAACGTCAAGCGCATCAAGCCGGCGGCCTTCACGCCCTACCGTCTCGACCAGCCCAACCACACCCGCCTGCTGTGGGCATTCGAAGGCATCACCTCGTACTACGACGACCTGACACTGGTCCGCAGCGGCCTGATCACGCCCGAACGCTATCTCGGCCTGCTGGCAAAAAGCATGACCCGGGTCCACCGCAGCAGCGGCCGCCTCAAGCAGACCCTGTCCGACTCCAGCTTTGACGCCTGGACCAAGTTCTACAAACAGGACGAAAACAGCCCCAACGCCATTGTCAGCTACTACCAGAAAGGCGCATTGGCCGCACTGGCACTCGACCTGACCATTCGTCAGCGCAGCTCCGGCCGGCAGTCTCTCGACGATGTCATGCGGCAACTGTGGCATGACTGGCAGCAAACCGGCGAAGGCGTGGCCGAAACAGGATGGGAAAGCACTGCATCGCGTACGACCGGACTGGACCTGGCAGGCTTTTTCGACCAGGCCATTCGCAGCACGCAAGACCTCCCGCTCGATGAACTGCTGGCACAGGCCGGCGTCCGGACAGACTGGCGAGCAGCCATGTCCTCGACCGACGAAGGCGGCCTGCCACCACCACCGTCCGCCTCCGGCCCCCGCCCCAGACTCGGCGCCCGTACCCGCAGCGAACAAGGCTGGCTGGTGGTGACACACGTACTGGACCACAGCCTGGCCCGCCTGGCCGGAATGGCCGCCGGCGACCTGCTGCTGGCGCTGGACGGATTGCGGCTGCGGGATCCGGACAAGGCATTCAGCCGTTACCAGACTGGCGATGCCGTCACGTTTACCGTCATGCGTGACGATGAACTCTTGACCCTGCACGCCACCATTCCAGCCGCGGACACGGATACCTGCTGGCTGGACATGAGCGGCCAGCAGCAGCTCTGGTGCGCACCGGAATAATCCGCCCGGCCGGGTCATGCCTTCTCATGCGCAACGGGCATGACCCGCTCCATCACCAGAGCCCCCCTCTCCTTGGGCCCTGCCAGCCGCATCCGGTAGACGTACCGTCCGGACATGACGATTGGCAGCAGGCTTGCCTCGCCAGCGGCCAGGCTGGTTCACCGGCTTGACCGGGTGATTTTCCGCCCATGAAAAATGCCCTGCTGCCTGCCGGATTTCGCCGGCAGACAGCAGGGCATCAGACTGATGCAGCCACCGCAGTTATTCGGTCTGCGGGTCGAACTGCTTGTCCTTGATGAACAGCGCCGGGATGACGCCGCAAATGAAGTAGGCCACACCCATCACCAGGAAGCCCAGGCCGATCGAACCGGCCGATGCCAGGAAGCCAATGGCAGCCGGTGCAATCGCCGCACCGATACGGCCGATGTTGTAGGCACCACCGACAGCCGTACCGCGGAATTTGGCTTCAAAGCTCTCGGTCATGTAGGTCGCGTTCACACCGTACGGAATGCCGTACAGGAAGCCGAACACCACCAGCATCCACAGGATGTGTTCCGGGCTGTGATAAAGCACGATCACCGGCAGGAAGATGGCGGTACCCAGTGCACCGAAGGCAAACACCGCACGACGGCCGAACCAGTCCGCAGCCACCCCGGCCAGCACCTTGCCCAGGATCATGGCGGTATAGGTGCCGACCAGATACGACGTCATCGACTTGAAGTTCATGCCCATCTCGGTTTCCAGATAGGTCGGCATCCAGTTGTTGACACCGTAGTAGCCGAACTGCAGGAAGCCGGCAGTCAGCGACCAGAACAGGAACATGCTGCGGGCACGCTTATCACCAAAGATCATCTGGTAAGCACTTTCCTTCTTCTCGGTGGCCACCTGCCGGACACCGGCCTTGCGGGCGGCATCACGTTCGGCCTTGGCCTGCACCCACGCGGCGGGTTCCGGCACCAGCGGCTTCATCAGCACGGCCAGCACCACCGGGATGATGGCGATGAAGAACAGGTAGCGCCAGCCGTACTCCGGCAGGATCCAGCTGGCCAGCAGCGTGGCCACGATGTAGCCGACCGACCAGCCGGCCTGCAACGTGCCCAGTACCGTGGTGCGGTAGCGGGTCGGCACGTATTCGGCCATCAGCGTGTTGCACGCCACGTAAAGCGCGCCCAGCCCCAGCGAGGCAACAAAACGGGCAATGGCAAACTGCCAGTAGTTGTGCGTCAGGCCCAGCGCAGCAGTGCCGACCGAAAACAGCACGATGGTCCAGACCACCGTTTGCACCCGGCCAAAGCGGTCACAGGCCCAGCCACCGTAGATGCCGCCGATGGCCATGCCGGCCAGGGTAAAGCTGCCCAGACTGCCAGCCTCGACATTGCTGAGGCCGAATTCGCTTTTAAGGCTGCTGAGGCTGTAGGAAAGCAGCATCAGGTCGGCGCCGTCGATCAGCAGGCCGAGAAAGCAGAACAGGAACACCAGGATCCAGATCTTGCTGCCCGGATTGCCGGAGTCATTCTTGGCAAGAGTATTCATAACCAGTACCTATCAGTAAGCAGGCGGCCGCAGCAACGCTGTTGTCATTCCGGCAGCCCGCACCCTTTTCTGCCGCAGCAGAAAAGGCATGTCATTCAAGCAGGGATGGATGCAGCGTTTACGCTCAGGCCTGTGCTTCGCGGATCATGTTGCGTGCAATCACGATCTGCTGGATCTGCGTGGTGCCTTCGTAGATGCGGAACAGGCGCACGTCGCGGTAGAAGCGTTCGATCGCGTATTCGCTCACATAGCCGGCCCCGCCGTGGATCTGCACGCCACGGTCGGCCACACGGCCACACATTTCGGTGGCAAACATCTTGGCGCACGAGGCTTCGGTACTGACATTGCGGCCTTCGTCACGCTTTCTGGCGGCATCCAGCACCATGCAGCGCGCGGCGTAGATTTCGGCCTTGCTGTCAGCCAGCATTGCCTGGATCAGCTGGAAGTCGGCAATCGGTTTGCCGAACTGCTTGCGCTCCATCGCGTATTGCAGCGAATCAGCCAGCATGCGCTCGGCCGCACCGACGCTGAGGGCGGCGATGTGCAGGCGGCCCTTGTCCAGCACCTTCATCGCGGTCTTGAAGCCGACCCCCTCCACGCCGCCGATCAGCTGGCTGGCCGGCACGCGCACGTTGTCGAAGATCACGTCGCTGGTATGGGCGCCCTTCTGGCCCATCTTGTGGTCGCACTTGCCCAGCGACACGCCCGGGGTATTGCGCTCGACGATAAAGGCGCTGATGCCGCCGGCACCCTTGATCTCGGGGTTGGTGCGCGCCATCACGGTGTAGATGCTGGCGTGCGGCGCATTGGTGATGAAACGCTTGGTGCCGTTGATGACGTAAAAATCACCGTCGCGTACGGCGGTGGTTTTCAGGGAGGCTGCGTCGGAGCCGGCATCCGGCTCGGTCAGGCAGAACGAGCTGAGGAGCTCGCCGCTGGCAAGCTGCGGCAGGTACTGGTCTTTTTGCTCCGGCGTGCCGTCGAGCAGGATGCCGATGGAACCGATGCCGTTGTTGGTGCCGATGTAGGACCGGAAAGCCGGCGAGGTGCGGCCCAGCTCGAAGGCGATGTTGACTTCCTCCTCCATGGTCACGCCCAAGCCACCGTACTCCTCGGGGATGGTCAGGCCGAACAGGCCCATGTCCTTCATCTGCTCGACGATGTCGGCCGGCATGGTATCGGTGTCGGCAACTTCGTTTTCGCGCGGGATCAGTTCCTTGTTGACGAACTGATGGATGGAATCCAGCAGGATTTGCAGGGTTTCGGGGTCTCGGATCATTTTTTTCTCCTCTATGGTCCGTATGCAGAACGGGCTGACTTCTGGTAGCACCGCTCTCCCCGAAACACGGGTCAGCGGGTGGCGGTGCCGATGTTTTGCACCATGTTGATCAGTCGGGGCCCGATGTCGTCCTCGAGCTTTTCCCGTGACAGCTGAAAACTGGGGCCGCCGCAGTTGAACGCCAGCACGCCGTACTGCTGGTGCAGCAGCGGCACGGCGACCGAATTGACATCCCGGTGCCATTCACCGATCGACAGGCAGTAGCCGTAGTCGGCGTAATCGCGGAAGGCGCGCTCCAGCCCCTTGCGGATCGCCGGCCATTCCTCGGGATGACGGGTACGGATGTGCCCCAGCAAAAATTCCCGTTCTTCTTCCGGCATGGCGGCCAGACACGCCCGGCCGACCGAACTCTGGTGCAGCGACAGGCTGCTGCCGATCTGGCGGCGCATGGTCATGTTTCCCTGCCCCTGCACCACATCGAGGTAAACCATGTGCAGCCGGTCACGGCTGGCCATGGCCACTGCGGCCTGTGCGTAATTGGCCAGCTCTTCCATCTGCGCATGCGCCACGGCCCGGATCGACAGGTTGCTCAGCATGGCGTAACCGATCCGCAGCACGCCCACGTCCAGCTGGTATTTGCCGGAGAGCACGTCTTGCCGCAGGTATCCCAGGCGCATCAGGGTGTGCGTCAGCCGGGTGACCGTGGGCTTGGGCAGACCGGTCTTTCTGGCCAGGTCCTGGTTGCCCAGCACGTTTTCCCGCGGGGTGAAACAGCGCAGCAACTCCAGTCCGCGCGCCAGCGCCGTGACAAATTGCCGGTCCTTCTCTTCTTCCTGTACGGACCCCAGCGGGTCCACAACCATCTTGTCGCTCTCTGACAGGCTTCCGGCCTGCCTCGCGCCATCTTGCGATCCATTACCCACAAATTCTGAAGCCATCGTAAATCCCTCTTGACATAAATGCAACAAAACAAAATAGTATTTCGCATAGCGAAATTTACATGCAAAACAGATAAAAAACAACCTTCAAAAAATTACCCATTAAAAACAGTAATTTTTCTGCAATCCATATCGAATACGTCTATGCGCTTTACAGGAAAAGTCTGCGTCACTTATGATTTAGGCATTGTGCGAAATAATATTCCGCATAGCGAAACAATTATTGGCGACTATTTTGAGGAGCTGTCCAATGACCCTCCAGAACGAGGCCGTAGTCAGTCTGACCGTACAGGAAGATGGCGTAGCAGTCGTACGCATCCATCGCCCCGAAGCCAAAAACGCACTCAACACCGAAGTCCGCCAGCGGCTGGCCGACACGTTCCGCGAGCTGGCCATCCGGCCTGAGGTACGCGCCATCGTGCTGACCGGAGGAGAACAGTTCTTCGTCGCCGGTGCAGACATCCGCGAATTCGCCGATGCCTCGCCGATCGAGATGTACCAGCGCCATACCGAATACCTGTGGGAAGCCATCGGCCGCTGCCCCAAACCGGTGATCGCTGCGGTCAACGGCTTTGCCCTGGGCGGCGGCTGCGAGCTGGCGATGCACTGCGACATCATCGTCGCCGGCGCATCGGCGCGCTTCGCCCAGCCCGAGGTCAAGCTCGGCCTGATGCCCGGAGCCGGCGGCACCCAGCGCCTCGTGCGCGCCGTGGGCAAATTCCAGGCCATGCGCATCGCACTGACCGGCTGCATGGTCAAGGCACCCGAGGCGCTGGCCATCGGCATGGTCAGCGAAGTGGTCGAAGACGCACAGACACTGCCGCGCGCCCTGGCGCTGGCCGCCGAAATCGCCGCCCTGCCGCCGCTCGCGGTAGCCCAGATCAAGGAAGTGATGCTGGCCGGAGCCGACCTGCCGCTGGACAGCGCGCTGGCACTCGAGCGCAAGGCATTCCAGCTGCTGTTTGATTCGGCCGACCAGAAAGAAGGCGCCGCTGCCTTCTTTGAAAAACGCAAACCCGACTACCGCGGAGCATGAACATGACCCCGACCCTCAACATCCTCGGTCTGGTCGGCACCGGCGTCATGGGCAGCGGCATCGCCCAGATCGCCGCCCAGGCCGGTCTGACCGTGTGCCTCTTTGACGCCCGCGACGGTGCGGCCCGAAGCGCCCGGACCAGCCTGGCCGCCACGTTCGACAAACTGGTTGCCAAGGGCAAGATCGAAGCGGTTGCCGCAGCGGCGGCCCTTGAGCGCCTGCAGGTTGCCGACACGCTGGAAGCGCTGGCCGATTGCGACGTGGTGGTTGAAGCCATCATCGAACGGCTGGACGCCAAACAGGAACTGCTGACCCGGCTGGAAGCCATTGTCTCGCCGGACTGCATCCTCGCCACCAACACTTCGTCGCTGTCGGTGACGGCCATTGCCCGTGCCTGCCAGACGCCGGAACGGGTTGCCGGTTTCCACTTCTTCAATCCGGTGCCGCTGATGAAGGTGGTCGAAGTCATCGACGGCCTCGCCACCGACCCGGCCGTAGGTGATGCGCTGCTGGCACTGGCCGAACGCATGGGCCACCGCGGCGTACGCGCCAAGGACACGCCGGGATTCATCGTCAACCACCTGGGACGCGCCTACGGCACCGAAGCGCTGAAAATCCACGACGAAGGCGTCGCACCACGCGGCGACATCGACCGCATCCTGCGCGAGGGCGCCGGTTTCCGCATGGGACCGCTCGAGCTGTTCGACCTGACCGGGCTCGACGTTTCGCACCCGGTGATGGAGTCGATCTACACCCAGTTCTATCACGACCCGCGCTATCGCCCGTCGGCGCTGACCCGGCTGATGCTTGAAGGCGGACGGGTCGGCCGCAAGGCCGGACAGGGCTTTTACCGCTACGCCCACGGCCAGATGATTGATCCGCCGGTCCCGCAGCTGGTCCCGGCCGTTGATGGCTGGCCGCCGGTGTGGATCGGCACGGAATCCGCCACCGACGCCGAACGCCTGCGCACGTTGGTGGCCTCACTCGGCGCCACGGTGGAAAGCGGCGATACGCCCTCGCCGGCTGCCCTGTGCCTGCTGGCTCCCTACGGCCGCGACGCCACTGGCGCCGCCCTGCTCTGGCAGACCAACCCGGCCCGGACCGTATGCATCGACCTGCTGACCGACCTGCGCCGCCATCGCACGCTGATGCTGACGCCGGCTACCGGCGCCGGCATGCGCGACGCCGCCCACGCCCTTCTGGCCAGCGACGGTGTCGGCGTCACCGTGATCCGCGACAGCGTCGGCTTTGTCGCCCAGCGCACGCTGGCGGCCATCGTCAACCTCGCCTGCGAGATTGCCCAGCAAGGCATTGCCAGTGTCGATGACATCGACGAAGCCGTGCGCCTGGGGCTGGGCTATCCGCAAGGTCCGCTGGCCTGGGGCGACAAGCTCGGCGCCCCCCTGCTGTTGCAGATCCTGGAACGCATGCATGCCATTACCGGCGACCCGCGCTACCGCCCCTGCCCGTGGCTGCGCCGCCGCGCCGTACTCGGCCTGTCGCTGCGCCACACCGAACCTGCTGTCGTGCGCTGAGCCGCGCTGCTTTCACCCGTAACCTGTTACCAAGGATTCCGACCATGCTTGATGCTTACCTCTACGCCGGCCTGCGCACCCCGTTCGGACGCCACGGCGGCGCCTTGGCGCCGGTCCGCCCGGACGACCTCGCTGCCGGCGTGCTGCGCGAACTCCTGGCACGTCACGGCATTCCGGGCGAGGAAGTGGAAGACCTGATCCTCGGCAACACCAACCAGGCGGGTGAAGACAGCCGCAACATCGCCCGCCACGTGGTGCTGCTGGCCGGCCTGCCGGTCAGCGTGCCGGGGCAGACCGTCAACCGCCTGTGCGCCAGCGGTCTTGCAGCTGTCATCGACGCCGCCCGCGCCGTCAGCTGCAACGAAGGCAGCCTGTACGCCGCCGGCGGGGTGGAAAGCATGTCGCGCGCGCCATTCGTGCTGGCCAAGCCGGAAAAGGCCTACACCCGCGACTTCACCATGTACGACAGCACCATCGGTGCCCGTTTCCCCAACCCGAAGATCATCGCCCAGTACGGCAATGACACCATGCCCGAGACGGCCGACAACGTCGCGCACGTCTACGGCATTTCCCGCGAAGACGCCGACACCTTCGCCGCCGCCTCGCAGGCACGTTACGAAGCCGCACGCCAGGCGGGCTTCTTTGCCGACGAAATCGTCGAAGTCAGCGTGCCCACCGGCCGCAAGACGCCACCGCGCCTCGTCACCACCGACGAACACCCGCGCCCCGAATCCGACTTTGCCGCACTGTCGCGCCTGCGTCCGCTGTTTGAAGGCGGCGTGGTCACTGCCGGCAACGCCTCGGGCGTCAACGACGGTGCCGCCATCCTGCTGGTCGGTGACCGCAGCGTCGAACAGCGCTTCGGCCTCAAGCCGATGGCGCGCGTGCTGTCGGCTGCCGCCGCCGGGGTCGAACCGCGCATCATGGGCGTAGGCCCGGTCGAGGCCGTCAACAAGGCGCTGGCACGTGCCGGCCTGACGCTGGCCGACATGGACATCATCGAAATCAACGAAGCCTTTGCCTCGCAGGTACTGGGCTGCCTCAAGGGGCTGGGCGTGGCGTTTGACGATCCGCGCGTCAACCCCAACGGTGGCGCCATCGCACTGGGCCACCCGCTGGGCGCTTCCGGTGCCCGCCTCGCGCTGACCGTGGCGCGCGAACTGCAACGCCGCCAGCAGCGCTATGCCGTCATCAGCCTGTGCATCGGCGTCGGCCAGGGGCTGGCGATGGTGATCGAACGCGTATAAACCGCGATACCGCCCGGATATCACATCATGAAGCCAAACCCACCGAGAAGCGGGTTGCTGACAAAGGGGAAAGACATGGGAGCATTGAGCGGATTCAGGGTCCTGGACCTGAGCCGGGTACTGGCCGGACCGTGGTGCGGCCAGATACTCGCCGACCTCGGAGCGGATGTCATCAAGGTCGAGCGGCCGGGCAGCGGGGACGACACCCGCGGCTGGGGCCCGCCGTGGATGAAGGACACTGACGGCCAGCCGACGCGCGAGGCGGCGTACTATCAGTCGGCCAACCGCGGCAAGCGTTCGGTGGCCATCAACCTGGCCACCGAAGAAGGCCAGGCGCTGGTGCGTGCGCTGGCAGCCAACAGCGATGTGCTGATCGAAAACTACAAGGCCAACTCGCTGGGCAAGTACGGGCTCGACTACGCCTCGCTGTCGAAGCTCAACCCGCGGCTGGTGTACTGCTCGATCACCGGCTTTGGCCAGACCGGCCCGCGTGCGGCCGAGCCGGGCTACGACTTCATCATCCAGGGCCTCGGCGGGCTGATGAGCATTACCGGCGAGCGCGACGACCTGCCCGGCGGCGGGCCGCAGAAAACCGGTGTTGCCTTTGCCGACCTGATGACCGGCCTCTACGCCGCCATCGCCATCCAGGCCGCGCTGCTGAGCCGCGAAAAAACCGGGCTGGGCCAGCATGTCGACCTGGCACTGCTGGACGTGCAGGTGGCAACGCTGGCCAACCAGACCATGAACTACCTCGCATCGGGCAAGGTGCCGGGCCGCTACGGCAATGCCCACGCCAACATCGTGCCCTACCAGGTGTTCCGCGCCGCCGACCGTGACTTCATCATTGCCTGCGGCAACGACAGCCAGTTTGTTGCCCTGTGCGACAGCATCGGCCTGCCCGACCTGCCGAAAGATCCGCGTTTCACCCGCAACGCCGACCGCATCATCCACCGCGAAGAAATCGTCGCCATCCTGTCGCAACATTTCCTGACCGACAGCGCCGACGAATGGGTGCGCCGCATCCACGCCGTGAAAGTGCCGGTAGGCGCGATCAACAACATCGAGCAGGCACTGGCCGAGCCGCAGATCGCTGCACGCGAGATGCTGGTCAACATTCCGCACCCGCTCAATCCGGCGTTCCGCATGGTCGGCAGCCCGATCAAGCTGTCGGGCACGCCGGTCGAATACCGCCGGCCGGCGCCGATGCTGGGACAGGACACCGACGACGTGCTGGCAGGCCAGCTGGGACTGAGCGACGCGCAGCTGGCCGAACTCAAGGCCGGCGGCATCATCGAGCAACGCCCTGGTTGCTGACCGGCTGTGCCGGGACACGCCAGCCTTCACGGGCTGGCTTTTTTGTGCCCGTACAGGCATGGGTACGGCCAGTACGCCTCATGCCCCCTGCGGCGCCAGTGCCGGACATCCCGGACGGTCTTCATGCTGCTCCGGCCTGGCCGGTTCTTGCCCTGTCCGGCAACACCGGAGCACACGACAGGATGCCTGCCGGCCATCCGAATGCATGCCCGTAAAGCAAAGCGGCCCCTGCCTGTCGGCAGGGACCGCTGCAAAGGGCCGCATGAGTCGGTGCGTGCCTAGATCACCAGGACCGCCATGGCATTGACCAGCACCAGCGCCAGCAGCGACACCCAGTAGAACGGGATCAGCGTCCTGACCGTGCTTTCCAGCGAGCCACCGCCGACCTCGGGCGCCACGAAGAGGTTAAG
>RRZT010656137.1_pt1 | contig 11233 bp, 14 predicted proteins | sample 2165551 | NCBI WGS metagenome assembly RRZT01 (sample SAMN10456910, study PRJNA506462) | wastewater metagenome | biome: wastewater; feature: sludge; material: wastewater sludge; isolation source: wastewater sludge with Escherichia coli K12::gfp cells carrying plasmid... | place: USA: Moscow, Idaho...
CGCGAGGCTCCTCTGAAGGAGGAAGCCGGTCTGTTGCCGCGGGTACGTGACTGGCTGAATGCGCCCTGGAACTCCGGGCGCAAGCGCGATTAATTGTTTGTCAGTGCTTGAGCAGCTGTTCGCGACTTAGCCACAGCTCGGCGCGTTGCAGGGGTGTGTCCGGCGGCAGCAGCGGGTTATCCAGCTCGATCAGCTGGCGCTCACTCAGACGTGCGCGCTGCAGGGCGTCCCCGTAATGGGCGAAGAACAGGCGATCGAACGAGCCATCGGCCAGCGCCTGCTCCAGGCCGCGGTGCAGCTCGCCGGCCAGGCGCGTATTGCCTGGGCTGACGAAGAAGTACGAAGCCGTCGGATAGACCAGCAGCAGGTGGCGGTCGACTTCCAGGCGGGCGTTCTGCGGCTGCGCCGCCTCGTCCCAGATTTCCAGCAGCGAGCGTGGGAAGTACTCGAAACGACCGGCTTCGAGCATGCGGAACAGGCTGGGGTAACTGGCGCTGGTAATCACCGGCAGGCCGTTGTGGGCGAGGATCTGACTGTCCGGCCAGTCATGCCCCTGACCGGCGCGCAGCCTGTGCAGAGCCTGGCGGTCATGGATGGCGCCCAGAGGCGTGCGTGCCTGTTTCTTCACCAGGGCCAGGCGCCAGCCGAGCAGACCCTTGTCCAGTGGGATACGGATTGGCAGCAGCTCGGTTTCGCGCTCGCGACTGGTCATGGCCCATACCACATCCACGCTGCGGCCCAGCTGCAGCTCGCGCAGTGCGCGGCGCTGCTCCATGTAATGTTCGGAAGGTTGCAGGCGCAGGTGGCTACCGGCCTTGTCCAGCGTCAGTTGCAGCAGCGCCATGATGTAGCTGTTGCGCTGCTCATGGCCGGGCATTGGCCGTGGGTAGCGCAGGCTGTGGTCGGCCAGGGCATGGCTTGCCGGCTGCAGAAGCAGGGCCAGTAGGGCAACGGTAAGGCAGCGGGTTAGACCTGTGGGCACGTGGCCAGATCCTTGGCGTGGGGCGAGTGGTGCAGTATGCCCGGGCCGCTGCGGCGCGGCCTTGGCCGTGGCGCCGGTCAGCCGCGCTGGCGCAGGGTCAGGCCCTTGAGGAACTTGCGCAGCAGCTGGTCGCCGCACGGCCGGTAGTTGTGGTGGCCGGGTTTGCGGAACAGGGCGCTGAGTTCGGGCTTGGACAGCGGAAACTCGGCGGCGTCGAGGATGGCGTGCATGTCCTCTTCCTTGAGTTCGAAGGCCACGCGCAGCTTCTTCAGGATGGTGTTGTTGCTCAGCGGCAGTTCCAGCGGCTGCGGCGCACGGCTGTCGTCACGCCCGCGGCGGTGGACGATCAGACCGTCGAGTACATCGGCCAGCACCTCGTCGCTGCAGGGCTGAAAACCCTCTTCGTCGTCATTGAGCAGGTAAGCGGCGATGGCTTCCGTGCTGATGTTGGCATCGGCCAACTGGGCGATGGCGGCCAGTTCGGCGTCACTGATGTCGAGCAGGTAGCGCAGGCTGCGCAGGGTATCGTTGGGAAGCATGCAGGTGTCCTGGAAAGGGCGCTGAAGCGAAAAATGGGGAGCGAAAGTAGAACGCGTAAAGGTCAGAAGCGCTCGTTGGCGCCAAGGTAGCGCCACTGGCCGACGGGCAGCTTGCCCATGGCCACGCCGCCGATACGGATGCGCTTCATCGCCGTGACCTTGAGACCGACGCTGTCGCACAGGCGCACGATGATTGCCGGGCCGGGGTTCTTCAGGGCGATGCGCAGGTGGGTTTCGTTCTGCCAGCTGGCCTTGACCTTGGGCAGCACCTCACCGCGGATGGTTTGCACCTGACCCAGGCGCTTGAGGCCGTCGGTGGCGATCTGGCCGATCACTTCGACGATGTATTCCTGCTCCAGCTTGGCTGCATCGTCGTTGAGCTTGCGCAGCGTGCGCCAGTCCTGGGTGAACACCAGCAGGCCGCTGGCCCCGGCCTGCAGCGGCAGGCAGGTCTGCTGGCGGGCGAAGTGGCTTTTCAGCGTGCGCACATCGCTGGCTTGTTCGGCCCAGCGGCTCTCCGGGGTGATCAGGCCGAGGGCCTGTTCGGAATGCTGCGCGGGCGGCTGGTTGAGCAGCAGGGTGACCGGATCGCTCGGCGCGGCCACGGCGCCGGGCAGCAGTTCGACCTGTTGTGCCTGCACCATGAACTGCGGCGTATCGACCACCGCGCCATCCACCGTGACCCAGCCACCCTCGATGTACAGCTCCGCCTCGCGGCGTGAGCAGCCGAGCAGTTCGACCAGGCGTTTGGACAGGCGGATGGCTTCAGACATGGTGATGACCTGGAAAAAGGGCGGCCATTGTACCCGGCCGGGACAGTCCCTGCCGGGCTTATCGTCGAGCGGTCACGCCGGCACGGAGGAACTGGCCGAAGCCGCGCTGCTGGCCGAGCTGTTCGTTGAACTCTTTGCCATCGAAGGCCAGCTGGCCGTTGATCAGCACGGCGCGCACGGCATCGCCACGGTTGACCATGCGTTGCAGGCCACCGAAGGCCTCCATCGGCGCCTCGTGGTACTGGCTCAGGCTGTCGTCCAGACGGGTCGGATCGACCACTACCACATCGGCGCGGCGGTCCAGTTGCAGGGTGCCGGCATCCACGCCAAACCATTGTCCCAGTTCGCCGGTGACACGCCACACCGCCTGTTCCAGCGGCATCACCGGCTGGCCGCGTTGCTCGCCATCGCGCACCAGCTTGAGCAAGCGCAGGGCGAAGTTGTAGAAGGCCATGTTGCGGATATGGGCGCCGGAGTCGGCAAAGCCGATCAGCGTGCTGGGTTCGGCCACCAGCTTTTCCACCACCTCGGGGCGGTGGTTGGCGATCACCGTGCGCCAGCGCAGGTGCGGGCCGTGCTCGACCAGCAGATCGAGGAACAGGTCGCCGGGGTGCTGGGCGCGCGCCCTGGCCAGCTCGCCGACGCTGTGGCCGACCACGCTGGCGTCCGGGCAGGCGACTATCCAGGCATCGTCGAAGTCGCGGTGCCAGACGCGCGGGCCGAAGCGCTTGTCGACGTCTTCACGGAAGCGCCGGCGGTAGTCGCTGTCCTTGAACAGTTCGCTGCGCAGGTCGTGACTGGCCAGGTGCAGGGCGGCCTCGCCGGCGGGAAACTCCTCGAACACCACGAATTCCATGCCGTCGGCATAGGTTTCAAAAGGCACCGGCAGGGTCTGCCAGCGGAAGTCGCCCTGGCCCAGACGGTTGAACCAGCGGGTCAGCGGGCCGAGCAGCCTGGCCAGCCAGGGGTCGGTCTTGACGTCCATCAGGGTGATCAGCGTGGTCTTCAGCGGCTTGCGCAGGAACAGGCCGAGGCTGGCCCAGAGAAAGGCCAGCACGTTGTACTTGGTCACCAGATTCGGCGCGCCCTGATGAATGCGCCCGCGGCGCCGCAGCACCCGGTTGAGGGCGGCGTATTCGCGCCACGGCGCGTACACCGAGGGCAGCGACTTGGAGCGCTCGCGCTCGCCATCGAGCTTGTCCCAGGGGTTGGTCATGCTCGACAGGCCGAGCAGGCCTTCGTCGAGGGCTTCATCCAGCAACTGCTGCATGCGCTGCAGTTCGCTGGCGCTGGGCTGGATGTCGGCATCCACCGCACGGCTCAGGCCCATCACCGCCACGCGCAGATCGGAGTGGCCGAGGAAGGAGGCCACGTTCGGTCCCAGCGGATGACGGTCGAGAAAGTCGGCATATTCACGTGCGCTGGACCACTGCTTGCGTTCGCGCAGCAGCGGCAAGACGTGCTCGCGCGGCACCGACTCGACGCGGGTGAACAGGTCCGAGCAGTCCTCGGGAGCCGACAGCACCATGCTGATCGAGCAACTGCCGATCATCACCGTGGTCACGCCGTGGCGCACCGATTCCTTGAGCGCCGGCGCGGCCACCAGTTCGGCGTCGTAGTGGGTATGCATGTCGATGAAGCCGGGCATGACCCAGCAGCCCTGGGCATCGATCACCTGCGGGCAGCCTCGGGTGTCCAGCGGCTCGCTGCTGAGGGTGACCAGCTTGCCGTCGCGGATACCCAGGTGGCGCAGCGCGCCGGGGTTGCCCAGACCATCGAAGAACAGGCCGTTGTTGATCACGACATCGAACATGCGTGGCGCTCCCCAGAGTTGTACGAACGTACAAGCATAGGGTGGTGCTGGCCGATGACCAGCGGCAAAGCGGCACAGCTGGCGGCTGATTCGGTCAGCCGCCGGGCAGGAGGTTTTTCAGGTGGTTTCAGGCTGGTTGGCGCAGGTAACGCTCGGCCTGGATTTCCGGCAGGTCCTGGCGACGCAGGTAGAGGCGCAGCGGCTCGCTGATCTGCAGACGGTCGTCGACGTTCTGCTCGATCAGCAGTTGCAGGCGCTCGCGGCTGAGGGTCATCAGGTTGCCCAGCAGCGGCTTCCAGACGAATTCGCAGGCCGGGACGATGCGGGCGTCGGGAACATCCTTGCCGAAGGAGTCCTCGCTGAAGCGGACGATGTACTGGCTGGTCTTGGCGTTGTAACCAACCAGGCCCTGCAGCTGGTCGGCGGCGGCACAGATGGTGGCGGAGGTGATGCTCATGGCGGGTCCTCTGGATAACTGACCAGGCATCCTAGAGAGGCATCACGGGCAAACCTTGAGCCGGATCAATAAGCCGTGCGTTGCCAGGTGCGGCGCCGCGTCGCGCTGGCGGTCTGAGCAGGTGTTTAGCGCGGGCAGCGGGCCAGATCGACCGGCCCCACATGCGGGTTGCCCCAGCCCATCACGCAGGCCAGTTGCTGGTTGCGCTGCCGTTCCCAGGTGCTGACCGGGTACTGCCGGCTCCAGGCGCCGAACAGCTGGCGCTCCTGCCGGGACAGGCGCAGCGCATAGCGGTCGCTCATGTAGAAATAGGTGCGGGCGATGATGCCGCGCACCTTGGCCCGGGGCATGGCCTTGCGGGCCTTGAAGTCGACCACCATCGGGCAGGCACCGTACTGTGTCGGGGCTTGCGGAAGCCAGGCGAAACGGTAGTTGCTGCGGTCGCCGTTGACCTCGCCGATGCTCGGCACCAGGTTGAACAGGTCGGCTTCGGCGCGCTGAAAGACCCGGTCGCTGCGCGCGCAATGCTGCCGGCCGCCGTCTTGCCAGCACTGGCGCTGGTGGCCGATGACCCAGGCCGGGACGATGTGTTCCCACTCGATACGGGCGGCGCGCTTGCCGTTCTTGCGCGGTACGTAGCCACAGCTGGCCAGGTCGACGCGGTTGCCCTGATAGCGGCAGCCGCAATAGAACTCCACGGACTGCGGCGCGTACAGGCGCCAGGCGATCTTCTTGGCTTCGTTGAAGGTGCGCGGTGGGGTGGCCTGGGCCGGGTAACAGAGCCCGAGGCTGCCGATCAGCAGCGCAAGGAGCAGGAGGTAACGCGAGGGCATCTACGGCATCCCGGCAAAAGCGCCGCATCATAGCGGTGTGCGGGGTTTTGCCAAGGCCTCAGTGCAGGCTGGAGGAGGCTGTGCCGTGCAGGCTCTGGGCGCTGCTGAGGCGCTCCAGCTCGCGGCGCACCATGTTGGCGAATTCGGGCGGCTTGAGCGCATACAGCTCGGTGGCAACCCAGGCCAGCCAGCGCGGGCCCAAGGCTTCGCGCTGTTCCAGCAGGCGCAGCGCCTCGGCGCGGGCGCGCCCGGCGTGCTCCTGATGGAATTGCTGGCGACTCACGACTTAGTGAGCGTCCAGGCCGACATAGACGTTCTGCACGTCGTCGTGGTTGTCCAGGGCTTCGAGGAAGGCTTCGACTTCTTCCAGTTCGGCGCCGGACAGGCTGACCGGGTTCTTCGCCTTGTAGCCAAGCTTGGCCGAATGCACGGCGAAGCCGAACTCCGGCAACGCCTTGCTCACGGCGTCCAGGTCGGTCGGCTCGGTGTAGAAGATTGCCAGGCCGTCTTCACCGGCGATTTCGAAGTCCTGGGCACCGGCTTCGATGGCGGCCAGTTCGACATCGGAATCGGCACCGGTCGCTTCGGCCTCGATCATGCCGAGGTGATCGAAGTCCCAGGCCACGGAGCCGGCGGCACCCATCTGGCCCTTGCGGAACAGCACGCGGATTTCCGCCACGGTGCGGTTGATGTTGTCGGTCAGGCACTCGACGATCAGCGGCACTCGGTGCGGGGCAAAACCTTCGTACAGGGTGCGCTCGAAGTTGACCACTTCGCCGGACTGGCCGGAGCCTTTCTTGATCGCGCGCTCCAGGGTGTCCTTGGGCATCGAGGCCTTCTTGGCCTGGTGCACGGCCAGACGCAGGCGCGGGTTCATGTCCGGATCGGCGCCGTTACGCGCGGCGACCATGATTTCTTTCACCAGTTTGCCGAAGATCTTTCCTCTGGCGTTGGCGGCGGCTTCTTTCGGTTTAGCTTTCCACTGGGCGCCCATGGCGTTTCTCTCGCTGACTTCATCTGGAAGCACAAAGCCCTGTGCTTTGCGCGGGATTCAGGGCGCAGATTCTAGCGAGGTTGACGCCGGCTGGCACCCGGCAAAGCAAGTGCGGCGTGGGAGAGACGGTGACGCCTGGCAAAGGGCATCACCGCCGGTGGTTTCAGTGGCTGGAATGACTGCCCAGCAGGGTCTGGTTGTGCTTCTTGTCGCGCTTGGCCATGCGTTTGTCCTGGGCCGATTTCAGCGGCTTTTTCCTGGACTCCTTGTGGGACTCGTGGTTCTTGCTCATGGTTGCGATCCTCGGAAGAAAGGGGGTTGGACAACACAGTTCACAACCATGGACACCTCCAGGGCGCAAAGGCCAACGCAGGCTGGTTCCGTCAGATTAGCCGCGCCGGGCGGCAGCGGTGCGTCGCAGGACGGACGGTGCGGGTATCCGTACAGCCCGGTCAGTTCAGGTGCAGGCCGATTGCCAGCAGCACCGGCAGGAGCAGGGTCATGACGACGTTGGCGGTCATGGCCGGCAGCAGGGCCGGGACCTGCAGCTCTGCCTGCCGGCAACGCCAGGCGGTCCACAGCGCCAGAGGGGCGAGCAGCAGGCTCAGCGCCACGCCGGGCGGGCACCAGCCGAGCAGGGCCAGGAGTGCCGGCAGCAGCAGGGCCATGGCCCACTGCAGGCCGAGCACGAGGAGGATGGCGCGTGGGCTCAGGCACATGGGCAGGGTCAGGCGTCCAGCCGCGCGGTCGGCGTCGATATCCGGCAGCTGGTTGAGCAGCAGCAGGTTGTTGCCAAGAAACAGCGGCGCCAGGCTGAGCAGCATGGCCGACGGGCTGGTCTGCCCGCTCAGGGCCAACTGGCCGCCGATCAGCATCAGCGGGCCGAAGGCCAGGCCGGGGGCGCACAGGCACAGCCAGGGGCGGCGCGTCAGCCAGGGGGTGTAGGCGAGGATCAGCGCGCAGCCGAGGCCGCCGATCAGCAGCAGCGCCGGCCAGGCCGGGCTGGTGAGAACGAAGTAGGCGCCGATTGAGAGGGTCACGGTCAGGCTGAGAATGCCCAGCCACAGCGCGGCACCAAGCAGTTGCGGGTTGCCGGGCAGGGTGCCGCTGCCGCCGCTGAAGGGCGTGCGCTGCGTGCTCAGGTCGAGGCCGCTGCGAAAGTCGTGGTGTTCGTTGAAGGCGTTGACGCTGACATGCGCGGCCACAGCCGCCAGCAGCACCAGCAGCGCTTCGCCTAAAAAGCCCGCAGTCATTCCGCTGCCTGGCCAGGCCAGGGCTATGGCCAGCAGCACGGTATTCAGACTGAGCAGAAGGAAGGGGCCTCGGGCAATGCCGAGCAGGGCCGGGAGCGGAGGCATGCGGTTTCCAGCGAGCAATTACCGGGATGGTAGGCGGGCGGCTGTAAGGCTGTCCAGAGTCGGCCGCCGGCTTTTGCCGCCGGTCTGATGCAGGTCACGCCAGAGTGTTTCGGCATGCAACAAATTCCCCCCAAGTGCGCCGACATGACGTAGGCTGAAATTGTCGCAGGGGTAATTCGCGACACTTCAGTTGTTTGGTTGAATAAGGAATGCCGTATGCAAATCCAGGTTCACAGTGACAACCATATCGATGGCAGTGCCCGTCTGGCCGAGTGGGTCAGCGCCAGTGTTGCCAGCAAAGTCGAACGTTATGACGATGAATTGACCCGTGTTGTCGTGCACCTCAACGATGAGAACGCGCACAAGGCAGGCGCCAATGACAAGCGCTGCCAGATCGAGGCGCGCCCGAAAGGCCAGGCGCCGATTTCCGTGACCCACAAGGCCGAGTCCCTGGAGTTCGCCCTCGATGGCGCCCTGGAAAAACTCGGTCATGCCCTCGACCACCAGATGGGCAAGCTGCGCAACAAGCGCGCTGCGGCTCTGCGTGAGGACGGTGAGCCTGTCGGCAATGCCGACCAGCTGCTGGAAGAAGACTTCCTCGCCGATGAACTGATCCGTACCGTCTGATTGTTCAGACCATAAAAAAACCGCCGGTGGCGCGAGCCCCGGCGGTTTTTTCATGCCCGGCATTTAACCGGCAATGGTACTCAGTCCTGACGGCTGGTGACTTCCAGCAGGTGGTAGCCGAACTGGGTCTTCACCGGGCCCTGCACCACGCCGACCGGGGCGCTGAACACCACGGCGTCGAATTCCTTGACCATCTGGCCGCGGCCGAACGAGCCGAGGTCGCCGCCCTGACGGCTGGACGGGCAGGTGGAGTTGTCCTTGGCGACCTGGGCGAAGTCGGCGCCGGCTTCGATGGCAGCTTTCAGTTCGTTGCACTTGGCTTCAGTGGCAACCAGGATGTGACGGGCAGTGGCGCGGGCCATGGGATGACTCCTTGAATGAACGGGGATGGGGCAAGCAAAGGCGCACAGCCTAGCGCAATCGGCGGGGGATTCAACCGCGCAGGCTGTGCGGACTTGTACAGGGTGCTCAGGGCACCATGGCGAGGAACACGAAGACCGCGAACACCACCAGATGCACGACACCCTGCAATACGGTGGCGCGGCCGCCGGAGAGGGTCATGCTGGTCAGCAGCAGCGTCAGCGACAACAGGACCAGCTCCTTGGGCGGTATGCCCAGGCTCAGCGGCAGATCGAGGGTAATGGCGGTGATGGCGACTGCCGGAATGGTCAGACCGATGGTGGCCAGGGCCGAACCCAGGGCCAGGTTGAAGCTGGTCTGCATGTGCCTGGCCAGGGCTGCGCGCATCGCCGACATGGTTTCCGGCAGCAGCACGATCAGGGCAATGGCGATACCGACCACCGCGTGCGGCAGGCCGGCTCCGGCGACGCCGGCCTCGATGCCCGGAGCCAGCAGCTTGGCCAGGCCGACCACGGCGACCAGAGCGACCAGCAGCAGGGCCAGGCAGATCAGGCTGGTGGCGTTCGTGGGGGGCGTATCGGTCTCGTCGCTGGCGTTCTCGGCCGGAACGAAGAGTTCACGATGGCGGATGGTCTGTACGAACACGAAGACGGCCCACAGCACCAGCGAGAGAATGGCGGCGAAGATCAGCTGCGCGGTGGAGTAGGTCGGGCCCTCGGTACTGGAGGTGTACACCGGCAGCACCAGGGTCAGGGCGGCCAGGGTGGTCAGCACGGCCAGTGCCGGCATGGTGCCTTCGACGCGGAAATTGATGATGCGGTGGCGCAGGCCGCCGGCCAGCAGGCACAGGCCGATCACGCCGTTGCACACGATCATCAGCGTGGCATACACGGTATCGCGGGCCAGGGTGGTGGCCCCCCCGCCGCCGGCCAGCACCATCGAGACGATCAGCGAGACCTCGATCACCGTCACCGCCAGGGCCAGCACCAGGGCGCCAAAGGGTTCACCCACGCGGTGGGCGATTACCTCGGCGTGATGCACGGCGGCCAGCACGGAGGCGACCAGCGCGGCACCGGCCACGCCCGAGAGCAGCCAGCCGAGCGGCATGCCCCAGGCCAGCACGAGCAGGGCGCAGCTGGCGAGCGGGATGAGCAGGCTCCACAGGGGCATGTGATGGGCGGGTCGTGACATGAACGGCATTCCAGAGCAGGCGCGAAGGGTGGACGCGCGGTAAAAATTGACCGGGCCAGTATGACAGGCTAGCCGGCGCGGCGGTTCGGCGGCATCAGCAACAGGTTGTTTCGCTATGTTTGCTCGCGGAGTGCTGCCCGCGCGCCGCGCAATCAAGCATCATGGCGGCATTCAACCGAGGAGGTGGTCATGCGTGTGAGTTCTGTTGCCGTCGCCTGGCTGGCGGGGCTGTTGGGGGGCGCGGCGGCGTGCAGTGCCAGTGCCGCGGAAGAGGCGCAGCTGATTGCGGCGATCAATGCCTACCGCAGCCAGGTGCAGCTGTGTGCCGGCCAGGGCAGCGAGGCGCTGCCGCCGCTGACCAGCGATACCCGCCTGGCCCTGCCGGTCGGCGCCGGTGGCGATCTGCAGGCGCAACTCAATGCCACGGCCTACCCGATGATGCGGGTGCAGTCGATCAACCTGTCCGGTCCGCGCGAGGCGCAGACGGCGCTCAAGGCGCTGAGCGAAAGCTTCTGCAAGGTGCTGCTCGATCCGCAGTACGTCGATATCGGCGTCAGCCGGGTCGACCGCGACTGGCGCATCGTGCTGGCGCGGCCGCTGCTGGTCGGCAAGCTGGGCGACTGGCAGGCCGAAGGGCAGAAGCTGCTGGAAGCGATCAACACCGCACGCGCGCAGGCTCGTCAGTGTGGCAGTCAGGCCTTCACGGCCAGCGCGCCGCTGAGCTGGAATGCCAGCCTGGGCAGCGTGGCCGAGGCGCACAGCCGCTCGATGGCCAACGGCAACTACTTCAGCCACAAGGACCGCGACGGCCGCACGCCGGGCGACCGGGCCGAGCTGGGCGGCTACAGCGGCATGCTGATCGGCGAGAACATCGCCGCCGGCCTGGACACCCCGCGGCGCGTGGTCGATGGCTGGCTGGCCAGCCCCGGTCACTGCGCCACCCTGATGAACCCGCAGTTCCGTGAGCTGGGCTCGGCCTATGCGACCGACCCGAAGAGTGATGCGGGCATCTACTGGACGGCACTGTTCGGCGCGCCGTAAGGCCCCGTCATCGCACTGAAAACACCGGCCGTTTTCAGTGCAGCCGCTTCACGCTCTGGCGTTCCTCGGCCAGTGCTGCGGCCTGCCGTGCCAACTGGTCGAGCAGGCGGTCGCGCTGGCGTTCCGCGTCGCTCATGGCCTTGTTGCCGTGCTGCTTGAGCAGATAGGCATGAATCTGCCGGACTTCCTTGGACTGGAAGATCGGCGCCAGGTCCTGCACCGCCACCCCGCCGTCCGAAGCCCGGTTACGGGTATTCATCAGCAC
>RRZT010427242.1_pt1 | contig 11231 bp, 11 predicted proteins | sample 2165551 | NCBI WGS metagenome assembly RRZT01 (sample SAMN10456910, study PRJNA506462) | wastewater metagenome | biome: wastewater; feature: sludge; material: wastewater sludge; isolation source: wastewater sludge with Escherichia coli K12::gfp cells carrying plasmid... | place: USA: Moscow, Idaho...
CACCATGATGCTCGTATCCATGGTTGTCGTATGGGGTGGACTTCTTGTGTCCATCATCCACCTACGCAGACATCCAGAGGGATCCGTACAATTGCTCGACGATTTTGGACGTCCAGTGGATCAACCGATGCTCGATGCTACATATGAGGATGCCCGTAGCACGAGCTGAAAAGCCCATCCGCACGCCGACATTTCTTTCTTAATGAGGCCGAGGGGAGGCACCCAGTAGCTGCTTCCCCTCGCCTTTGCCCTTGCACTATATCTCCACACGTCATAGTGTGAATGTGTTAGCCAGGTCACTTCTTGCATCAAATGTGTGAGATGACGACGTCGCAAACACGATATTCAAGGGAGATGAGATGATGCGTCGTAGCAATCGTCGATTACTCTCCACAATCGCGGCGGGCGCAGCATTGGCGCTCGTTGCAGGTTGTGGCGGAGAAAAGACAGACACAGATGCTTCAATTGACGGCGACTTTTCTGGACAGACACTCAACGTAGCCGCCGCGTGGTCCGGCGCAGAACAGGCCAACTTCGAGAAGGTGCTCGACGCCTTCGAAGAGGCCACCGGGGCCACTGTCAACTACACCAGTTTCGGGGACACGGGCCCCGCCTACCTCCAAGCTCAGATCGAAGGAAACCAGCCGCCCAACGTGGCCGTGATCAGCCAACCGGCACTTCTCCAATCTTTGGCAGATGCCGGAAACCTGATCCCGCTCGCCGATGACGTCAAATCCGATGTGGAATCGAACTATGACCAGAGCTGGGTGGACCTCGGTTCGGTGGACGGCACTCTCTACGGAATCTGGTTCAAGGCCGCCCACAAGTCCACCGTCTGGTACAACGCGGACCTTTATGACGAAGCGGGCGCCGCTGTTCCCGGTGACTGGGACACTTTCCTGGAGCAGCTTGAACTCATCAACGACGCCGGATACTCGGGCATCTCAGTGGGCGCCGATGTTGGTTGGCCGCTGACCGATTGGTTCGAGAACATTTACCTGCGTACCGCGGGCCCTGACCTTTACGACCAGCTGACCAATCACGAGATCCCGTGGACAGATGAGTCTGTCACGAAGGCGCTCGAAGTGATGGCTCAGCTCTGGACCAGCCCCGCTCTTCAGCCCGGCGGAGCCCAGCGCACATTCCCGGAGAGCGTGACTGCCGTCTTCGGTGCCGATCCGAAGGCCGCCACCGTCTTCGAAGGTGACTTCGTTGCCGGTAACATCGCCGAGGATGGCAATTCGACAGTGGGCGAGAACGCTTTGTTCTATGACTTCCCATCAATTGATAATTCAGCACCGGCCGTGGTTTCCGGCGGCGACGCCGCCGTCCAATTTGTCGACGACGACGCCACCACCGCACTCATGAAGTTCCTCGCCTCACCCGAAGCGGCTGAGATATGGATCCCCGCAGGTGGCCTCCTCTCCCCCAACAAGGCTGTGGATACCTCCGTGTACCCGGATGACACTTCTCGCCAAATCGCAGAATCACTCACCGCAGCCGAGTTGCTGCGATTCGACATGTCCGATCTGACCCCCAGCGCCTTCGGCGGAACTCCCGGCCAGGGCTTCTGGCAGGAGATGATCTCCTTCTACGAGAACCCGTCGGATATCGCAGGTACCCAGGAGCGACTCGAGCAGGCCGCACAGTCCGCCTACGAGTAATCCGAATATTTCCCAGCACCACAAACTGCTGAACCAAGGAGATGAACGGCCGTGACACCATCTGCTCAGACAGCTCCAGTCCTCACACAGAATTCGCCGAAAACCCGCGATTCACGTGCGACCGGCAGGTGGCGTCGCGGCCTCATCACCACATCCTTCCTTGCCCCAGCACTTATCGTGCTGGGAGCTTTGGTGGTCTATCCCATCATCTATACCCTCATCCGTTCGTTCTACAGCAAGAGCGGATCCACCTTCGTGGGCTTCGACAACTACATCGCGATGTTCACGAACGACACCACCTATACCGCCATCCGCAACAACGTCATGTGGGTGATTATTGCGCCCGTGGTTTGCACGTTCCTCGGGCTCATTTTCGCGGTACTCATGGAAAAGCTACGCTGGAAGACGGCCTTCCGGCTCATCATCTTCATGCCCATGGCTATCTCCATGCTGGCCGCTGGAGTCATCTTCCGCACCATGTTCCAAGAAGATCCCAACCTCGGCGTAGTCAATGCAACCATCGCGGGAGTCCAGAACGCATTTAGTAGCGAATCAAACTACCCCGGGGCGCGCCCTCGTGAGGGTTTCGATATCACCGCCGACGACGGCGTCGTCGTCTCCGTCAGTGACGTGTCGGCAGGATCCTCCGTTACATTCCCACTCATCGGTATCCGTCAGACAAACGTTCCCGATGACGCCCAGCAGGCCGTGGCGCCGTCGTCGCCCACAGCGGACGAAATCTCGGGAACCGTGTTCCTTGACGTCATCAGCGGAGGCGGCGGGACTAACGGGAGCATCGACGAAGGTAAGCGGGGGCTCCCGGGCATACGCGTGGACGCTGTTGGACCTGACGGTTCTGTAGTGGCACATGCAACCACAGAAGCTGACGGGACCTTCCTCATCGACGGACTCGACCCGGGTGGCGGCTACAGGGTGGCTCTCCCAGCTACCAATTTCCACCAGGGGTTCCAAGGAATCTCCTGGCTCGGACCATCGCTCATTAATGCCGTCATCATCCTGTCCTACATCTGGATCTGGGCCGGTTTCGCCATGGTCATGATTGCTTCGGGGCTGTCCGCAATCGACCGAAGCCTGCAGGAGGCGGCGCGGGTGGACGGAGCCAACGAATGGCAAGTGTTCACCAAGATCACGGCGCCCCTGCTCTCGCCAGTGCTCGTCGTCGTCTTTATTACGCTCATCATCAACGTGTTGAAAATCTTCGATCTTGTGTATGTCATCCCGCCGGGTCAGTCGAAACCCGCGGCCAACGTTATCGCCGTAGAGATGTGGACCGTTTCCTTCGGCGGCGGGAACAACCACGGACTCGGATCCGCACTCGCGATTCTCCTGCTGGTCCTGGTTCTTCCCTCCATGATCATCAACGTCCGCCGTTTCCGTGAGGAGCGAGAGCGATGAGCACGTCAGGAAAGCACGCGCAGGTGACAGAACGTCCCGAGGCAACGGGGACGAATTCGGAGTCCCAGTTGGTGGCAGCCGAAGGCACGGTTTCTCCCAAGAAACGCACAATAGCCCAGCGTATCCTCGGCTTCCTCAGTTCCGGAATCGTCAATGTGCTCCTAGTATTTGTGGCACTCTTCTGGTTGATCCCCACCATCGGCCTGTTTATCACCTCACTCCGTTCCCCGGGGGATAACTCCTCTTCGGGATGGTGGACCGCGTTCACCGAACCCGCACAACTCACGCTGGAAAATTACGCCAACCTGCTGAGTAACCCCACCATCATGGGGTCATTCTGGAACACCATCGTCATTGCTGTCCCGTCAACCTTCCTCGTGATTCTGCTAGGAGCCTTGGCGGCCTACGCCTTTGCTTGGATGAAATTTCCGGGCCGCGACTGGCTTCTCATCGGTGTCATTGCACTACTCGCCGTGCCTCTCCAGGTGGCCCTCATTCCACTGGCCCGGCTCTTTGGAACAATCGGCATCTACGGCAGCGTGGTGGGAGTTATCCTCTTCCACGTGGCCTTCGGATTACCGTTCGCCATTTTCCTGCTACGTAACTTCTTCGTTCAGGTTCCCGGCGAGTTACTCGAATCCGCACGCATTGATGGCGCCGGCGAGTGGCGCATCTTCTTCCAAATCATCCTGCCGCTAGGGCTACCCGCCATCGCCTCGCTGGGAATCTTCCAGTTCTTGTGGACCTGGAATGACATGCTTGTGGCCCTCATCTTCACGAACTCGCAGTCGCAGCCGTTGACGGTGGCGATCCAGTCCCAGCTGCGCCAGTTCGGCTCCAACATTGACGTGCTCTCTTCCGGCGCCTTCCTTTCCATGATCGTGCCCCTCTTCGTGTTCTTCGCCTTCCAGCGCTACTTCGTGCAGGCGCTCCTGGCGGGTTCGCAGAAGTAGTTCGATGTAGCACGAACTCATAAGTCCGTGGATCATCTCGGAGGTGACACGCGTTTCGGAGGTGAGGTGTTGTGGAGGTAACACGCGGTCGCCGTCGTCCCAAGAAACAACGATGCCCCTCGTGGACGAGGGGCATCGTCTGGCCTCAGTACCGGTCAGAGCCGGACGAGACAGACCCGAACCGGGCAGAACCAAGCCAAACGGAACTACTTTCGGGGATTATGCGCTTCACGCACTCGGAATCGAGCCGACAATGTCGATAACCATCACTGTGGCCTTCGTGCCACTGGCCTCGTCAGCTGGGTAAACAAGCAGGACACGAGATCCAACCTTCACCCCTGAGAGTTCGGGGACACCGCCACCGCTCTGGTAACTATCGGGCCAGGTCGACTGAATAGTGGCGCTATCGCCCCAGTTCCCGACCACGCCGTTGAATACGAAGGTATCCGTGTCGGCAATCGGAGCACCCGTTCCTTCCGCCAGGACAACGGTTTGCGTCTCAGTGGGTGCGGCCGCGCCGTCGTCGAAGGTGATGGTGGGTTCAGCACCCAAGTCGCCTGCCACGTTGACTCCCGCGGGCAGTTCGGCGTCAGTTGCAGTGGCTCCCGACAGCGCATCATTTGTGGGGCTGAGCGTCCCAAGAACATCTACCACGAAAACCAGCGTGGAGCCACCGGGAATGGAGCCGCTGTCCGTATCACCATAACCAAACTCGGGCGGGACGACGACGAGGACCTGGTCACCTACCTTGGTGCCCTCCAGACCATACTTCCAACCGTCAACAACCTGGTTGAGGGAGAAAGTGGTGGACTGTCCACGGTCAAAGGAAGAATCGAACTGTGTACCGTCGCTCCACAGGAAGCCCGCGTAATTAACGGATACATAAGCACCTGGCTGGACGGTCTCTCCGTCGCCCTCCGTGAGAGTCTTGACGGAAATTGACGTGGGCGGGTCAGCACTGACGGTCTTCATCGTGGGCTTACCGTCCGCGAACGTCACCTCTGGCAACTCGCCGGAAGGATCACGATCAACGGTCGGGGCTTCGGTAGCCCCTGTATCGTCAGCCTGCGCTGAAGCGCTGGAACTCGGCGAGCTTGAACTGGAATCGTCGTTGGAGCAAGCCACAAGGGAGAAGGAGAGCGCGCCAGACAGCAGCGCCGCAAGAATCTTGGAATGAGGTTTTTTCACCATTCCACCCTAAGCCCATAGTTTGGAACTTCCCTGTAAATATGAGAAAAGAGTCCAGAGCAACAGGTGACGAGCGTCGGGGACTAGAATTGTGTGTCAACGAAGGCCACGAGGAAAGGTTGTCATGCCGGAAGGTCACGTGCTCCATCGACTGGCTCACGCAGTCACTGAGAACTTCGCAGGACATGAGGTTGAATCCTCCAGCCCACAAGGCCGCTTCACCGGTGCCGCTCTCCTCAACGGTGACGTTCTCACCAGCGCTGAAACCTGGGGCAAACACCTTTTCGTGTCGTTTGCCTCCACCCAGGAACAGGTACATATCCATCTGGGGATCTACGGAACGTTGCGTTTCGCAGAGGGAGTACCACCCGTGATAGGCCAAGTACGCTGGCGGCTCAGCAATGGTGAGCATACAGCGGATCTTCGCGGGCCAGCGGCATGCTCGTTACTCGATCCACCCGAGGTCCAGAAGATCCTTGACCGGCTTGGACCTGATCCCCTTCGTTCGGACGCCGACCCACAGAAGTTTATTGATCGGGTTCGCCGCTCACGGGCTCCCATCGCCACACTCCTCATGGATCAATCAGTCATTGCCGGCACCGGCAATATTTACCGTGCGGAGGTACTGTTCCGGTTGGGCATTGATCCCAACCTGCCCGGGCGTTCGTTGAGCGTCGACGAAGCTCGCGCAATCTGGGACGACATGGTGGCGCTCATGGAGGTGGGTCGCGTACGCGGCCGTATCGATACCGTCCGTCCCGAGCATGAGCCCGAGGCCATGGGACGCCCGCCGCGCGTGGACGATCACGGCGGTGAGGTGTATGTCTATCGTCGTCACGGCCTGCCATGCTGGGTGTGTGGCTCGGAAGTTCTCACCCGGGTGGTTGGGGGTCGGAATCTTTTCTGGTGCCCGACCTGCCAGGCTACGGGCTAATGTGCCGGGCTACGGGCTAATAAGGTGGGCAGCTCTACCCTAGAGAAAGCACCGCCAATGGACGGCGGAAGAGATTCTCTTTTCAGAAAGCCGTAAACTGACGACGAGAAATACAACAACCGGAGCCCACGGCGGAGACACCATGCTCCACACCGACCCGAACCACGAACCCCGAACTAGCACGGAGTAACCATGCGCGTTTTGACCTTCATCTTGGCCCTCTACCTGTTCGTGACGTTGCTACTTTTCGGATTTGGTATTCTCTACTTCTTCTTTAAGTCGCTCGCCGACAAGGATAAAGAGCAGGCAGAAATTGGCAAGTACTATGCTCTGCGGTCGCCCTTATGGCCAATGCTGGCTTGGCAGTTTATTCAGGAACGATTTGGGAATCACTAGATCCACTGTCGCTGAGCAGGAATTTCGGCCATTGATCTTCGGAACTCCACAAACTAACAAATGCGAACATTCATTCCTATAACATAAGGACATGAATCAATCTAAGGGATTACATAATCCACTATCTTCGCACACCCCAGCAGAGCAACCAGGAGTGTTTCCTCACAACACTTTTCCCCAGGGAGAGTTTTCGCCACCGCCACCGCTACCCCCTGAGCCCGTCGCCCGGAAAAAGAAACCTTTATATAAGAAATGGTGGGCATGGCTCATCGTCATCCTCATTATTGGCGGAATTGGCTCGACGCTAGGCAACGACGGCGAGGATGACGCTCTCACAAGTAGCTCCGCCCCTGCAGCATCAGCAGAAGCAACCGACGTCCCTCACAACAACCAGACCCCAGTTACAGCCACCGAAACACCCTCGAATACAGACGACGAAGCTTCCCGACAGATTGAAGAGGAAGCCTCCAAGAAGGTGGAAGAAGCAGCAGCCACCGCAGCCGCGGATAGCCAGCCTGAGACAACATTGGGTCAATCAAACGCCGCCAAAAAGGCTCGGGACTACCTCAAATTTATGCCCTTTTCACGTAGTGGCCTTATCGAGCAATTGGAATTCGAAGGATTCACCACCGAGGACGCCACCTACGCAGTCGACAACATCACGGTCGACTGGAACGAACAAGCCATAAAGAAGGCAAAGAGCTACCTCGATCTCATGGCCTTTTCACATAGCGGCCTCATCGAACAGTTGGAATTCGAAGGATTCACCACCGAGGACGCCACCTACGCAGTCGACAACGTCACCGTAGACTGGAACGAACAGGCCGCCCAGAAAGCTCAAGAGTACCTGGACTTCATGGCCTTCTCACGGGAAGAACTCATTGGGCAACTGGTCTTCGAAGGATTTTCTCAGTCAGAGGCCGAATACGGTGCAACGGCTGTAGGTTACTAGGCCGGTTCTGTAGGTTACTGGGTCCGGAGCAGTCTCAGCTCTCCGGCAAGCTGAGCCGCTCGGTCAGAACAGTTCAGAAACACAAAACAACCAGTTGAGAAAAAAGTAGTGCCGCATCATCACCTGATGCGGCACCACTTCCAGAAACTTTCCCAATCCCCGAGAATGCATTCCTCGGGATTTGGAATAAAATCCATGAGCGGAGGATGGGGGATTCGAACCCCCGAGGGCTTGCACCCAACACGCTTTCCAAGCGTGCGCCATAGGCCACTAGGCGAATCCTCCTTGCGCTTAACGCGCCCAATTAGCTTAGCCCATTGCCGGAGAATTTAGCGAATCGCAGGGGTGAGATGCGAGGCACGTTTTGCCCACATCGGTTACCCGGTTGCCCGCATACCACCACCAACGTTCCTCACCGCACCGGGACTCACTCAACCTCGTACGCAAGCCCCTCCACAACTTCTGCCCGTGGCAACGCTGCCAACAACGCTCCCGGCACAGCTAACTTCGAGGTCCGCAGCCCCGAACCAATAACACAGAATCCCTCGGCCACGCGGGTGTCAATCAACAGACGCCAGCTCTCAGGAACGCCCACCGGAGTAATCCCGCCATACTCCATACCTGACGCCTCAACAGCACGCTCTTGCGGCCAAAATGAACACTTCCGAACATCTAGCAACGGTTTCACAACATGATTGACGTCAGCCCTCGTCGTCGCTCTGACGACAGCCGCAGCAACTCGCTCCTCACCGGAACGCTTGCCTGCAACCAGGACACAGTTACAGGATAAATAGATGTCCATCTCGTAGTGGTCGGTCATCGACTCCGTATCCGCGAAGTCGGGATCAATCGCGGCGACGACAGCCCGGCCCGCCAAGTCCGGCTCATGTTCAGCCAAACGCCGCAGTTCGTTAGCCACAGGCGCAGCCAACAGATCCAAGTTGTCGAGTGCTTTCACCCACGTGGCGGTACCCATTCCATCACTAACCATGCAATCAATCCTATACACCCAGGGGTTAATTGCTAATTAACATCCCGTGGGGCAAACACACGCCTAGGCATCCGCACGTTTCCTCCGTGGTCGCTCCAGTGGTATCCCTCGCCGTATACGGCGCCACGCGTCGCTGAAAGACCATGGAGGAAATACCATCGGATGCTCCATGGCAGACGGGCGTCGTCGTCGACCCATCAAGCAATTGGCTCTCGCCGCCCAATTCGCGTAAGCTAGTCCCCGACTCCCCACGTGGTGTCATCTTGCAAAACTCCCCCAGGGCCGGAAGGCAGCAAGGGTATGTGGGCTCTGACAGGTGCGTGGGGAGTCCTCTATCCCGGCCACATTCTGGTTCCTAACCCCCAGATTCCGCCTCACGTCACCCATTCCACGGCGAATGTTGCCCATTCCTCCCACAGGATCATGCGCAAAGCCCTGCACTCCGCTACCGTTATCGGTGTGAGTGAAGGCAACATGACAGCCCGTGCAGAGTACCGCAAGCGTACTCAACAGAGGCAAACGGTCGTATTCGGAAGCATCTTGGCCACTATGGGTGTGCTATTGCTGCTGTCCATGCTGGTGTGGAGCGGCATCATGCCGGTTCCTTTCGAGCGTAAGTTCTCGGAAGCACCCGATCCCAACCGCGCCATTACGCCGTGCCTTCCCGCAGAACCTACCCCGGCCGTTGACCTCGCGACGATTACCGTCAACGTCTACAACTCTACAAATCGCACGGGTATTGGCGGCGAAGCATCCAGCGCTTTCACAAATATGGGAATCTCCGTCCCCAACCCGGCGGCGAACTGGAGTTCTTCCACACTTCCCGAGCCAGCACGTATCATCACCGGTCCCACCGGAGTTGTTGAAGCTTATACTCTCGCGCAGTACATCCCAGATTCCGTTATTGCTATCAACCCCGACGAGACCACCGACGTTCTGACCGTTGTTCTCGGCTCCGCCTGGGACGGACTGAAGGCTTGGCAAACGGTCTACCTGGAGAATCCGGAGCGCCTACTCACATCCCAGGAGGGGTGTGTACCGACCGAGGAAGTACAACCGGCGGACAAGTAACGCGAACAAGTAACGGAAGGGTCGACGACGACCTGCCAGTAGTAAGCGGCTCACCCCTGCTCAGCAGCCACGTCCACCCCTCAGAGCCCGGTACCAGAAGTCCATGGCCCGTCAATTTCATTATGCATCCATAGTTTTCGCTCAATACAAGGTGCCCACGAAATTACCGTGGGCACCTTGTATTGCTTGATTTATCGAAGCTTACTTGATCGGAGGGTCCAGGTTGAGGACCTGCTCCACAGCCGATTCTGGGTGGTTGTGCTTACGACGCCACCAGCCATAATTATGCTCACGCACCAACGCGGTCTCGTCGAGCTCGGTGCCCGCCGGAGCCGAGGCTGGTGACGCAGATTCCAGCGACGTGCCACGCAAGCGCGAGATAGAACGCATCGCGTGGTAGAGGATAATCGCCCCGAAGGAACCCAAGGCGATGCCCTCGAATACCATGTCACCCCAATGCCAGGTGAAGTTAGCAATAGCCACCACCATGGCAATGGCCGCGGTATTGAGGTTGACCGGGTCAGAGAAGTCCACCTTGTTCTGCACCCAGATACGCACACCCAGCATGCCAATCATGCCGTAGAGGATCGTGGCCGCACCGCCCAGCACACCCGGAGGGATCGTGGCAATGATCTGGCCAAACTTGGGGAACATGGAGAGACTAAGTGCGAAGATCGCCGCCACCACATAGGCAGCTGTCGAATACACCTTGGTCGCCGCCATTACCCCAATATTCTCGGCGTATGTGGTGGTTCCCGAACCTCCGCCGCTTCCGGCAATCATGGTCGAGACGCCGTCGGCGAAGAGCGCCTTGCCGGTGAGATCATCGAGCTCGCGGCCGGTCATAGCAGACACGGACTTCACGTGCCCAACGTTTTCAGCCACAAGCACGAGAACAACGGGGATGAACAGTCCGAGCAGAGTGATATCGAAAGCAGGCGCATGGAACTGGGGAAGCCCCACCCATCCAGCTCCGGAAATCGCATCAAAGTTGACCTCGCCGCGGATCACTGCCACAGCGTAGCCAATGAGCACACCAAAGAGGATCGAGAGACGCCCAATAATGCCCTTGAACAGCACGGTTACGAGCAACACGCCCACGATGGTGGCGATAGCAGTGACCGGAGCGGCCTTGACGTTGTTCCATGCTGCGGGAGCGAGGTTGAAGCCAATAAGCGCCACAATAGTTCCGGTAACCACCGGCGGCATGAGCTTATCGATCCAGCGTGCGCCGGCAAAATGCACAATCACGCCGATGAGTGCCAACGCCAAACCAGCGGAGATAATGCCGCCCTGCGCCAGGCTCATCTTCTCTGGATCGATAGGCTCCCCACCATCCATGACGTAGCCGGTCACCGCTCCGATCGGCGCAATGAGCGCAAATGAGGAGCCGAGGTAGCTGGGCAGACGGCCCGAGGTAACGCCGAGGAATAGCAGGGTGCCGATTCCCGTGAAGAAAAGAGTGGTTGAAGGGTCGAATCCGGTGAGAAGAGGAACGAGGAACGTCGCACCAAACATGGCAACGACGTGCTGCGCACCAATCCCGATAGTGGCCGGCCATGCGAGACGCTCGTCAGGCTGCACCACCTCTCCGGGTGCGATATGGAGTCCGTCTCCGTGTAGCTTCCAGCCCTTGGCCATGCAATGCCTCCCAAAGATGTTGGTC
>RRZT012604702.1_pt1 | contig 11231 bp, 9 predicted proteins | sample 2165551 | NCBI WGS metagenome assembly RRZT01 (sample SAMN10456910, study PRJNA506462) | wastewater metagenome | biome: wastewater; feature: sludge; material: wastewater sludge; isolation source: wastewater sludge with Escherichia coli K12::gfp cells carrying plasmid... | place: USA: Moscow, Idaho ...
CCGGAGGCGCGGCAGGATCCTTCGCTCAAGGGCACCACCTGGGGCAAGCTGCGCGAACCCATGATCCGCTTCGTGCAATGGGCACGCACTTTCGGTGCCACCTCGGCCGACGGCAAGTGGATCCTGTGGGACATGTCGGACGCCTCCACGCAACTCGGCCAGAGCCCGCTGCGCAGCCCCTCGGTGTTCAATTTCTTCAGGCCCGGCTACGTGCCGCCGGGCACCGAGCTGGCCCGGCGCGGCCAGACGGCGCCCGAGTTCCAGCTGACGAACGAAAACTCGGTCGCCGGCTACATCAACTTCATGCACGGCGTCATCGCCTGGGGCTATGGCGCCGCGGCCAGCCGCATCAGCGTGCCCGACTACACGCGCGAAATGGCGCTGGTCAACGACCCCGCCGCGCTGGTCGATCGGCTCAACCTGCTGCTGGCCGGCGGGCAACTGTCGGCCGCCACGCTGACCACCATCCGCACCGCCATCACCACCATCAACCCGGGCAGCGACTGGGGCCGCAAGACGCGCGTCTGGTCCGCCATTGTGCTGGTGATGGCTTGCCCCGAATACCTTGTGCAGAAGTGAGAGCAGCGACCATGACGCCAACCCAACGCATCGCGCGCCGCACCTTTTTGCGCCGCATCGGCCACCTCGGCATTGCCGGCACCGCCGCGCCGTGGGCCATCAACCTGGCCGCCGTCGGCGAAGCCGCCGCCTTCAACGCCGATGGCTACAAGGCCCTCGTCTGCATCTTTCTGTACGGCGGCAACGACAACGGCAACACCGTGGTGCCGTACGACACCAGCGGCCACGCCGAATACCTGACCGTGCGCGGCGCGCTGGCCACGGCGCGCGCCAATCTGGCCGCCACGGCGCTGACCGGCGCCGGACTGCCGGCGGGGCGCCAGTACGCGCTGGCACCGCAGCTGACGGGCCTGAAAGCCTTGTTCGACAAGAAGCAGCTGGCGGTGCAGCTCAACGTCGGCCCGTTGCTGCGGCCGACCACGCTGGCGCAGTTCCAGGCCCGCTCGGTGCCGCTGCCGCCCAAGCTGTTTTCGCACAACGACCAGCAATCGGTGTGGCAAAGCTCGCATGCCGAAGGCTCGGTCAAGGGCTGGGGCGGCAACCTGGGCGACCTGGCGCTGGCCGGCAATGGCCACTCGCTGTTCACCTGCATGTCGGTCACCGGCAACGCGGTGTTCCTGTCCGGCGACAGCGCCTTGGCCTACCAGATTGGCGCCGGCGGCGCCGTCAGCATCAACGGCGTGACCAGCACCGACGGCATGTACGGGTCGGCCGCCTGCCGCACGGCGCTGAAGGATCTGATCACCCAAACCCGCCCCCAGGTGCTGGAAAACGAGCTGAACCTCGTCACCAGCCGATCCATCACCTCGCAAGCGCAATTGGCCGGCGCGCTGGACAGCAGCGCCACGCAGTTCGACGCGCTGCTGCCCGACAAGGTGGGCGATCGCACGATGGCGCTCAACCGCCAGCTCAAGATGGTCGCGCGCCTGATCGCCGGGCGCCAGCAGCTGGGCCTCAAGCGCCAGGTGTTCCTGGTGTCGCTGGGCGGCTTCGACACGCACGACAACCTCAACACCAACCACCCGGCCCTGCTGGCGCACGTGGGCAACGCCATGGCGGGTTTCCAGCAGGCGCTGGACTCGTTGGGCGTCGGCCAGCAGGTCACCACCTTCACCGCGTCCGACTTCGGCCGCACCATGACGTCCAACGGCGACGGCTCCGACCATGGCTGGGGCAGCCACCACTTCGTGATGGGCGGCGCGGTGAAAGGCGGCGCCTTCTACGGCAGCGCACCCAGCGCGCTGCTGAAGGGCCCGGAAGACGTCGGCCAGGGCCGGCTGCTGCCCACCACCTCGGTCGACCAATACGCCGCCACCATGGCGCGCTGGTTTGGCGTGGCCGACAGCGAAATGACGCAGATCGCGCCGAACATCGGCTACTTCGACAGCGCGAACCTGGGTTTCATGGCGTAGCGCTGCGGGGCCCACGGCGGCCCGGCTGGCTGAAGACGGCAGGCGGCCGCCAAAGCATGGGAAAATCCACGCTTTGCCGGCCGCCATCGCGCGGCGCGGCGCCACCGCTCTTCGCACAATCCATGTCGTCCACCCTGCACCCCATGCTCAACGTGGCCATTCGGGCCGCACGCGCCGCTGGCGCCATCATCAACCGCGCCGCGCTGGACATCGAATCGGTGCGCATCTCGCAAAAGCAGGTCAACGATTTCGTCACCGAAATCGACCACGCGAGCGAAGACGCGATCATCGACACCCTGCTCACCGCCTACCCGCACCACGGCATGCACGCCGAAGAGTCGGGCACCACGCGCGGCAACCCCAAGGCCGATCACGTCTGGATCATCGACCCGCTGGACGGCACCACCAACTTCATCCACGGCTTTCCGGTCTATTGCGTCAGCATCGCGCTGGCCGTCAAGGGCCGCATCGAGCAGGCCGTGGTGTACGACCCCACGCGCAACGACCTGTTCACCGCCACGCGCGGGCGCGGCGCCTACCTGAACGACCGCCGCATCCGCGTCAGCAAGCGCACGCAGCTCAATCAAAGCCTGGTCGCCACCGGCTTTCCGTTTCGCAAGGGCGACGACTTTCCGACCTACCTGAAGATGATGGGCGACGTGATGCAGCGCACCGCCGGCCTGCGCCGCCCGGGCGCCGCGGCGCTCGACCTGGCCTACGTCGCCGCCGGTTTCACCGATGGCTTTTTCGAAACCGGCCTGAAGGTGTGGGACGTGGCCGCCGGCTCGCTGTTGGTGACCGAGGCCGGCGGCCTGATGGGCAATTTCACCGGCGAGACAGGCGATCTGGAACAAGGCGAATGTCTGGCCGGCAACCCGCGCGTCTATGCGCAATTGGTGCAGGTGCTGCGTCAATACTCTCGATACGATAGCGCCGAGCGCACGTCGGACGGGCGCAAGGAGCAGATTTCGCTCAAGAAACCGGCGACTTCCACGAAGAACGACGACGCGGCCTTCGACGCCTGGGCCAAAGACGCTGCCACAGAAGCTGCCGCTGACAGCGCCGCCCCTGCCGATGCGGCCAGTGGGGCCGATCACAGCGACGAGCCGCGCGAGCCGTGAGCACGCCGACCGACGCCGCGCCCGCCGGCGTGGCGCACCCGCGCCCGATCCGCAGCTTTGTCACGCGCGCCGGCCGCACCACCGCCGGGCAGGCCCGCGCGCTGGCCGTACTGGGGCCGCGCCACGTGCTGCCCTACGACCCGTCTACTACTGATTTGGTAGCTGCTTGCGCTGATCCGGCAAGCGCTGGCGGCCAAAATCGCTCAAAAACCGTGCTGGAGATCGGCTTCGGCATGGGCCACGCCACCGCGCACATCGCGGCGCTGATGCCGGACACGCTGTTCATCGGCTGCGAGGTGCACGAGCCCGGCGTGGGCGCGCTGCTGAAAAGCATCGGCGAGCAGAACCTGGACAACCTGCGCATCGTGCAGCACGACGCGGTCGAGGTGCTGCGCCACATGATCGCGCCGGCCAGCCTGCACGGCGTGCACATCTTCTTTCCCGACCCGTGGCACAAGAAGCGCCACCACAAGCGTCGCCTGATCCAGCCGCCCTTTGTGCGCCTGCTGGCCGAGCGCATCGCCCCCGGCGGCTACCTGCACTGCGCCACCGACTGGCAGCCGTATGCCGAGCAGATGCTCACCGTGCTGGGAGCCGAGCCGCTGCTGACCAACACCGCCGCCGACTACGCGCCGCGCCCCGACTACCGGCCCGAGACCAAGTTCGAGCGCCGCGGCCTGCGCCTGGGGCACGGCGTGTGGGATCTGGTGTTTCGCCGCAACGATCGGCCAGCGACGCCGAATGCTACTTAGTTGATAGCTGCTCGCGCTTGATTGGCAAGCGCTGGCGGTTATTTTCTTTCAAATCATGAGCCGCCCGCCGCGCCCATCGCACTTGCCGCTGCGCGATGGCGTCAGCGCCAGTTGCGTGGTGGTGCGCCCCGGTGACGCACCAACAGCGCTGGATTTTCTGGCCGCTCGCCTAGCGGTGCTGAGCCGCGATGAATGGGCCGAGCGTCTGGCGCGCGGCGAAGTTTTCGATGCGCAGGGCCAGCCGCTGAACGCCAGCACGCCCTGCCACCCCGGCCAGCGCATCTACTACTACCGGCGCCTGGCGGCGGAGCCCGAACCGCTGGTCAGCGAGCACATCGCGTTTCAGGACGAGTGGCTGGTGGTGGCCGACAAGCCGCACTTCATGCCGGTCACGCCGAGCGGCCGCTTTGTGCAGCAAAGCCTGCTGGTGCGGCTCAAGCGACGGCTGGGCCTGGCCGATCTGAGCCCGGTGCACCGCATCGACCGCGAGACGGCCGGGCTGGTTGTTTTTGCCGTGCAGCCGCACACGCGCGATGCCTATCAGGCGCTGTTTCGGGATCGGCGCGTGCACAAGCTGTATGAGGCCGTGGCGCCATATCGTCCTGATCTGGCGCTGCACTGCACTTATCGCAGCCGCCTGGCGCCGGATGCCGAGCGCTTTTTCCTCTCGCGCGAAGTGGCCGGCGAGCCAAACAGCGAAACGCACATCGAGCGCGCCGAGCCGCTGGGCGCCCACGCGCTGTACCACCTGCGCCCCGTCACCGGCCAGCGCCACCAGTTGCGGCTGCACATGATGGCGCTTGGGGTGCCGATTCTGGGCGACGGCTTCTACCCTGAGGTGCTGCGCGGCCCGGGCGAGCCGGACGATGCAGAGAACCCGCTGCAATTGCTGGCGCGCGCGCTGGCGTTCGACGATCCGGTGACGGGGGAGCAGCGTCGGTTCAGCTCAAGCCTGACGCTGCGCGCGGCGCAGGCGGCTTCGCCCGCGCCCGCAGCAGGCGCCGATCAATTCGACGACAAGGTGCCGAGGTTGGTCATGGGCGCCAGCGGCGCGTAGTCGCTGTCGGCGCGCGCCTGCCGCCGCTCGTGGGTGCGCTGGCGCACGGTCGTGCGCAGGTCGGCCAGCAGCTGTTCAGCCGGCGCATCCGCCTCGGGGCGCTGGTTTGCGGCGGCGATCAGGGTGGCAATGCGCGCCGACGAGCTGTCGGCGCGCGCGCGATGCGCCAGGCTCTGCTCCTCGCCGTCGCGGATCAGCAGCCGAAACGGCTCGCCGCGCAACTCGCCCAGCTCCATCAGCTTGCGCCGGAAGTACTGTTGCATCTCCTCGCGCGCCGCCGCTGGCACCACCTGCGGCGTCTGGATGACCAGCAAGACCCCGTCGCGGCCATCGGCCGTGCGCGTAGCCCAGCACTCGGCGCGGCCCACCAGGCCGACGTGGCGCATGACGTACAGCGTGGCGCTCTGCAAGCCCCGCAGCGTGGTCAAGGGCGACTGGAAGCGGCGGCGAATTCGTTGGATAAACTGCATGGCAAACAAGGGCTGTCGCCCAAGTGCACAGCATAGCGCCAAGACTCCCTGTTCAGGGGGATTCGCCCGCCAGTCCGATGGCTTTTGTCACGTTTTTTGCTTTTCAAACACCTGATGTCCGCGCTACCCGAAAACCTCATCCTGCACGAGCGCGGCTGGCTGTCGTCCAACAACCTGCTGTGCCTGGGCGAGTCGCCCGCGCTGATCGACACCGGACACGTCAAGCACGCGGACGAAACGGTGCGGCAGGTGCGGCAGGCGCTGGGCGACCAGCCGCTGGCCGACATCGCCCACACCCACCTGCACAGCGACCATTGCGGCGGCACCGGCGCGCTGCAGGCCGCGTGGCCGGCGGCGCGCACCTGGGTGCCGGCGCCATCGCTCGCGCATGTGCAGACGTGGGACGAAGACGCCCTCACCTTCGGCGACACGGCGCAGCGCTGCGCCCGCTTTGTCGCCCAGCACGCGCTGGTGCCGGGGCAGACGGTGCGGCTGGGCGACTTCGACTGGCAGATCCACGCGGCGCCCGGGCACGACGCGCTGGCCGTGCTGCTGTTCGAGCCCACGCATGGCGTGCTGGTGGCCGGCGACGCGATGTGGGAGCACGGCGTGGGCGTGATCTTTCCGCACATCGACGGCAGCGACGGCTTTGACACCTTCACCGACACGCTGGCGCTGATCGAACGGCTCGACCCGGCCGTGGTGGTGCCGGGCCACGGGGCCGTCTTCGAGCGCCAGGGCGGCGCCATCACCGCCGCGATTGCGCGTGCGCGCGCCCGCATCGACCAGTTCAACGCCAACCCTTCCGCGCACGCGCTGCATGCCGCCAAGGTGTTGATCAAGTACCAGATGATGGATGTGGAACGCATGCCGCGCGCGGATTTCGAGCGCTGGCTGGACAGCGCCCGCGCGCTGCACGCGCTGCACCAGCAGCACCGGCCCGACATGGTCTGGCGCGACTGGCTGGCGCACATCCTGGCGCCGATGTTCGGCAAGGGGGTGCTGCGGCAAGACGCGGACACGGTGTTCGACGGCGCTTGAGCACCCGTCGCGTTGCGCGCGCAGACGTCAGGCGCGCTTGAGCGCCGACCACAGTTCGCCGGCCGTCATCACCGGCGGCCCTTCGGGCCAGCGACCATCCAGCAATTGCAGCATGCGCGCGTTGCGCGGCGCGGCCAGGCCATGCGCCCGCGCCAGCCGCACCACCTCGCCGCACAGCGCGTCGATCTCGGTGCGCCGGCCCAGCGCCACGCCGTCGGCCATGCTGGATCGCGCTTTCTCGTCGATGCGCAGCATGCGCGCGGCCACGCGGGTGAACATCGCGTCTGGCAGGCGCAGCAGCGTGGGCAGCCAACGCGGCGGCACGGGCGCCACGCGCGCCGGTTCCATGCCGGCCGCGCGCAGCACGCCCAGCGCCTCATCCATCAACGCCGCAAAGCAGCGCCGCCAGTCGCGCTGCATCAGCTCGGCGCGCAGCGGCAGGCGCGACAGCGCATTCACCGGATTGTTCAGGTTGAGCAGCAGCTTGCCCCACTGCACCGGCGCCAAATCGGCGTGCAGCGCCAGGGACAGGCCTGCGCGCGCGAACAGCGGCAGCCAAGGAGTCGACGCGACATCGTGCTGCGCGGCCAACACCCCTTGCGTGCCGCGGTGCAGATGGCCGGGCGCCAGCTCGGCCACGTTGAAAGGCACCATGCCCGGCACCACGCGCAACTGCGGCGCCGCCGATTGCGCGCGCGCCGCGTTGTCCACACCGTTTTGCAGCGACAGCACCGGCGTGCCGGCCGGCAGCACGCACGCCAGTTGCGCGGCCGCGGCCTCGGTGCCGGCGCTCTTGACGGCGAGCAACACCAGGCCGGGCGCAGCGCCGTCGGGCGGCAGTTCGGACGCATCCAGCGCATCCGCCGCATCCAGCGCATCCGGCGCCACGTGCAACGTGGGGCCTTCGACGTCGCTCAGCGTCAAGCCTTCGGTGCGCCGCACCTCCACCACACGCGGCCGACCGATGAAGTGCACGCGCGCGCCGGCCGCCGCCAGCCGGCCACCCACCAAACAGCCGACCGAACCGGCACCCATGACCCACACCGATTCAGCGTGCCGTTCGTCCACCTTCACAGATCAAATCCCCGCCTGGCGCTTGCCAGACAAGCGATGGCAGCTATGCTATCGATAGTCATGCAGCGATCTGTCGCGCCGTGATCTGGTACCTGAAATCGTCCGGGGCGTAACTGTCGAAGCGCCCATCGGCGTTCTCGGCCACCGGGTACATGAAAAAGCCCAGCTCGCCCTCTTGCGCGCCCGGCAACTGCACGTCGTGCGCGGTGTTGTAGGCCATCCAGTTGCCTTCCCAGCTGCCGAACAGGCCCTCGTACACCGGTTTCACAATCGGGTTGCCAGCTTGCCTGATCCACTCCGGCGTTTCCTGGCGCATCACCTTGGCCACGTCGGCCGGGTCCATCGCCGTCCAGCCGCGTGCCTGCAGGTAGACCTCGGCACGGCAGTGCTGCGCGCCCTTCAGGCTGGTCGGGTTGCCGCCCAGTTCGCGGTAGCCAAACGCCGAGGGCGCCAGGCGAATGCCGTACACGTCGCGCGCCGGCAGCCCCACGCTGCGGCACAGGCCGACGAACAGCGCGTTCAGGTCGGCGCACTTGCCGCCCAGGTTGCCGGTCTCCAGCATGGTCTTGATGTCGCCCTCGCCGCAGCCGCGCACCTTGGGTTCGCGGTAGGCGTTGGCCACCACCCAGTCGTAGATGGCGCGTGCCTTGGCTTCGTCGCCGCGCGCGCCGCGCGTGGCTTGCCGCGCCGTGTCGCGCACGATGCCATCGGTGGGCAGCAGGCGCGTGGGCTTTAGCGCCTCGCGCAACGTCGCGCTGTCTTCCGCCGCGCGGCGGCGCGCCTGCGATTCGTCGCGGCTTTGCGTGCGCACGCGACTGGTCACTTCGACAAACGGCTGCGCCGCGCCGGGAGCAAATTCCGCTGCCACCATGCGTACGCCCTGCGCGCCATCGCTGGCCAAGCGCGCCTGCCCGTTGCTGCTGAAGGTGTGGCCCAGCGTCTGCTGCCACGGCGTTTGCACCGACGGCAGCGGCACCCACACGCGCGTGGCGCTGGTGGTGGCGGGCAAATCGATGCGGGTGGTGACCTCGAACGTGCGCCAGTCTCCCGGTTCGGGGTCGAAGCGGCGCGCTGCGTTGATGGGGGTCGAGGTTTGCGCCAGCAAGGCGCCCGGCAATGCGGCGGCGGCGCCCAGGCCTGCCGCGCGCCCGATGAGGGCGCGTCGAGTCGTGTTCATGAAAGAGAACTCCGAATGGTGATGAACACCCGTCGGCGCACACGAGGTGGCGGCACGTGGCGCGCAACCAATGCCCCGAAGGCGGGCGGCCGGCGCGCACAGTGCGCGAGGCGTGCGGATTATCGCGCCGGCTGGCGCAGCGCCCGCAGCCAGCCCAGCGCTTCGCTGCCGCTCCAATCCACCGCGCCGGTGACGAACTGGCGCGGCGTACCCGTGGTGTCGATCAACAAGGTGCTCGGGTAGACCACAATGCCCCAGGCCTTCGCGATCACGCCCTTGGGGTCGGGCAGGATGGGCAGCGTCAGCCCGGTGGATCGGGCGTAGCGCTGCACGTGGGGAATGGATTCGCGCACGTTCACCGTGAGCAGCACCAGGTCCGCCTCGCCCAACTCGTGCAGTGTCTGCAGCGTGGGCATCTCTTCCTTGCACGGCGCGCACCAGGTGGCCCAGAAGTTGAGCAGCACCGACTGGCCCTTCAGGTCGGCCAGATTCCACTCGCGGCCGTTCAGATCGGTGCCCTTCAGGGGTGGCATGGAGCTCGATCGCCGCCAGGTCTTGATGTCGTGCTGCGAAAACGAGATCGAGGGGAGCATGGTCAGGCCGGCCACAGCCAGCAGTGTGGCGCGCCGCCGCGATAGTGCTGGCGCGTCGTCCAGTGGCCCCTGGCCGTCGCGCGATCTAATCACACCCGCTCCGCCACCCAGCCCTGCACGCTCTGCAAGGCCTTGGGCAACCCGGACGCATCGGTGCCACCCGCCATCGCCATGTCCGGCTTGCCGCCGCCCTTGCCGCCGACCTGCTGGGCGACGAAGTTGACCAGCTCGCCGGCCTTCACCTTGGCCGTCGCGTCCTTGGTTACACCAGCGGCCAGTTGCACCTTGTCGCCCTCCACGGCGGCGAGCACGATGGCGGCGGTTTTCAGTTTGTCTTTCAGCTTGTCCATGGTCTCGCGCAGCGTCTTGGCGTCGGCGCCTTGCAGCGTGGCGGCGAGCACTTTGAGGCCATTCACATCGACGGCTTGATTCACCAGTTCATCGCCTTGCGATGAGGCCAGCTTGCCCTTGAGCTGCGCGATTTCTTTTTCGAGGGCCTTCACCTGATCGAGCACCTGGCCCAGCCGCGCCTGCACCTCGGCGGGCGGCGTGCGCAGCGTGGCGGCCACGCTGTGCAGGCTGGCTTCCAGGCCTTGCGTGTATTCGAGCGCGTTGGCGCCGGTGATGGCCTCGATGCGGCGCACACCCGCCGCGACGCCGCCTTCGCTGACGATCTTGAACAGGCCGATGTCGCCCGTGCGCCGCACGTGTGTGCCGCCGCACAGTTCCTTGCTGGAGCCGATGGTGAGCACGCGCACGGTCTCGCCGTACTTCTCGCCAAACAGCATCATGGCGCCGGTTTTCTGCGCGCTGTCCAGATCCATCACCGACGCATCGGTGGCGGCGTTCTGCAGGATTTCCTCGTTCACGCGGCGCTCGATCTCGGTGATCTGCGCGGGCGTGACGGGCGCGTTGTGCGCGAAGTCGAAGCGCGTCTTCTCGGCATCGACGAGCGAGCCCTTTTGCTGCACGTGCGCGCCCAGCACCTCGCGCAGCGCCTTGTGCATCAGGTGCGTGACGCTGTGGTTGCGCATGGTGGCGGCGCGCGTGGCTTGATCGACGCGCGCGTCCACACTGTCGCCCACCTTGAGCGTGCCTTGCGTCATCACGCCGTGGTGACCATAGACGTCGGCCTTGATTTTCTGCGTGTCTTCGACGCCGAAGACCACGCCTTCGGCCAGCAACTGGCCCTGGTCGCCGACCTGACCGCCGCTTTCCGAATAGAACGGCGTGGTGTCGAGCACGACGACGCCGCGTTCACCTTGCTTCAGGTTGCTCGCGCTCGTCCCATCAACGTAGATAGCTACTACTTTGCTAGCGTGCGCCAATTCGTCGTAACCGGTGAAGACGTTGGCCGCGCCGCTGTATTCCAGCGCCTTGTCCATCTTGAACTTGCCCGCCGCGCGGCCAGCGGCTTTTTGACGCTCCATTGCAGCATCAAATGCAGCCACATCAACCTTCAAGTCCCACTCGCGACAAACGTCTTGCGTCAAATCGAGAGGAAACCCGTAGGTGTCGTGCAACTTGAACGCCGTTTCACCCGAAAGGGTAGCTTCTTGCGAAATTGCATGCCCTTGAACATTCGGCGCCGGATTTTTTACGGGATTGGCTCCGATCTGAGAAGCGGCCGCTTCCAGGATCTCCATGCCGTTGGCCAGCGTTTCGTAAAAGCGCTCTTCCTCCGCCTTCAACACCTCTTCCACCCGCTTCGCCTCCGCCTGCAGGCGCGGATACGCCGCGCCCATCAGTTCGACCAGCGGCGCCACCAGCTTGTGGAAGAAGGGCTTCTTCTGTCCCAGTTTGTAGCCATGCCGGATCGCGCGGCGGATGATGCGGCGCTGCACGTAGCCGCGCCCCTCGTTGCTTGGAATCACGCCGTCACTCACCAGGAACGAGGTGGCGCGAATGTGGTCGGCAATCACTTTCAGCGACGGATTGGAGAGGTCGGTACAGCC
>RRZT010761952.1_pt1 | contig 11230 bp, 7 predicted proteins | sample 2165551 | NCBI WGS metagenome assembly RRZT01 (sample SAMN10456910, study PRJNA506462) | wastewater metagenome | biome: wastewater; feature: sludge; material: wastewater sludge; isolation source: wastewater sludge with Escherichia coli K12::gfp cells carrying plasmid... | place: USA: Moscow, Idaho ...
CCGATCTCGACCCAGTAGCGGCCGGCCCGGCGCTCCTGCTCGGCATCCCGGTCGTGGTCCTGGCTGGTTGCGGGCAGGCCGAGCAGCCAGCCGCTCTGCGCCCCGATCAGCAGAACCGGACGATCCTTGCCCTGGCTCGGATCTTCCTCGTAGGCGATCCATGTCCAGACCATCTGCCTGGACGCGAAGCCCCCCGGCCCTTTCGCCTGGTAGCGCATCTCGGGCAGGCCGTCGAAGTCCGCAGCCGGTTGCCCGGTGCCTGCGGCTGGCCGCGCGGTGGGCGCCTGGCTTGTCGTCCGAATGGCTGCGGTCTTGGTCGCCGAGGTGTTGTCGTGCAGCAGCCTGCCGGCCAGCCGGGCCAGCGACTCGAAATCGCTCCAGCGCATCAGCGGAACCGTGGTGCCGGACCGTAGGCCACCTTCGTCTTCGGCACGATGGCCGGACGCGGCGGATTGGCGAAGTGATCATAGGCGTCGAAGTACCGTTTGGCCTGCGGCAACCAGATCAGGCCGGTGCCGATCGCGGCGAAGATCAACGCCAGCCACGACCACGGGATCATGAAGAAGGCGAGCCGGCTCGTCGCGCACGCCGCGAACCCGGCGAAGCGGCTCCACAAGGCACCGTGCCAGGCGTTGTATCCGGCCAGGGCGGGCCCGGCGGTCATGATGACGCCGATGATGGCCATCACGCAGACCAGCACCACCGAGCTGCCCGAGCCCGGACGCGGATCGAACAATTCGATCAGTTTCGAACTGGTTGCGAAGTTCTCGATGTGGATCGCCACCCACCAGTACCACCAGTAGGTGACCACAGCCACCACGGCTGAGCAGGTGAAGGCGGCCACCGCGCCCACGATCACGGGTGGACGCCTGGGCTCCCCGGTTCGCTTGCTCAACGGATAGCCGGCCAGTTCGGCCGCGATCGGGGGCAGCGAGACGATCGGCTCCTCAGGCGCATCACCCAGACCCTCGCCGGGGGCGGTATCCGTGCCCCGCGCTTGCTGCCTGGCTGGGGCGGCGCTCTCCGGCGCGCTAGCGGGCCCCGCGGGGGTCGGGTTGGTGTTGGCTGGCTCGGTGGCGGTCGGCCCGGTGGCGGTTGGGTCGGAAGCGGTTGGGTCGGTATAGGTCAGGTCAGTCGCGGCCGGGTCGATGGCGGTCTGGTCGGCGCCGGTCAGGTCGGAGGCGGTCGCATCGGTGTCGATGGGGTCGGCAGCGCGACGGGTCGGGTGATAGGTGCCATGCTGCTCGGTCATCGACTGTCTCCTGCCCACGGCGCGTCCGCGATCGTGCACGTTCGCGCTCCAGACTAGCCGCACTCGCACGGCGTGGACTCCGCGGCAGCGGGGGCCCGGCCAGCCGGCAGGGGGTTCGGCGCCGCGAGGTCAGCTGGTGACGACGGCGTGAGCGCGAGCACGAGAATGGGGGAGACAGGCCGGACGATAAGCTGGCCGCCATGAGTCCCGCACCGCGATGGCCCGTCGTCCTCTTCGATTTTGATGGCACCCTGCTCAATACGATCGACGGAATCGTGGCCAGCTACATCTACACCTGGCAGACGGTCTCCGGACGCCAGGTCGTCCGCTCGGAGATCCTGCCGTGGATCGGCCGCACCCTGGCCGACGTCTTCGCCGACGAGGATCCCGCGAACGCCGCCGAGCTCGAGGACGTCTACCTCAGCCACAACGCGGCGACGCTGGCCAACGCAGTGAGGCAGTACGACGGCATCGCGGAGTTGGCGCAGGAGTTGGTGGATGCCGGCATCCGCACCGGGGTGGTCACATCCAAGCGTCGCCGGAACGTGCTGACCGGCATGCAGTTGGCCGGGCTGCCCAGCGAGATGGTGCTGGCCTGCGCGATGGACGATACCGATCGTCACAAGCCGGATCCGACGCCGCTGCTCACCGGACTGGCCGCACTGGACGCCCCCGTCGAAGGCAGCCTCTATATCGGGGACGCCATTTACGATCTGCAGGCCGCCGCAGCTGCCGGCATGGACGGGATCGGCGTCACCTGGGGCGCTGGCAGCCCCGCCGCGCTGCGCGCTCAGCCGCATGTCGCCGTCGTCGACACGGTCTCGCAGTTGCGCGATCACCTGATCGGTTGAGACGCCAGGGCGTGACTGATCTTCTTCAGTTGGGCCCAAAACCGTCGAATCGGCCGGTTTGGATCGATCTAACCCCGCAAGTGAAGAAGATCAGTCACTCGCATGCGCGAACAAGAGAAAGGGGTGGACGCGAACTACGTCGCGTCCACCCCTTTCAAAGCGGCGAACCTCACCGAGGCCTGAAACAGCCCGGCCGGCGAGCCGCACTCACTTGACGGCAGCGTCCTTCGCCGCGGCTGCGGCAGCGGTCGCGCGATCGGCGGCGTCAGCAGCTTGAGCAGCGGCCTTCTTGGCTTCCTCGGCAGCGCCGGCGGCCTTCTCGGCGGCCTCCTGCGAAGCGCTCTGAGCCCGCGCGGCCGGGCCTGCGGCACCGGCTGCCTTGTCGATCTTCATCGTGCCGGTCTCGAGCAGGTTCTCATGCCAGCTGAGGGCCTTGGACAACACATGCGGGGTGTGAATGCCCTTGCTGACCGACAGCGCCTCCTTGTAGTAATCCCACAGCTGCTCGCGGTAGTCCGGATGGGCACAGTTCTCGATGATCAGCTTGACGCGCTGCCGCGGGGCCAGGCCGCGCAGATCCGCCAGCCCCTGCTCGGTGATGATGACCATGACATCGTGCTCGGTGTGGTCGACGTGGCTGACCATCGGCACGATCGCGGAGATGTTGCCGCCCTTGGCCAGCGACGGGCTGACGAAGATCGAGTAGCCGGCGTTGCGGGCGAAGTCACCCGAGCCGCCGATGCCGTTCATCATCTTAGTGCCCATGATGTGGGTCGAGTTGACGTTGCCGTAGATGTCGGCCTCGATCATGCCGTTGGTGGCGATGACGAACTGGCGGCGGATCACCTCGGGGTGGTTCGACACGTCCTGCGGGCGCAGAATGATCTTGCCGTGGTACTCCTTGGCATGATCGTTCATGTGGTGGGCCATGGTGGGCGACAGTGAGAAGGCGGTCGCCGAGGCCACATCGATCTTGCCGGCGTCGATCAGCTCGATCATGCCATCCTGGATGACCTCGGTGTAGCTGGTCATGTGCTCGTACGGCGCGTCCATCAGGCCTGCGAGAACGGCATTCGCGATGTTGCCGACGCCCGACTGCAGCGGCCACAGGGTCGAGGGCATCCGGTGCGCCTTGACCTCCATGTCGAAGAAGTTGAGCAGATGGGCCGCGATCGCGCGGGAGTCATCGTCCAGCGGCTTGAACGGCGTGTTGCGGTCGGGGTCGTTGGTCTCGACGACGGCGACGACCTTGCTCGGATCAACCCGGAAGGTCGGACGCCCGATGATGTCACCGGGGTGATTGATCGGGATCGGCTCGCGGCGAGCCTTGATGTCCATGCCGTAGTAGACGTCGTGCAGGCCGTAGAGATCATCGGTCTGCCAGGAGTTGACCTCGATGATGATCTTGTCCGCGATATCGAGGTAGGTGCGGTTGTTGCCGATGGAGGAGCTAGGGATGATGTCGCCCTCCTCGGTGATGGCCGTGGCCTCGATCACCGCGAAGTCCAGCGAGCCGAAGAAGCCCATGTTGATGAGCTTCTGGAGGTGCGACAGGTGGATGTCGCAGTAGTTGGTCGTACCGTCGTTGATCTTGGCCCGCAGGTGCGGGTCGGACTGGTACGGGGTGCGGAAAGCCATGCCACCGGTGTCTGCGAGCACACCGTCCAGCTCGGGCGCCGTCGAGGCGCCCGTGAACGCCTTGATGGTGAAGTCCTCGCCGCGCGAGCGCGCCTCGGTGATGCGCGCGGCCAGGGCACCGGGGATCTCCTTCGGGTACCCCGAGCCGGTGAACCCGGAGAAGCCGATCGAGGCCCCGGGGTGGATGAGGGCCGCGGCGTCTGCGGCGCTCATGACCTTGGCGGCGAACGCTGGGTTCGCGATGCGAGCTGACATTGCTCCTCCTGTCGAAAAACCTACGGCTAAAAGGTTATCGGTTTGGATCTGGCTGGTGATCAGGGGGTCGGTCCCGGGCTAGCGCGGGAGACGTTGCGTGGGCCGGATGACCAGACCGGTGCGCAGTTTCGGGGTGAAGAAGGTGGACTTCGGAGGCATCAGCAGCCCCTCACGAGCAGTCCGCTCGATCTCGGCCAGCGAGGTCGGACGGATCAGCACCGCTCCGGCGTGCCCGCCGAACGGCCCGGTGCCCGCGTTGTCGAGTTCGGCGAGTACTTCGTCCAGGCCGTGCTGGTAGCTGACCTGGGCCTTGCTGCCCGACAGCGCGTGTTCCAGCCAGGCTCCGTCGAGCGCGCGCACGCCGTTGAATGCTCCCGGACGCGCAACCAGCCAGCTGGGCTCACCTTTGGGGTCCAGCAGCACCAGGCGTTCGGTCTCCACCATCTGGGCGAGGGTCGCCGGGCTGAGCGGCTCGGTCATCGGTTCGATGGTGAAGCTGCCCGACAGGGCATTCTTCAGTTCGTCGAAGGACAAGCCGTCGTAGATGCGGTGGATGGCCTCGATCGACAGCTGGTCGTCCACCAACTCGTTGATGAAGGTCAAGGTCAGTTCGGCGGCGGTGTCCTTGCGCTTGGTCGCCTTGCGAACCATGTCGCGGTAGACCCTGGAGACGCCATAGCGGTGGTGGCCGTCGGCGATCAGCACGTCGTCGGAGCCAATGATCTGCCGGATGGCCGCGATGCGGTCGGGGTCGGTCACTCGTTCGGCGCGATGGACGACTCCGTCGACCTCGATCTGGCCGATCGGCTCGCCGGGCTCGGCCAATGCTGCCGTCAGGCCGGACGCCAGTGACAGCCCCCACACCGGGGAGAGGTTGGCTGCGGTTGCGATGGTCAGGTCGAGGCGGTCGGTGATGGCCTTCTTCGTGGTCTTCTCGTGCGGCAACACGCCGCCGGCGCCCTCGTCCACGACTTCGAGGCCACCCAGGACGCCCGAGATGGTGCGCTGGGTACCAGTGGCGTCGACCGTGTCCATCCGGTAGATGGTGAACGACGGCTCGGAATCACGCTCCAGGATGCCCTTCTCGAGCCACTCCCAGAGCAGGTAGGCGGCCACCTTGTAGCGGTCGGAGCCACCGCGCGGCACGTCGATCCAGGTGATGTTGTGCCGACTTCGGCGGCCGAGCTCGATGACGTCGTCGTCGGAGAGCACATCGTAGGGCGGGGCGATGACCTCGTCCCAGTTGACGTTCGAGGCGTAGCGAATGGCGTTGAACGGTTCGAATCGTGGCACGGACACTACGCTAGCGGGCCGATGCGGCGCGTGGGGCCGGGCGGTCGGCGTTCGTCCGAAAAGTGAGGTGCGGGTCGCTCAGCTGATCGCGATAACCAGGGCAGCAACACTCATCGCGATCTCCAGCAGGCCGATCTGCAGCGGCTTGGGACGCCGCGGCGGGGGGTCGGTCGCGGGCGGCACGGTGACGCGGCGGGTCTCGGCGGCTGTGGCGGAGTGCGGTGGGAACTGGGTGGTGCTGCCGGAGATGGACTGGGTGGTGCTGTTGGAGGTGGACCGGGTGGCGGGCGGCGCGGACAGCCACCAGGTGCGGGCGGTGCAGACCGCGAAAAAGACCGGCCAGGCCGGGGTCAGCAGCTTTGCCGCCGCTGCGGCAGTGGTCAGCGCCATGAACGCGACGTGCCAGATGATGGAGTCGCGTCTTGCCTGCCGGTTTCCCCACTCACGGATGAGGGACTTCACATGCCAGACCGTGCCCGCGTAGTAGCCGAAGAGCGCGACGAAGACGGCGATATCGCGCAGCGCGTCTTCGGGACTGGACACGATCTGCGATGGACTGGTGAATCGGATCACCACTCCCATCCCCACGGCCAGTGCGACGGTCGCCAACCCGCTGGTGACCGAGCGGTCCTGTTTGCGGGAGGCCTGCCAGATCGCCCAGGCCATCAGCGGCAGGGCGACCGGCAACCAGCCCAGCAGTGGCCGGCCACCGAGGACGATCACCAGGACCGCGGTGACCGCGGTGATCGCCGTGTACGTGATCAGTGCCGGACGAAATCCGGCGCGGCGTGCCGGGGCGGCGTGCAGCCACAATCCGAGCGCGTTGAAGGCGAAGTAGGCGGCGAATTCAGCCGCGGCCAGCGGGATGAGCCACGCACCCCCAGGCTCGCCGGCCCGCGATCTCAGGACCACGCCGACGATGAAGGGGACGATCAGCATCGCCCACGCGCCGTGCTGGTTCGGCAGCCAGCCGCGCGCCGCGGTAGATCTGCGCGGGCGCCGGCGCGATGTCGTTGGCCTGTGAGTCATCGTCCCCTAGCCTAGGTGCACCTAAGCGGTTGTAAACAGTGGGGTCTGCAGCCCCGCCCCGGCAGCGGTTGGTGCGGATGAGGCGGTCAGCGTCCGACCGGTTTGACGAAGGGGAAGGTCAGGACCTGACGGATGGTGCTGCCGGTGATCGCCATGATCAGCCGGTCCAGGCCGATGCCCAGTCCGCCGGTCGGCGGCATACCGAGCTCCAGTGCGCTGAGGAAGTCCTCGTCGATCTCCATCGCTTCCGGGTCTCCCTGCGCGGCCAACCAGGATTGCTCGGCCAGCCGGGAACGCTGGATCAGCGGATCGGCCAGCTCGGAGTACGCAGTGCCCAGCTCCATGCCACCGGCCACCAGATCCCAGCGTTCCACCAGCCCCGGCTTGCTGCGATGCCGGGCGGTCAGCGGCGAGCTCTCCTCCGGGAAGTCGGTGTAGAAGGTGGGAAAGACCGTCGTCTTCTCGACCAGCACACCGTAGATCTCCTCCAGCACCGCGCCCGGACCGAGCCCCTCCTTCAGGTCGATGTTCAGATTGCGGGCGATCTCGATCAGATCGTCCAGATCGGTATGAATGCTGACCTGGCGGCCGAGCTTGGCCGAGACGGCCTCCGAGACCGGCACGACCGGCCAGTCACCGCTGACATCGGTCAGCTTCAGCGAGCCATTCGCATCACGCAGCGGCAGCATCGCGCTCCCGTGCACGGCGATGGCGGCATTCTGGATGATCCGCTGGGTGAGCAGCCGCATATCGACGTAGTCGGCCAGCGGTTGGTAGGCCTCCACCACGGTGAACTCCGGATTGTGGGTGTTGTCGACGCCCTCGTTGCGGAAGTTGCGTCCGATCTCGAAGATCGGGCCCATGCCGGCCACCAGCAGCCGTTTCAGGGGCAGTTCGGGCGCGATGCGCAGCACCAGATCGGTGTCGTAGGCGTTGATGTGCGTGCGGAAGGGACGAGCAGTCGCCCCGCCGTTGGTGGTACCCAGAATCGGCGTCTCGACCTCGGAGAATCCCTCGTCCAGCAGGGTCTGCCGCACCGCCGCGATGCCCCGGCTGCGGGCCAGCAGCAGATCGAGCTCGGACGGATTGATGAGCAGATCGAGCGAGCGGTTGCGTGCCCGCGTCTGCGGGTCGGCCAGTCCCTGCCAGGGCACCGGATGCACCGCCTTGGCGAGCATCGTCCACCCGGTGACCAGCAGGGACGCGGTGCCGTTGCGGGATTGCCCGGGTTTGCCCGTGGCGTCGATGATGTCACCGGAATCGACCAGCTGAGCGAACTGGTGTACCTGGTCGCGTCCGAGCGTCTGGGCGTCGAGCAACAGCTGCAGGTTGACACCGTGGTCGGTCAGGTCTGCGAAACAGACTCCGCCGTGATCGCGGATGCGGCGCACCCGTCCGGCCACCGGCCGCCCATCGGCCCCGGCAGCACCCGGTTTCAGGGACGACAGCCAGACCGATGTCCGGTGGCCCACCGGGTACCCGGGCCGCCCGGCCGCCTCGAGCGCGGCCAGATGTGTCAGCCGCTGCCGGGTCTGGTCGGATCCCCGTGAATGCAGGTCGGTGTCCGGCGGCGGCGGGGTCTCGATCTGTTCCAGCTCGGCGAGTTGCTCGGTGGTGAACTCGAGCTTGTCGGGCTGCTGAGACTTCATGAACGGCACCCGCAGGAAGCCCTCGGCGATCAGGCAGGCGACGGCCACTTGCAGGATGGTCAAGGGATTGGCCAGCGCGACATAGCGGGGCGTCCATTGCGGGTTGTACTTGGAGTTCGCTCGGTACAGGCTCTGAATCTGCCAGAACCGATCGAGCAGGCCCAGCACTTGCGAGTTCACCTTGCGGTAGGCGGGGGCAGCGACGTCTTCTGCTTCGGCGAAGACCTGCCGGAAGAACGCGAAGTTCAGCGAGACATGCTCGATGCCGTGGTCGCCGCACCAGCTCATCAACTCGGCGACCAGGAAATCGTTGGTGCCGTTCGGCGCATCCGGGCTGCGGCGCATCAGATCCAGCGACAGTCCGCGGCGTCCCCACGGCACGAAGCTCTGCAGCGCCACCATCGTGCCGGCCGGATCGTGCACGGTGGCCACCACCGTGCGACCGTCGGCTGGATCGCCGAAACGCCCGAGCGCCATGGAGAAGCCGCGTTCATCGCCCTCGCGCCATTCGTCGGCTGCCTTGCCGATCGCCGCCAGTTCGTCGGCCTCCAGGTCTGCGGTGTGCGTGATGCGGACGGTCAGCCCCTCGCGGCGGGCCCGGTTCACCGAGCGCCGCACCTCGGTCATCGCGGTCGAGTCGAGCCGGAATCGCTCTGTGGTGAGGATCGCCTCATCCCCCAGCTGCAGAATGCCGTAGCCGGGCACCTTGTTGTACGAGCGGGCGCCTGCTTCGCTGCACGACAACACGGCCGGGACCCAGCCGTAGCGGCGCGCCTCGTCCTGCCAGGTGGTGATCGCCTGCGGCCACGAGTGCGGGTCGCCGAGCGGGTCACTGGATGCCAGGCAGACCCCGGCGACCACCCGGTAGGCCACCGCCGCCTTTCCGTCGGGGGAGAAGTGCAGCAGCTTGTCGCCGCGAGTATTGAAGTAGCCGAGCGAGTCGCTGTCGCCGTACCGGGCGATCATCCGGCGGGCGGTCAGTGCGGAGTCCGGGTTCCACTGTTCATCGGATCTGGACGAGCGCAGGAAGATGATGGTGGCCGCGACCAGCGCGATCGCCATGATCAGTGAGGCGATCTGCGGCACCAGATGGGCGACGTGGACGTTCCAGGAGTGCGGCGGGGTCATGCCGACGGCATGCATCAGCGCGGTCACCGTCTGCTGCCAGGCCGGGCCGCTGGCTCCCGGCCAGATCAGCACCAGCGCCTCGGTGGCGGCTATCGCCAGCACCAGCCCGCCGCCCAGCACGCCGAGAGCGGCCGCCCACGAACCCGGTGGCACCCGGGCAGGGAAGGCCGGCCGCAGCCGCACCAGTATCGGGATCGTCAGCACCGCGATGGCCACCGAGACGACCAGCAGCGGCAGCACCTCGTCGCGTCTGGCCAAGATCTCCGGCTCGTTCGACACCGCGGTGATCATCACGATGCCCACGCCGGCCCACGCGCCGCCGATGATCTGCATCACAATCACGATCCACAGGGCAAGACGCTTGTGGTACAGCAGGCCGACAGTCAGCAGTCCGAGCCCGGTGAACGAGACGATCGATGCGGTCGCCGGGATGTTGGCCGTCCAGAAGGCCATCTCGGCCCAGCTGAGACGCAGATGATTGGCGAAGACCCGGCGGCTCAGCCACATCAGCAAGGCGACCAGGGTCGCGATGGCGTAAACCCCCGTGATCGCGTTCGCCAACCGTTGGCTACGGGCGGGGCCTGCCGCAGTGTCGGCAGCCGGCGTGTTCATGCTGCCTGCCATGCGAAGTGGGGCTGGGTCTGGCCCAGCCACTTCAGCCCGGACGCCAACCCGGCCGCCCACACCTGGGTCGTGTGACCGCCGCTCTCCACGAGTTCGGTGGTCAGTGAGGTGGGCGGTTGGACGACGGAATTGAAGCTCTGCCATGCTTCGTAGGCCATCTGGTCATCCTTCGCGGCGTAGAACCACAGATCGACGTCGGGTGGATCGGTCTGGGCGAGAACGGTCAGGTCATAGGTGGTATCGCCATCTTCGCGCAGCTTGGGTCCTTCGAAACCGGCCACGAAGTATCCAGACATATTGATGCTTGAACCGAAGATGTCCGGGTGGCGCATGGTGAGCATGGACGAGCAGAAGCCGCCCGCGCTGTATCCGATGGTCGTCCAGCCGGCGCGATCGGAATCGGCTCGCAGGTTCGTCCGGATCCAGCCGACGACATCGCGAGTGACGAAGGTCTCCATGAGGATCGAGCCGTCGGAGGCGTCCACGCATTCGGTATCGACATTGTCCGGGAAGACGTCGGGAATCACCACGATGCTCTCGCGCAACTGACCCTGGGAACTCAATGACGTGATGAGCTCGTCGGGGTGCAGACCGTCGGCGACCGCATTGATCGAGCCGGGCAGTCCCGGGAACCCGATCAGCACCGGATAGAAGCGCTCCGGATGATCCAGATACGACGGCGGCAGCCAGACCAACGCCGAGGAGGTATGCCCGCTGGCCGGGCCGGGGATCGACACCGTCAAGTACTGCCCTTCGGGCGCCGGATCGACCCAGCTCTGCTCCCCGAAGGCAGGATTGCTGCGCGGGTCGGCCTGCAGGTCGGTGGGAGTGCCGGTCTGCCACGCGATGGGGTCTTGGCTGGTCGGTGTCGGATCGCCGACGGTCTCGCTGTGGCTGAGATCGCCGACCCCACCCATGCTCGACCAGGTGGTGAACCAGCTGTTCTGCTGATTGAGTACGACGAAGGCCAGCATCAGCGACAAGGCGATGCTCACCAGCACCGCGATGGATTGCTGGCCGATCGCGTGATGCCGGCGGGGATGCCGATGAGTCGGCAACCAGACGAGCGTCCACCCCAAGGTGGCGAGCAGCAGCGCGACGATGATGATCAATATTGCCGGGGATGTCGGCTGGAGCCAGGTGGGCATGTCATCAAGCATGCCCCGCGATTCGAATTGCCGGCCCGACAGCGCGCCCATTTCGGCGGTTGGAGCCCACGATGTGCCCGGCTCAGATCCCCAGCCGGGCCTGTTCGGCCGCTATCAGCTGTCTTGCGAGCGCGTCGCGGCTGGGGTTGGTCGCGTCCGATGAGGCTGCGGCCAGTGCACTGTGCGCGGCGAAGTCGTCGAAGGCCCGCTGCTTGTCGACCAGCAGTGCGATGATGCGTGCGTCGATGCTGTCGGCGGCGCAGAGCCGATGCACCTCGACCCGGTGGATCTGCCCCATGCGGTGGACGCGAGCGATGGCCTGTGCCTCTGTGCTCGGCTTCAACTGCGGTTCGCAGAGCACGA
>RRZT010471100.1_pt1 | contig 11226 bp, 10 predicted proteins | sample 2165551 | NCBI WGS metagenome assembly RRZT01 (sample SAMN10456910, study PRJNA506462) | wastewater metagenome | biome: wastewater; feature: sludge; material: wastewater sludge; isolation source: wastewater sludge with Escherichia coli K12::gfp cells carrying plasmid... | place: USA: Moscow, Idaho...
CTCAGCCGTCCGGCCGCAGCGTTTTTAGGCAACGTTACGCAAACTTCGGCGACCGACGGTTTGCGCCAATATGTTTTGAACGTTGCTGCTTAGCGTCTCTAGCGAAACGATCTGTGACAACAAATCGCTTTCCGCATGGCCCAGCTCGCCTATACGGTCTTCAAGCGTGTCCGTGGCTTCATGAATTCGCTTGATGCTTTCGAGCCGACGCTTGAGCTGCGCCTGATGTTCGCGAACCTGAGTATCCATCGGTGACATGACCGATTTCAGCCAGGACTCGCTATCCCGATTGGCTCGTTCAAACGAACGCCTCACCTGATGCGCCACCTCATCAAAGAACTTTTGCGTTACCTTGCCCTGCCCTTGCAACAATAACTGCAACATGGTGTTGAGGTGGGTGTCACACCAGTACTCGAGGCGGTCAAGGTCCTTCAGGTAACGGGTCATCGAAAAGGTCGTCGGTGTGCTCAGCTTGAGTCCGTGCTCAACCGAGAATTTCTTGTATACCGAAGTCATCATGTTGATGATCTCGGTGATCTGGTCATCGGATTTGATGAGATTTGTCCGCGTAAGCACGAACATGTTTTTCATCGCCTCCGATATTTTTGTCGAAAACTTGGCCTTACGCATCGTTTCGCGGGTCGAATCCGTCAGCATCTTCAAGGAATCGAGTCCAAGCAAGGCAAAAAGCTCGTTGGACAGCTGCGAAAATACGCTGCGCACCGCGTAATAGCGCTGCAAGCCCGCTTCGAACTCTTCCTTCTCGACGCGGACTTTGCCAATCATGTACTCAACGACCCCCTTATTCTTGCCACGCAGCTCATTCAACTCACCGAGTTGCTCGCGCAAGCCGGCAAGACGCGATTCGAGCAGGCCGCGCATGCGCATGTTGATATCGGAGAATTCGGAATCGGTATTGCCGTGAACAATTTCCTGCTTGGCCGGAATAAGCTCCTGAGACAAGGCAAGCTCAAGCTCGGGTAGGCGACTACGCTTTAACAACGCAGCATCGCTGTTAATTTTGGCGACAAGCCCTTTCTGCGCCGAAATCGGAAAAATCTGGCTGGACGGCAATTCGAGCGTCCAAGCGCAACTATTGGTCTGCTTGGTGATCTCAGCGTTAACTTCGTCTTCCGACTTGAGCTCGTCCCACATGCTATCGATCTTGTTCAGAACGACAAGACGTCCGCGCTTACGCCTGCCCGGCGTACCAATATGCTCGTTCCAGACGGCCAGATCAGACTGTGTGACGCCGGTATCCGCCGCCAAAACAAAAAGTACGGCATGCGCATTGGGCAACAAGGAAAGTGTTAACTCAGGCTCGGTACCAATGGCGTTAAGTCCCGGCGTATCGAGAATGACAAGCCCTTGTTTCAATAGCGGATGCGGGAAGTTGATTATGGCGTGACGCCAGCGCGGAATCTCAACCATGCCATCTTCGGCAACACGCACCACGGAGGACTCTTTGTCGCCAACGAAGAAGCCATATTTTTCGGCTACTTCTGGCGTAACGCGATCTATTTCGCTAACAGAACGAAGCGCCTCCTGCATGGACTCGGCCGACTCAACGTTGAGCGGAACGGTCGCCCATTGTTTCGGCAAATGCTTGTATTCACTGATGCTGGCGTTGGTCTCGCGCGTCTGGATCGGCAACAACTCGATGGAAGGCGGCTTGGCCGAGTCGTACATCAACTCCGTCGGACACATCGTGGTGCGACCTGCCGTCGATGGCAACATGCGGCTACCGTAATCGGCAAAAAATATCGCATTGATCAGTTCCGACTTGCCACGCGAAAACTCAGCAACGAAGGCCACGTGCAAACGATCCTCGTGCAGTTTTTCAAGCAACTGCCCCATCCGCAAATCAGTCTGTGCGTCACTCAATTCGTTTTCGGACAACCACTTCCGATAAGCCGACAGGCCATTGGAAAGATGGCTGCGCCACTCACTATAGGCGACAAATTGTTGAGAAAGCGTCATGAACTGTCCTGACAGAAAACACCGATTACGACTCTACCAGCACTCTACCATAGTACCCGGAACAATCAGGCACATGGCCCAACAAAGCAGAGGTATACGCTTATCTGTCATTGATCATTTTTGGCAATGCCGGCAGTAGAAGCTCGAACGCCCCGCTTGACGAACCGACAAGATCAATGCACCACAGTTTTGGCATGGCAAGCCGTGCCGGTCATAAACGGCACAAGAGAGCTGGAAACACCCTGCACCGCCATCGCTATGCACGTAATCGCGCACACTGCTGCCGCCGGCAGCAATCGAGGCTTCAAGCGTTGCGCGAATAGCCGCAACAAGACGCTGGTAACGTTCCCGACCAATCCGATTAGCTGCGCGCAATGGTGAAATACCCGCATGAAACAGGCTTTCCGAGGCATAGATATTGCCGATACCGACCACCAGATGACTATCCATGAGCAATGGCTTTATTGGCGCACTACGCTTTCGGGTCACCTCATACAACCAATCTCCGTCGAATTTTCCGGATAACGGCTCGACCCCCAATACGGCAATGAGCGGGTGCAGTTCGACGTCCTCGCCTTCATGCCAGAGCACGGCACCAAAACGGCGCGGATCGCGCAAGCGCAAACACGTTTCGGAAAAAACCAGATCCATGTGATCGTGTTTTTGGATTGGCGAACTAGGCGTCACCAGCCGAATGCTGCCAGACATACCCAAGTGCACAATCAGCCAACCGCCACCGTAAGCGCTTTCACAATCGAAAAGCAGGTATTTACCGCGCCTAAGAATGACATCGATACGCAGCCCGACAAGCCTGGAAGCCATTGCCGGCGGTATCGCGTGCCGCAGCTTAGGTACACGAAAAATAGCCTCGACGATGCGTTGCCCGGTGATGAAAGGCAATAGTCCAAGGCGGCTAACTTCAACTTCAGGAAGCTCTGGCATTGCCGCACCCGCTAAAAGTCCATAACATGCATGGATTCATTATGCCGCAAACGAATCCAATCCACGGTGATCAAGCAAGGCTAGGACTCCATGAAACACTCTCGACGCACTCTCTGTTACGCCGCATTGGCTCTTGCTCTCAGTCTGCCGGCACTGGCTGCCGACAAAGCCGCTCCCGTCAAGAAACGCCCCCCCGCTAGTCAAGAAACAAAGCACTCGGCATCCAACGAGTCCCGTCCGGGTGACAAGCAGTATGCCGAGCAGCCGGGGCAAGCGCTTTATCAGGTCATGCTCGGAGAACTCGCTCTGCAGCGGGGAGATACCCTGCTCGCCAGCCAGGTCTATGCCGATCTTGCCTTGCGCACGCGCGACCCGATGGCTCTGGAAAGAGCGGTCGAAGTCGCCGGCTATGCACGCCGCTTGGACTTGGCCACCGAGATGGCGCGCTTATGGCTGGACGTCGACCCGATGTCAAAGCGAGCGCAGCAGATACTAACCAGCGCCATGATTGTTTCCAACCAATTGGAAGACCTCGCGCCAAACCTGATCCGTATGCTGGAGCTCGACAAGGAGGCCCTGCCCGAAAACCTCCTCGGACTTAACCGCATGTTTTCCCGCAACCCGGATCGTCAGGCCGTTTTCCGCTTGATCGACAAAGTTTGCCGCCCATTTTTTGGAGTATCCGAAGCACACTACGCCGTGGCTCTGGCCGCAGCTTCCGCCAAGGAATATGAGCGTTCGCAAGCGGAAATCAAAAGAGCACTGGAATTGCGCCCAGACTGGGAAGCCGCCGCCTTGCTTGAAGCCCAGATTCTCGGGCAAGGCAACCCGGCAGAGGCCATCAAGTTCCTGCAGGGTTTTGTCGAAAGTAACCCCAAGGCGTACGACGTCCAGTTGTATCTAGCCCGAGCGCTGGTCGGCGAAAAACGTTATAGCGAAGCCAAGGTCTATTTCGACAAGCTGCTACAAGCCCATCCAGACAATCCGGAAGTTATCTATCCGGTCGCCATACTGGCGCTACAGCAAAACGATCGGCAACTCGCCGAAGTTCAGCTCAAACACCTGCTGACACTCGAAGGACCGAACAAGAACCTCGCCAATTACTATCTTGGCCAACTTGCTGAAGACGGCAAGCGCGACGAGGACGCTTTGGCTTATTTCGCCAATGTTGGCTCTGGGGAGCAGTTCATTCCGGCGCAGGTACGCAGCGCCCAGATTCTCGTCAGGCAAGGCAAGCTTACAGAAGCCCGCCAGCGGCTGGCCACCGCACCAGCCGGAACAGAAGAAGAGCGAATTCAACTGCTCATCTCCGAAGGCGCATTGCTACGCGAAGCCAAGCAAGCGGACGCGGCATTTAACCTGCTGGATAGCGCATTGACGAAAAACCCGGAACAGCCCGATCTGCTTTACGAGACCGCGCTGCTCGCCGAAAAGCTCGGCAAGATGGATATTCTGGAAAGTCGCCTGCGCAAATTGATCAAATTGCGCCCGGACAGCGCGCAGGCCTACAACGCGCTTGGCTACTCCTTTGCTGAACGCAACATCAAACTCACCGAAGCACGCGAGTTGATCGACCAAGCGCTGATACTCCAGCCGGATGACCCGTTTATCCTCGACAGTCTCGGTTGGGTGATCTATCGGCAAGGCGATTTACCAAGGGCTTTAGCCTATCTTGAGCAGGCCTACGCCAAACGCGACGACCCCGAAGTCGCCGCGCATATCGGTGAAGTACTTTGGGCTCTCGGTCGCAAGGAAGATGCAAAACGCTTCCTGAAAGAGGCACACCAGAAGAACCCGGATAACGAGTCATTATCCGCCGCGGCCAAGAAGTTCTCTCCCGAGCCTTGATGTATTTGCCCGGCCATCTAATTTGCGCATTACGCCGAAGCGGTCTGGTTCTAATCGCTCTGGCTATTGCCGGCTGTGCAAGTACATCAAACATCTCAGGCGCGACCTTTCCAACACGCACTGCACTGACCACCTTTTCACTAGAAGGGCGGTTTTCCCTGCACCAGCAGAACAAGAACGCCTCCGGCAAGATCAGCTGGCGCCATTCCGGGCAGAACAACGCATTGCTGCTGTCTTCCCCGCTGGGCCAAGGAATTGCCGAAATAACCACCAACGAAAACGGCGCCCGCCTGACCACACAGGACGGCCAGACCTACACCGCCATAAATACCGAAACGCTGACACAGCAGGTGCTCGGTTACCCCCTGCCGCTGGCGCAACTCACCAACTGGGTGCGTGGGCAACGCACGAAAGACGAAAGCGCCCAACTCGACGCCTTCGGCCGCTTGCTGCAGCTACGCCACGAAGGCTGGCGAATCGACTACGGCTATCCCACTGACGACCCGCAAGCACCACCTAATCGCATTTTTGCCGAAAGCACGGACGAACTTGACCTGCGCCTACTGATCGACGAATGGAGCAGCCTGCCTGCCGGAGAATGGACGCCATGACACCCAACACGATCTGGCAACGCTGGAACTGGGACAGCACCTATCCCGCACCGGCCAAACTCAATCTCTTTTTGCACGTTACCGGGCGGCGCGCCGACGGCTATCATCTCCTGCAAACGGCGTTCCGCTTTATCGACTACAACGACCGGATTTCATTCTCCCCGCGCAGCGACAACGCCATCGTCCTCACCCATCCGTTGCCCGGAGTTCCCGCGGAAAGCGACCTCACCGTGCGCGCAGCGCGTCTTCTGCAAATAGAAACCGGTTGTAACAAAGGCGTGAACATCACCGTCGAGAAGTACCTACCGATGGGCGGCGGCCTCGGCGGCGGCAGTTCCGACGCTGCAACCGTCCTGCTTGCACTCAACCACCTGTGGCAACTCGGCTTGCCAAGGAAACGACTACAGGAAATCGGACTGAGCCTCGGTGCAGACGTACCGGTCTTCATCTTCGGTCAAAACGCCTTTGCCGAAGGCGTCGGCGAAGAACTGCAAACCATGACTCTCCCGCCAGCGTGGTACGTGGTTCTTGAGCCCCCGGTTCAGGTACCCACCGCGGCGATCTTCACCGCGCCGGAACTCAAACGCGACACCCCCGTCATCCACGCCGCCGACTGGCGTCCCGGCGCGGGTAGCAACGACCTGCAAGCGGTTGCTGCCGCGCATTTCCCGGTCATTACCGAGTATCTGCACTGGCTCTCTGCCTTTGGCAACGCCCGCATGACTGGATCCGGCGCCTGCGTTTTTGCCGAGTTCACGCAACAGAGCCCTGCTCAACGAGTCGTTGATCAGTTCCCCAAGAGCATGCGCGGCTGGCTCGCTGCAGGGATGGACAAGCACCCGCTGCAGGAACTGGCTGGCTAAACCCAAGCCATTCCCTGCACCCCCCGTTCATGAATGATTAAGTCACGCACTGCCGGACTGTAATAGTCTGCTATGCCTTTTCTTAACTATCCGTACTTCTGCGGAGACGGGCTCATGGCAAACACGACGAAACAGGAGCTCGAAGAACGTCGCTGGGCGACAACGAGCCCAACGTTAAGTCGCTTTGACTGATCATGGTGTTAAACGCTTAGATTTCCTATGTATAAGTCGACCTATAAGTAGTCGTCCCTGCAAAACCCCTGAAACCTGCATGAATAGGCGAGAAGCGATGGAAATTTGGACGTAGAAACTCTCAGGAAACGAGATAATAGTGGCGGAAACCTGAGAGAAATTGAGCCATGACTGATGACTTTTTCCGAGCACGCCTGGACCAGATGATCGACCTGAAGCATCCGTTGGCGGTGCTGGCGCAGAAGATGCCATGGTCGCAGATCGAGAAAGCACTTGCCCCGTCGTTTTCACGCAATGCAAAGGAAGGTCAGACGATGCAAGGTGATGACCTGTTTGGTCAGACGGTCGCCATGGCGGGCGGCATCAGCAACGCCGGGAGGCCCAAGCTGTCGATCCGGCTGATGGCCTCACTGTTGTACCTCAAGCATGCCAACAACCTGAGTGACGAAGCCCTCGTCGAGAGATGGTCGGAGAACGTCGTCTGGCAATACTTTAGCGGGATGGACTACTACGAGCCGAGACTGCCGTGCGACGCCACCCAGATAGGAAGATTTCGCACCGCCATTGGCGAAGCCGGAGTAGAAGAACTGCTCAAGGCCACTATCGATGCGGCGGTTCAGGCCAAAGCGATCAAGCCGGCAGAATTCGAACGGGTGATTGTCGACAGCACCGTGCAAGAGAAAGCCATCGCCCACCCGGTCGATAGCCGACTCCTCGAAATTGCCCGGCACAAAGTGGTGCAAGCGGCCAAGAACGTCGGCGTCGAACTCAAGCAAACCTTTGCCAAGGAAGGCAAGGAACTGAGGCGTCGTGCCGGCGGCTATGCCCACGCCAAGCAATTTCGGCGGATGAAGAAAGTCGTCAGTCGTCAGCGCACCATTCTGGGCATCCTGTTGCGTGAAGTCGGTCGCAAGCTGCCTCAGGTACAACCGGAATCGCCCTTCTGCCAGAATCGACTGACAACGATTCTGGAGCAAGCCGAGCGTATTCGTACCCAGCAGCCGAAAGACAAGGGCAAGCTCTACGCCCTGCATGCACCGGAAGTCGAGTGCATCGGCAAAGGTAAGGCCCGGAAGCCCTATGAGTTTGGTGTCAAGGCCAGCTTTGCGGTGACTCACAAGAGCGGGCTGATGGTTGGGGCAAGAACCTTTCCGGGCAATCCCTACGACGGTCATGTGCTCAGCGCCCAACTGGAGCAAACCACCATCTTGCTGGAAGACATCGGCAAGAAGCCGAAGGAAGCCGTTGTCGATCTGGGCTACCGCGGGGTGGATGACGACAATCCCGGAGTCAACATCATCCATCGCGGCAAGTACAGGTCATTGACGAAGCAGCAAAGACGATGGCTCAAACGCAGATCGGCGATTGAACCGGCGATTGGCCACCTCAAGAGCGACAACCGGCTGGATCGCTGCTACCTGAAAGGCGAACTGGGCGATGCGCTGCACGCCGTGCTTTGTGCAGCGGGCTACAACATTCGCTGGTTGATGCGGGCAATGCTCCGTCTGGGCCTCAAGGCCGTTTTATTGCGCCTGAATTTCGGGCGACTGCTGACGGCACTGATGCGATCAATGTCTCTTGAAAAAAACTTATCAGGGCACTACACACATCCCAGGATGGAAATTAGAGTGCGTCAAATGAATTTTGCAGGGGCGACTATGTATAAGTCGACCTATAAGTAGTGGATAACAAGTTGATAAACTTCAATTTTGTTACCTGTGGATAACTTATTAAACTTAATCCACAGGTACATACAGCGTTTCTACAGAGCGAAAATATGTTCCAAGCTTATGAAAAATAACACTATATTGAAGATATCCACAGAGTTGGCCTTTAGATTGTTTTTATAGGGTTTATATATCTATCTTTTATTAATATGAAAATACTTCTTAAATTGTGAGGAATGGCATGGGCTGAACTTCCGCTATTTACGCCACTTGTGTAGTTACATTCCGTTACGAAATACGCGTCAACGAAACTAGAGTACCGACGTTATTCGCTCATCGTGACCACAAACAGGAACCCGAAATGACCACCAACCAGCAAGCGTCCGAGCAGTTCATTCAGTCACTCAAACGTGCCGGGATAGTCATCGGAAACGAGCGCGAAGTCATTGAGCGCTTGGGCGAAGCACGTGAATGGCGTTTTGCCTTCAGCACCTTGGCTAATCACGGAAAAACACTGGGCATCTGGTTTGCCGCCGGCGCAAAGACCCGCTCGACTCAACTCAAACGTCTGTTCGCCAAATTCAACTTCCCCTGCCAGGCCGAAGCCGCCTTTGAAGCCTGCCTCAAAGCCTGATCAACAGATCAACAGATCAACTGCCCAAACAAAAAAGGCGAACCTCTTTCGAGGTTTGCCTTTTTTACCAGCGCAAGCTAGATCAATGGCCGATGTGATTATGTAGATCGGTCTTCAGTCAAACTACACGGTTGATTGTCAGTCATGTCGGTCTGAACCGACCTATATGACAGCCCTGCCGCTACGGCTAATTGGCCGCGAAATAGCGTGCCAGAACAAGAATTGCCGCCCGTGTAAGTTCGCCGTATACTCGCCCAAGTTTTGGGTTCCTTGCTCCTTGATTGGAGCGGGTGAAACGGGAAGCCGGTTACTCCATTCTTAAAACGATTGGACATTCCGGCGCAGCCCCCCGCTGCTGTAGGCCGGACGATTCCAGCATTATTTGCCACTGTGTGACATTTTTACATGGGAAGGCGCTGGATAAGGATGATGGCAAGCCAGAAGACCGGCCCGAAACGAATGTGGTGCCAATCCTCGGGGTGAGGGGAAAGGTTCTGTCGATTCGCCGTCAAGCCATTAGTCCGCGCTCACTGCATTGCGCGGCAAGAGTTTCCCACCGGCCCTTCTTCCGTCCTGATTCCCCTCTCGTGACCGATTTTTGTTTCGCGAATGGAGAGAATCATGCACATCATGGAGGGCTTTTTGCCCGTTGAACACGCCATTGGCTGGAGCGTCGCGTCCGCGCCGTTCATCGCCTATGGAATTTACTCAATCAAAAAACGGATTGCTACCAATCCGGAACAACGCATCCTGCTCGGCGTTGCGGCAGCGTTTTCCTTCGTCCTGTCGGCGCTCAAAATTCCGTCAGTCACCGGTAGTTGCTCGCACCCGACCGGCACCGGTCTCGGCGCTTTGCTGTTCGGTCCTGCCGCAATGGCGCCGATTGGTGCGGTCGTGCTTTTGTTTCAAGCTCTGCTGCTGGCGCATGGCGGCCTGACCACACTCGGTGCCAATATCTTTTCAATGGCCATCGTTGGCCCCTTTGTCGCCTACGGCGTTTTCCGCCTCGCTCGTTCACTTGGCGCATCGTTGGCTGTCGGTGTCTTCCTCGCCGCGAGTCTGGCTGATCTGCTGACCTACGTCACCACCTCCGTCCAGCTCTCACTGGCATTCCCCGACCCGCTCGGCGGTTTTGCCGCGTCGTTCGCCAAATTCGCTGGCATCTTCGCCATTACGCAGATTCCACTGGCCATCAGCGAAGGCATGCTTACCGTACTTATCTTCAATGCATTGGCGCGCTTCAACCCGGCCGAGCTGCGCGCGATGAAACTCCTCGACCAAGCGGAGGCGCAAGCATGAAAAGCACACAGAACATCCTGTTAGTCCTCGGCGTCATCGCGCTGGGGCTGCTGCCACTATGGCTTGTCGAACGACCGGCAGCCGAACCGGGGGGCGAAGAAGTCGCGATATTCGGCGGTGCCGACGACCAAGCCAAGGATCTGATAGGCAAGATCAACCCGGACTACCAGCCGTGGTTCAAGCCGCTGATCGAACCGGCGAGCGGCGAAATCGCCTCCATGCTATTTGCGCTACAGGCCGCGATTGGCGCCGGTTTCATCGGCTACTACATCGGCGTGGGACGCACGCGCGAGAAGATGCGCCGCGAAATTGAAGCGGCTCGCGAGACTCTTATACCCAACAACGCCGAAAATCAGTGACACTGTGCTGATCGAACATTGCGCCTACACCAACCGCTGGCGATTCGTTTCGCCAGCGGCCAAGGCCATGTTTTGTCTGGGTGGCTTTGTCGCGGCCTTCACCGCCAGCCAGGCCACCGCCGCAGCCCTCGTCGCCGCGCTAATCGTAGTGGTAACGCTCGCCGGTGCCGGCATTCCACTTGCCAGCTATCTGCGCATCGCGCTACCGCCGCTTGGTTTTCTTTTGCTCGGCTGCTTGTCCTTGGCCTACTCGCTGGACATGAACAGCACAAACGGGAAACTCGCCATCCACTGGCTGGTAGATGGCTGGTCACCCTTAGGGCAGCTCGCTGCGCGCTCTCTCGGCGCTCTGACGGCCCTGCTTTTTCTCGCATTGACCACGCCGATGCTCGACCTGATCGCCTTATTGCGCCGACTGAAAGTCCCCGAAGTACTGCTCGAAATCATGGTGCTGTGCTACCGAATGCTGTTCGTCTTTTCCGAAGCCCTGCACAACACACAAACCGCGCAAGCCGCTCGCCTCGGCTATGCCACGCCAGGACTTGCCTTGCGCTCACTCGGCAGCCTGACGGCCAATCTGACCCTGCAAATCTGGCAACGCAGCCGGGATCTGCACCTTGCCGCCCAATCACGCAACAACGACGGCCCCTTGCGCTTTCTTGAACCCGAATACGCCAACAGCCGACGCGATGTTTGGATTGCCATGTTCGGGGGCGCTGCTTTGATTGCCTGTGCGGTAGGGCTCTGATGACCCAGATGACACAAGACCTGCTGCTCGAATTCGACAATGTCGGCTTTCACTATCCGGACGGCAACATGGGGCTTGACGGA
>RRZT010974863.1_pt1 | contig 11225 bp, 10 predicted proteins | sample 2165551 | NCBI WGS metagenome assembly RRZT01 (sample SAMN10456910, study PRJNA506462) | wastewater metagenome | biome: wastewater; feature: sludge; material: wastewater sludge; isolation source: wastewater sludge with Escherichia coli K12::gfp cells carrying plasmid... | place: USA: Moscow, Idaho...
ATTGAGGTTGAGCTTACTAAAAACAGCACTACCGCAAAAGTAAACGGAAAATCGGTAGAGATGGATGCTCCTCCGGTAATTATGGGTACAAGTATGATGGTGCCTCTGTCATTTGTCGCAAACCAGATGGGCGGAGAGACGAAGTGGGAAGGAAATCCGGCGTATAAGGTAAACATAAGCATGGGCAACGGACTTTTCCCGTTTGAGCCTTCAATTCCAACAAATCCGACAACTCCTACAAACCCGACTACACCAACAAATCCGACAACTCCTGGAAGCACTGCTCCGGCAAAGGATACTGCGGCATCAAACAGCGAGATCCATGGGACATGGGCTATGCAGAGCATAAACGGGGTCAAGTATGTAGTTCAGTTCAGGGCAGACAAGACTATGGATATAAAAAATATTTCTTCGAACAAGGCGGCAAAGGGAACCTACAGCATAAGCGGAGACAATTTGACTGTAAAATCCGATGTCTTAAGTGGTAGTTTCAAGCTTGAAAAGCATATTTACAATGACACGGTATATTATATGCTTAACAACACAGATTCTTCAAAGAAACATGCAATCACGGCAGTGAGCTATGATGATTTCGCAAGTGTATATTAAAGGAGGTTATTATATGAAAAGATCAGTACTGAGTCTGCTTGTGGCATTTATGGTGCTTGGAAGCACTGTCACATCTTATGCAGTGAGCTTCAGCGATCTTGTTAACAGCAAGGGTGCGCCTCACTGGAGTGCGGTATACATCAAGGATATAGCTGAAAAAGGTCTCGTGAGCGGATATTCTGACGGTACATTCAGGCCAAACAGCCCGGTTTCGAGGGTGGATGCGATAGTGTTCATGTCAAGGCTCTATCCGACAGACATAATAAAGGATACTTATGCGGACAACAAGGCAAAATGGACAACAAAGCTGAATACTTACGGCATTCCGGAGTATGGAAGGCCAGCGATAGTCTTCGCGCTTGAGAACAGCTGGTTTGGCGAGGCTTATCTGAAGGAGTTCATAGACTCTTCCACAAAGAAGCAGAAGGACGCTCTGAGATATGAGTTCTGCGTCTATCTTGTAAGGGCTCTCAACTGGGAGACTCAGCTCAGCAATGCAGCGGTAGTGAAATACAAGGATGCGAGCACTATAATAAAGCAGGCGGTTTCATACATCGAGCTTCTTGGCAGAAAAGGCATAGTTGCGACTACGGGAGAATTCTTCCCTAACAAATCCGTGACAAGAGGCGAGACTGCGAAGATGCTTTCGATATCATATCCGAGCAGTGAGAGAGCAAAGGATGATTCCGGCAATTCTAATCCGGGAACAACTAATCCAGGAACAACAGATCCTGTTACTCCTGATCCGGGCTCTGACAAGGTAATAATGCCGAGTGGAGTTATAGTCGAAGGTATTATCAAATACGTCGGACTTGACGATAGTAATATGGTAGTGTCAATTGAAGATTCAAAAGGAAACATACTGAGCTTTTCGAACAAGGCGAGCGGAGTAGTGATATCAGTGGATGGAAAGAGCGCCAAGCCGGAGGATGTAAAGGTTGGATATACCGTAAAGCTTTATACTGACAGCACTACCGTAAAGGGAGTCGAGGCTGTCAGCAGGCTGGACATAAACAAGACTGTAAGCGGAGAGATAATAGAAGTTACTTCTTCCTCTATAGAGATAAAGCTTTCAAATGGAAAGACGGAGAAATATGACATAGCTTCGAAGGCTGATGTTGAAAAGAATGGAAAGGATGCTTCGGTATCGGATCTTGCCTCAGGCGATGATGCTGAGATAAAGATAGAAAAGTCCATTGTGACTCAGATCGATGCAGACAGCGTGAAGCGAACTCTCAAGGATGTAGTTATAAAGGGAGTGACCATAAATTCCAACAGCAGCGCGGTGCTCACCTTCATGGATGAAGACGGCGAGATAAGAAAGATGAATCTCTCAAGCTCTTCTGTGATATACATGAAAAACTCCAGAGCCGATATATCTGATATAAAGATAGGGTATGAGGCGGATGTATACGCAAACAGCAATGAGATACTGGATCTTACGCTGTACAGCCAGACCAAGGGTGAAGTTTTTACAGGAACCATAGAGGACATAAATACGAGAGACGATTATTTCATGATGAAGGGATCTGATGGAAAGACAATAAAGGTAATGATGGACTCGGGCACAGATATATTTGATTATATTACTGGAAAGGCGCAGTACATCAGAGATCTTGAGGAAGACCAGAAGGTCATAGTTACAGGATACGAGGGAATTGACGTAATAGAAGCGACAAAGGTTTCCTACTATTATTAATATCATAAGCTGCCGGGTTTTATGACCGGAGGAAGCAAATTTCGTTTTTAACTTTACAATTTTATATATTTTTGGGAGGACTTATTGATGGATGATCGTAATTTAGCTTTGGAACTTGTCAGGGTAACTGAAACAGCAGCACTTGCTTCTGCGAAATTCATGGGCAGAGGAGACAAGAATGGTGCTGACGGCGCCGCAGTTGAAGGTATGAGGATGGCCTTTGAGAGTGTAAATATAAGAGGCGAAATCGTAATAGGTGAAGGTGAACTTGACGAGGCGCCGATGCTTTATGTTGGAGAAAAGGTAGGAAGCGGATTTGGACCAAGCTTTGACATAGCGGTAGACCCGCTTGACGGAACTTCTCTGATAGCAAAAGGTCTTCCAAATGCAATAGCTGTAATTGCGATGGCAAATCAGGGCTGCATGCTCAAGGCTCCGGACACTTATATGGAGAAGATCATAGTGGGACCAAAGGCCAAGGGCTGTATAGACCTTACAAAATCCGTATCAGAAAATCTTCACGCCGTGGCTAAAGCACTTGGCAAGCCTGTGGATGCAATAACTGCTACGCTTCTTGACAGAGAGCGCCATCAGGGAATAGTAGATGAGATAAGAGAAGCGGGAGCAAGGATAAAGGTATTCAATGAAGGAGACATAGCAGCTGGTATTGCGGCATGTTTTGAAAATACCGGAGTAGACATAATGTTTGGAATGGGTGGAGCGCCTGAGGGTGTAATCGCTGCTGCTGCTGTCAAGATACTTGGCGGAGACATGCAGGGAAGGCTGTGCCCGATGAGCGAGCAGGAAGTGGAAAGATGTCACGAGATGGGATTCAGCGATGAGGACATAAACAAGGTTCTTACGCTTGAGGATCTGGTATCTGGAGATGAGATATTCTTTGCGGCTACAGGAGTAACTTCCGGAGATTTCCTCAGAGGCGTAGTTTATACAGGAGACAACATGGCTACGACTCATTCTGTAGTCATGAGATCAAAGAGCGGCACTATCCGTTTTGTTGAGGCTACTCACAAGCTCGACAAGAACGAAATACTCAGAAAGCTAATGAAGGCTTACGGTAACAGATAAGAAAGGGACGTTAATAAAATGCTGTCAAAATTTTTGAAATTACAGAATGGAACTGATATCAGAGGGATCGCAGTTGAAAATGACAGTCATGAGGTAAATCTCACGGATGAGGCTGTAAGGGCCATAGCCATGGGGATGCTTAAGTGGCTTGAGGGCTGTGAGAACAATTCATGTGACAAGTTCAGGATTGCTGTAGGGATGGATTCGAGGATATCTGGTCCAAAGATCAAATCTGAGATTATCAGGACTTTTGAGAGCTGCGGGGTAAATGTAATTGACTGTAATATGGCTACGACGCCTGCGATGTTCATGACCACAGTCATGGAGAGCTACAGCTGTACGGCTGCGGTTATGATAACTGCAAGCCATCTTCCGTATTTCCATAATGGAATGAAGATATTTACAAAAAGAGGCGGCGCTGAAAAATCTGACATAACTGAAATCCTTAAATATGCATCCGAAATAGATCCATCTATCGAGATGAATGAGATTTCCGGAAGGACGACTGAGGCAAACCTGACAGAGGATTATTCGAGATTCCTCGTATACAAGATAATGAAGGATACCGGAATGAGCAAGCCTCTTGAGGGCCTGAACATAATAGTAGATGCTGGAAATGGAGCCGGTGGTTTTTTTGCCACAAAGGTGCTGTCCAGCCTTGGCGCGGATTATACGGGAAGCCAGTTTCTGGAGCCGGATGGCATGTTCCCAAACCATGCCCCGAATCCTGAGGACTCTGCGGCCATGAAGTCTCTTTCGGAGGCCGTGATAAGGCAGGGCGCCGATCTTGGGATAATATTCGACACAGATGTAGACAGAGCGGCCATTGTCGGTGACGATGGAAGCGAGATAAACAGGAACTCTCTGATAGCGCTGATCTCTGACATAGTGCTGAGAGAACATCCGGGCTCTGTGATAGTAACGGACTCAGTCACATCGAACGGACTGAGCGAGTTCATATCCTCGCGTGGAGGAGTGCATCACAGATTCAAAAGAGGGTACAAGAACGTAATAAATGAAGCAAAGCGCATAAATGCTGAGGGAAGCGAAAAATCCTATCTGGCTATTGAGACATCAGGCCACGCTGCGCTTGAAGAAAATTACTTCATGGATGACGGGGCATACCTTATAGCAAAGATACTCACGGAGGTATCGAGGCTTAACCAGGAAGGAAGGAAGATACAGAGCCTTATATCGGACCTTAAGCAGAGCGCGGAGAGCATGGAGTATCGTATAAGGATAACTGCGGTCGACTTTGCGGAGTATGGAAAAAAGGTGCTCAGGGATTTTGAGGCATTTGCCGAAGCTACTGAGGGACTTGAGGTGGTGTTTCCAAACCACGAGGGAATAAAGGTCAGGACCGAAGATGGATGGTGCCTTCTGAGGATGTCGCTGCATGAGCCGGTAATGCCGCTCAATGTGGAATCGGACGTGCCGGGGGGAGTCAGCCGTATCATGGAGATCATTGGTACGTTCCTGAAAAACAATGAGGGGCTGGAATTTTGATGATTCGTAAAGGAATAGTGGATGAAGCCGGAAAGAGTTGATTTATATACAAAAGAAGAATACCAGGACATGATAAATGATGAGAATGCGCAGATCGCTGAAGGAGTGCTAGAGATACTTCCTGACGGGTTTGGGTTTTTGCGTGGGGAGAACTATCAGTCAACGGAGAATGATGTCTACATCAGCCCGGCGCAGATAAGAAGATTTAACATGAAGACTGGGGACAAGGTATGCGGAATAACGAGGGAGCCGAAGAACAACGAGAGGTTCAGGGCGGTGCTTTATGTAAAGTCAATAAATGACATCAAGCCCGAGACTGCCGCAAACCGAAGGGATTTTGACAGGCTCACTCCGGTCTATCCGAAGGAGAGGCTTGTGCTTGAGGCTGAGCCGGAAAATATTGCGACCAGGATAATAGATATCATGGCGCCGATAGGAAAAGGCCAGAGAGGTATGATAGTCGCGCCTCCAAAGGCCGGAAAGACCACTCTTATAAAGAAGATAGCAAAGGCCATAGAGAAGAACAATCCTGATGTAGAGCTGATCGTGCTTCTCGTTGACGAGAGACCCGAGGAGGTAACTGACATAAAGGAGTATGTTGACAGCGATGTCATAGCTTCCACATTCGATCAGGAGCCTTCGAATCACATCAAGGTTGCCGAAATGGTGCTTGCGAGGGCAAAATGCCTTGTAGAGCACGGCAGGGATGTCGTGATACTCATGGACAGCATCACGAGACTGTCGAGGGCATACAACCTCACTATAACTCCTACGGGAAGAACGCTTTCGGGAGGACTCGATCCGGGAGCTCTGTACGGGCCAAAGAAGTTCTTTGGTTCTGCCAGAAATATGAGAGAGGGCGGCTCGCTTACTATAATAGCCACTGCGCTCGTGGACACTGGCTCAAGGATGGACGACATGATATTCGAGGAGTTCAAAGGAACCGGAAACATGGAGCTGCATCTTGACAGAAAGCTTGCCGAAAGAAGGATATATCCTGCGATCGACATATTCAAGTCGGGCACGAGAAAAGAGGAGCTGCTGCTTTCTGCGCAGGAGATGGACACAATGGTCACGCTCAGAAAGTACTTCTCGAACAAGACGCTTCAGGAAGTGGCGGAGGATGTCATATCCGTAATGAAGAATACGAAAGACAACAGAGAATTCATGGATGCGGTAACAAAAGCCATGAAATAGTAAAAAAACAGGTCAATAAAGAAAGTGTTTTTTGACTTGAACTAATAAATATAGTATGTTATAATATACAAGTTAAATTATGATTTTATGTGAGGAGAGGTGAAAAAAATGAAACAGGGAATTCATCCAAAGTATAACGAAGTTCAAGTACACTGTGCTTGTGGATATACATTTACAGCTGGATCTACAAAGGACGAGATACGTGTAGAGACTTGTTCACAGTGCCATCCTTTCTATACAGGTCAGAACAAGAGTATAGAAAAAGGCGGAAGAGTTGAGAAATTCAACAAAAAATTCAACAGAGGCTAATAGCATGAAATGGACACGGGAGTCAATCCGGTGTCTTTTTTTTGTGCTGATTCAATTTCTGGTTTATTTCTCATATACAATCTGATATAATAAAGTGGTAGAAGTATGACTTGGAGGATAAATATATATGTACAGACCCAGAGGACACGGATATATAGAGATGGTAGTAGGACCAATGTATTCGGGCAAAAGCGAGGAACTGATAAGAAGGCTTACCAGGGCAAAGATCGCAAAACAGGATGTTATAGTTTTCAAGCCTTCGATAGATGACAGATACAGCGCTGCAGATGTAGTTTCTCACAGCGGGATAGCGCTTCAGGCGGTGGCTGTAAACAAGCTGGATACGATATGGGATTTCATTACCGAAGATACTCAGGTTGCAGGATTTGACGAGGTTCAGTTTTTTGAGCAGGGAATAGTCGACATAGTAATAAAACTTGCAGACATGGGTATAAGAGTCATATGTGCTGGGCTGGATATGGATTTTAAGGCAGTGCCATTTGGAGTTATACCGGAGCTTCTTGCGAGAGCAGAGTTTGTGGACAAGCTTCAGGCGGTATGTGTAAAATGCGGAGACCCTGCCACAAGGACCCAGAGGATAATAGACGGAAAGCCGGCCAGATATGATGATCCTGTCATACTCGTAGGTGCGACTGAGAGCTATGAGGCAAGATGCCGCAAATGCCATCAGATAGGACTAAACATTAAGTAGTTATATCTATATAAATTTGTATATAGATATGTACAAATATACTCACAGTCCCATAATACCCTGTTAGTATATGACTTAATGTCAGGTTTCAAGCCTAAGTGAATACTGCACTGTGAAAACATGCTGTATGATGAACTACGATTGTATGAATGCTGAAGACTTACCTTCAGATGTGATTTGCAGTCTGAAGCTCTAAGAGTACAAAGGATGACCGACTTCTAATTGGGTGAAGTCAAACACCGAAATACATGAGCACCATACTGTCATTGGCAAGCAGAAAAATCCCACGAAAGTGAGAGTGGTTAGAAATGACCGAATATTGTTTTGTGTTAGACAAAGACAACAAAAAGCTTTCGCCTACAAATGTTAATAATGGATGGAGATTAATCAGAAGGCAAAAAGCAGAACTGGTTTCCAGATATCCCATGGCAATAAAGCTTAAAAAAGTAGTTAAAGATGAAGACACAGACAAATCTGAATTTTCATGTGGTATAGACACAGGAAGTATTTATACAGGCATTGCAATCGTTCAGAGGTGCAGCACAGGGAATAAGCCGGTTTTCAAAGGAACTTTGGAGCACAGGCAAGATGTAAAACAAAAAATGGAAATAAGACGTGGCTACAGGAGATATAAAAGAAGCAATAAACGATACAGGAAAGCGAGATTTGACAATAGATCTGCCAGTAAAAGAATCAACAGAGCAGCTCCCAGCATATTACAGAAAAAACAGGCTATCGTCAGGGTATTAAACAGCCTTAATAAGTATATAAATATATCAAAGGTCGTAATAGAAGACGTAGCCATAGATATCAGAGCATTGACCGAAGGTTGTAAACTGTATAAATGGCAGTATCAGCAGTCAAACAGATTAGATGAAAATATAAGAAAAGCTGTTATTCTCAGAGATAAGTGCAAATGCATGGAATGCAGCAGATCAAACACTAAATTAGAGGTACATCATATTGTTCCAAAGCGATCAAACGGCAAAAACAACCTGGGAAATTTGATAACACTCTGTTCTAAATGTCACGATGAAACTAAAGGCAGGGAAGAACAGTTCATCAATAAATATCAGGGGATGATAGATGGCAAAAACATAAGGTTTGATTATGCCCAGCATGTTATGCAAGGCAAGAATTGGCTTAGAAAAGAATTATCTAAACAATTTCATGTGGAATTTACTTTTGGTTCAGATACTGCAAACAAAAGAATCGACTGGAATATAGAAAAGACCCACGCCAATGATGCCATATGCATTGCAGGCCTTGAAGTCAATGAAAGAAAGTGCGGTATTAAGGACTGGACGATAAAAACAATCAACAGGCGCTGCAAATCAAAACTTAAAGAAGAAGTATGCGGATTCAGGCACAGGGATTATGCGGAATATACAGACACTAAAGGAGTAAGTTATACAGGATATGTAACAGCCATGTACCCTGAATTAAATGCCATCAATATTAACTCTCCACAAAAACATTTGAAAAAAGCAAATGCTGAAAAATGTAAATTAGTGTGGAGGTTTAATAAGATATATTGGTTTTAAATGGTGTATCATAAATGCACTTAAAAACATTTGACTATATTTTTGATAGGAGAATAATTGATGTATTTGAAGGATAAAGCAAGGATTCCTGCCGGTGGTCAGGCTCTGATAGAGGGAGTCATGATGAAATGCGGCTCAAGCAAGGCCATAGCGGTAAGGAAAAGCAACGGTACGATTGAGGTTAAGCGTGAAAAGCTCTCTGTTCCAAAGGATGGGAGCATAAAGAAGCTTCCCTTTGTCAGAGGAATGTTCATGCTTGTAGAATCAATGGTAGAGGGAGGAAAAGACCTCACGTATTCTGCCAACCTCTATGCAGAAGGATTTGACGAAGAAGAGGAGTCAAAGTTTGACAGATGGCTGAGAAAGGTATTCGGGGACAGGCTCGATGACGTGATAAACATGGTGTCGATAGTACTTTCCGTTATAATTGCCGTGGGGCTTTTCATAGTGCTGCCTACGGTGATAGGAAAGGGAGTTGCGACGGACAGGACTTTTACCGTTGCGCTCAGAGAGGGCGCGCTCAAGCTTTCCATATTCGTAGGATATCTTCTGCTTATGTCCCAGGTAAAGGACATAAAGAGGGTATTCCAGTATCATGGAGCCGAGCACAAGAGCATATTTGCATATGAGCAGGGCATTGAGCTGAATGTGGAGAACGTGAAGAAGATGGGCAGGCTTCATCCGAGGTGCGGGACCAACTTCATGTTCGTGGTAATCGCGATATCGATAGCAATATTCAGCTTTGTAGGAATAAGAAACGTATGGCTGAGAAGCCTTGTCAAGATAGCTGTATTCCCGCTCATGGCAGGGATATCATATGAAATAATAAGGTTTGCAGGCAAGCATCAGAACGGGTTCACCAGAGCCATGGTGTGGCCGGGACTGATGATGCAGAAGATAACAACGAAGGAACCGGATGACTCACAGATAGAGGTAGCGATTGCATCGCTTAAGGCCGTGCTTGAGGATGAAGGGATAATCAAGAGGGAATTTGCGACTACGGCTGAGGTCGTGGATCCAGAGACTCTTATATAAAGGCGGTGCAGGATTTGTCGGTTGATAACGGATTTTCGCTTGGAGAGGCGGCGGAGCTTGGACGGGAGCTGCTTCAGGAGATGGGGCTTGACTACGGCGCAGCTGCGATGGAGACGGATCTGATAATAAGGGAAGTAACCGGCTTTGACCGGATTCACATAATGCTTAATCCAGACCAGGGCATAGGGCAGCAGCTTTATGAAGAGATTGTCAGGCTGCTTGAGCTCAGGAGATCGACCATGCCCATGGCATATGTGCTTGGACACCGTGATTTCATGGGGCTGGATTTTTACTGTGAGCAGGGCGTGCTCATACCAAGATCTGACACTGAAGTCCTGGTAGAGACTGTGATCGAAAAGCTTGAAGCGCAGGAAGAAAAGACCGGATCACAAAAGCCGGAGAGCCTCTACGGAATAGAAATCGGCGTTGGCACCGGGATAATCTCGATATCGCTGCTCAGGCATTTTTCGGTGCTCAGCATGGTTGCGGGAGACGTAAATGAAGTCGCAATTGAGCTGGCAAGAAAAAATGCAGCATATGCGGATGAGCAGATAATGGAAATGCAGGGAGAACACGTCAGCATAAGCAGAAGGCTGAGCGTCATATATTCAGACATATTCGAGAACATAGAGCCGCTGAGGCTGTATGATGCAGACAACCATGCGGACCTGTATGACTTTATCGTTTCCAATCCTCCGTATATAAGAACGGATGTCATCGAAACCCTGATGAGCGACGTGAAGGATTTCGAGCCTCACAGCGCTCTTGACGGAATGGATGACGGTCTTTATTTTTACAGGCAGATAACAGATCGGGGATATGACATGATAAGGCCTGGAGGCTTTGTGGCATTTGAAATCGGATTTGACCAGGGAGAGGAGGTAAGTGAGCTTATGAAAAAAAGAGGATACAGAGATGTTGAGATACGTAAGGACCTTGCCGGACTCGACAGAGTGGTCACAGGGTTCAGGTAGCGGCCCTGGCGGCATGCAGGCGGATTTCAGGATGAAGTATAAAAATAAAAGATAAAGTATATATATACAGGAGAGAGGTTAATATGTTTGATAAATTAGGAGTACTTGAAGAAAAATTTGAGGATCTGAACATGAGAGTGGCTGACCCGGAGATAATTTCGGACCAGTCTACATGGCAGAAGCTCATGAAGGAGGTTTCGGACCTGGAGCCTATCGTGAGCAAGTACAGGGAGTACAAACAAACAAAGGAAGATATAGAGGCGGCAAAGGAAATTCTTGAGACATCGAGCGATGAGGAGTTTCGTGAGCTTGCAAAGATGGAGCTTTCTGAAAAGGAAGCTGACATGGAGAATATACAGAGCGAGCTTAAGATACTGATGCTCCCTAAAGATCCTAATGATGACAAGAACGTCATCGTGGAGATAAGAGGAGGCGCAGGCGGAGATGAGGCGGCGCTTTTTGCGGGAGTACTGTTCAGGATGTATTCCATGTATGCTTCAGCAAGGAGATGGAAGGTAGAGCTCCTTTCTTCGAATGAAACGGGAATAGGCGGC
>RRZT010340500.1_pt1 | contig 11222 bp, 10 predicted proteins | sample 2165551 | NCBI WGS metagenome assembly RRZT01 (sample SAMN10456910, study PRJNA506462) | wastewater metagenome | biome: wastewater; feature: sludge; material: wastewater sludge; isolation source: wastewater sludge with Escherichia coli K12::gfp cells carrying plasmid... | place: USA: Moscow, Idaho...
AGGACGGCCGCCGCATCGTGGCCGTCCTCGCCCGGAGCCTGGGCGATCTCGAGGTCGCCGAGGAGGCGGTGCAGGACGCCGCCATCGCCGCCCTCGAGGTCTGGGAACGCCTCGGCGTCCCCGATGACCCGGCGGCCTGGCTCTACGTGGCCGCTCGGCGCAAGGCTCTCGACCTGGTGCGTCGCGAGGGGGCCCGCCAAGCCAAGGAGGAGGAGGCCGCCGCCCTCGCCGCGCAGCTCGCCCCCGAACTGCCGCCGCCGTCGGTCCTGCGCGACGACCTCCTGCGGCTGATCTTCACCTGCTGCCACCCCGCCCTCGAGCTCGACGCCCGGGTGGCGCTCGCCCTGCGCACCCTCTGCGGCCTCCCGACCTCCGAGGTGGCACGGGTCCTGCTCGTGCCGGAAGCCACCATGACCAAGCGCCTCACCCGGGCCAAGAAGAAGATCGCCGTCGCCCAGATCCCCTTCCGCATCCCCGACGCCGCCGATCTGCCCGGCCGCCTCAGCGGGGTCGGGGCGGTGATCCACCTCGTCTACACCGCCGGGCACTCGGCCGGCGGCGGCGACCCGGTCCGTGCCGACCTCTGCGACGAGGCCATCCGCCTCGGTCGTCTCGTCGCCGAGCTGTTGCCCGACGAGCCCTCCGCCCTCGGCCTGCTCGCCCTCCTGTTGTTGACCGATGCCCGCCGTGACAGCCGCTTCGACACCGCCGGCGACCTGGTCCTGCTCGCCGACCAGGACCGGGCCCGCTGGGACCACGACGCCGTGGCCGAGGGACTGCGCCTGCTCGAGCGCTCGCTCGACCTCTCCGACGGCGTGGCCGACCCTTACCAACTGCAGGCCGCCATCGCCGCCTGCCACGCCACCGCGTCCTCGTCGGCGGACACCGACTGGGTCGAGATCGACCGGCTCTACCGGCTGCTCGCCGAGGTGTACCCCAACCCGGTCGTCCAGCTGAACGCCGCCGTGGCAGGGGCGGAGGTCGACGGGCCCGCCGCTGGGCTGGCCGCCCTCGACGAGGTCGACCTCGCCGCCCGCTCGTACCTCTGGCACGCCGCCCGGGCCGAGATGTTCCGCCGCCTCCAGCGCACCGACGAGGCCCGGGCCGCCCTCGACCTCGCCATCGATGCGGCGCCGACCGAGGCCGAGCGTCGCCTCCTCGACCGCCGCGCCGCCGCCCTCGGCTGACGACGTCGGCCCGCCGGCCGTGGCCCCTACGGCTGGCCGAGGATGAGGGCGCTGGTGGGGACGCCGGTGCCGGCGGTGACGAGGACGTGCTCGACGTCGGGCACCTGGTTGGGGGAGGTGCCGCGGATCTGGCGGACGCCTTCGACGATGCCGTTCATGCCGTGGATGTAGGCCTCCCCGAGGAGGCCGCCGTTGGTGTTGAGGGGCAGCCGCCCGCCGACGGTCAGGTTCTCGACGGTGGCGAAGTCCTTGGCCTCGCCGGGGCCGCAGAACCCGAGCTCCTCCAACTGCATGAAGACCAGTGGCGTGAAGTGGTCGTAGAGGAACGCGGTGGAGATGTCGGCGGCGGTGAGGCCCGACGCCCGCCACAGCCGGTCGGCGGCGACGGCCATGTCGGGCAGACCGGTGAGGTCGTCGCGGTAGTAGGCGGTCGTGGTCTCGGTGTCCTCGGCGGCGCCCTGCACGGCGGCGGTGATGAGCGCCGGCCGCTGCTTCAGGTCGCGGGCCCGCTCGGCCGAGGTGATGACGAGGGCCACGCCGCCGTCGCTCTCCTGGCAGCAGTCGAGCAGGCGCAGCACCGGCTCGATGATCCAGCGCGAGGCCTGGTGCTCCTCGATGGTGATGGGCTTCTCGTAGAACCAGGCGTCGGGGTTGGTGGCGGCGTGGAGGCGGTCGACCACGGAGATCACCCCGAAGTCGGTGTTGGTGACGCCGTAGCGGTGCATGTAGCGCCGGGCGTGCAGCGCCACCCAGGACGCCGGGGTCATCAGCCCGAACGGCGCGTACCAGGACAGCCACGGGGGGAGGCCCCCACCGCCCAGGCCGGCGGCGCCGCCGAAGCGCATGCCCGAGCGTTCGTTGAAGGCCCGGTAGCAGACCACGACCTCGGCGGTGCCGGTGGCCACGGCCAGCGCGGCCTGCAGGACGGTGCCGCAGGCGGCGCCCCCGCCGTAGGGCACGTGGGTGAACACCGACAGCGCGGGGATGCCCAGGTTGCGGGCCACCTCGGTCTCGTCGCTGGTGTCCATGGTGAAGGTGATGAGCCCGTCGACATCGGCGGGCGTGAGGCCGCAGTCGTCGAGGGCGGCCTTGACCGACTCGCACGCCAGCTGCAGCTCGCTGCGACCCGACTCCTTGGAGAACTCGGTCTGGCCGACGCCGGCGATGGCGGTGCGGTCCTTGAGCCAGCCGAGGCGCTCGGGCGCTGTGCTCACGGGGTGCCTTCGCCGCCGGCGCCAGCGTCGGCGTCGCGGCGGGGGAGGTCCACCACGGCGGTGCCGCTGACGTGGTCGCCGAGGTCGCCCGCAGCCCGGAACTCGATGTCGACGAGGCCGGCGCCGTCCTCGACCCGGGTGCCCACGACCGTGCCTTCGTAGGTGAGGGTGTGGCCCGGGAAGACGGGCACCCCGAGGCGGATCGACAGCTGCTTGACCATGGCCTCGGGCCCCGCCCAGTCGGTGAGGAAGCGGCTGCAGTAGCCGGTGTCCGAGAGGATGTTCATGAAGATGTCCGGGGCACCCTGGGCGTTCGCGTAGTTGCGGTCGTGGTGCACGGGCATGAAGTCCCGGGTGGCGATGGCGCCGGCGACGATGCGGGTGGCGTCCACCTCGATCGCCATCGTGGTGACCTCGTCGCCGACGGCGACGTCCTCGAAGACGAGGGTCTCGGTCGGTTCGCGGGTCACGACGTCTCCTCGGCGGGGGAAGGGCGGAACAGGGGCAGCACGAGCCCGTCGTCGAAGGCCTCGTAGATCACCTCGACGGCCATGCCGATCTCGGCGTCGGCGCCGTCGATGCCGACGAGGTTGGAGACCAGGCGGGTGCCCTCCTCCAGCTCGACCAGGGCGACGACGTAGCCCGGCTCGAACCAGGGCAGCGGCGGGTGCTGCGGCAGCACGAAGCTGAAGACCTCGCCGCGGCCGGACGACTCGAGCGTGTCCCACTCGAGCGAGTTGCACCGGGGGCACATCGGGCGGGGCGGGTGGCGCAGGGCGCCGCAGGCGGCACAGCGCTGGATCAGCAGCTTGTGCTCCTTCACCCCGTCCCAGAAGAACTGGGTGTCCGGCGTGATGGTCGGTGCGAGGCGCGAGCTCACGTTGCTTTGCGCCTCCTTCGTCGGCGCCCCTTCGGGATCCGGTTCAGTGGTGGTGGCCGCTCCGCTCCGCTCAGCGGCGCTGCCCGTCATTCCGCAGACTCGCTGGTCGCGGGGCGGAATTTGAGGATGCGGAAGCGCTGGCGGCCCACCACCTCGCCGTCCTGGTCGCGGTAGGTCGTCGCCCACGTGACGAAGTGGCCGGTGCCGATGCGGGTCTGCTTCTCGTCGGAGATGGACTCGACCACGGTCTCGGCCGAGACGGTGTCGCCCGGGCGGAGGTAGCGGACGATCTCGAACTCGGAGTTCGAGGCGAGGGTGGCGGTGAAGCCGGCGTCGTCGAACACCGCCAGGGGGCCACCGTCGTCGCGCTCGACGGGCGACCCGCCCCGATCGCCGATGCCGGTGATCTTGGGGGTGGCCATGGTCCACGTCTGGAGCATCAGCGGCGGCGCCACGACACCACCGAAGCGGGTGCCGGCCGCGAACTCGGGGTCGACGTAGACCGGGTTGTGGTCCTCGAAGGCCGCCGCCCAATGGCGCATCATCGGCTGGTTCACGGGGTCGGGCCCGACCGAGGGCTGGTGCGACCCGACCGGCGTGCCGATCAGGGCGGCCAGTTGGTCGGCGAACGACGGATCAGGCATGGAACGTGTTCTACCACCGAGCCGGGGCCGGCTCCGGCCCGCTGTGCGGATGGCTCAGAACCGTGCCGTGGAGGGGTACGGCCCCTCGAACGCCACCCAGGCCGTCTCGGTGGACGCCAGCCGGGACAGCAGCCGGACCGTGAAGGAACGCGTGGCGCGGTCTGCCGGCCGGAAGCTCGGTCGCGACGGCGGGCCCGGGATCAGGCGCTGGTCCACGGCCCAGTCCAGTGCGAACCCGAGGGCCGGGTTGCCGGGGACGTCGGCGAACCCGTGGGCGGGGAAGTCGACCGGCGAACCGGTCGCGCGCCACACGTTGACCAACAGGGCCGAGCGCGATGTCGCGTCCACGGGCCGGAAGCGGTTGTCGGCCCCCGCGCCCACCACGCCGGCGTCGGCGGCCCAATCGAGCGCGTCATGGTAGGTGGCGTCGGCGGGCACGTCGCTGAAGTGGGTGTCGGGGGCACCGACCGGCGAATCCATGAACCGCCAGAGCAGGTCGACCATCTGGCTGCGGAGCAGCGCGGCATCGGGACGGAAGCGGTTCTTGACCGAGGGTCCGACGATGCCGTGGCAGGTCGCCCAGTCGAGGGCGACCGAGTACGGAGCAGCACGGGCGACGTCGCCGTAGTGGTAGGCGATCGGCGCCTCGTTGCAGTCGGGCGGGGCGATGGGGCCCACCTCGAAGCGACCCACGGTGGCGCCCTCTTCGTTGGGTTCCTGGGTGAACCACACGTCGGCGTCGGATCCAGCGGTGATCGAGGAGACGTCGGTCAGGTCCGGGTCGCCGAACTCGGTGGCGGCGCCGGCGGTGTCGACGCGCACGAGTCGAGACGGCACCCCGAGGAACGGGTCGCGCTCGTCGGCGTCGCTCCACAGGGCACCGTCGGGCCCGTTCGTGATCACCTCGGCCTGCGGCGTGCCCGGGAGGCAGTCACGGGTGCCATTCGTGGTGAAGGCGCAGATCACCACCTCGGCTCGAGGGAACGGCACCGTGTCGTCGTCCTCGACCGTCCACAGCCGGCCGTCGGCACCCGACGCGATCCCGAGCAGGTCGGTGGTGGGGGTGATGACGCCGTCGAAGGGGTCGGTGAGGAACGTCGACACCCGGCCCGTGGGGCTCAGGCGGTGGACCCCGGCGGGGAACCCGCTGAAGGTGACCCACAGGTTGCCGTCGGCGCCGACGGCGAGGTCGTTGCCCGGCGACGGGAGGCGGAAGGTGGCCACCACCGAGCCGTTCGTGTCGACCTCCTTCACCTTCGACCCGTAGAGGATCCACAAGTGGTTCCTGGGTCCGTCGATGATCGCTGCTGGAAGCCCGACGCCCGGCGTGCCGTGCACGGTGGTGGTGCCGTCGACGGCCACCTCGGTGAGGGCATCCGTGGCGGCCCAGAGGCTTCCATCGGGGCCCGTCGTCAACCGCCCACCGCCGTCGGCGCCGAGCGGGAAGGTGCTGATGGCACCGCTCGGCGTGATGCGGCCGACGACGTCGTCCTGGCCGGTGGTGCTCTGCGCGAGGAACCACATGTTGCCATCGGGTCCAGGCGTGACGTCGGTGGCCGTGCGGGGACCGTCGGTGGCGCTGGCCGGGACGGTGAAGAAGCTGAAGTCACCGGCCCCGGCGGCGCCGGCGGGCGTGGCGAGCGGGACCGCGACGGTCAGGGGGGAAACCAGAGCGGCGGCCGCCAGCACGGATGTCCAACGGCCTCGTCTGCTCGCCATCGGTGTTCCCCCTCGTCTCGGGTGTTTCCCCTCGTTTCGATCGCGTTCTGCCCCGGACCGCCGATGAGATCCTACTGAGCGGGTTCCGCTCCGTCGGGTAGCTTGGAACGCTCGAGCACCCCAGAGCCGGTTGGCGACCGGCTACACATGTCCGCGGCCCCCGACGGGCTCTTCCCTACGGCAGGGTCGAGATGGTGCCGGCGTTCACGAGTCCGTTGTAGGTGGTGCCGCCGGGGTAGAACGCCGGCGTCGTAGTGCCGGCCAGCTGGTCGGCCAACCATGCGCTCGTGAGGGTCTGGACTGCGCTCACGTTCTTGGCCTGGGGGGTGCCGCAGGTGGCGGTGAGTAGCGGCCCGGCGCTGGCCCCGAACACGTCGACGTGGGTCCCGCTGGTCACCACGGTCCCATGGAACGAGCGGGTGGTCAGCTTCTGCACCACGAGGTTCACCCCGGACTGGTTGCTGTTGCAGGAGTACGGCGGCGAGGCGAGGGTGCGGATGGGCAGCGAGGTGCCGTTCAACCCGGTCAGCGCGTCGGAGAGGTTCGAGCCGATGAACGAGTTGACCGGGTCCTCGAGCACGAGGCCCCGTAGACGGGCGAAGGCGCCGGCGTGGTTGGTGCGCAGGCGGTCGGCGACGTAGGTGACGGTCTCACCGCCGGCGCTGTGGCCGACGAAGGCCCAGCTGGACGGCAGGGCGAGCCCGGTGCGACCGGCGCGGCGGGCGGCGTCGGTGTAGCTGGTGACGAGGCCACCCGAGCCGGAGGCGGCCGAGCCGAACATCGCCGCGATGTTGTTCAGGTAGGGCCGGTTGTTGCCCACGTTCTCGAGGGTGCAGCCGAAGAGGTCGGCGGTCGGGAGCGTGGTGGCGAACACGACGTAGCCGGCGGCGGCGAGGGTGGGCGCGTACGACGCCCAGTGGCCCTTGTTCTCGCTGAAGCCGTGCTGCAGCCAGATCAGCCCCTTCGGCGTGCCCGTGGTCGGGAAGTACCAGTCGGTGGGCGTCGAGTAGTTCACGAAGGCGCACCGGATGCTCGTGTTGTTGCTGACCTTGACCGTGCCGGCGGCGGCGACCGGTGTCGCCCCGAGGCCGGCGACGGCGAGGGTGGACAGCAGCGCCAGGACGGCGGCGGCGGCGGTGAGGCGGATGCGGCGTCGAGCAGTCATCGGGATCTCCAGCGTCGGCGGTTCGCCGAGCAACTTAACACTGTTCACTGAGCGGGGGAAGTCCCCCCTGGTCCGGTCGTCAGCCCCAGTGGTCGGCGACCTCGGCGGCGTCCTCCTCGGCACGAGCGTCGCCGGCCTCGAAGGCGGCGGCGACCTGCTTCGGGTCCATCAACGCCGTGAGGTCGTAGGAGTCGGGTCCCCGCAGCAACGCCGGCGTGCCCGACGCTCGCAGGGCCTCGAGCTCGCGCTCGCGGCTGCCCGGCGCGGTGGTCATGCCGGCGTCGGTCGACGGGGCGTTTGCCCCGAGCGACAGGACAAGGGCGCGACCGGCGCCGGCGGCGAGATCCGAATGGGTGCCGGTGCCGCTGACGCCGCCGTCCATGGCCCGGCGGTCGTGCAGGGGTTGGGGGGCGAAGATCCCCGGCACCGAACTGCTGGCCGCCGCGGCGCGGGCGACGGAGATGCCCGAATCGGCGGTCACCACCAGCCGCTCCCCGGTGAAGGCGTCCACCGCGGTCGTGTGCAGTGCCTTCGGCCAACGACGGATGGCCAGGACCGCGGCCACGCTCCGGCGCAGGCGGTCCGGCGGCGGTGTCTGCGCGGCGAGTGCCGCGTGGCCGATGTGGCGGATGGTGTCGGGCTCGGCATCGGTGGCGGCGCCGAAGAGATCGACTGCTCGCTGCTGGCTGGGCTGCAACTCGCCGTCACCGGACAGCACCCCGAGCAGCGCCGGGACCCGGGCGAGGAACTCGACCTGGCCGGCCACCCGCTTCAGCCGGCCGGCGCTGACGATCGATGCCACGAGCGAGCCCGCCGAGGTGCCGACCACGAGGTCGGCCGACTCGATGGGCACGCCCCGCTTCATGAGGCCATCGAGGTAGGCGACCTGCCACGCCACGAACCACAGGCCGCCGCCTCCGAGCACGAGGGCACGTTCGTGGCCGGCGCCGTGGCGGGCCGCGAAGGAGATCGGACGGGCGAGAGCGTCGTTTCTGTCGTCGGCCATGCCTCATCGTGGCGCAGGCGGGTCTCGCCGCGCGGGTGCGTGAGGGACGAAACGCGAACGCGACCCGCCGCGGTCGGCCGAGCCTCGCCGGTGGGCCGGGTCTCACGGGGTCGGCGGGTCTCCGGTGATCTCGTCGAGGTGCTGCTGCAGCAGACGACCGAGGCCTTCGAGGTCCGGGCAGGCGTCGGGATCGGCGACGACCGTCACGGCCAGCATGCCGGCGTAGGAGAGGGCGGCGAAGGACACGGTCACGTTGCCGGTGACCACTGCGAGGGCGAGGGCGTCGGTGATGGGTGCGTCGAGGAATCGCAGCGGTTCGTCCGGGCCGTGGACGTTCGTGGTGAACGTGTGGACCAGGTGCTGGCGGTCGATGAAGCGGTGGAACAGCCGCAGGGCGGCCAGGGTGCGGAACATCGGGTTGATGACCGCGCCCGTGGCGGCGCGGGGCCGGGCCTTCGCGGCGCGGGTGGCCGCCGCGATCTCGGCGAGGCGCTCGGGCCAGGGGCCGGCGCCGGGGAGCTCGAGGGGGACGACCCCGACCTCGTTGCCCAGAGCGTCGGCCGACGCCTCGGCGCGCGAGGACATCGGGACCGACAGCACGAAGCGCTCGACGTGTTCGCCCCGGGCGTGCACGAGGTCGTGGAGGGCGCCGGCGACGGAGGTGAGCACGAGGTCGTTGATGGTGGCGTCGTGGGCGTGGGCGACGCGGCGCAGGTCGGCGACGGGCGAGCGGGCGATGCGGAAGGCCCGATGCGCTCCCGTCGGCGCGTTGAGCGATGACGGCGCCGGTCGGGCGCCGCCGCCCGCCCCGCGGAGCTGGGCCACCGCCGCCCGGAGGCGGCGCACCGACCGGCCGAGGCCGCCGATGGCTCGCGCCCGTCCTCGCCAGGCGTCCGCCGCCAGCGCCCCCGGGGAGGGCGCCGCCTCGGGGAACCCGGGGGTGGGGGCCACGGGCGGGGCGCCGTCGACGAGGTGGGCGAGGACGGCCAGCCCGCCGATGCCGTCGGCCAGCACGTGGTGGAACACCACGATCAGGGCCGCTCGGCCGTCGGCCAGGTCCGTGACGATCGTGATCCGCCACAGCGGGCGTTCACGGGGGAGCGGTGTGGTGACCGCCGTGGCGGCCACCGCGAGGAGCGAGTGCTCGTCACCGGATGGCGGGCACGACACCACCTCGGTGTGACGGCCGACGTCGAAGGCGGGGTCGTCGACCCAGATCGGCCGCCCGCAGCCCAGCGGCGTCGACCGGAGCGCCCGCCGTAGCCGGGGGACCGCCCGGACCCGGTCGGCCAGTTGGCGGACCACCTCTTCCGGGGCGAAGGCCGGGGTCGGGTCGAGCACCAGCACGACCCCCACCTGCATCGGCACCGGGCCGACGTCGGTGGCCAGGCTCACGGTGTCCTCGGCGGTGATCCGGTCGATCCCACCGCGGCGCACGACCCAGTACTACCGCACCGGGTGGGGTCCGGCGGCCGTTGGGGTGATCCGGCGTCGGTGTAAGGGACGAAGGAACGGCGACCGTCCACCACGATCGAGGGGGAACCTCATGGACTACGTCGCCCTGCTCACCTTCCGAGACACGATCTCCGGCGCCGAGCGCGACGCGGCGCTGATCCGCCGGGCCGCATGGCAGTACCCGGCGGGTCTCGACGTCGCCGCCGAGTGGTGGCCCATGACCGACGCCCCGCACGTCGTGGTGCTGTTCTCCACCGAGGACCCGGGCGCCATCATGGAGCTCGAGTTCGAGTGGAACGACGTGTTCGACGTGAAGATCGCGCCGGCGCTCCGTGCCGATCAGGGCCTTGCCCTCGGGGCCGAGGTGTTCGGCCGGCTGAACCGCCTGCAGCCGGCGTAGCGCGCTGGTGGCGCCAGCCCCCGGGCCGGCGCCACCGGGCGTCATCGTGGGGCGGGGCGTTCAGGCCGACCAGTGGGGGTCGCGGCCGCTCCAGGCCACGAGGCGGTCGATGGGCGCGGCATCCTCGGCCACCGGGAGGGCGGCGGCGAAGGGGTAGGTGAAGTCCTCGGCGCCCTCGGGCATGTTGGCCCGGGCGGCCTCGAAGGCCTCGATGCGGCCCTCGTCGGGCAGCCCGATCTGCAGCGCCGCGAACCCGGTCTCCACCACGTCGTCGTCCCAGGTGGGGGACTGGCCGGTGGCCCGGGCGAGGTCCCAGGTGTGCACCACGATCTCGCTCACGTACATCGCCAGGATGCCGGCACCCGGAGCCTCGGCCCACGGCAGGGTGATGGTCCGGGCGAGGAGGCTGTCGTCGGCCCACGCCGCGGTCACGTCCTCGCCGGCGGCCGCGAACGCAGCCGCCCAGTCGTCGCCCGGCACCTCCTCGACGCCCTCACCGACCGCGAAGGGGTCGTCGCCGCGCCCGAGGGCGGAGACGCGGTGGCCGACGCTCAGCAGGTGGGCCCGCACCGTGGCGGCGTCGAACTCGTCGCACGGCGACGGTCGGCCGGCGTCTTCGGGGGTGACGGCACTCGCCACCTCGGTGGCAACGGCCCACGCTCGGAGGAAGACGCCTCGGGGGTCGTCGGCGGCGAAGGGGAGGGAAGGGGTGGTCTCGGTGATGGTCATGGGGGCACCTTCGCGAAGTGAACTGGCCACCTCATGGCCACTTTGGGTGAGAAGATCCCGTGGTGCGCGCCGACCGCCTCGTGGCCGTCCTGTTGATGCTCCAGCGCCAGGGCCAGGTGACCGCCTCCGAGGTGGCCGCCGAGCTCGAGGTGTCCGCGCGCACGGCCCGGCGTGACCTCGAGGCGCTCGGGATGGCCGGCATCCCCGTGTACTCCGTGGCCGGTCGCGGTGGCGGCTGGCGCCTCGCCGGCGGCGGCTCGCTCGACCTGTCCGGCCTCTCGGCCCCCGAGGTCCGCGCCCTGTTCCTGGTGGCCGGCCCGAGCTCGGCCTCGCCCGAGGTGCGGGCCGCGCTGCGCAAGCTCGTGCGCGCCCTGCCCGAGCCCCTGCGGGACCGGGCCGAAGCCGCGGCGGGCTCGCTCGTGGTCGACCCGGTCGGCTGGGGGGACCGCACCCGGGGCGGCGCGGCCGACCCCCCGATGCTCGGCGAGGTGCAGCAGGCGGTGATCGACGCCGCCGCCGTCGAGCTCGCCTACACGGACCGCACGGGCGCCCCCAGCCTCCGGGAGGTGTCGCCCCTGGGTGTGGCGTCCAAGGGTGACCGCTGGTACCTCGTGGCGGCGACCGCCGACGGCCAACGCACCTTCCGCGTCGACCGCATCCGCTCGGTGCGGCGTACGGGCGCGCCCGCCGATCGCCCGTCGGACTTCGACCTCGGCCAGGCGTGGGCGGCCGTGCGTGACCGGGTCGAGGACCTACGCCTTCCGGCGGTCGCCCACGCCCGGGCGACCGTCGAGGTGGTGCCGTTGGCGCAGTGGGTCCTGGG
>RRZT010239988.1_pt1 | contig 11220 bp, 3 predicted proteins | sample 2165551 | NCBI WGS metagenome assembly RRZT01 (sample SAMN10456910, study PRJNA506462) | wastewater metagenome | biome: wastewater; feature: sludge; material: wastewater sludge; isolation source: wastewater sludge with Escherichia coli K12::gfp cells carrying plasmid... | place: USA: Moscow, Idaho ...
AAACAATGGTGCAACTGTCCGTTTGAAACTGGATAAACATCAGCGCTTAAACATGCAACCAAATGTTTGGGAAAAATTCAATACCAATCAAAATATTCAATATCTCACACTCAATGAACAGCAGTTTAGTCAACTCGATCAAGCGATTGAAAAGTTTAGAAAGGAAGAGGCTTTATTATTTTCTGAACTGATGTGACCAACAGAATTTTTTAAACCTTATTTTCTTTTTATAGATCATCGTTATTTGTGAACGATGATCTATAAGCTAATTAAAGGGTAAATTAATTACACATAATTAAGCAGCGGCAGTCATTAGAATAATGAAATGGGCAATTGTTTTGATCGCTAGCCAAATCATATTACCCTTGAGTTACAACTTTTCCATGCCTTAGCCAATTTAACCCAAGCTTTATTTTCTTTTGACCAAATACGTCTACATAATTCGGTAAGATCATCAAATTGCCGATCTACTGCACTTGAAACCCCATATTCCCAATGCCCTTCGTAAAGCCGAGCTTTTGCCAACTCTAGTATTCGATCTGCTAAAGCAATATGTTCTTCAACAAATTGTTGTTCTGTCACGCTCATATGTGCAAAATATTGCAAAGAATCCTTGGATTTTTGAAGTATTTCTTCTGTTTCCCAAATCCATAAGGCAAAGCAACGATCTGCACTTAAACAGCCAATAAGTTGTTTAAAGTTTTCAAGTTTGGTTTTAAATGCAATATTGGCTTTTATTAATGCGTTTATTGCTATGAATTGCTCTTCATTATAAGTTACATCAATATTTAAACTCTCTAAGTAGTCTCTTGTTTTTCGATCTAACCCTATGATTTTCATTTTTTCTCCTAATAGTTGAACATTCAACAAAAAATGTACCCACGAATGAGTGCATTTTAAAAATCAAACTTCTTTCTTTTTACGCATCTTATTCACAGGCTTACTCGGTTCTCTTTCAGCCTGGCTTTGTTGAATTGCTCATAAGCTGTGTCATTTGCTCCATATGGGCGGCATTGCTATCCAGGACAGCGTCTCAAGTGCTGTATCAAATTCACCTAACAGCGCTTGTTCACGTGGATTATTGTGAATTTGAGTTATCATACGAGTGTTCTCTGACATCTTGCTCACGTAGCATCTGAAACAATACAGTGTGAGTTCACTTAGATACTCAAGGTTTTATCACCACAGGCAACAATCTAAGAAATAAACTCATAAAATCGATGGTAAATTTTTCCTAACTCTTTAAAGATTTCCAAGGCTTCATGAGCTTCCTTTACTAATGCTGAAACTTCCTTTTCAGCACTAGTAAAAGTAGAGGCTTATGAATACTCTTAGCAATCTATAATGACTCTATTTATATGCACTTTAAGATTTAGTGATATATAAATCAGTCTTAAAATTCTCTTCACTTCTTACACATAGATTCGTCTCTTGCCGTTTTACCCACAACAATTGTTTTTGAAAACTTTCATTAAATGGAAAATCTCTGTCTTCTTTCACTTTTGGCCACTCAATGTATTTTATCTGCCAAAATCCAACTCCTTGATCTAATCGAAGCTCAATTTTCTTCCCAGATTTCAATCTAAAAAGTAAAAATCTCGCATGATCAATTTTTGAGTCGGGTATCTGCAAATTCAGCTTCTGAGATAACTGATCTTCAAAATAATTTATAAAGAAACTATCAAATACCTCACGCTTGTTAAAATCTGAATATAATTTTTCGTCTTGTATTTGTTTGTTTCTAAAACAAGTCGTTATCGTTAATCGAGGGCGAATACCTAATAATTTCTTTATTCCTTTTAACAAACTGGTTATCAGAATAATATTTGCTGGGGATTGCAAATATCGATCTGAATATTCTATTTCTATAACTTCATCATTCACCAAATCATGTAGCTTAGATATTGGTAAAACTTTAGCCCAAAATTTTTCAGCAAAATCATTTACTGATTCACCATCAAAATCTTTACCAACTTTGATTTGTTGAAACTCATTTTCATAAGATTCAATAGCTTTAAAATCAAAACTAAATTTTTGTAATTGCAACTCTGTGGAAGTAATTGATTTATAGCTTGGGCTTTGACCCTCCAACCAGCATTCATTAAAACAACTTACTTCTGTCAACTGATTGTATAAGGTGATTACTTTCTCCTGACTGACTATCTGAGCATACAAATATTCAGGGGTAATATTGCTATTCACCGTAAATGAAATACCCATTTTTTCCAACGCCAACATTTCTTGCTGTATTTGTGGTGTCAAACTCATATCTAATGAGACCACCCCCACTAGCTTTATATTACTATTCAAAAATTTAAATAGTTTTTTTCTGATTGCAGTACACAAAACATCCCAATCTTCACTATTACCAGTGAGGTTGAATGTAATTTGTGTTGCACCATGATTTACATATTGCTCAATGATCGAAAATGGAGTACCCGCGATAAAATCTGTATTAGCAATTGGAGAATCTAAGTAAGTTAAAAAATCATCTCCTAACCATGCCAATGCCAAAGTACGATCTAAGTTTTCAATGTCATGTCTCGTTTGATTATCAAGCAAGCATTTGCCACAAACTGAATTACAACTATCATCTACACAGTGCAGTTTTTCTATGAGTAATCTTAAAACCTCAGTAATATAATTGGCCGCTGTAGTCGAAAAACCTGCACCGCCACTTAGATCATCAAAAATTTGTAAAACTAAAACTGCTTTATCATCAATTTTCTTAACTTTTATTCCATAACCCAATTCATCAGCTGCAATACCCAATTTAGTCGCTATTGCCTGACGTAAAGCCACAACCAATGTGGTCGCAATGATTGTACCTTCTTCAGATTTTAAAATGTATTCATTACGATTCGGATGTTTTAAAACAATTTCCAATACATCGGTTTTAATTTGACAGCCTAAATGAATATTAGATTTAACACCGCTTGAACCACCGCAATCTGGTCGCTTAAATTTATCACCATCTTTTTGCGCTTTAAGTGCCTTATGTGGACGATCTGGAGTTAAGGTACTTGGGAACTTCACTTCACCATCATAACTTTCTTCCATTGAATCGGCTCGACCACACTGCATACAAATGGCAAACCCTGTGCCGTTCAAACCTGAACTATATTGAAATACATGCCCATTTGGATCTACATTTAAATATCCCAAATTAGCATGTGGCAATGACCAACTTAAAGCCGTTTCTGAAAGACCTACCCAAGGTATCTGAACAGGAATATATTTTTGCATAGTAACATCATTATTAGGTTTATCATAAAAATCGACACTAAACCCATTCGGACGTAATACCTTTTTAACATCTTTAATAATTTCGCCACATTCAATATTTGTACATATCAACTGCTCTTCATTCGACAAAACACCCGATGTTAGCCCTGTTTGACCACAGTGATGACACATCCAAGCATAATCAAATTTCTGTGGTTTCTTGTCATGTTCATTATGAATATTTTGCCATGCAAGTGATATCCCTCTCGATGTATAGACACGACCATCAACGATGACTTCTGCACCTGGTGCATATTCACGTATAGCAATAGCAATATTGCGGCTTGGTAAGCCTTTTACTCGCGATAAATTATCCTCGCGATCAAGACGACTTTCCAAATCCTTTGTTTTTCTGCTCTTTGAAAGCTTATCCCAACGATCTTTCTCTAGCTTATTCGTATTATCAAAGGTAATCACATCTGTTGGGAAACCATAACTTGGTAAAAAGTTACGCATTGCTAGCTCAGATAATAAATAAGCTTGGGTTAAACGGTATTTTTCGCATGTTAATCGATAGAGATAACTGCTATTAGGATTCGTAGCTAGTTCTTGTTGATACTCTCTTTCAACGATGACATATTCTTCCAACCATTCTATCTTCAGTTCTCGGATTTTTGTCACACAAGCATCTATGATTTCTGCATTATCAATATCTTTTAATGCTGTGCCTTTTTTCAAAAATTCTAATACTAGTTGATAATCTTTTACTGCTTTGCCCACTAACCATTTTTCAAAGGTGTCGCAAATTGAATCAGATTGACCATCTTGTTTAAGATAAAACCATTTCAAATCTAGTTTAGGTCGATCAATATCAGTCTCCCCTATTTCTTTGATTAAAAATATGGCAAGTAACTGTGCATTGATATGTCTCTGAATCAACCGTTGTGAATTAAAGCTCACATGAGGTGCCTGAATTGCTGTGTTATAAGCCCATAATGGTTGCTTAAACACTTGCTGATCGTGTGGATTATTTTTACAAATAGTATAAGAAATAGCACGTGATTGACTACCACGTCCTGCTCGCCCTGTACGTTGTAAATAATTGGCAGGATGTGGAGGAACATTGTTCATAACCACTGTTGATATCCCTCCAATATCAACCCCCATTTCCATGGTCGTCGAACAATTTAAGACATTAACCTTACCTGCCTTAAAGTAAGTTTCGTACTGCTTGAGTAAATTTGCCGACTGCTGCGCAGAATGCTCCGCTGTACGATAGAAGAATCCTCCCAATACTGCACTATCCGACAAGTCTGTCCATAAATTTAATGACCTTAGCTTTTGCACTGCTGAATCTTGATGAAGTTCTGTTAAATCTGCAGTATTAATATTCCAAAGCTTTGGAAAAGCCATTTCTTCGGTTTTATATTTATCAGTATTTTGTGGCAAACTTATCGGTAAATACGGAGTAAATCCTTTAAAAGTAGTGTCTATTAAACGATGCGTAATTGGGCATAAAAAGACTTTATCCAGTAAACTAAAGGTTAGTTTTTCCTTTCTAAGATGATATTTTGAATTTCCATCTTCAACTAAGAATTCAGCTTCTAATACTTGCCATGCTTTTTTTAACCAATCATCGGCTATATTTCGATGTGCTTGCAAGCTTAGATCTAATTTTGCACCTAACACTAAAAGTTTGACTAGACGGTGATTTTTAGACACTGATGCCATTGGCCATGCCAAAATACTATTATTTTTCGAACCATCATCTCGCTGTTTAAACTTGTCTCGATCTTCATGAGTTACAACATGCTTAGGGCGTACAGGCCCTCCCATCCATTGTTTCCATTCTTCAGCAAGATCTATCACTGTATTTTCACGAATATAGTAATCTAAAACAACTTTAATAAAATCCTGCCAATCTTGAATACTTAATTTTTGCTCTTTCCAATAGTTAGGTAGATCACTTAAGTCTTTTAATCCTTGGTAATTAACTTTTACTAACCCCAAAGTTTCTAAGCTATTAGCATTTTTAGGTCGACGTGAAAACTCACGTGTTAGTAGCATTTGTGCAAGCTTAAGCGGTCCTGCATCGTCAAAAACCTCACCCGCAATATGACGATTCGCGAGCAAAATACCTGTTCTAAAATCAAAGTCTTTGGCGATTAGCTTACACAGTTCGTCCCAAGTCATTTCAGGAATTTCCAATGCATTATTGCTAACAGCGAAACCTTCTAATTGCTCCTTACAAATGTTAATTAATTTTATGTCACCATCTTTTTCCGCTTGAATTAATAATTGACGGAATGTTGCCTCAGCAGGATTTACTGTTTGTTGTGGCGCTTTTTTCGTATGTTCAATTAGTATCTTAACCACCGCACCACGTAAGCGCGAACGTTCTGCTTCTTGTTGCATTTTTACGGATAAACGTGCAGTACCTTGACGACTATCTGTAAAGGTAATTAAGCGCTTACCCTTCGCTGGCATGTCCCATGGTGTGCAGTCTTTGAGCTCTTTGAATTCACCTTCGATAAATTCCGGATCACTAAAATTTTTGCTTGCTTCATCAATGTCATCCTGATCAATATCTGTACAATATTTTAAAAGATGTGGAACAGTCTGTGTAATATAGTAAGGTGCACCTAAAATCGCACGTCTGAATGGCAAGTCATATTTTGTTCCTTTCGAACCACATTCAGGATTGCTACATTCAACTAAATCACCGCTATTATGAGGCTCAAAATAATGCACATTTAACACATTTTTAGAAATCTGGCCAAGTTTTAAATTATCTAAGTTCAGTTGATCTCGACGATAGTTTTTCTCTTTATTTTCATCCGTAGAAAACACCACTAAACGATTCTTTATCGCATTTTTAAATTCACGCTCTTCTTGCTCTTCCGTTTCATTATCAATAAGTAATGCAAATTCATCTTCGACTTCAACAGTCCATTGTTTAAGAATATCTTCCCTACCCAATAAACCTAATAAATGTGGTTCCTTACAACTCTTACAGAACGTTAACTCCAATACAGGTGCTCCACACGCACAATTTTCTTGATGTGTTGCATAGACCTGGCCAAAGCTCCAATTTTTTAAATCGTCGTCTTTTTGATTACACTTGTCATTTATACAACTCCATAGACCATGAGTCACACGCTGATAATAATTGACACGAATCTTAAGAAAAGCTTGTTCTTCATCAGATGGTTTTGTATAGGTTAATAGATCTAACCATTCCAAAATTTCATGTTGAGAAAGTTGGAAACCCTTTTCTCGGGTAATTTTAAATAAATCCTCTAAGGTTAAAGCACGTTGCGAGCAAATACTTTCTCTTAAAACACATGCAATTGGATGCCCTGCTAATCGTTGATAACGCTCATAAGATATCTCTTGTTGAGCATCAATTGCTACTAACTCATCAAAAGATTGCTGATGATTTTCAACCACAGGTAATACAGGGACTTCGCGCTGACCACCAATAACCAAAATATTCTCTGTGCTTTGACCTGAGATTTCAGATAAAAATTGTTTAAGCTTTTCTTCTGCATCTGCACCTGCAATAGTTGCAGAGGTCGCTACAAAACGAACGTCTTTTGCTTCCACACCAAAAGCATGCAGAACCCGACGTAACTGCATCGCAAGTTCTGCAGCTTGTGAGCCCATATAACTATGTGCTTCATCTAATACAATCCAACGCAATTTTCCTTGAGATTTTTGCAAAATAGGTGCATCAATTTGGCGCACCATCATATATTCCAACATGGTGCCATTAGTCACCAAAATAGGAGACGGATTTAATCTCAGTTCTTCACGTGTGAGTACTTGGTTAGGATGTAGTTTTTGTTTTCCCGTTTCCTGTGATTTATGCTCTGGTGTATTGCCATTATACAAACAATACCGAATGGCATTAGATTGTGAAAAATGGCGAGTCCAAGCATCTAATCGCTCTTGTTGCGAGTTAATCAGTGCATTGAGTGGATATAAAAATAAAGCATGCACACCTGTTAAGGATTGCCCTGCTTGAATAAATTCTTCGTATAAATCATTTAGAATAGGCACCATAAAACATTCAGTTTTACCTGAACCTGTTCCTGAAGTAACTATTATCGATTTCTTGTCTTTTAACAAAGCATTCCAGCTTTGTAATTGATGTACATAAGGCTGATAATTACGATTAAAACGATATGCGCCATTTTCTGAGTGATCTAAAGCATCGATTACTTTCTTATGAAGTAATTCACCACCCAAAGCATCTAATGTGGGTTGACCTTTTTCCCATGCGAACATTTGTTCAATCACTGGTGAAGATAAAAATGATTGATCTTCCCCCACAAATTGGGACATTTGTTGTCCTAAAACATCACGTAGTTCAGGATGCGAAATCCCCAATATACTCAGAGTCGCTTCTTTATTTTTTTGGATACTTTCTTGTGTTAAAGAACTAAAATACTTATACATTGTTACTTCGCTTCTAAAATTAAATATTTAACAATTGAACTAAAAATTTGATTAAACCATTGCTCATCAAATGCAATGGTTTGTTTGATTTGTAATATATCGTAGGCACTCAATTGGAGTTGGGAATGATGCTTTACGTTCATGTAAGCTAAACAAAATGGTAAATAGACCACATCTTTATTCCACTGACTTGCCAATTGACAGCTAAAAGGGAGCTTCTGCATACAGTCAAAGTAAGTCCATTTATTTTGCGAAAGTGCAGTTGGCCATGCTTGATCTTCTGTTGCACTATGATTTCGTTGCAACATACGTTGATACTCAGTGTTTTCTAAACCGCCAATAAAGTTACCTTCAAATATACAGTCATTTAAAAAGTGAAAATTAAACTCAGGCCCAAATGAACGTTGATTGTTCAAATAAAATGAATGAAATGATTCAGCCAACAAAGGTGTCGAATTCTTCAATCGTTCTAAGATATTTTTTGCCTTTCCTCGACCGTAACTTCCATCATCACCAAGTATTTTCTGCCAATATTGAATCAATTGATTAATTGCATTCTGCCATGATGAAACAGGAATTAAATACCACATCACCGACAGTTCGGTTTCGAAACGACGTAAAATATCGAGAGATAAATCAAGTTTAAATATTGCGATAGCCAATTGATCATAATTACTTGCTAGACCTTTTAATACTTCAAAAGTATTTAAAGGCAAATGGTCATAATTATGTAATAAAGCTTTCACATGTTCCCAAAACACCTCATTATTTTCATAATTTACTGTACGTATAAACTGCTTAATCGATAGTTTATTCTGACCAAATGCACGTGTGGCGACAGTTAAAGGCTCAATGTCTTCATCTTGAGGATAATCAAACTTATGAATGCGTTTTGCTCTAAATAATGTAGAACCTTTGCTCGGAATTAATAAATAAGGAGCAAGACTCATATCTAACTCTGGTATTTGAAAAGCTTTCCCTACCCATTCATTTTTTTCAATTAAATCGAGTGGTGTAACCTGTGGTTGCACCAATGACATCACTTGCGGTTTAAAGCATAAAGATTCGGTATGATTTGAGGCATTTTCAGCATAGTACGCCTGAATACTTTTCCCCCAATTTAACTGATGTGCGTAATGACCGATATTGAATTTTTTTTCAATCTGCTGATATCTGACGGTACATTCAACATAACTATCCAAGTCATCATCGACACTCAATACACTTTTCACATCTTCCATAAACTCATATAAATTAATTAAAGAAATTCCTTGTTTTACTTTCAGCTGTGTACGATAAAAAGGTAAAGCATGTTTTTGATTATTTTTTGTTTTTAAGACAAGATCAAAGCCTAATTTAGCAGGTCTATCGTATGAATAAACCGTTAATTCTGTATTTAATAAATCATGAATGACTAAATCTGTAGATATTAACTCTTGCTGCTCACGAATCAGTTTGAATCCTCTTGCAGGAAAAGGAACTGTAACAATACACTCTCCACCAAATTTAAAGGTTATTTTTAAGTTTAATGCTAAAGGTACAACTGCACATTCCACTTGGCACTTATACAATATTCCAGTCTTTTCATAGACTAAGCTTGAATGAGGATTCAAGACTTCAATTTGAATTTCAGCATCTGATTCAATATCAAGTATAGCTTGATTAAGTACAGCACCTGCTCTTACATTTACTTCAAAATGTTTTGGTAAAACAATTACTCTCTTTTTTAATAGACTTTCACCCTGTCTATTTTTTAAAGTTAGCATCTGTTCTCCAAGTAACCGATGCAAAAGGATACTTTCAATCGGCTCTTTGCCACAAAACAAAGTATGTGTATCAAATGTTTTTAATACTGGTTTTCCTGTGAATGCTAAACTGGGTGAAGTTTGTAATGCGCTGATATTATTTGTTCTAAATAATAACTGTTCAAATTCAACTTGAGAGTGACCGCATTTAATGAAAATTTGATCACCATCTTGTGTCAGAATCCGTTGTTGGCCACTAATTTTATACAGATCAAATGCTAAAAATTGCCCTATATACTGTGGTGAGTCTTCTGATTCTGTATGGATAAACTTTGCGCCAGCCGGCAGACTAAGTAAGACTTCAGATGCCTTAGTTTTTAGCGCACCTTGTGCAATATACTTTGGTTTTTCCTGTATTTCAAAAGCTATAGGTAAAGTTTCAAAATCCAGAGAACTGTCTTCTAATTCCTTATAGCTAAGTACTACCCCATCTACCTCTAAACACAAATATAAGGTTTCATTGCAGAATTGTCGGCGAATGTCTTTTGAAAACCCTCGGTTAATTTCTGCAATGACTTGTTGGCTCTCCTGCAAAGAAAGATAAGCAACGCATAAAAAGTGGCTTTTATTATTCAAGCCTTCTTTAATCACCAAATGACCCCGTGTTCGAAGTAACTCAGTGTTCTCTTTCAATGTAAAAGAAAGTTCTTCAGGCAAATAAACCGTACTAAATAGCTCTCTAAAATCCTTAGACAAGCTATGTGTACATTTGAAAGCCTGGCGTAATTGGTGATGTTTAGAAATTTCTTCAGTGGTAGATTTAAATAAATGCCTTAAGAAATCATCTACAATGGTTTGATCTTCATCAATTGGCAATGGAAATTCTTTACGCCAGCTCCTTGATTCTTGATCTAAAATGGTAATTGGATCTTGCTGTACATTTAATCCATACTTTTCCACTTTTTCGATGATTAATTTTACAATATCAATTACTAAAGATAATGTCTCATCATGCTCAAATGCTTGGGGCAGCGTTTTTAATTCTTGCTGAATTTCAGCTCTTAATTCATCAATATCATATTTATTGTTTAAATATAATGAGGTCACTTTTTGAAAAATCGAAATATAGCGATTGCCATCCTCTTTTAACAGGCGTGCCGGGAACCCACCCTCTTTAAAAATCGAACCCAGGTAGTTATTGGCTTTACTATATTTTATAATCGGGCGCTTCCAAAATCTCAGCCCTTTAATTACAATTTCATTTCTGGTATTTACGGGTAAGTCGACGATATTTAATGCAGTTAAAATCGGATCCCATGTCCATTTTGCAGTATATTCGCGTCTAAACCACTCGGCAGCATACAGTGTAAATAACCTTGCCCATTCATCGCCTATACGGTTTATATTTTGAAATGGGAAACTTTTTTTAAGAATGTTTTCAATTTCTTTAAACTCCCCAACTGATAATTGATATTGATAAAGTACACGCCCATCAGCAGATGTTAATCCTCGTGTTGTTAATATCTGCTCTAAATATTTTCTTGGACTAAAATTTAAACTGCTCATTATTAAAACACTCGAATTTTAAATATTAAAATACTCATCACTATCATATTCAATACGTTACTTTTAAAATAATTACTTAAGCCTATTGATTAATCACTCTAATAATTTGAACGTATCATTTCCCCTTTAACACAATTAAAAAAATGCCTCATCCCCTCGAGGCATTTTCTGTTCAAACTTCTTTCTTTTTACGTGTCTTTTTGGCTGGCTTACTCGCTTCCCG
>RRZT010807049.1_pt1 | contig 11218 bp, 8 predicted proteins | sample 2165551 | NCBI WGS metagenome assembly RRZT01 (sample SAMN10456910, study PRJNA506462) | wastewater metagenome | biome: wastewater; feature: sludge; material: wastewater sludge; isolation source: wastewater sludge with Escherichia coli K12::gfp cells carrying plasmid... | place: USA: Moscow, Idaho ...
GGGACGCAAGGAGGCGACGAATGAGCAACGTCATGGATGCCGCGGTCATGTACGGCCCGAGTGATATCCGGTTCGAGAAGGTGGAGAAGCCAAGCTGCCCCGATGGCGGTTTCGTGGTGGAAGTGGACGCGATCGGGCTGTGTGGATCGGATATCCGCAACCTCACCACGGACTCGCGAGGCGGGAACTATCCGTGGATCTATGGCCATGAGGTTGTCGGCAAGGTGGTTGACGTGGCTCCCGGTGTGGACTCCTACCGTGTGGGCGAGATGATCTACGTGTATCCGCTGGCCCACTGCCTGAAGTGCGAGTACTGCCGCATGGGACACAGCGAGCAGTGCACTGAGATGGAGGACTACACGGCTCTGCCGGGTGGGCTCGCCCAATACATCTCCTACTCGCCTAAACGAGTGGAGCGTGGCGCCACCTTCCGAATTCCAGAGGGTGTGGACCCGATCCGGGCAACGATGGCTGAGCCGCTCTCGTCCACTTACGCCTGCGTGGAGAACATTGGGGTGACGATGGGGGACACGGTGGTGATCCTCGGCTCCGGTCCGGTTGGCATTCTCCTTGCAATCCTCTCCCGGATGCGTGGTGCCTCGCAGGTGATCATCACGGATACCAACCAGTCGCGCTTGGACAAAGCGGCGAAATTCGATATCGATGCCTGCATTAACTCTTCTACCGGCGACGCCGTCGCGGAGGTCAAGCGGCTGACCGGCGGGCGCGGAGCTTCCAAGGTGATCTCCGCGAACCCCTCCACGATTGCGCAGCAGCAGGCGTTGCAGATGGCGCGGCCCTGCGGCACGGTCGTCTTTTTTGGTGGAGTGCCCAAGGGTGCGCTGACCGAAATCGACTCCAACCATATCCACTACTCCAGCCTGTGGATTTACGGACATTACGGCTCGAACACGATACAGGTGCAGAAGGCTTTCGAGTTGTCGCTTGATCCGAGGTTCCCCGCGGATAAGCTCATTACCCACGTGCTTCCGCTCTCCGATATCAATAGGGCGCTTGAGCTTACTGCGAGCGGTGAGGCCCTCAAGGTAGTGCTACTTCCCAATGGTGAGATCGCAGAGCTATAGCAATAGGAATAGCTAGAGGAATTGGAGGGCGAGTGAAGGTGCCACATGAGAAATGATCCGGACAATGGTCATCCCACGTTTCATGTGACCCCGGTTGGCGCGCCCGGCCTGGGCTAACCTGTTGAGAGCATATGGAAGGCCGAACTCGGGAGGCATGATGACCACACCTAAACTGGGGATAGCGACGAGGCGCGGTCTCGCGCTGGCACTCGCTGCCGCTCTCATGCTTCCTATGACGAGCGCGGCCGTAGCGGTCACGGAGAAAGCCTCCGAGCCATCGGCAGCTTCGACGCCCATAACAGTTCCGGAAAGCCCGACTACTGCGATTCCGGTTCCTCTGAATCCGGTTCCTGAGAATTCTTTGCCGCCTGCCGAAGATACGGACACCACGGCGCTCGTTGAACCGTCGCCCACTGACTCACCGACTTCCTCGCCAATCCCCTCAACCACCTCCACGGTTGACGGCATGGCACCCACCACTGAACCCACTGCCGAACCCTCCATGGCTCCCACTTCTGCTGAGAGCCCTGAGATCTTTGGTCCCGATGATGAAACTCCGATTGATTTTCCGTACACGGGCGTTGATGATCCGCCGGGCATCACATTCTCTGACGGCCTTTCTGAACCGGCGAGTAATGTCGCTCCTCAAGCGGATCCTGTTGAGAGTCCGGTGGTCAGAGGCGTCGTGGTCCCACCCCGGTTGCCTGGCGATAAGGCCGCCGGGATCTATCTCAACAACAAGTGGACGTCGTCAGCTTCGATTGGATTTACCTTTGGCCGCGCAACGGATGGATTCCTCACCGGCGATTGGGATGGCAACGGAAGCGACACCCTAGCGATCCGTGATGGTGCCAGGTTCTACGTGACCAACCGGCATGGCGACGGCGCCGTCGCCTCCACCTTTACCTACGGGCGCGCCTCCGATGAGATCTTTGTGGGCGATTGGGATGGCAACGGAACTGATACCTTGGCCATCCGCCGGGGCAATACCTTCCATATCCAGAACACTTTGGATACCGGATCAGCGGTCAGAACTATTCAGTATGGCCGGGCGGGTGATGTCATTCTTGTCGGTGACTGGGATGGCGACGGTAAGGACACGTTCGCGGTTCGGCGAGGCAATATTTACCACGTTCGCAACTCTCTAACGTCCGGCCCTGCAAACGTGCAGTTCGCTTATGGTCGTGTCAACGATAGTGTGCTTGTTGGCGACTGGGATGGCAATGGCACCGATACCCTCGCGGTTCGGCGAGGCAATAGTTATTTCGTCCGCAACTCCCTCAGGGGAGGCCCGGCAGACAGGACCCTCACGTATGGTCGGGCGAACGACGAGGTCGTCGTCGGCGATTGGAATGCTGATGGCTCGGACACCCTCGGGGTGATCCGGCGCGACGGCGTCGTCCCTTCAGTTCAAGCGGCACGTAGCCCGTGGGGAAACATCGAGGCCACCACGGCAAATGCTGATGGAACGGTTACCGTGAGTGGATGGGCGTATGATCCGGACCGCCAGGGAGCGATCACGGTTCAGCTTCATGTAGACCAACAGCCGCAACTCATTCAGGCTTCATTAAAGCGTGCCGACGTCAAGAGCCACCTCGGTCTTTCCTTCGACACTCTGGGCTTCCGGAAGACCCTCGACCTTACGCCCGGCCGTCATACGGTATGCGCAACCCTCATCAATGCGGGGGCTGGGAGCAACACCTTCCTGTGGTGCACCTCCGTTGAGGCCAAGGTAACGCCGCCGGATCCGGTTGATCCTTCACGAACGTTCGTCCCTGGCAACATCATCGCGAATTCGGTGATGTTCAACTCCGGTACGATGAGCGCCGCGCAGGTTCAAGCATTCTTGACGTCGCAGAATCCCAACTGTCAGCCTGGTTCTGCAGCTTGCCTCAAGGATTATCGGGCGACGACGGCGTCCATGACCGCCCCGTACTGCGCTCCGTACGTTGGGGCCGCGAACGAGAGTGCGGCTACGATGCTTTACAAGTCCGCGAAGGCATGCGGTATTAACCCCCAGGTGTTGGTTGTGATGCTTCAGAAGGAGCAGGGACTGATCACCGCTTCCGGTGCGTCTTTGACAGAGCAGCGATATAGCAAAGCGTTGGGCTTTGGTTGCCCCGATTTTGCCGGGTGTAAGCCGGAGTATGCCGGTCTCGCGCAGCAGTTCTACTACGCTTCGTCGCAGCTTGTTCGCTACGGTGAAGAACCGGAGCGATTCAACTTCAGAGCCGGGCAGACTGCCAATATTCAGTACCATCCCAACGTTTCGTGTGGATCCAGCCCTGTCTACCTCCACAACAGGGCGACGGCGGCGCTGTACAACTACACCCCATATCAGCCGAATGCCGCTGCCCTGAAGAACATGGCTGGCGAAGGCGACGCCTGCTCGGCGTACGGCAATAGAAACTTCTGGCGGCTCTTCAATATTTGGTTCGGTTCGACCCACTAGGGAAACCTGCTACCAACGAAGTCATCACCTCATGGGAGAGGACACTGTGGACAACAATCAATCGCACAACGGTTTTGAAGCGGCAATGCCGGAGGAGCTGGTTTCGGCTCTTGGTACGCCGGATGAGTCATGGCTGTTGTACATGAGGCAGCTGCGAGCGGATTTTGCGCGCCTCATGATGGAGTACAACGCGGGTATCAACGAGGTCATGACGAAGATTGGGATTCTCCAAGAGGAGTTCGTCCACCTGCACAGATATAACCCGATCGAGCACGTGAGTTCGCGAGTCAAGAAGCCTGACAGCCTCATCAAGAAGGTTGTCAGCAAGGGGATTGGTCTCTCGACGGAATCGATCCGTGCCAGCATCACGGATATCGCAGGAGTGCGGGTGACGTGCAGTTTTATTGCCGATACCTACAGGGTGCTGGATGCATTGACCAAACAAGATGACGTCAAGGTCTTGGAGATCAAGGATTACATCGAAGATCCTAAGCCGAGCGGCTATAAGAGCTTGCACGCAATCATCGAGGTGCCGGTGTTTCTTTCAACCGGACCGGTGCCCGTCGTGGTGGAAGTCCAGATCCGCACGATTGCCATGGACTTTTGGGCGAGCCTCGAGCACAAGATCTTTTATAAGTATGATCGCGAGGTTCCCGACCGTCTTATCGCTGACCTGCGTGACGCGGCCAAAGTGGCCGAACAACTCGACCTGCGAATGCAGGAGTTGCATCGGGAAATCCACGGTGACCCGAGTTCCGTCCCGGAGGATCTGCACATCGATCTTGACGAGAACATTGTTAAGCAGCTGTGGGAAGCAACGCGGCAAGGGGATACGGCCAAAGAAGAACAAGGGGATACCCTCAAAGGGGATACGGCCAACGAAGAACAAGAAGACACCCCCAAAGGGGATACGGTCGCGCGAGAAGACGGTGCTGAGCAATGAGTAGGGAGTCCCTGGTCGATGGACTGATTGATGAGCTACTCAACGATATTGTGGCGGGCCGACTGGTTGAGGGTGAGCCGATTCCCGCAGAGGCGGAGCTTGCCGAACGGTTTCAGGTGAACCGCCTAACGATGAGGGAGGCCCTGCGCAAAATGCAAGCTCAGGGAATCGTTCGAACGGTCCCGGGGCGTCGAAGCGAACTTAATCCTCTGTCACAATGGGTGGATATCGGGGCGGCGCTGCGGATTGTTGGATCCCGTATCGGCTCCCAGCAGGCGTCTTTGCAACTGCTTCAGCTCCGGCGGATGATCGAGACTGAGGCTTGTGCTCTTGCCGCGCCCCTCATTACCGCGGAGGGAATCGAGCAGTTGGAACGTGACCTTGACGGGATGCGGGTTGCTACACAGGCCAACGATGTTGATTTATTCGTTAAGTATGACCTCGCCTTCCATGACCTGATTCTCGATAGCTGCGGAAATGCGCTTCTACGAATTCTCATGGAGCCACTCCACAATTTGATGGAGGAGGGGCGGCGCGAAACATCGAGTGTTCCTCAGGTACAGCGAAATGCGATCGAGATGCATTCTGCGATTATTGTTGCGCTTCGGTCCGGTTCCTCGGAGAGCAGTCGTGAGGCAATGCTCGCGCACATGGAGCAAACTGAACGAGACTTGATCAACTACGTTCTGTGACGAGTTGTGACGCTTGGTCCTTGACAGGCCGAGAAACTGCGTGGGACGAGTCTGCCAAAACCTGTTGACAGTGGCGCAGATCTCAGTATGATCGGATATCAGATATCCAATATCTAGACCGACCCGACGGCACCGATGCCATCCAACCGGAATCCGTGACACCACGGAACCTGACAACACCACATACTGAATCATTTCTGCTCTCCACCCGACGGCGCCGCAACGTAGCGGCCACCACCTGCAAGGAGCACCACATGTTCACACCCGGAAGAAAGTATGGAGCAGCCGCGATGGCCCTGATCCTCAGCGGTTCGTTTCTGGCGGCTTGCACGACGAACGACGACGGCGCCGCGCCCTCAGTTGATGACCCAACGACTAGCTTCGAGCTGACGGTGCCGGAGGGCACCGCACCGGATAAGGGTTGGCCGCTGATCGTTGTGGCGGGCACGGACAGTGGCCATATCGCGGATGCCATGCCCGAGCACGACCCGGCCGTGCTGCTCACTCTGCCCGAAGGTGTGAATGCCGCCGAGAAGGAGAGTGCCAGCGAGGCGGCGCACATCATCTTTTCCGTGCGCGAACAATACGACGTCGCCGATACCAGAGTGTACGGGCTGTCCACCAGCGCGGATGCCGATGCCACGATCGAAGCACTGGAGGGCCAGTATCCGGGTATGTTTGCCGGAGTGGGTTTGGTGGAAGGAAAGGCTGAACTCGTTAACTCTGTTGGCGTGGTGCCCCAGCTGACGGTCTCAGAGGAGTCAGTGGAGGATGTGGTCGAAGAACTCCTCGCAGCGAAACGATCAGATATTTATGATGCTGCGATCCTCCACCCGGGTATTGCTGACGATCGTGGTTCGGACGAAGTACGCGCCGCAACCGATGGCAATCCGGAGACACTGTACGAGGTGGGGGACCAAGCTAGCCTGACGCTCACCTTCGACCAACCAATGATCCTGCATCGATGGACGATGACCTTTGCTGAACGCCCCTCGCAGGTGACGCTGGAGACCAGCGGTGACGGCCAGGTTTGGGAGGAACTCGACTCAACAGCCGTGGCGAATGACCGCCTCGATCGCTATACCTTCGCTTCCGATGTCATGGCGGTGCGGATCACGGCACACGGTGGCCAGATCGCGGACCTTGGCATCCACACGCAGATCGCGGACGAAACTCGCTTCACCTACGAGCACTACGAAGGCAAGAACATTACGCTGCCTTATCGCCTCTATGTTCCCGAGGATGCGCCGGAGAACCTGCCGGTGGTTCTCTTCCTCACCGGGAGTGGGCAGCGCGGTGTGGACGAGGCACAACACTTGGGAGTCACCAAAGGTGAAGGCGCCGTGCGTTGGGCATCCGATGCCGAACAGGCAGCCCACCCGAGCATCGTCGTCGCCCCACAAATTCCCATGAACAAGCTGTGGCGAGATCCGGATGTCATGGAAGGGCTTAACGCACTTATCGCCGAGGTAATCGCAACTTATAACGCCGATCCCGACCGGGTTTACGGTACGGGACTCTCGATTGGAGCCGAGGGTTTGCTGAACGTCTCCATTCTCTACCCGGACCTGTTTGCAGCCCTGCTCCCCGTGGCTGGCGGCCCCAACAATCCGGTCGGTGGTGGCCCCGCCGTGATCGACACCGTGGTTCCCTATGCGGCCGAGTACACCCACATTCCGATCTGGGAGATGCAGTCTTTCGATGATAGTGTTCGGCCCTTCTCCAAGACCATTGCCATGATTAACGCGCTACGGGCACAAGGTGCCTCGCCCCGACTCACGGTCTACCTTCCGGGTGTCACGGAGCAGTTTGCGACCAGCACACATTCCTCGTGGACCATGGCTTACGCAGATCCTCGTATTGGGGAGTGGCTCTTCGCGCAGAATCGCCAGAACCGGCCCGTGCTCGGCGACCCACTGCCGCCCATCGATCCCGAGATCACCGGCGAGGAACTGGCCGAGCTGGCCGGACCCGGCGCGCTCTACTACGAATTCGAATGACGACGGCGGCCTGTACTCGCCCCGGTAACAACCCCGGTACCCATCCGGAACTCACACCAATCGCCGTCACGCCGGTGACGGCACTGCATTCAAGGAGGAACGCACATGAAGAAAAGTGACTTGACAGCGGGTATGCCACCTACCCCAGATATCTCGGCCGAAGATGTTCAGAGGGCCCGGGCAGGCGGGGCACGCCAGCTTGTTGTGCTCGACGACGATCCCACGGGCACCCAGTCGGTGGCGGAGCTGCCTGTCCTCAACTCATGGGAAGAAGAGGATCTTCGCTGGGCGCTGGAGACCGAGGCCCCGGCCGTCTACGTCATGACGAACTCGCGCTCGCTTCCACCGGAGCAGGCAGCCGAGCGTAACCGAGAGGTGGTACGCGCGTCATTGGCCGCAGCTAGCTCCCTGGGACGAGAGGTGGACTTCGTGTCTCGTGGCGATTCCACCCTGCGCGGTCACTACCCGCTGGAACCTGCGACCATCATCGAGACTCTTGCCGAGGCTGATATTGCGATCGACGGCGTCATCCTCCTTCCCGCATTCGGGGATGCTGGACGTATCACCGTCGGTGGCATTCACTACGCCGGGAACGATGCTGACGGCTTTGTTCCGGTGGGGGAGACCGAGTTCGCTCGCGACGCAACGTTCGGATATAAGAGTTCTGACCTGCGCGAATGGGTGGAGGAGAAGACCGAGGGTGCGATCGCGGCGGAAGATGTTGCCGTCGTCGACCTCACCACGTTGCGCTCCGATCCTGAGAAGACCGCGGCCATTCTTGCCGGTCTGAGCAATGGCCAGCCTGCTGCCGCAGACATCGTCGAGGAAGCGGATATCCGTGCTCTCGCTCTGGCCCTGCTCGCGGCGCAGAAGGAGGGCAAGCGTTTCGTGTACCGCGTGGGCCCGCCTTTTGTGCGCGCCATGATCGGCCAGCCAATCGTCGAGCCGCTGACCGCCGAGGACGTCTCTTCCATTCGCTCCGAGGAATCTGTCAACGGCGGCCTCATTGTGGTGGGATCCCACGTGGCCCTCACAACCCGCCAGCTGAACAACCTGCGCGAGCGCCGCACTCCCCGCGAGTTCGTCATTGAGGTGACGAAGGTGCTCTCCGATGAACGCGATGCCCACCTCGAGGAGATTGTTGCCAACGTTGCCGAAGCCCTGCGCGAGGGCAACGCCGTGGTCTCGACCTCCCGCACCCTCGTGAAGGGGGTGGACGGCGAGGACTCACTCCGTATCGCGCGTGAGGTCTCGGATGCCGTCGTCGCCGTGGTACGCAAGGTTCTCGATATCGCCCCGCCCCGCTTCGTCATCGCCAAGGGAGGAATCACCTCCTCTGACGTCGCCTCGCGCGGACTCGAGATCGGGCGGGCAGTTGTGCGCGGCCCGATGCTCCCCGGAATCGTCTCGCTCTGGGAGCCCATTATGGGGCCCGCCCAGGGCATTCCCTACATCGTGTTCGCAGGCAACGTCGGTAACGATCAGTCCCTCGCGGACGTCGTCGACAAGCTGTCGCAGTAACTCACCCAACAATCACATTCCCAATACAACGCTCAATAATTCATCAAAGGAGATTGACATGAGCAACCCAACCATTGCAGTTCTTGGCCTTGGCGCGATGGGCCTTCCCATGGCCACATGCCTCGCGGAGAAGTTCACCGTGCGCAGCTACGACATCGCTGCGGCGCGCATGGAGCTCGCGAAGGAAGCCGGTGTGGCACCGAGTGCGTCGGCCCGCGAGGCGGCGACCGGCGCGGACATTGTCCTGCTTGCGGTGCGCAACCGCGCGCAGCTTGACAACGCCCTGTTCGGCGGCGACGGCGTCACCGAGGTTCTGGAGAAGGGTGCCACCATTTTGCTCACCTCCACTGTTGGTATCGAAGCGGTTCGTGAGGTGGCGCAGCAGCTTGATGCGCTCGGGCTGCATATCGTTGACGCGCCGGTCTCCGGCGGCCCTGTACGTGCGGGTAACGGTGATCTGCTCATCGTCGTCGGCGCAACGGACGTGGCTTACGATGCCACCCTCGATGTGCTGAACCAGCTCGCCTCCACGCTCGTTCGCATTGGCCCCAACCCTGGCGATGGGCAGGCCATGAAGACTGTCAACCAGTTGCTGTGCGGGGTACATATCGCGGCGGGTGCGGAGGCTCTCGCCCTCGCCGAGGCCCTCGGCATTGACCCTGCCATCGCACTTGAGACTCTTGGTGCTGGCGCTGCCGCCTCCTTCATGCTGGCCGATCGTGGCCCGCGCATGTTGCAGGCCTATGACGAGGACGGTGCGGAGGTTCGCAGCCGCATCGATATCTTCACCAAGGACATGGGTATCGTCAACAGCGCCGCCCGAGCCGCCGGTGTGGCTACCCCGATTGCCGCCGCGGCAGAGAACCTCTACGTCATTGCCGAAGCGCAGGGCAACGGCGCCAAGGATGACTCCTCGGTGATTACCGTGGTGGCTCCCCAGAAGAAGGGGACGATCTGATGGGGACCACCGGACTTTTGTTGACCGCTGTCGCGGCGGTTGCGGTCCTGCTCGTTCTCGTCATCAAGATTGAGCTGCCCGCCTTCGTGGCGATGCTGCTGGTCGCCATGGGCACGGCTTTGGTGACGGGTATTCCGATCGAAGGAGTTGTTCCGGCTCTGGTCAAGGGCATGGGCAATGTGCTTGGCTCGGTGGCCATCGTGGTGGGATTGGGCTCGATGCTTGGCAGACTTATCGAGGTGTCTGGGGGAGCAGATCATCTCGCGTATGTCTTCACGGAGAAGCTGGGCCGGAAGCGGGTTGTGGCCGCGGTGACGATCGCCGCTTTCATCCTTGGTATTCCGGTGTTCTTCGATGTTGGCTTCATTATTCTGGCGCCGCTGGTATTCGGTTTCGCCAAGGTGGCGGGCATTAATCCGCTGAAGATCGGCCTGCCAGTGGGTGCCGTGCTCCTGACGGTTCACGTGGCACTGCCTCCGCATCCCGGTCCGGTGGCGGCAGCTGCCCAAGTGGGTGCAGACGTGGGCATCATGACGATTGTGGGCCTAGTAATCTGCGCTGTGGTTGGTGTTGTTGGCTTCTTCGCTGCGAAGCTGTTCAAGGTGGACAAGATTGCTCTCGGTGAATCACCCGCCTCGGAAGTGCTCAATGCCAATGGGGAAGATGCCCTCGGCAAGCGCGACACCAAGCTGGTACCGAGTGCCGGGACTGTTGTGGGGCTTATCGTCCTTCCAATTCTCCTCATCATGGTGGGCTCGACGCTGCAGACGGTGCTTTCCGAGGATAGCCCGATCCGTCCGTTCGCATCCTTCATCGGAGCACCGACGACGGCCTTGCTGACCGGCTTGTTGGTCGCATACGTGGCAATCGGCCAGAAGGCGCGCTGGAACAAGACGAAGCGGTCCTCGGTAGCTGATTCTGCGCTTCCGATGGTTGCGATCATCATTTTCGTGACGGGCGCCGGTGGCTCTTTTGGAAATGTTCTCGTTGAGTCCGGCATTGGAGATTCTCTGGCTAGCTCGCTCACGGCTATGGGGATGCCGACGATCGTTGCGGCTTTCGTCATCTCTCTGGCGCTGCGAGCCGCGCAGGGTTCGGCAACCGTGGCCATTCTGACCACGGCGGGTCTCCTCTCCACAGCGATCGCGCAGGGAGGATATTCCACACTGGAGGTTGCGCTCATTACCCTAGCCATCGGTTTCGGGGCCCTGGGAATGTCGCATATCAATGACTCTGGATTCTGGATTGTCACCAAGTACCTTGGACTTTCTGTTGCTGACGGCCTCAGGACATGGACCGTACTGACGACAATCTGTGGAGTAGTTGGCTTCCTCATTACCTGGGGAATCTTCCTTCTTGTCTAGATCGACGACGGCGCCTGGGTGCGAGTAGCTTCTTGCTCGCGCCCGGCGCCGTCGTTGTTCCTCCGCAACCGATAGACTTGATGTAGCGTCACGAGCAGCACAAACGCTCGCCCAGACGGCTGCTTTTACGAGGAGGTAAAGATGAAAGCTGCGGTTTTCACCGGGCCCGGTCAGCTAGAACTACGCGAAGTACCCACCCCGCA
>RRZT012858102.1_pt1 | contig 11215 bp, 8 predicted proteins | sample 2165551 | NCBI WGS metagenome assembly RRZT01 (sample SAMN10456910, study PRJNA506462) | wastewater metagenome | biome: wastewater; feature: sludge; material: wastewater sludge; isolation source: wastewater sludge with Escherichia coli K12::gfp cells carrying plasmid... | place: USA: Moscow, Idaho ...
CGGCGGCGCTGCTCGATGTCATCGCGGGCCCGTCCGCAACCGACAGGTGGAGATGGCCGCTGCCGGACACCTCGTTCACCTCGCAGGTCGCCCGCGGGACGCCGGCTGTCCGAGTCGCCTGGACCACGCAGGCGGTCGTCCCGTGGATGCGGACCGACCGCGAGGTTGCCCGCGCCACCGTCGCGACGGCCGCACGACTCGCGGACCTGGGCCACAAGGTCACCCGGTGGACAGGCCGGCTCCCGGCACCAACCGACGCCTTCTTGCCTCAGTACTACGCGGGAATGCGTGTCGAGGGTGACCTGGTCGAACATCCCGAACTGCTCGAACCGCGCACCCGCCAGACCATCGCCTTGTCGGGGTGGGCCACCGACCGCGTCGTCGAGTGGGCTCTGCGCCGCGGCGAGCAGGAGGCCGACGTGCTGGATGAGCGGGTATTCGTCGACCACGATGTCCTGGTCATGCCGACCATGCCGAGGTTGACGCCGAAGGCCGGTCTGCTGGGCGACATCTCCACGCTGCGGGGTCAAGCGCGGACCTTGCCGTACGTCGCCAACACGACCTTGTTCAACGTGACGGGTCACCCCGCCATGTCCATTCCGTCGATGTTGTCCGCGTCCGGGTGGCCGATCGGAACGCAGTTGGTCGCCCGCCGCGGCGAGGACGGTCTGTTGCTTGCCGTGGCGGCGGAGTTGGAGCGACAGGCGGAGTGGCTGGCTCCGCAATCGCCTCGTGATGGGCTGTGATGTGTCGGTCGACTCTGCCACTATGGCGGACAGACCCCAAGGAAAGGAAACACATGGCTGTTCAGCTCAACCCGTATTTGACCTTCCAAGGCTCCTGCGCCGCAGCGATCCAGTTCTACGCCGAGGCGTTGGGCGGTACACCCAACGTGATGCTGTTCCGCGACTCGGGCGTCGACACCGACGGCGTGATGCACGCCGCGCTCGACACCCCCGATGGCTTCCACATCTTCGCGTCCGACTATGTCGAGGGCATGGGCCAGAAGTTCATCCCCGGCAACGACATGCAGATGAGCATCTCGGGCGACGACGACGCCAAGCTGCGTGGGTTCTGGAACGCGCTCAGCGACGGAGGAGAAGAGATCATCCCGCTGATGCGTCAGCCCTGGGGCGATGACTACGGACAGTTCATCGACCGCTTCGGTGTCACTTGGCACATCAACATCGCGGTCACGCAGTCCTGAGCCGTGCAGGTGTGCGGGGCCGACGTGGTCCCGCACACTGGTCCGGGCTGATACGACGCGGAACCCATCGCCCCTCGTCGGCGTGGCACCCATGTTTCCTTCGGTCCGGTTCAGCCTTCCGGATGTGCACTTTCCCCGTCTAGATGTTTCTGGAACACTGAGCAACCAGCGGATGGTCGTGTGTGGAGGGGCATGAACGATCGATACGACGACATGTATCAGGCGGCGTCGCGGTACTACGTCCAAGGCGAGACGATGCAAAGCATCGCGCGCCATCTCGGACTGTCGAGATCCTCGGTGTCGCGCCTGCTGAAGAGTGCGCGAGAATCTGGTCTGGTTCGGATCAGTCTGGCCGAGCAGAGTGGTTCCCAGTCACCGGCCGCCAAGGCCATCGGGGACGAGTTCGGCGTTCGCGTCCACATCATCTCGGTTCGCGACAGCGCCAACGAGTACGTCCGATTCGATCAGGTCGCGCGGCTGGCTGGACGACTCATCACTGAGGCCGTCGACGACAACATGCTGATCGGTGCGGCCTGGGGCGTCACCGTCGCGAACATTTCGCGGCACCTCGGACACCGTTCCCTCGTCGGAAGCAGCATCGTCCAACTCAACGGCGGCGCGAACTCCCACAGCACCGGAATCCCGTACATCGGCGAGATCTTGCAGGCCATCGGCGAGTCCTTCGACGCTCGGGTGGTGCACTTTCCGGTGCCCGCCTTCTTCGACCACGCCGAGACCAAGCAGGCCATGTGGCGTGAACGGTCGATCCAGTACGTCCTCAACATGCAGTCACAGCTGGACCTGGCGATCTTTGGGGTCGGCTCCCCCCAGGGCGGAGTCCCCTCGCAGGTCTACACCGCCGGGTACTTCGATCCCGAAGAGATCGCCTCGATGCAAAGGCTTGGCGTCGTCGGTGACGTCTGCACAGTGCTGCTGCGAGAAGACGGCAGTTGGGACGACCTCGAGATCAATCACCGGGCCTCGGGCGTCACCCCGAACGATCTCCGCAAGATCCCCAAGCGGGTCTGCGTGGTCGGCGACCCACGGCGCGCCCCGGCGCTCCTCGGCGCCTTGCGAGCGGGTGTGGTCACCCACCTCGTTGTGGACGAGCGCACAGCCCGGTTCGTCATCGATCGCATGTAGATCTGGCGCATCGTCGCGCCAGGTGATCGGCGAGCCCGCCGAGGTGGTCTCGGCGGGCGCCAACCTCAGTCGCGTTCCAGCGCTCGACGGCGCCTGTCCATGATGCGCAGGATCATGGGCGTGAAGATGAGCTGCATCGCCAACTCCATCTTGCCGCCGGGTACCACGATCGTGTTCGCGCGCGACATGAACGAGTCATGCAGCATCGACAAGAGGTACGGGAAGTCGATGCCGCGCGGATTCGCGAACCGGATCACGACGAGCGACTCGTCGGCGGTCGGAATCCAGCGGGCCGTGAAGGGGTTGGACGTGTCCACCACGGGTACGCGCTGGAAGTTGATGTGCGTACGCGTGAACTGCGGAACGATGTAGTGCACGTAGTCGTTCATGCGACGCAGGATCGTGTCCGTCACGGCCTCGGTGGAGTAACCGCGCTTCGAGCGGTCGCGGTGGATCTTTTGAATCCACTCCAGGTTGACGACCGGTACGACCCCGATCAGCAGATCGACATGCTGCGCGGCGTTGGCCTCCTCGGTGACGATCCCGCCGTGGAGACCCTCGTAGAACAGCACGTCACTGGGCGGTAGTTCCTGCCATTGCGTGAAGTTCCCCGGTTCGAGCCCGAACGGCGCGGCCGCTTCGGCGTTGTGCAGGTACTTGCGGGCCTTGGCGCTGCCGGTCTCGCTGTAGGACGCGAAGGTTTGTTCCAACTCGGAGAACAGGTTCGCCTCGGGGCCGAAGTGGCTCAGCGTCCCGCCGGATTCGGCGATGTGGTTCGCCATCTCCTTGCGGTCGTAGCGATGAAAACTGTCGCCCTCGATGAACTGCGCGTCCACGCCCTCGCGACGGAAGATCCCCGAGAAGGTCTCCATGACAGAGGTCGTCCCAGCTCCCGAGGAGCCGGTGATCGCGATGATCGGGTGCTTCGTTGACATGGGTGATGGTCCTCCCTGACCTGCGTGTCAGTCGTCCTCGTCGGCGAACAGGCCGCGCTGAGCGAACAGCGGCGACGTGAACGTCCGGAAGGCGTCCTGATCGGAGTGATATTCCTCGATACGGCTGACCTCTTTGGCCGACCCGAAGATGAAGGGGCTGTGCTGCATCAGATTGGTCGGGACGGTGTCGAGGGGGGATGCCGTCCCCGTAGTCACCCGACCACCGGCCTGCTTGACGACCATGGCGATCGGGTTGACCTCTTGCAGCAGGAGCAGGCGCCCGTGGCGGGCGTCGTCTCGAGTCAGGCGCGGGGACAAGAACACCCCGCCACGCATGAGGATGCGGTGGCAGTCGGCCACCAGGGAGGCGACCCAACGCATGTTGAAATCCCGGCCGCGATCGCCGCTGTTGCCCCGAAGGCATTCGTCGACGTAGCGCTTGACGGGTGATTCCCAGAACCGGGCGTACGAGGAGTTGATGTGGAAGTCGGTGGCGACATCGCTGATGCGGATCTGCGGATGCGTTTGCAGCCACTCGCCGGTCAACGGATCGAGCGTGAAGCCGTGGGTCCCGTGTCCGAGCGTCATGACCAGCATCGTGGACGGGCCGTAGATGGCGTATCCCGCGACGACCTGCTGGGAGCCCGGTTGCAGGAAGTCGTCCTCGCAGGCGCTGGCCTCACCGCTGGTCCGCAAGATGGAGAACGTCGTCCCGACCGTGCCGTTCAGATCGATGTTGCGGGCACCGTCGAGCTGGTCGGTAATGAGGGCGTAATGCCCGCGGGGGACGAACCGCGGCGGCGAAATGGGACCCTCGCCTTTGTCGGACATCAGACCGCACGTCAGGCCGGTGCGAAGAACCGAACCCGTGAAGACGTCGAGGGCTTCATCGTCCAGCGTGCGTTCGCCACTGGTGGCGCCGATTTTTCCCTGCGCGATCCGCTTCGAGATCACCTTGCAGGCCGCCGCCACAGCCTGCACGAGTGAGTTCAGATCCCCTGTCGTATCACCGGGCTGCGCGCGGCGCTGCTCAATGAGGAACTGTGTGAGGGTCTTGTACTCGTGCATCATCGCGTGAGTCCTTCCATCGCACATTCGATCGATACGGGGTGTCCTGAAGGCCACGTCCACGTATCTGGCGGCTGAGCGCCGCAGTGCAAACTCTGTCACGAATTGACCCGGCGCCGAGGCGAAATCAGGCTCTTTCCCGAGCCCCTTCGACACCAGTGAACCGTCTGCGATGCACGCTTGCGCGAGTGTTACCGCACCGCCCCCACACGGCGGCGATCAGCGATAAAAGGCGTCGCGGTAGTCGCGCAGCAACCAGGGCCAATCCGTCTGGATGGCGTCGACGCCCAGCTCGAACAGGGGCCGCCAAGCCGACGACGGGGAGTCGAAGATTGCCATCTCGTCCTCGTACCCTCCGAACTGCGGGATGCCCGTCGTCAGCGTGACCGAGTTGACGAGTGTGAACAGCCCTCGCTCGTGAAAACCGGCGATGACTTCGGGGTCGAACCACGGTCCGGTCGGCGCGGTCGAGATGAGTTCGAGTCCGACCGTGTTGAGCCCGTCCATCTCCAACACGGCCTCGACCTCGTCGACCGTGCCGCAGATCGGGACGAACGGGTACTTCGTCGCATGCTGCTGCAGGCGAACAATCGCCTCCATCTCCCAGGCCGGCGCCTTGACCATGATCTGCCCGACCATGCGCAGCCCGTCGAGGGCGGTCAGTAACTGTGGCCACCGCCACCAGGACCGGTCGATGGTGAACAGGACCGGGCCACCGGCGAACTTACCAAGCAGTTCCAGCAGCGGTTGCACCCGGGCCGTGCGCCCGGGACGATCGCGCCAGATGTAGGACTGCTCGCGGACCTCGGTGGCCGTCAACGTTTGGAGATTGCGTTCGATGCCCAGGTGTTCGGGCTCAAACCCGTCATGGAACGCCCAGTAGTACATGTCTGCCGACGCACTGACGGGGATCTGGACGATTTCAGCCCCGCTGCGCACGGCGGCGCGCACGGCGCCCAGCGTGTTCGGCGCGATGCTGGCGTGCCCGAGGCCTCGATGAGCGACCACGGCGGGCTTGGCTCGCGCCAAGGTGTCGCTGAGTTGTGCATTGAACTCGGCATACTGCGGAAAACCCAGCACTTTCAACCGTCCTTGGCTTCGAGCGGGTAAAACAACTCATTCAGTTTATCGGCGCGCACCCCCACGACGGATGTGGGGGTGCCGTCACCTCTCCGTGAGTGGCACGTAGGCACGCTCGGGATTTCCGACGTACACCTGACGCGGCCGGGCGATCTTGTTGTGCGGGTCGGACACCATCTCCCGCCAGTGCGCAATCCATCCCGGCAGCCGACCGATGGCGAACAAGACGGTAAACATCTCGACGGGGAATCCCATCGCCTGGTAGATCAGCCCGGTGTAGAAGTCCACATTCGGGTACAGCTTGCGCTCTTGGAAATACGGGTCGGCCAGCGCCGCCTGTTCGAGCTCCACCGCCAGATCCAACAACTCGTCCCGTCCGGCGTGCTGGCGCAAGATCGCGTCGGCATGCTTCTTGACGATCGCGGCGCGGGGGTCATACGACCGGTAAATCCTGTGGCCGAAACCCATCAGCCGCGTGTGGTCCTGGTGGTCCTTGACCCTGTTGATGTAGTCCTTGACCGGCAGGCCCTCGCGCTGGATCGTGCGCAGCATCTCCAATACGGCTTGGTTCGCCCCGCCATGCAGGGGTCCGGACAGGGCGCTGACACCGGCAGCCACCGAGACGAAGACGTTGGCCTGCGACGAACCGACGACACGAACAGTGGAGGTCGAGCAGTTCTGCTCATGGTCGGCATGCAGGATCAACAAGACGTCGAGGGCGCGAGTGATCTCGTCGTTGAACTCGTACTCCTCGGTGGGGTACCCGAAGGACATCCGCAAGAAGTTCTCGACGTAGCTCAAGGAATTGTCGGGGTACAGGGTCGGCTCACCGCGCGAGTTCTTGAAGCCGTACGCGGCCAGCGTGGGCACCTTGGCGATCAGTTGGTGCGTGGCCCGCTCGATGCGGTCCGATTCGAATCCGACAGCGTCCGGGGCGAACAGGGACAAGGCCACGATGCCCGCCGACAGCACCGGCATGGGGTGGGAGTTGCGCGGGAATGTGCGGAAGAAGTCCCGCATCCGCTCATCGATGAGCGTGGATCGACGGATGTCGTTGGTGAATCGCTCCAGTTGTTCTTCGCTGGGCAGTTCGCCGTAGATCACGAGATAGGCGGTCTCAAGAAAGCTGGACCGCTCTGCCAGTTGTTCGATCGGGTACCCGCGGTACCGCAGGATTCCGGCCTCGCCGTCGATGAACGTGATTCCGGAGCGGCAACTCGCCGTGTTGGCGAAACCGTTGTCCAAGGTGACATTTCCGGTCTGCGTCCGCAGTTGTGTGATGTCGTACCCGTCGCATCCCTCGACCGAGGCCACGACCGGCAGGTCGGCCTCATGGTCGCCGTGGGTGAGGTGAGCAATGTCGGCCGTCATGTGCAACTCCTTCGAACACCCCACAGACCCGAGATCTGCCCTGATCACAGCAACCCTACAGGGGTGCCCAGCCCGGCCCTAGCCCCCTTTCGGAGCACCGCTGAGGGTCGGACGAATAGGTTGGTCGGCGAGGGGGTCTCAGAACGTCATTTCCCCTCTACGATCAGGTTCGTGGCACTGATAGCCCTCCCGCGCAGCCCGGCGCGGGTCATCCCGCTCGCGTACCTGTCCGCGACGGTGATCGGCACCGTGCTGTTGATGCTGCCCATCTCGACTGCGACCGGCCGACAGACCGATGTCCTGACAGCCGCGTTCCACGCCGTCTCCGCGTTGTGCATCACCGGACTGGCCACCGTGGACACGGCTACCCACTGGTCGTTTTTCGGTCAGTTCGTCTTGATGGTGCTGATCCAACTCGGCGGGTTCGGGATCGTCGCGCTGGCGACGCTGCTGGCGCTGGTCGTGACGGGCAAGGTGGGGCTCAGCGGGACCCTGATGGCCAGCAACGAGATGCAGACCACCAAGATCGGGGACGCCTGGCGACTTCCGCGGCGCATCGCCTTGGTCATGTTGGTGTGCGAGGGCGTCATCGCCTTGGTGTTGACGATTCGTTTCCGTTTCTACCTCCCGTCGTGGGGTGAGGCGGCCTGGTTCGGGATCTTCCATTCCGTGTCGGCGTTCAACAACGCGGGCTTCTCGTTGTCCAGCACGAATCTGGTCTCCTATGGGAGTGATCCGTGGCTGATGCTGCCGATCTGCCTGGCCATCGTCGTCGGTGGCCTGGGTTTTCCGGTGTACTTCGAGTTGATTCGCAAGGGCAAACTGCGTCGTCCCGGTCGGTGGTCTGTACACACCCGCATGACCCTGGGCGGCACCCTCGTCCTACTCATTAGCGGCGGATTGTTGTTCGCGATCTTCGAATGGACGAATCCCGGCACGCTGGGATCACTCGATCTTGGAGGCAAGATCCTCGGCACGATCGGCGGGACGGTCTTCCCGCGCACCGCCGGATTCAACTCGATCGACTACACGCAGGCCAGCGAGCAGACGATCGCTCTGAACTATCTGTTGATGTTCATCGGGGGCGGGTCGGCCGGTACCGCCGGCGGCATCAAGGTCGGGACCTTCGTGATCTTGTTCGCGGCCATCCGGGCGGAGATCCTCGGCGAATCGCAAACCGTGTTCGCTCACCGAGGTCTGCCGACGGACACGGTCCGTCAGGCGCTGACGGTGGTGCTGCTCGGAGTCGCCGCGGTGACCGTCGCCTCTGCACTGTTGCTGATCGACACACGCTTCACGCTTGCGGAGGTGCTGTTCGAGTGTATTTCTGCCTTCGGCACCGTGGGGTTGTCGATGAACCTCACTCCCCGATTACCGGGGGAGTCACTCATCGTGTTGATGGCGTTGATGTTCGTCGGGCGCGTTGGAACGATCTCGGTCGCCGCCGCGCTGTCGGTCAACCAGCGGCATCGCCGCTTCCGACTTCCAGAGGAGAAACCAATTGTTGGATAGAAGAAGGCAATCGAGGGAACGCGGCGAAGCGGTTCTCGTCATTAGCCTCGGACTGTTCGGCTCGGCAGTCGCGTTGGCCCTGAGCGAGTTGGGCGTTGAAGTTCTGGCCGTGTCCGACGACCGTGAACAGGTCGCCAAGTACACCGATGATCTGACTCACGTCGTCGAGATGGACCCGACCGACAAGGAGGCGCTCGAGCAGATCGGCGTGTCCAACTTCACCAAGGCCGTCGTCGGCCTCAGCCACATCGAGAAGTCGATCATGACGGTCTTGGCGCTGTCCGAGGCCGGGGTACCGGAGATCTGGGCACGCGCCGCCACCTTGGAACACGGGTCGATCCTCGAACGCATCGGCGCCCACCATGTCGTGTATTCCGAGCGTTCGACCGGCCGCCGCGTGGCCCACGCGGTTTCCGGCAAGATGGCCGACTTCTTCGAGTTCGAGCACGGTTTCGCCATGGCGGCCACGCCCGCCCCGAAGTTCATGTGGGGGCAGACCATCGCCGAGGCGCGTGTACGCGACCACCATCAGGTCACCGTCGCGGGTGCGCGCCGGGGTGGCGGGGACTTCGAGTTCGTTGATCGGGACTCCCGCATCGAGCCCGGCGACGAGGTCATCGTGTCGGGCAAGACGCGCCAGGTCGAGGCCTTCTGCCACGCGCAGTAGGCAGCTTGCCGGGCGGATCGTCATCACCCCGCCCGGCGATCTGCCTAGTCGCCGCCAGGGTTATTCGCCTGTCGACGTCGCCGTGCGCGAACGATCAAGGCCGCGCCGCCCGCCAAGGCGACGATGCTCAGGACGAACGCGACCCGAGACCCATCTGCGCCCGCCTCGCCCAGACCTGCCCGGCCGTCCTGGCCATCGGTCGTGCTCGAACCCGCGCCCCCACCACCGCCGAGGGTGCTTGTTGCGCTCGCTTCGCCGCTGCTAGACCCACCGGACGAGGAATCACCGGGAAGGTCCGCGGCACCGCCGGGGTTTGTCCCTCCGGTCGAACTCGGAGTACTCGCACCCGTGCGTCCCGAGTCGGACCCGCCAGAACTCGACCCACCGGATGTCGACCCGCCCGAAGTCGACCCGCCCGAAGTCGACCCGCCTGAGCCTCCTCCACCGGAGCCACCACCGGAGCCGCCGCCGGACCCGCCACCCGACCCGCCCCCTCCGGAACCACCGGCGGCTTGCACGACGGCCACGCTGGAGGTGACAGTCCCGCCCGGATTCGAGAAGACGGCGCGGTAGCTGCCCGTTTGCGTTGCCGTGTAGCTGGGACTCGTCGCTCCGTTGATCGGCTGCCAGACCATCGCGGCGATCGCCGAGGACGGCAAGAACTCCCACTGCACGGTGGGCGCTGGGTCACCCGTCGCAGCCACGGACATCTCGTGTGATCCGCCGGCGGGGATCTTCCCACCCACCGGTTGCGTCGTGACGGTCGGCGCGACGGCTACCTCGGCGGCGTCCGTCGCAGTCGTCCCAGCGTCGTTGGTGAAGACGGCTCGATACCGTCCGACCGTCGTCGCCGTGTACGTCGTGCTGGTCGCCGCCGGGACGTCGGCCCACGTCGCGTCCGGGTCGAACGACTGGACCTGCCACTGCACGACGGGAATCGGGCCGCCCGTGGCAGCGGTCGACAAGGTCAACGAACCGCCCTCCGTGATCGAACCGCCGACCGGCTGCGTTGTCACGACGGGTCCCATCGAGACCGACGCGGCGTCGGTTGTCGCCGACCCGCCCGGGTTCGTGAACACAGCCCGATAGTTCCCCGTCTGGTTCGCGACGTAGCTCGTGCTGGTCGCGCCGTCGATGCCACTCCACGACGCCTTGGAGTCGAACGGTTGGAACTGCCACTGCACGGTCGGGGTCGGTGTACCCCGGGCGTCTGCTGTCAACGTTTGTGTTCCGCCCGTGGTGATCGTGGCGCTGGCCGGCTGCGTTGTGACCACCGGCGGTTGCGTGACATCCGCCACGTCGGTCGTCACAACCGTCCCTTCAACGGTGAACGCTGCCCGGTAACTGCCCGGTTGAGACGTCGTGTAGCTCGTGCTCGTCGCACCGTTGATGTCACCCCAGGTGGCACCCGAGTCGAACGACCGGAACTGCCACTGCACCGACGGCGACGGAGTCCCCGTTGCCGCTGTCGTCATCGTGTGGCTGGCGCCTGGAGCGATGGCCGCACCCACCGGTTGCGTGGTCACATAGGGACCCGTCGTGACCACCGCGACATCGGAGTAGATCGTCGCCGCGTTGGTCATAGCGAACCGATACCGGCCTGGCTGCGTCACCGTAATGTCAACGTTGCCCGGACCTTTTCTTTCGCCGTTGGCCGGCTGCCACGTCGCGTCGGGCTCGAATGACTGGTACTCCCACTCTGCAAACCACCCGCCGGGAGGCCACGCGTCCCAGGCGGCGTTCAGAGTCAACCCGCCACCCCCTTGAGGTAGGGGTCCACCGACGGGTTGCTTCGTCATGCGGGCCGCCAAGGCCAGGTACGCCGACTCACTGACGACAATTCGTTCGACGTTGCCGACGACAGCTCTATATTCACCGTACTGGTCACTGCTGTACGACGTGTCCGTCGCACCGTCGATATCGCTCCAACTCGTGCCGTTTCTCACCTGCCATTGAACGGTGGGGGTGGGTACGCCGCTTGTCCCTACGGTCAGCGTGTACTCCTGTCCGGCCGAGATTTCTGCTCCCGCTGGCTGCTTAGTGATGCCAGCCGCGAGGGCGTAATACACCTCGTTGGTTGTCACCGACCCACCCGGGTTGGTGAAGACGGCCCGGTACCACCCGTACTCGGTCCCCGGGTATGTCGTGCTGGTCGCACCGTTGATGTCACCCCAGGTCGCGCTCGCGTCGAAGGACTTGTACTGCCACTGCACCGACGGCGTCGGCGAGCCG
>RRZT010837367.1_pt1 | contig 11213 bp, 13 predicted proteins | sample 2165551 | NCBI WGS metagenome assembly RRZT01 (sample SAMN10456910, study PRJNA506462) | wastewater metagenome | biome: wastewater; feature: sludge; material: wastewater sludge; isolation source: wastewater sludge with Escherichia coli K12::gfp cells carrying plasmid... | place: USA: Moscow, Idaho...
CGGCGGATCATGCATCCCCAGAGTTTTCTTCACATCATGGTTCCACTGTTCAACCCTACCAATCGCTTGTGTTCGTAGAAAAAGTACTTAAGCCAAGAATGGAAAAATGACATGCAGACAATTGCTAACTACCTGAAATACGCCGAACCAAAGGGGATTTACTTTTTGAAACGATGAGCCAATAGCCGTGCCTCGCCGCCCACGTCTCCAACTCGCTGAAGTGCCGCTGCACATCGTTCAGCGCGGCATCAATCGCGAGCCTTGCTTTTTTGCCGAAGAGGACTACCACTGCTACCTCCATTGGCTGGAAGAAGCGGCTCGCGATTGCCGCTGCGCTATTCACGCGTACGCCTTGATGACCAATCACGTTCATTTATTGCTGACACCGAAGGCAAACGGCTCGCCAGCGCGGCTGATGCAGTCGCTCGGTCGCCGTTACGTCCAGTACATCAACCGTTTCTACCGGCGCACCGGCAGCCTCTGGGAAGGGCGCTACAAGTCCAGTCTTGTTCAAGCGGAAACCTATCTGCTGGCTTGCTACCGCTACATCGAACTCAATCCGGTTCGTGCCGAGATGGTGGCCGACCCCGGCCAATACCGCTGGTCGAGCTATCGCGCCAACGGGCTTGGCTTGCCTGACGCCAGGTTGACGCCACATCCGTTGTATCTCGCCCAAGGCAGTAGCGCCGAGGAGCGCGCGCAAGCTTATCGGGCGTTGTTTCGTCCTCATCTGGACGCTGAGGCAGCGACTGATATTCGGCAAGCATTACAGCTCGGAATGCCCATTGGGCGTGATCGTTTTGCCGAGTTGGTGTGTGCCACGGCGGGTGTCCGATTCAATTCCGGCAAACGCGGGAGGCCGGAAAGCAAACCACAAAACGAGCTTGTGCCAATGGCTGGACAAGAAGATTTCGGGTTCTGAATGGAAAGGGAAAGATGAAAACGCGATTAGGAAAAACTGAAATGTCTCTGACCCCTTTAGTTACAAGATTGCCGTCTTGGAAGCCACTGTTTAAAGCAATCTCCGGGCAGGCATGTCAAAGATCGCCTATTCATGAGGCTTTCAACGGACTGCGATTTGACTTGGCAAACGTTTACGAAAACCACGAAGCACAAAACAATTCACTTTTGGAGCGTGCCGCATGAAACAGATGAACCTTCGTAGCCTTCTTTTAGGCGTACTGCTCACGCTGAGCACATTGCCCGTGCTGGCGCAAACCAAGCCGGTAGAAGACCCCAAAACCCGCCTCGCCAAAGCCGAAGCGATGTTTCAAGAACGCTGCAAAAAGTCCGGTGAATTTATCCATCGCACGGTGGAGGACGTCGAGGGCATCTTTCTCCTGAAAATTCGGCCCAAGGAAATCAACTACGGGGATCAGTACCGGATGGATGATCCGTACGGGAGGGATTTGGGCGGAGATGGATATATTTTGAGTTTTGTTCGCGGGAGCTTTCAAGCAAACACAACAGGCACGCCTGCCGCAGGCTCTCCATCGCGTCTCGGCTACCTCTACGTCGACGCCCTCGACCCGAAGGACGGCACGAGATATCGGTATACGGGCGGAATAAAAGTCGTTGGAAAAAAGGACGTTTCTGCGGAAGGGGTAAAACGGAATTTGGAAAAAAATCCAAACTACGACCTGAATATCTACAGTTTTGTTCTCGACAAGACTCCTGCTCCTAGCCCTGCCCCCCGCTATGGCGTCACTTACGATGACATTTCGACGCGCGAAGAACGCGATTACTGGATTGCTGGTAGTTGGTTGAAGGTCATCGATCTCAAGACCAACGAAGTGGTGGCCGAGCGAATCGGCTACATGATGGATCGCGGGCAGGGCAATACCTCGGGCGGTCGGGCGCCGTGGTTGCTGGCCGCCGACAACGCCTGCCCAAGTTTTTTCCGGAACCCGAACCTTCCGCCTAATGGACATGGCTCTCGCGCCCAATCTAGGCAGGCACAAGATTTTGTAGAGAAAACTCTCAAACCAAGATTGGAGAAATGAGATGACGACCCCGACAATTGCCGACACCCTGAAATACGCCAATCTTCAGATGGCGGCTGAGGCTTTCATTCGCGATCCGGTAACCTATGTATTGAGCGGCTCCGGCACAGACCTGATCGACGCCCTCAAAACCGGCAACAACCACGCCTCACGCTTTACCGAAACGCAGGCCGAGGCATTTGCTGATCCAGTGACAGGCTGGACAGTTCTCGACCAGTGCATCAACACTCCATCCGGCTTCTCCTGCACACTATTCAAGAACAATCAAACCGACGAATGCGTCATCTCCTTCCGCTCCACCGAATTCATTGACGATGCGGTCAATGACAATAACCAAAGGGGTCAGAGACATTTACTTTTTGAAACGATGAGCCAATAGCCATGCCTCGCCGCCCACGTCTCCAAAATATTGTGGAAGCAAGTTCCGGGTAGTAAGATGTCAATACCTCTGTAAAAAGGAATTTACCATGCCCAATCTGTCGATCAAACTTGATGAGGCGACACGCCAACGTCTGCAGGAAGTTGCTGCCGGCCAAGGCATCACGCCCCACGCTTTCATGGTCAAGGCCATCGGCGCCGAATTGGAGCAGGCTGAGGCGGAGGCAGCTTTTGTTGCACGGGCGTTAGCTGCACGCGCACAGGTGATCGCCACCGGCCAGGTCATCGATGGGCCAGATTTTGCGGACTATCTGCGGCGGCGTGCGCGCGGACAGCCTGCTACGCGCCCGGCAGCAAAGCCGATTTCGGAGTGTGTGGAAACTAAAGCATGACGCGCTGGCTGCTTGCACCGGAAGCCGCTGATGACTTGGAGCGTCTATCGGACTTTCTGCTGGAGGCAGACGCTGAATGTGCTATTGAAACCATCGATTTGATTCTCGATGCCCTGACGGTTCTGGAACGGCATCCGCGCATGGGGCGGCCTTTGTTACATGGGTTGCGCGAATTGGTTATTTCTCGTGGCCAATCGGGGTATCTGGCGCTGTATAGCTACGACGAAGGCGCCGATATTGCATTGATTCTGGCAGTACGCCATCAACGCGAACAGGATTATCACTGAGCGTGCCGTTTACAGCGGAATAGTGAGCGAAGCGATGGCGCCGCCTTCCGCCGAATTCTCCAGCAATATTTCTCCGCCATGCAGTGTGGCGATTTCGCGCACCAGCGCCAGACCCAGACCGGTGCTTTTCGGCGCGCCATCAGGGCGGGGGAGGGAGAAGAAGCGCTCGAACAGGCGTTCGTGGGCATAGTCGGCGATGCCGGGGCCTTGGTCTTGCACACGAATAGTGACGTGCGTGGCGTCGGCGCTGGCGGTGCAGGTGATCGTGCCGCCGACGGGAGAGAAGTCGAGGGCGTTTTGCAGTAGGTTGGTGAGCGCCAGGCTGAGCAGGAAACGGTCGCCGGTTATTTGTAGCGCGGGCTCGGCGCTAAAACTCATCCGGATCTGGCGGCGCCGGGCTTGCGGCGAGAGCGCTTGTTCGAGATCGGCAAAGAGTTCGCTGATGTTTAGGGCGACCGGGGCTTCGAGTTCGCGTTGCTGTTCGAGTTGGGCGAGGCGCAGCAGCTTGTCGATCAGGGTTTGCAGGCGTTCGCTTTGCAGCTGTACGTTGCCGACAAAACGTTGACGCTCGGCCTCGGGCAGGTCGCTTTCGGCGAGCAGTTCGGCAGCGCCGCGAATGGCGGCGAGCGGGCTTTTCATTTCGTGCGTGAGGTGCTGGACGTAGTGCTCGACGTAGGCGCGGCCATCGACCTCGTTGCGGAGTTGCGCCAGCGCGCGGGAGAGTTCGCCGATTTCGTCGCGCCCGCGTGAGGGCGGTTCGGCGGGCTGGCCGGCGGCGAGCAGGCGGGCATAGCGCACTAGTTTGCCCATCGAGAGGGTGAGCCAGGCGGTGAAAATGCTGCCGATCAGGAGGGTGATGCCGAGCAGGAGCAGCCCCTGGCGGAAGACAGTGCGTTCGCCGCGTTCGATGATCGGGGCCAAGGTGCGCGAGGGCTTGGCGACGGTAACCACGCCGACGATGCGCTGCTGATCCTTGATCGCCGCGGCAACGTGCATGACGCCGCTGGTTTCGTCGGCCGGGTCGTCGCGCGTCGAGCGGGCGCCGTATTCGCCGCGCAGGGTGCGATAGACGTCGTGCCAGTTGGCGTAGTTTTCACCGACGGCCTTATGTTCCGAGTCGTAGCGAACGATGCCGTTGGCATCGGTGACGTAGATGCGAAAATCGAGCGTTTGTTTTTCCAGCCCCCAGATGGTCGCCTTGACCGGGCGTTGGCGGTAGGCTTCAACGCTTTGCGCGAAGCGTCCGTTCGGCAGGCGGTTGGCCAGCAGGTCGTCACGCGCCAGTTCGGCAAGCAGTTGCGCGGTGTCGACCATCACGTCTTCCACCGCATCGCGCACGCCGGGTTTGACTTCGGACACGAACACGCGCAGCAGGAACCAGCCTGAAAGGCCGACAATCAGGAAGTAGCCGAGAAAAACCCGTGCCCAGAGTTTCATCGGTCGGGCGTCGCCAGTGCGTAGCCGGTGCCGCGATGGGTGACGATCGGTTCGCTGGCCGGGTCGATCTGGCGCAGCTTGCCGCGCAGCGTCTTGATGTGCGTGTCGATGCTGCGGTCGGTGGTGTCCGGCGCGTCGGCCCAGACACGGCTCATGATCTGATCGCGCGTGAAAACGCGGCTAGGGGCGGAGAGCAGGAGCGCGAGCAGCAGATATTCGTAACGGGTCAGCTCAAGGGGTTGGCCGTGGAAGACGATGCGCAGGGCTTGCGGGTCGTGTTGCCAGACGGCGTTGGCGGGAGCGGTGTTGCTGCGCGAGCGGGCGTCGCGACGCAGGATGGCGCGTACGCGGGCGGCGACTTCACGCGGCGAAAAGGGCTTGGTGACGTAGTCGTCGGCACCGAGTTCGAGGCCGAGAATGCGGTCGATTTCTTCAGAGCGGGCGGTGAGGAAAATGACGGGCACATCCCGTCCTTCAGGGTGATCGCGCAGTTGCTTGAGTACTTCAAAGCCGGTGGTGTCCGGCAGGCCGATGTCGAGAATGATCAGGTCGAACGGCGATTGCCGGTGCGCCGGTAGGGCTTCCCGGCCGAGGAGAAGGTGGCGGACGGCAAAGCCTTCGCTGCCAAGCGCGTAGATTAGCGTGTCGGCAATGGCCTGTTCGTCTTCGACGAGGAGTATTTTTTGGGTGAGCATGGGGTTTGCCAAGTTCGAGATGCGCAACGCTACCGGAAAGCTATCGTCCCGCCAAGCCAATTTCCTGCCGCCTATTCGGCCTTGGGTTTCAGCGACTTCTTTGTATAAATATCAAAGCGACTTGAATTGCCCTCCAGGTTATAAGCGGGTGGCTTTCCTGCGATGGCCGGTGCTTTGCGCGGGCGTTTGACGACAACTCGATGTGTGGCGAGCGCCAGCGCAGCTTCAAGCAAGTCCGGTGCATCGTCATCGTCGCCGGCCAGCGGGCGGAACAGGCGCATTTCTTTTTTCACCAGAGCGCTTTTGTCGCGATGCGGGAACATCGGGTCGAGATAAATCACCTGTGGCGCTTCGCCATCCCATGCGCTGAACAATTCGATGGCGTTGCCGCAGATTAACTTCATCTGCGCCACAATCGGCCCCACTACGGCATCGGCCAAGGCCCGCTGCATGCCGTCTTCGAGCAGGGCGGCGATCAGGGGGTGGCGTTCGATCAGGGTCATGGCGCAGCCCAGCTCAGCCAGCACAAAGGCGTCGCGCCCGAGTCCTGCCGTGGCATCGACAATCGTCGGCCGAACACCCGGTGCGATGCCAACGGCCTTGGCGATCATCTGCCCGCTGCCGCCGCCAAAAAGACGCCGGTGCGCCACCGCGCCGGAAACAAAATCGACACGGATGGGTCCCGCAGCCTGTGGTCCGAGTTCGACAAACTGCAGGCCGTCGTGTCCCAGTTGCAGGGCGTATTCGGCGTCGCTTTGCAGCGGTAGATGCAGGCGTTCGGCCAATTCGCCGGCTGCAGCTGCAAATGCGGGGTCGAGCGCCTCGATGCGGATGGCAGCGCGGTGTTGTTCGATCAGTTGGTCGTTCATCGGGCGACGATCAGCCGCGGCCGACCGCCCATTTGCCAGCGCCGCCGAGCGCCGAGGCGGCTGCGACGAGGAGCAGGAACAGGCCGTGCAGATTGCCAAGGAGCGGTGCGCCGTGCATCCAGCCGATAACCAGCGGCCAGCCGATGATCAGCGTCAGGCCAAGGCTGGCGACCGGCATCCACAGGCCAATGATCATGAATACGCCGCACAGCATTTCAGCCAGATGCAAGCCCCAGTAAGCGGCCTGAGGCAGAGATTCGGGAATACGCGAATGCATGAGTGGCTCGAAGCCGGCAAAAAAGGCCATGCCGCCGACAGCGAGGCGTAGGAGTAAAAGAGCCCACGCAATACGGGTATGTGATGTCGCCATTGAGAGTGTCCGTCATACGGTTGGAAATCTAGGGGAGGCAGTATAACTGGACGAATGATTTTGTTTAAATTCGATGTGGGCAGGGAGTCTTTTCCCTGCCCAAAATTCGTTCTGATCAGGCCGAAACGGACAGCGTTGAAGATGTGGAGGCGCTATTGTTTGCCATATAGGCATGCATCAACTTCATGATTTGCATCATGACTTTCGTTTCCGAATTGCCTGTCGAAGAAGCTGATGAGGCCGTTGTTGAGTCTTCGCTGGTGGCGGTGCTTTGTTGCGAAGTTGTCGATTGCTGATAAGCCATGGCTTCCTGGAAGCTCACTTTGCCGTCGGTATTGGTGTCTGCTTTGTCGAAATTCTGAACTATGCTCGAGATCTGGCTTGAGCGTGCGCTGTCGCTGCTGCCGATTTCTTTAAGCTGGCTTGACAGTTCATCCTTGGTGAAACCTTCGTCATTTTCACCTTGCGGTGGCTGCGGCGGAGGCATGCCACCCATGCCGTTCATCCCGCCCGCTTGTATTGCCATCTGCATCCGGCCGTCCTGAAACTGCTGTTCAAGGCTGTCTTGAAGTTTCTTCAGGCTGTCGGCAAATTCATCTTTCGTGACTTTGCCGTCACTGTTCGTGTCAAGGGATGCAAACAGATCATCGACATTGGTGGAACTGTTTGAAGAGCCTGCACCGGAAGACGAAAGATTGTCAAAGGCAGATTGAAGGTCGGCCTTCTGGAGATATCCCTGCCCGGAAGTGTCCAGTTGCGTGAACAGATCTTCGGCCAACTTGGCCGGATCAGGGCGTTGCATGGCCCGCATGCCGCTCATCCCTTGCATCATGGCACTGCTATTACTGATTCCGCTAATACTGGTCATGATCGATTCCTTTCGATAGCTTGTTTTGGCGTGCGAGGTTTCGCACCCATGTATTCCTATGCAAATCATCGGCCTGAAACCATTTGTTTTCAGTCGAAAAGGCGTAAATCCGAGTAAAGAGTTGTTAAGAAATACGGCTTGCTGGTAGCGCATGAAGTGCTGACTGCAGCACGTTTTCAATAGGCTTGTTCAACGCGGCAAGTATTGCCGTAAATGCCCTTGTGTTAATCGGCGTTAAAGCGATGTTGAGACAATCGCTTGCCGATCGGCTTTCTTGTTCGCTTGCAATGCGGCAGGCAAGATTTGCCGGGCATTGGTGTAAATCCCGGTAAAAACGGCTCGGGTAAGCCGGCTTCTTTGCTAGTATCGTTTTGCCATGAATATCAACGATACCTTTTCGAATCCGGCGAATGTTCTGCTGATTGATGACGATCAGGAACTGGTGGACTTGATATGCGACTATCTCGTCGGCGAAGGCTTTTCAGTTGGCTGCGCCTATGACGGTATCCAGGGCGCTGCGGCAGCGCTTTCAGGAAAGTACGATATTGTTGTGCTCGACGTGATGATGCCGGGATGCGACGGTTTTCAGACCCTGGAAAAAATTCGGGTGGCCAGCGCCATTCCCGTTTTGATGCTGACGGCGCGGGGTGACGATGGCGATCGTGTTGCGGGGCTTGAGCAGGGAGCCGATGATTACGTCCCGAAGCCTTGTTCGCCGCGCGAACTCGTGGCGCGGTTGCGGGCTATTCTCAAGAGGGTCATGTCGGCTCAATCCGGTAGCGTGAAATTTCCCGCGGAGAACCGTGAGGGGCAGCCGATTGTCTTGGGCCATTTTCTGATTTGGCCGGCGCAACGACGTGCGCTTGACCATGACAAGCCGCTTGAATTGACCAGTACGGAATTCTGCGTGCTTGAGGTTTTGGCCAGAAATGCCGGAAAGGTGGTCAGCAAAGACGAGCTTTCTTTACAGGCGTTGGGACGTTCGATGACGCGCTTCGATCGCAGCATTGATGTGCACATCCACAGCATTCGTAACAAGTTGCAGCCTTTGGAAGATGGTCGGTCGCGTATTCAGACCGTTATCCGTAAAGGCTATCAATTGCTTTCCGGTTAGCGGTCATGACCAAAACGGGGCGTTTGTTCTGGAAATTTTTCGCCATTTTGTGGCTGGCGCAATTTGCCACGGTATTTGGAGTGGGGGTGCTGGTTTGGACGCACGGTCACGAGAATGAGCCTCCCCCGCCGCCACCTTCCGATGGTTTGCATGGGGCCTTCAACGGTTTGGCAGGGCCTCCATTGCACATGCCGCAGCCACCGCGATCCCCATTTCCCCCGTTGATGCCTCTGGCGGTGGGGAGTGGGGTGAGTTTGCTCTTTGCGTGGTGGTTGGCGGGCTATTTTGCCAGGCCGATCCGGACTTTGCATGAGGCATTCGAAGCCGAGGCATGCGGCAAGCTAGATACCCGGATCGGGCTGTTGATGGGGTACGGCCAAAATGAGTTGGTTGCGCTGGGCCAGGATTTTGATCGCATGGCCGAGCGCCTGCAGCAACTGGTTGAGAGCCAACGTAGGTTACTACACGATGTCTCGCACGAATTGCGTTCGCCATTGGCTCGTTTGCAGGCAGCAGCCGATCTGCTGCAGCAGCAGCCAGAACGTGCTCAGGAGCTCATTGAGCGGATTCGCCGGGATACTGGGCGAATCGATTCGTTGATCGGGGAATTGCTTACGTTGGCAAGGCTGGAAACATGTACAACAGAGGGTTCGAACGAAGTTGTCGATTTGTGTGAAATTGTGCTCAATGCCATCGACGATGCGGAGTTCGAGGCCGTTGCCAAAGCATGTTCCATTGCCTCAGATGTCGATGCGCGGATGCTGGTTTTCGGAAACAGCGAGCTTCTTCAGCGTGCGGTCGATAATGTTCTGCGAAATGCCGTGCAATACACGGCGCCAAATTCCGGTATCGATGTTGCCGCGCACAAGCTTGGTGATACGTTGATGATTGCCGTTGCCGACCGCGGTCCCGGTGTGGCTGAAATGGATCTCGAAGCCATTTTTGATCCGTTTTTCAGGGGGGCGGCGCGTACGTCTTCGGGGTATGGCCTGGGGCTGGCCATTGCGCGTCGTGTTGTGCTGATGCATCACGGCAGAATTGCCGCGGCGAGTCGTCCTGAAGGCGGACTGCTAGTCAGCATCGAATTGCCTTCCGCGGGGTAGCGGCTCAGATTGCTATGTTTTCGAAGTGCTCGTTGTTGCGCTTTTTCTTTGTAAAAGTACCCTGCGAATAAAAAGGCAGCGCTCCTTTCGGGGCGATGCCTTTTTTTATCAACAGCTACCGGAGTTAGCTTTCGCTTTCCAGAACGCTGATCGGTAGCAGTGCCGTGTAGTCTTCGACCGAACCGCCGACCAGGCAGCATTCGATGATCTTGCGGCCGATCGGGTTGAGATCGGGCTGCAGGAATTGCTTTAGTTCCTGATGGAAAAAGTCGGTCAAGAGCTTGGCGCCCTCATCGTAGGCGGCGAATCCGACTTCCGGCTGCTTTTCAACGCGTAGCAGGATGCCTGGAATCGTCTGGCCTTCGATGGTCACCGTTTGCATGGCATAGCCGAGCAGCGGGCAACGGGATGGAGTGACCTGGTTTTGCGTGAAGCGTGCGCCGCCGTGGCGGGCGAGGTACTCACGGGCGATCCATTGCGGTGTGAAGCCGGTTTTCCAGGCGCCGATGTGCTGGTTTGGGCAGAGGATGTACTTCATGCGCGGCGTGCTGACGATCTGGTCGAGCAGCAGATTGGCCTGGTCGACCATGCGCCCGGTATCGAACGGCCAGTACGAGCCGACGCCTTCGGAGCTCATGCCTTCCGAGCTGACGATGCTGGGGTTGGCGTGGCCGCGCGGGGCGACCAGTCGCCACAGCCAGGCCAGAGCCGGCGGCAGGACGTGGAACAGGCCAACAATGCCGTAGGTCGGGTTGTCAATCGAGTTGGGCGGGCAGCGTACGCCAAAGCTGCGCACGTCGACGCTGACGCCTCCTTGGTGCACATTGGGCACCGAGTCGCGCGGAATGACGACGCGCGGGTTCGGACACGGCTTGCCCGGCTCGTCCTCGATGTGCTCCCAGATCAATGCGGTACTGCCCGGATGTGCGTCGACGTTGAGGAACAGCAAGGGCTCTTTCGGGTGGATCGTCATCTTCTCGAGATGGGGGTCCGTGCCGTATTCGGTGATGTGGTTAACCCGCACAAACCAGCCTTTCTCGGCATCCATCAGCGCCAGACGTCCGTCATCCTTGCCGAGCGAAGGATGGCACAAGGCCATGTCGTCGGTCACCGGACGAAGTTCGCAGTTGTGCGGTAACAGTACGGTGCGGTGCTCTCCGGAAACCAGGTTCTCGGCGAGCAGCAGGGCGCCGTCCGACTGGCGATGAACCTGCTCGAGCATTTCGCTCTTGCCGCCGCCGCTGGCGCCTTCGTGCATGATGCACAGCTTGTTGGCATACGGGGTGACGACGATAACCGCCGAGCAGTGCGCGGTCAGCCAGTTTTCACGCTCGCCGAGGGTCAGCAGGACGCCGTAAATCCCCTTCTTGGCGCTCGGGCCGGGGTAGAGGTTGTAGCTGAACAACTCATGCTGGTCGGGATGGCGGTTATGCACGACCATCTGTTTGCCCTTGAAGTGCGTGTGGCGGAAAGGCGGGGCGACGAAGATGACCGCTTTCGGATCAAAATTCTCCGGCATGTTGTTCTTGTCGAGCATGCCTTGCAGCAGCGCCAGACCCAGCGCAAAAAAGCCGGCGTTGGCCGGGCAAACGACCAGCGCATCGGTACCGATGCCGGGGGCGCCGGCAATGAACGGGAAGACGGCGAGTTCCTGGGTCTTGAGCCAGTCGAAGGTTTCTTCGCGGAGCGCGTCAAAG
>RRZT010291740.1_pt1 | contig 11212 bp, 9 predicted proteins | sample 2165551 | NCBI WGS metagenome assembly RRZT01 (sample SAMN10456910, study PRJNA506462) | wastewater metagenome | biome: wastewater; feature: sludge; material: wastewater sludge; isolation source: wastewater sludge with Escherichia coli K12::gfp cells carrying plasmid... | place: USA: Moscow, Idaho ...
CATCATAAGCAAGATTATTGATGAATGAGCTTCCTTCAATATTAAGTTGTGCTTGTTTTTGCATATTCAAGATATATACCGCACCGCCATCATATGTAGATGATCTCGTGCCATCATCACCATTGGTTCTATTTTCTTCTAATATAGAATCCACGATGCTAATATGGCCTGAAAAGTAATGGATTGACATTGCACCGCCTCCACCTCCAACAGGGCCTGGAGCAATTGCTTTATTATAATTATTGTTTAATTTAGAATTTTTTATTTCTAGATTACCTGAATAGTTTTTTGATGCAATAGCTCCAGCCTCATATCCAGCGCCATTTCCTTCGTTATTACTAATCGTTGAATTTGTAATTGTAACATTCGCGTTACTACCAAGAAACAATGCGGGACCACTTCCAGCAATGTTATTTTTTATAGTTGTATCTATAATATTAACTTGAGTATTCGAATTTGTTGAAAAGTGTAAAGCGCCACCATTAGAATTATAGAATTCCATATTAATTAAATTAAGGATTCCTGATGTCATATCACTTATCAAAAGACGTTTAATGCGGTGTTCACCATTCATCTTCATATTCTTTAAGTCTAATGATCCTGATCCAGTAACTGAAATACTACCTTTGTCCCACTCAATATTATTTCCTTCGATACTAATACTCTTATTTTTTAAATTAAAAATAATATCATCAGAAATAAAATTAGGACTTAATTTTAAAATATCACCATCTTCTGAAGCATCGATCGCAGCTTTAAGTTCTTCTGTTGATTTAATATCATTGATATCAATTACTTCTTCAGAAAAAGTGTCTAATTCGGATGATTCAGAATTCATTGATTCCTCATGATCCATCGTGTGCTTTGAATCCTCTATCTCTAAATCGATATCCTTTAAGCTTTGAGCTTCTTCCTCCAGCATCTCTAAACTCAAATCATCTAGAGAATGTTCCTCTTTATCAGCCTCTTGTTTCAAAAAATCCTGATTTAAATTATCAATGTTTTTATCTTCTCTATCAATAAGATTATCAGTAGCCTCTTCATCTATCTTCTCTGCAGAAATCAATGATATTTTTGTAATTGAGAATGATAAAACCAAGACACTTATTATCATAAATCTCCATGTTTTTTTCATAATTTTCCCTCCATATGTCTCTATCTAATTGTAGATAATAGTCACTTTAAGCATACTCATTCATACTTATTATGAAAATACATTAGAAGTAGTATTTACACTTAATATTAGTACTCTATTTAGAGTAGTTTAACATCCGGATTGAACCAAGTGTTTCAAAGTTTCTAATTCGTAATCTTGTTTTTACTGATCAAATAAAATATGTCATAAGATTAAATTTACTGAATAATAGTAAATCACGAGCATACTTAGTACTCGCTGTTAGTAGTTATAAATTTTATAATCGTTAGTCCATAATGAGCGCAAGGTCTTATGTCTCGATCCAAGTTTCACCATAATCTTTCGAAATATATTTAAATATATTCGAAGAATAGTCTTCAAATTGTAAGTGAATAACCCCTTCATCATCAATATCAGCTTTGACATAAGGACTTGTCTTTGGAAGTTCAGAAATGAAGTTTATCTTGTCTTCCTCGTAACTCACGAAAAACCATTGTGTTTGTCCCATGGCCTTATCGTTGGCGATAATAGCAAAATCTGTTTCTGGAATTTTGATGAGGTCTTCTTTTGAGTAATCATCATGAGAATCAGAGTCGTGCTCATTCTCTTGCTTATCAATTGTATTACTTAACACAAGATTGTTTTCAACAAAGTCTGAAATTACTAAATCTTTAACTAATAAGTTTAGTGAATTATTAACATTATTTAAGACAAAATAATCCAAATCTAAAGTAAAGACATCTTCCGATAGTTTCTTGTAATTCGTATCATATACTGTTAAAGAATTTGATATATCGACGATAAGTTCTTGTTTGGGCTCCAGTAAGATAAAATCATCTGTGATGATATTAATGTTTTGACTATCATTTTTTAATTTATGATTAATCTGGAGTTCATACAATTTTATTTTTTCTCGTTTATTATCAAGTGAAAGTCTTCCTTGATTTTTAATGAGAGGAACAAATAAATACTCATTTGTTTTATTTGTGTAAATCCCCTTAGTATTTTCTATTGAGAAATTACCTACCGCTAGAGAATATGGAATGAATTCTTTTTTGATGGCATCAACAAAAGACACGTCTACTTTTGAATCGGTACTATCGTATAAAACTGTATCATCGGATTTGAAGTTAGGTTCAATTATATTTTGATTAATAAGATTACTGAAGAGGTAATCTTCGTTCTGAAAAGAAAACCCAAAACGAGAACGATCTCCTTGTCCTGAAATAAATTTGAATTCCAACACGATTACTTTATCTTCTTTCGCTAATAATGAATCATATACAAGACTACCCCCTGAATTCATAATTGTTCCTAAAGGTTCAAAACCTTCTGCTCGTAAATTAAAAGATGTTTCTATGTCACTAATATCCACTTCTTGAAGCGTATGATTTGATAATTTTAGTGCCATTAAATAATTATTCAATTTATGGTCTTCATTATAATAATTAACGACTTGTAATACCTCTGCTTCTAAGTTATTAATCGTAATAACAACATCCTTATTTTTGGGACTACAAGATGTCAAAAGCATGATGAAGAATACAATAAAAACTTTCTTCATAGGTGTTCCCCCCCCTGATTTTATTATGATAACTATCTTATCATCTTCTTTTTCAAGTTTTACTTCCTTTACAAATAAGGTAACATAATAAATCAGATTATACAAGAAATTATTTATTCACAAAATATGAGATCATTGAAACCATTTGATTTACGGTTCTTAGCGATGTTACTTAAATTTTCGATAAAAAAAAGAATGAATAACATTTTATTATTCATTCTCTATTTTTTAAATGATTCCAAATGATGCAAGAATAATCCCAAATACTAATCCAAAGAATGGTACGATACAGGTTGCAACAAACAAGCCTGGATATCCTTCTTTAAATGACAAACCTGAAATTGATAGAAAAGTCACGTTAGGACCTGCATGAGGCAACGAGTCAAGTACTCCTGCTGCTAATGCTGCAATTCTATGCAACACTTGAGCATTAATTCCTGTTGCGATATATGATGCAGACATTGTTTCCATAAATATTGTAATCCCTGCTGCTGATGAGCCTGTTATACCTGCGATAAGATTTACTGATAATGCGACCGATATGAGCATTGGTAGTTTGATGTTTAATGCAAATTGGACGAATGATTGAAATACCGGCAGTAATTTAATTGCTCCGCCAAGTCCAACTACTGATGAAGTATTTACTAAAGCAAGAGTCGAGTTATTTGAAGATGCTGTGATCATTTCTTTGAATCCATGTTGTTTTGATGTTAAGAATAACACTCCATTAATAATACCCATTAATAATGCAAATGCAATAACAAATGACGATTGAACCTCCGTCTTTATAATTCTTTCTCCAAGAATTATAATAATCGTTACTGCCAATGGAGCAATCGATTTTAAGAAACTTGGCAGTTTGTCGTAATGCTTCTCATCCATGTTTTTCTTAGTGTGCTCATCGGCTATGAAATGCTCTCCTTTAGCAACATAATGCTTTACAAATCCATTGTATGTAAAGTATCCGATCGTTGCCATAAAAATTGATGTTAGAAGTCCTAAGAGTGGTGCTGCCGTAGCAGTTGTCCCTAAGTAATTTGTAGGAATAATGTTTGTAAGTGCAGGTGATCCAGGCATTGCGGTCATCACGAATGTACCTGCCCCTAACATTACATTTCCCGGTATAAATCTTTGTGGTAAATTTGCTCTTTCATATAGGTTTAATGAAATTGGGTAGATCGCAAATACTATGACAAACACTGAGATACCACCATAAGCAAGTACTGACGCAATGATCATCGTCATGAGAACTGCATTTTTATCTCCAAATTTTTCGACTAACGTTACTGCAATTTTTGTCGCTGCTCCAGACTTCGATATGATTTGTCCAAGAATTGCCCCTAATAAGAAAATGATAAGATAATTTCCTGCAAAGTTTTTAAAATCTACTAAATATCCATCCTGTAAAATTGTTACAATGCTTGCCCCATTAAAGAGTATTGCAATAAGTGCTGCTATTAGTGTTACAGGTAATACATGATAACCACGGTATACTCCAACAATTAGAAAAGCAAGTGCTATAAGAATACCGATAAGTCCTATTACGTTCATAAATCATCCGTCCTCTCATATATATATTGTAAACGCATACACTTAAGAAATCTATTTCATTTTAATTATACGTGTATAAGCATTACTTATAGAAAAAAACTTACACTTCATGTGATAATACATCAAATAAATATTTGATTGTTTTATTTTTAAGATTCTTTTTTGACGTCGAAATAACAGAACACCACTCAATAGAATCTTTAATTTTTTTCTCAACAATTCGTTCAGTATTAATGAATTCTTTATTGATTTTAGGTAGTATAGTTACGAGTTCCCCTCGACTGCAAATACTCATTAAATAATCCCAAGCGGCGGAACGTATTCGTACAGTCGGTTCAATATCATATTGAGTAAATTTATCATGTATAAGTTTTGTAGAAATAAATTGATCGCCGGTTAAAGCAAGCGATGCATTCCCTAAATCTAACCACGTCACTTCATCTTTCAAGGTCAATGGATTATCATGTGCCATATAAGCATAATACTCATGGATTACTATTGTTTTAGTCTTAAAATTATCACTGTCTAGATTTGTCGGTTCAATAAGTATACCAATATCTATGAGCCCTTTTTCAAGAGACTCCTTAAGTTTTTGAGTACTCATTTCTTTTATTTCAATATTTATCGTAGGATTATTTGAAATAATATCAGGCATGGTTTTAGGATAAATCATCGATAATAAAAACGAAGGAATCCCGATACTGACACTACCACTTATTGAAGAATTATAATTGCTATTCAAAAGTTCCAATTCATGATATGCTCGATCTATTTTTAAAGACTTACGATACACTTCATGACCAAATGGCGTTAAAGAGACCAGCCTTCCTTTTCTTCTATTAAATAGTTCAGCGCTCATTTCAAATTCAAAAGTCTTCATGATTTGGCTTAGTGCTGGTTGTGTAATATGCAGATCTTCTGCTGCATTCGTAATGTTGAAATTATTATCAACTATTGAAATAAAATATCTTAATTTATGTATACTCATCAAATCCACCCTACCATTCTGTATTTCTATTATAACCATATTATTGTATAAAACACTCAATTAATTGAGTGTTTTATATGATATTGCTAATTTACAAATTAATGTTCACTTTGTTTGAGTTTATAGATTTTCAAAAAGTTCTCATCTCGTTTTCTCAACTTCTCTTCAACCTCATCACCCTCATATTTATAAAAGCCTTGTCCTGTTCTTATTCCAAGCTGGTTTTTGTCAATCATATCTTTAAGAAATTGTGGAGGTTTCTTAGCATCTGATATTTCTGGGAATAGTTTGGTAGTTACATAAAAAGGAGTATTTAATCCAGCAATATCTTGACCTTCTAAAGGTCCTAAAAATGCATATCTAAATCCGAGGCTATCTTTCATGACAATATCAATATCTTCGGCATTAGCAACATCATTTTCAATTAGCCAAAAACATTCTCTTAAAATCGCCATCTGAATTCGATTGGCAATAAAACCAGGAACTTCTTTATTTAGAGTAATTGGCGATTTTTCGCAGACTACTAAGAAGTCTTCTATAACTTTTAAAAGATCTTCTCTTGAATTACTCATTTTTATAATCTCAACTAAAGGAATGAGTTGAGCGGGTGCAAAGAAATGTGTGATAAAAAAGCGTTCTGGATGCTTTGCATTCTTCACTAATTCAGTTAATGGAATTGATGATGTGTTAGAAGTAATAATTGTATCTTTTGAAACTATCGCTTCTACCTTTTTGTACAATTCATATTTTAAGTCAAGCACTTCAGGTATCACTTCAACAACCATATCGGCATCTTGAACTGCGGCATTTAAGTCTGTCGTATACGTTAAATTAGATAGAGTTTCATCCATTTTCTGTTTATCTATGATCGCTTCATCAACCATTACAGTTAATGAATCTGTAATCATCTTTTGACATGTTTCTAAAGATTCATCATTAATATCATACATGAACACATTTTTTCCATGTGTTGCGTATAATTGTCCAATACCATGGCCCATCAAACCTGAACCGATAATCGTAATTTTTTTCATCTTTTCTCCTTCTAATAAATAATCATTGCTGCAGCCATTACGACAAGTAAGGCGCTAAGATTTGAAACAATAAATCCTACAGTAATGTATTTTAGTCCATTTTTATGATTAAGTCCCGTCACTGAGAATATTGTGAGTACAACACCTGAATGAGGCATATTCGTTAACCAAGCAGATCCCATTGAGGTTATTCTATGAATTACCTCTGGTGCAATCCCCATCGCTAAGTAGTCAACAGCAAATGCATCGAGCACAATACCAATGGTTCCTGAAGCTGACCCTGTAATTCCTCCAATTAACGAAGCTGCGATTGCTAATGAAATGATCGGATTTCCAGGAATGCTCAGTATCGCTGTTTTAATAATTTCAAAACCTGGAGCATTCATAACAACACTCCCAAAACCTACCACTGCTGCTGTAACAAAAATTGTATTGACTGAACTTGTTGCAGCATCGTTAATCATTAATTTCTTGTGATCAATGTTATTTCTAAAAATAAATAAGGATAAGAAAATAACAATAACAAGACCTATTAATAATATATTTGGAACATTAAACTTACTTCCAACCAAAATAATTCCAATTAATAGTAACAATGGGAATACACTTAATTTAAACGATGGTATTTGTTTATCTTTATCGATAGCTACAGTCTCAATAGAAGCATATGTAGAAAAGTTCTCACCTTTCTCTAAACTCTTCGTTAAGACATATTTCATATACCAAAGACTCGTAGTTATCGCAACTACTGTCCCTATTATACCAAGGACTGGTGCTGCTGTTAATGTAGTTCCTAAATATTGTGTAGGTATTACATTTTGTACAGCTGGAGTTCCAGGTAACATTGTCATTGTAAAGGTTCCAAATCCTAGGACCATGGGTAAGGGTGCAATATTCCATGCTAAATCCAACTTTTCAAAAATAGGTTTTGCTAATGGAGTAATAACAAACACTGCGATAAATAAACTTACGCCCCCGTATGTTAAAAATGCAGTTATTAAATATATGGCAACGAGTACCGAATATGGTTTATCAGTCCCTATTAATTTAAGCACTCCTTGTGAAATTGACAAGGCTGCACCACTTGTATCAATGATTTTCGCAAATATTGATCCAAGTAGAAATATGGCAAAGAAACTTACGATATAACCGGACAGTCCTGTTAAATAAGATCCTTCAGGTCCAATCAAGGACGGAAAGAAATCCATTCCGTTTGTAACAATGATAATGATTGCTGCAATCGGACCAGCGATAATAACACTAACTCCTTTTACAACCAATACAATTAGAACAATAATCGCAAGTAATATTCCTGCTAATTGAATAAATTCCATCGCTATTGTCCTTGATGAAACAGTGGATTCTCTAATAAGATTGCAATCCCCTGACCACCACCAATACACGCTGAAGCAATAGCATAACGAGCATCTGGACGGTGCTTAAATTCATAACATAGTGAAACTACCATGCGTGTCCCACTCATTCCTAACGGGTGACCTAAGGCAACAGCTCCCCCATTTACATTTAACCTCTCATACAAATGAGTATCTGGTGTATTTCCAAGCTCAATAAGACATCCTAGAGTTTGTGCAGCAAACGCTTCATTTATTTCTAGTAATGCGATATCATCCAAAGAGAGGTTGTTTCTTTCTAATAGTTTTTTAATCGCAGGTACTGGTCCCATTCCCATTAATCGGGGATCAACACCTGATACTTGATAATCAACAATTTCAGCTAAAACATCTAATTGTTTTTCTTCAGCTGTTTTTTCACTCATAAGAACCACTGCCGCAGCCCCATCATTGACACCAGAAGCATTACCAGGTGTTACTGTTCCAGTTTCACTACGATCAAATACTGGTCTTAATTTTGCTAATGATTCCATGCTTGCATTGAATCGGGGATGACCGTCTTTTAAAACTGTAGTTACGTTTCCTTTACGATCTTTAATATCAACTCCGATAATCTCTTCTGCCATACGGCCACTTTCAATTGCTTGTTGAGCCTTACGTTGAGAATTAACTGAAAATTCATCTTGTTGTTCACGCGAGATATTATATTTTTTTGTAATATTTTCTGCAGTATCTCCCATGTGTTGTACATCAGCATACAAAATTTGTGGTTGAGTATTTTTATGATGTTCATTATCAGAGTCTAAGAGTTGCGCATTACCCATAACGAAACCTTGGTATCTCGCACTTAGAGGGAGGTAATAGGGAATTCTTGATAACGACTCCGCTCCTCCGGCAAGAACAATATCAACATCAGTACATTGTATCGATTGGACTGCAGAAATAATGGATTGGATACCTGATCCACATATTCTATTTACAGTCATACCCGTTGATTCATTGTCTAATTCCATCATCAAGCCAACATGTCTTCCTAAATTACCACAGTCAGCTGATGATATAACATGCCCAAACACTACTTCATCGATATCTTTTTTATTAATTTTAGATCTCTTGATTGCTTCTTCACTTGCAATTTTAGCAAGTTCTTGAACCGGTACAGTCTTTAATTCACCTAAGAATGCACCGACAGGAGTACGAGCAGCTCCAGTAATAACTATTTTTTCTCTCATTAGTTTAACCCCTCAAAATATATATCATCAATTTCTTTAACATTTTCTGGAATGATTAATGTTGCCTCTGTTACATCTTGAATTTCCTCAATTGTATAACTTGGATTGTATTCTCTTAACACAAATCCTTCTTCTGTAACATCGATTACTGCCATCTCAGTAACAATGGTGCTGACAACCCCTTTTGCGGTTAAAGGAAGCTTACATTGTTTTAATAACTTAGCTTGACCTCGATTCGTATGAAATGTAGCAACGATGACCTTCTTACATCCAGTGCATAAGTCCATCGCTCCACCCATACCCGCTACACGTTTCCCTGGAATCATGTAATTTGCGATATCCCCATTCTCTGAAACTTCCATCGTTCCAAGAACAGTCACGTCCACATGACCTCCACGAATAATTGCAAATGATGTGGCACTATCAAAGAATGCAGCACCTTTCTGTATTCCGATTGTAGATGCTCCTGAATTAATAACATTCGGATCATTTTCAACTGATTCTGATTCACTTTTACTTGTTGAATCAATAATACTAAAAGCCGATTTCCCTACTCCTATCAATCCATTTTCCGCGTGCATTAAAATTTCATCTTCAGGTTTAACATAATCTGAAACTAATGTCGGAAGTCCAACTCCTAAATTAACAAGAGTCCCATATTCTAACTCCCCTGCGATACGCTTTGCAATAAAATTCATTGCTTGGTCTTTATCCATTTTCATATTATTGTTCCCCCTTCAATACAACTGCATCGATATAAATTGATTGTGTATGAATATTATCAGGGTCAATTTCTCCAACCTCAACAATCTCATCAACTTCAACAATGACATATTCAGCAGCTGTAGCCATACTCGGTGAGTGAGCACGCGATGAACCATGATAGACGACATTACCCATACGATCTGCTTTAGAAGCGTAGATTAACGCAACATCCGCTTTAATTGCAGGTTCTAATAAATACTCTATTTCATTAACAACGACAAGCTCTTTACCTTCTTGAACTAAAGTCCCAAGTCCTGTACGTGTTAAGATCCCCCCAAGTCCTGCCCCACCTGCTCGAATTGATTCAGCAAGTGTTCCTTGTGGAATTAATTCGATGTCTACTTCATTATTATGTAACATTTCTCCAGCTTCGGGATTTGGCCCAATAAATGATGCATATAATTTCTTGACTTTCTTCTCTCTGAAGAATCTTCCTGCTCCGTAATTTGGTGTTCCCGCATCATTACAAATTAATGTTAAGTTATCGACTCCTTGCTCTATAACGCCATCAATAACTTTATGTGGTGAACCTTGTCCACCAAAACCACCAATCATAATTCGTTGTCCACTTTTAATTGGTTTTACTGCTTCCTCAACAGTCATTACTTTATCCATAATTTCTCCTATCTACTAATTAGTCTCTAAGCGCTTACACCGAAATTATAACATGCTATAAACACAGGTCTAATATCAAAAAATTATTATAGTATAAGCAAACCTTATGGATTAAATTTATTCACACTACAAAACTTTATGCCTTTAAACTTTCTTACTTTATTTACTGTTTTCTACTTTCCCAAACACTAACACGTTGAGATCAGATACGACCAGAAAGGAAATCGTCTAAATGCTTACAATTTATTGCAAGTCATTTCTGAATATGGTATTATAGATAGGCACCAAGATACAGGGGTATCGTACAATGGTAGTATACCGGTCTCCAAAACCGTTGATGTGGGTTCAATTCCTACTACCCCTGCCATTAAAAATAGACATCAATTTAAGCCTTTAAACAAAGGCTTTTTTATTTTTCATATGTATAGATATTCATTTATGGAGAAATTATGAAGAAAAAAAATAGAGAAGATTATAATACCTTTAAAGTTTACACTAAATAAAAAACATAACATGTTAATATTTAGTTAAACTTTGGAGGTGTTTTTTTATGGGAAAACAAACAATTAGAACACATGAAGAAAAGTTAATGATTGTACAAGAAATTTTGAATGGTAAAACATATAAGACTGTAAGTGAAAAATATAATGTCCTGCCAGGCACAATTGCGAATTGGAAAAGAAAACTGATTGAGGGGACCTTGCATTTAGATCGACGGGGTAAAAAACCTGGGGAAGTCGAGGATATTGAAATTATAAAAAAGTCCTATACTCTACTAATGAAAATCCGAAGAACGCAACACAAATAGAGAAATATCAAATAATAGATATCCTTAAAAAAGAGTATCCTGTCTCAAAAATTTGTGAAGTGTTACAGGTTGTACGACAAAGTCATTACAAGTGGATACGAATTGGCAAGCCACCTATGAACAACTATGATCCGATAACAGCAACAATTATATTAGTAGAGCATAATA
>RRZT011423056.1_pt1 | contig 11212 bp, 10 predicted proteins | sample 2165551 | NCBI WGS metagenome assembly RRZT01 (sample SAMN10456910, study PRJNA506462) | wastewater metagenome | biome: wastewater; feature: sludge; material: wastewater sludge; isolation source: wastewater sludge with Escherichia coli K12::gfp cells carrying plasmid... | place: USA: Moscow, Idaho...
GGAATGAATTTGTGTTTTCTTCTATTGTTTCGGTAGGTATAGCCTGAATAACTTGCATATCTTCAATCGCACCAGTTTCTACATATTTGCTATAATCAACTCCACTACTATCAGCATTTTCATCAAGGGCAGTTGCTCTTAATAATTCAACAGATAAAGGCAAGTATTTTGCTAATCTTCTAATTGCAGTTTTTCTTGCCATAGCTTCGTAATGTTCAGCCCATATTCCTATTGGAGTAGTAGATGTTTTTTTAGTGTTAAAATCCTTTTGACTAGATGAACTCATACGAGCTTTTTCAATATCATCAAGAGTTAATACTTCAAAAACTCTACCACCATCTTTTAGGTTTGCATAAGCATAAGCATATACAGCAGTCCCTCTGTTTGAAGTTGCAGGTTTATGTTTTAATTTTTCATCAAATCCATATTCAAAATCGAACTCATCGTTTTGATATACAACTTGACTTACAATATTTACTACTTGACCACTTCTTCTAGCTAAATCTAAGAAACCTTTGTATCCAATTTGTAACTGGGCATCAAATCTTCTCTCTTTGCTATTCCAAAATGGTACTAAGTAAGCTTGTCCTAAAATATCATCTACTTCCAATCCCACTTGACTAGCTGCCATTACCGCACCTAAAAGTGATTTAATATCGCATTCTGCAAGTTTTGGATTTTTCTGTATAGTTGTCATAGCAATTCTAGCTACCCTATCTACTGATAGGTGTTTTGGTAAAACTTTAGCTATTTGTGGAAGCATTTTATCAATACTATCTCTAATTGTTTGAACTGGAGATTTTACTCCACTATTTGCTACTGTATTTCTTGCTGTTTGTGTTAATGCACCCATTTTATTATCCTTTTAATTGTTTATTTTTATTTAATAAAGCCCATAAAAAGAAGAGTACAATCCCCATAAAAGGGAAATTTTTACTCTCCCCTTTTAGGGCAACAGTTACTTTTAAGTTTTTGTTTTATATAATTTGCACTGAAAGCCTAAGAAGGAACATTGAAAATTGAGTTTTAACTCTAACAATGCTGTTTCTTAGGAATGGTTTTTTACTACTCTCTTAAGATTTCATATCATCCCCCTTCAATGAATTAATAAACTTATTTGTTTCGCTTCCATAAAATGTGTATGGATTTGGTCTAAATAATAGACTTGAACTCACACCATCATAAAAAGCTTCTATTGTTGAAACTACCATTTGAATTGCTTCTTCTGCACTTCTTAGTGTTTCATTGTCTAGCTCCCATTCAAATATTTGAATAGTAGGAACTTTTGTTTTTACAATAATCTCTAATCTAACTTTTTTAATCTCTACTCCGTGTACAATCATATACATTAAAGAGTATAGAGCAACTTGAAAACCATATTGTTGTTTACAAGCTTCTAAATCGGCTAGATTTTTTTCTGCTTGATAAGAAGCAAATAAAGGAGCTGATTTTTCTTCAAGAATAGAAAGCCTATTATTGATTTTTAAAATCTCATTTTCAGCTTCAACTAATCTTTCCAAATTCTCAATCCACTTCTCAAATTCACTTTCAAGTTTTGCTAACTTATTTTCCAAGGCTTTTGTTGCCTTATTATTCAATTTAGCATTATTAATAGCTATTTGAATTTGAGCTTTTTCATCCATTATTTGCTTACAATTATTTTCAGCATTTATGAATTTAGAAGTTGTTTTTTCTAACTCTAACTTTAACTTTTCAAGCGACACAATTTCAGCTTCAAAATTTTGTAGCTCTTGAGATTTCTCACAAGAACCATTAATTTTGTTTGCTGAAGTTTTTAAGTCGCCTAAAATAAAACCATCATTATCTTTGTATAATCGGTCAAATGTACCTGTAAGCATAATTTTTCCAAAGTTATTCGGATTTTTATACATTCCTAAAGGCACATCAACTTCTAAATACTCTTCACTAGCAACAAAGCTATTTCTATTAAACAATAGAACTTCATTGCAGTATGTTTTAAATAGTTTGAAAGCTTCTTTTTTAAGCTCTTTACTATCAACTTTGCCAACTAAATCTTTTTGAAGATTTTTTAATTCTTCATTAACTGATTTTATTAGCCCTTTTATAGCACCAAATACACCTTTATTTGGATTACTGTAAGCATAATCAACAGCTGAATGAACAGCAGTACCAATTAATGTTTTATCCGTACTCCCAAAAAATACCCCTAAGCCTTGAGCTAGTGCATAGTGCAATGGATTTGCCAAAAAGCTTGTAGTTGAAGAAGCTCTATGCTTCCAAACTTTTTTATTTTCTCTTGCTTCATCTAAAAGATTATAAATATCCTTTTGTGATGAAACTACCTCTCTTAAATTTTCTAATGTCATCGATTTACTCCTTTTAAGTCAAACAATTAAGCACGAGACAGTTTAATTGCGACTAGATTTATTATGAACCTAAATAGATTCAATAAACCGACAAGGAGTTTCGCAAAAAAGACAGAATATGGCTATAAGCCGATATTCTGAAACTTTTAGAACAAAGTTCCATATCGGCTTATTGAAGCCATTATTAATTATATAATCATAAAAAAAGCGAAGCTTCTTGTTAGCAAAAAGCTAATTTTGAATACTTCGCTTAAAACTCTCTAGGAGTTTTTAAATCAAAAAAAGAAATACCTTGGTTAAAACGGTATTTCATCATCAGCACTATAATCATAAACAACAGGAATTTCTTTGTTATTTTGAGCATTATCACTCTCTGCAACTTCTATTCCAAATTGTCCTGATATGTAGCCAACTTTTACAAGTCCACTATCTCCAAGCTTTTGTGGCTCTTTTAATTTAAAAGTTGTTATGAATAAAGCATCAGAATTATCTGTTAGATTTTTCTTAGCCTCTTTATCGTATCTTTTAAATAAGCCTAAAGTACCTTTTGTAACACCTTCTACAATAGTTCCATCTTTTTTCTTTGCAGGAAAAGTTTTTCCTATTGTAACAACTTGTTCATTTCTATTTTTATCAACATACGGCTTAACCAAATCAAATGCTCCATCTTCTCTTTTTACAAGAGTAAGAGTAGTTCGACCAAAGAAACCTAAATCTATATTACAAAACACACTTTTTGTTTGTGGATTGTAGATTATATCTCCAAAGCTTCTTTCTAAACCATAGTTTCTTTTTGTTGTTGTATTTGTATTGCTTGACATTTTATCTCCTTTTTGAGTTGTAGGGTGTCCCCTGAATTAGCCCAACAGAAGATAAAACTATCCCTTGTGAGGATATATTTTATCCCCACCAGGACAACAGTTATAATTCAAATACTCTCAGGCTACTAAATAAGGCATTTCCCTATCAAGAAAAGTCTGTCTTGATGTTTCAGTCGCATTTTCTAAAGATTTAAGAAATTGCTGTTGAAATCTTTGTTTTTCTAGTTGTTTATTATGCCATTTTTCTATAATAGGTTTAATTTTATTTAACAATAAAAGTGGATACCTTTTTTTATTAATTGGGCATATAAATTCTGTAACCTTATCAATCTCTGTATGCATTGAATGATTACCATTCCAAAGCTTTTTATTAGCTTCATCAGGTGTTTCTGCTTTATATATACGAGAGATTTCGTATCCATCCCAATCACCATCTGCATTAATACAATGTTGGTATCCATATGCTATAAATTCAAGTGTCATAATATCTCCTTTTTAAGATAAAAAAGGATACACCTATCCACAAGGATAGTGACTTTCGTGTATCCTTATGGATTGGCTCATATGAGCAACTTTTTTTTGGCAATAAAAAATCCTTCACAGTTAAGTGAATACTAATTTTTTGACAATATTTTATTGTTTTAGATTAGTTCGCTAGATTTAGCAAGATTTTTTATTTTTTGTATCTTTCATTTTTAAGTATTCACTATGTCCTATTGTATATAAAACTCCAAAAAGAACAACGGAACCCAATAATATAAACATTTCAATCATCTTTATCCTTTCTTTGAATACTTCCTATTGCTATAATAATTATAGCAAAAATAAAAGAAATAAACAATCTAAATGTGTTAAAATCTTGTCCTGTTGTAATAAGAAATAATGTATTTGATATTATACCTATTCCTATTCCATTCATAATCACGCCAAATTTAATTGGTTTAATTCTGAATTTATTTTTAGATAATAAAAAGAGAGCCAATGCTATCTTTTTAATAAAATTCTTTATCATAAACACCTCCTAAGATGTATTAGTTTTGTATTTCAAAATGAAACACACAAAATAACTAACACAAAAAAGGATTTATTATAAATATTAGTAGTGTAAGTACTAGCACATAAAAATCATTTTTTGTGCTAGTTAAAAACTTGCCTTGATGTTCAAGTGGAATCGCAACTTCCACCCCGTTTAAAATACATAAATGTATATAAACAGCTTATGTTCTCACATAAGAACGAACTATACTTTTACTCCAACGGAGTATCCCCCATTTCAACCTACCTTATATCAAACTACACTACACACTCACACACACTAATCAAATCAAATATTATACGGCAGCCTGTTCTGTTTCTGCTGCTACTTTATTTCTTCCAAATCTTTGAACTTTTCTATTTAAGTTAAAGTTAGATGTTCTAACTCTTGCTCTTGATAAAAGTTCCACAGCTATATTTTCTACTGTTTTAATTTGTTCGCACATTGTTTGATATTTACTTCTAAATTTCTGAATATCATCACTTGTTATTCCTCTACCTTCTAATCTATAAAGGTAATCCATTGCTTCATCAATATTTTCTATTGGTCTTACAGTTTCTGATAAGAACTGTTTATCTTTAATCACAAGAAACTCAACATTAGAACCGTGTTCTTTTATTAAATTTGTTGCTCTTTCAATACTCTCATTTTGTAAAACTCTCCATCTTGGTGTTTCATCTCTTCTTTGAGTATTTACTGGTGTTTCAACTGTTGTAGTTGCTTCTGTTGAAGCTTTTTCTGCTTTAGCTTTTGCCATAAAGGTATCCTTATTCTAAATTATCTTTTGTGATTATATTTTAATTGATGATTTGTGTTTGTGAGTGTGTAGTGTAGTTTGATATTGCTTGTAAGCTTACTCCCTTACGGGACAGTCTCTGAACATATTTCTTTAAAAGATTAAAGAAACTTCGCTGCGATTATTTGGTTGTCTCTATTTTTGTCATTTTTACAATCCAATAGGCATTAACCTATCTGCTACTTTATGTATTACTACATAAATGCTGTTCCATATATTAAAATTAATATATGAAGTGGAGATTACTCTTTTAAACCACAGACAAAACCTATCATTTACAATATATGTAAATGCTGTACTTTCGAGAGTATGTACAGAATACCGCTAGTCTTTCTTTTTAAGTCGCCTAGCACTTCCCCGCAATTAGAGGGATTTAAAGTCGGCATTCGACTATTTTTACCGACCTGAACTTCTATCTATCCAAATTAATAGAGTTCTACCAAAGGTTTTCCAGAGGACCTTTAAAAAAAGAAGATTGAAAAAATCTTCGAAATGTGCTGGAAACACAAAAGATTTTAAAAATCTATTCAACTATAAAAGTAATAAGTTGTAATATTAATACATTTTTATTAGTTTGTCAATAGTTTAATACCTATTTTGTATTAATTTGAGTATTTTGTTCAACATATTTTTTTAAATGTTCAATTCTTATATCTTTATCATAAGTTATGCCTACCTCTTCTGACATCTCTTCTAAAAAGCCATCTACATATAAAATTACATTTTTTAAAAATAAATCTTTCCACTCTTTTTCTAAATCTGGGGACATAGTATTTAATTTTTTAAACATATACTGTACTTGAGGTGTAATTATCTCTAAAAAACCACTCTCTATATTTTCGGAAAAAAGCCCTTTTTTTACATTTCCTCTGTTATAACTAATTTTTTGTTTATTATTACTCATCTTTATTCCCTTTTGATATGGTTACATTTCTTAAATGCTGATTATTTCTTTTTTTCAATTCAGCTTCATCTTCTGTAATTCCCAAACTTGACAAATCAAATACAACAAAATCTTTTCTAGTGTTATACATTGCATTAGCAAAGCCTTTTATTTCTATGTAGCTTGTACGATATTTAAACAAACCATCTTTTTTTAATTTATCCAATAGCTCTTTTAACTCTTTATCTGTACTTCCTAAATCATATTGTTTTGTAAATTTTACAAATATTTCAAGAGGAATAAAAAGCTCATCTTTGTTTGAAATTGAAACTATTTTAACCCTTTTTGTTTTAGGTGTTTCTTCTGTTTCATTTATTGACTTTATTAGCAATTCAACTAATGACCCAATATCAGAAGCATTAAAATTTTTCTCTTGATTTGGATTGATATTTATATTTTCAGTTTCACTTTTAGGTGTAAGTATCTCTTTAGTTTCTTCAATTTCAATTATTTCATTATTTGTTATCTCTAATTTTACTGGAGCTATCGTAGTATCTTCAATAACACTAGAATTAGTATTATTCTCTTGTAATTCTTTTTTTTCTTCATTGTTACTTGTATTAATGCTAGTTTTATATTTTTTTTCTGTTAGATAGTCTTTTATCTCTTGTTTTCTAGCCATTTGGTCGGCATCTTTAAGGCTTCTAATTGCTTTATAATTTTTATTTTTCTCATCAACACTATTTATATGATGTTTTTCTACAATCTCACATACATCATCTATATATTCATAATTTGGAAAAGCATTACTAATAATCAAACGACTTATATTTTCGTGATTATTGCTTTCATATTTTTTTCTATCAAGCCCAGACAATCCTTGTAAACTCTCAATTTTTTCAATTTTTCCAATATCGTGTGCCAATGAAGATATAAGCATTTTACTCCAGTTAAAAACAAAACTATCTTTTTCTAAAATAAGAATTTCATACATACATCTAACTACATTCATTGTGTGATCAAATAAATTTACTTCATAAAGAATTTGATAACTTGTTAGGTTTTCAGAAACAATATCTTTATATATATTTGTATCTGTATCGCTTCTATATAAAGTAGCAACTGATGGCAACTCTTTTGCTCTTGTTTCCAATAATTCATATAAAGTAGCGACAATTTCAAGTTCCTGCTTAGAAAAAGAGTCAAGATAATCAAATACATATTTTTTATAAAAAGACATATCTTGTATCTCTCTTCTTCCAATAAGTGTATTTATAACTTCTTGAATATCTTTTTTTGACTCATCAAAAGATATTTCCATTTTTTCCATCATTTTATGTTCAATATTATCTTCAATCTCTTCATATTCAAGCCATAAATGTGCTATTTTTTCCAAATCTACGAAAGTAATTTGGCAGTTTCTTCTATTTTTTAGCTTTTCTCTATATAGTCTATACTGGTAAACTATTACAGCAGTTAGAATAAATATAATAAATATTGTAGCAAATGGATAATTTCTTACTAAAAGCGTTACTATGTATAAATTAAGACTTAAATCACCATAGTAATGATAATTTGCATAAATAACCCCTACAACAAAGGTAAAAAGTAACCAAGTTGTATAAAATATAATCATTTGAAGTTGTATCATTTTCTACTACCACCCATTTTAGGAGGATTAATTTTGATTTCTGTATCTCCAATAGGTGCTGTTTTACCTTTAAATTGTCCTTCCATACCAAAATAATAAAACTCTCTAGGCATAAGGCTTAATAAATCTTCAGATTTTAAAGCCATATCCATTGTTTGTTTTGACATTATCCCATTAGTTGAGATTACGGAGTCCCATTTTGTAATCTCACCTGCATATCTTGCAGCATCTTCTGCTGTATCTGGGTCCACAAGTCTCATAAATATTTTACCATTAGCATTACCTAAAATCATCTTTGCTTTTTCTCTACCAACAGCATCTATATAGTCAGCATAGTTTTGAGAAAGTGCTGTAATTCTTGTATTTGTAGAACGAGATTTATTAAATAAGTTTTCAATACCCTGATATAAAGAGTTTGAACTCTCATCAATGTATATAGATAGTCCGTGCTTAAAAGTTTGGTCAGATATTGCTCTTCTTCCTATGCAACTTTGTATCATAGAAAGTGTAACTTTTGCAGTAATATCAGATGTTTTTTTAGATAACATAGAGGGTGTTTGAACATATAAGATTACTTTTTCATCATTTTCCAACATATCAATAAATCTATTCTTTGTAGCACCACCAAATACAGAACCAATAGCACCTGTACTCATTTGAGTTAATGTAGTTCTTAAAGATGATACAACCTTAGCAAAATAATCAGCATTAGAGCCTAATACATTGTTTATTAGAATTACCATATCTTCTAAATCTCTATCTCTTGAATTATTAATTTTTTCAAGGTTCTCTTTTAATTGTGTTAATCCTTCATATCCTGCATATCTATATATCTCTCTAAAATTTAAAGGTGTAGTATCTTTTATATACTTTTTAATTAAAAGTCTTGATTTTACAATAGCTGTTGATACTTCAAGTGCGATGTTATAAAAGAATACATCTCCACTTGTTTCAATAGCCGATACAATATGCCCTATAATCTCTTCGTCCATAAAATAGTTACTCATAGGATTAATTTTAATTGATAGTTTTGGGTGAATTGGAGAAAGAAGCATAAAACCTCTTTCATTGCCTGAACGAACAGCTGCTTGATAAGCTCTACTTAGAAGTCCATTATCAACTTTTGGGTCAATAATTACAACACAGTTCCCGTGTATCATAATATCTTGTTCAACCATATTTTCAATTAATCTTGACTTTCCTGCTCCAGTTGTACCAAAGCCAATAATATGTCCTTTTCTATAATCATTATCTAGGTTTATATCTACAAATTGCTCCTCTTTAGTATCTTTAAGATGAAATCCTTTACCTAAATTAGTATGTTTAATGTTGTTTGTTTGTTGCTTTTTATCAATAAATTCTACTAGCTTTACCCATAGGCTTTTTGAAGCATTTAATAGTACACAATTCATAGATATTAATATTTATCGTATTTAGCTTTTTCACTTGTGCTAAATAAAATTTTTCTAAATCCATAAAACAAAAATGGTAAGAAAGAAGATATTAAAATCAAAATAACTGTAACATAATAAATAGTGTTTATATCGCTATAAAACATATTTCTTGCATAAATCATAGTGCTATTAAAACTTATCTTATCAAGTAAATATCTCAAATAGACAAAAGATACAAATATCACAAAACCAATAGCAAAAGTTGATGTCATTTTTCCTATAAAGAATGTTTTTAAAGCTTTTGCTGTATAGTCTCCAACTGCATATTTACTTAAATATGCTATGTATATTGTCAAAGATATTATAATAATAGTTGGAATATATTTTATAAATAAACCAAGAGCTATATTATCATTAACAAGATTTATCATAAATTCAAATGAAAACCAATAATAAAAAAGAAGCTGAACTATGATTAATAAGCTACTTGTAAAGCCTAAATTCATTCCAACTTTTAATGCACAAACAGTTTTTTGTAAAGTAAATAGATTTTTATCTATGCTACTTTCTAGCAAGTTTTCTTGTACACTTATCTCTTGCAAACTTGAAATAAATCCCATAACACTATTGCAATTAATATTTCCTTGAGATGAGTTTTGGTCAATCTTTTCCTTACCAAATTCTATATCTCTTCCATAACCTTTGCTATTCCACTCTATATCTCTTGCATCAAATCCAGTATCTTTTGACATTTCTTACTCCTTAATTATTTCCTGTACTAACCATATTTTTAAAGTTTTCAACTGTACTATTTATTTTATTTGTTAAATCTGTTTGATTTATTTGTGGCATATCAAAAGCTCCACTTAAATCTATTTTAGAAAAATCTAATTTCTGAAACTCTTCTGGAGTAAATCCTCTACAATTTGGACTTTCTGCACTACCCCAAGTTATACCAATTTGTCCTCTTCCTTGTTCGTGAACAAATCTAGCAAGTTTTGAACCAAAACAACAATGCCCTTTAGATTTTTGAACACAAATCTTTGTAAATCCTAAATTAATCTTTTTTGAACAATACTCACCTATTTCTGTACATAGTTCAGCTTTATTTTGTTTTGCAAGTAATTTTTCATTCTCTTTACACTCTATTAATCCCATAAAAACTTTATTCTTATCACAACAACCACCACCTACTAAACCAAAAAACATATCCCAACTTCTACATCTTCTATCTTTTCCATTGAAGATATATATTTGACCATTACAAGTACCATCTTCACTCCAACCATTATTATTTTTATCGTTTGCACCTTCCACATCACCTTCAGGTACAACATCATTTCCCCCTAAACAAGGGAATGGGCTACATTGCCATTTATTATCTACAAAAGAGCAAGGTCTGTCTTTATTTGCTTGGCAAGTAAATTTTTCTCTTTTACAGTTATTTGTAGGTGGAGTTGAACTATTGCAAGCATCATCTAAAGTAGAAGAGTTATTTGTTGTATTATTTGGGTCAGTTTTATTGCAATTTCCTCCAGAGTTTATTGGAGTATAGTTATAACCTTGTGTATTTTTAGAGTTATTACAAAGATAGTTATAATAAGTATATTCAACTGTTTTTTTACATTCGCCTTTTAAAGTTTCAGAGCCTGTTGTTTCGGTATAGCCTAATGGACAAATCGTAATATTTTGTCTATCAGCCACCAATGAAATACTTCCTTGAACAATATCTCTTACAGTCCACCCACGACCATCGTATGTATTTTCAACTTTTGCAGTAAATATATCCCCTACTCTATTATATGAAAAATACATTCCGTCCATATAAACTCTTTTTAAATTACCATTATTACTAGGAATATAATATTTTGAGTCTGCCCAACCTTCGTGTGCACTTCTTTCTTTTACAAAATTTGGATTTTCTTCTACTGCACTTAAATTGATATTACCGAACACCAATCCCCAAGAAGTTTCATTTATGCTGCCTGAAACTTTATGGTATTGCTCAATCCTAACTGAAGTTGAATTCGTACATTTATATCTAAGCCCTGTTTCAAACTTAACATTTCCCCCTATAGAGCACCCGTATTCATCACAATCCTGTAAGGTAAAACTACTAACTTTTCCTAGTGCTGGACTATTTGCTCCAACATCCCAAAAGTAGTTTTGTACACCAAAATATTGCCAATTCCCATCACATTTGAATTTACCTTTACCAATACAACTATTACCTTCTCTAGTATATCCACTTGGACAAGGGTTGGACGAAGTATAGTCTACAAC
>RRZT012705337.1_pt1 | contig 11212 bp, 7 predicted proteins | sample 2165551 | NCBI WGS metagenome assembly RRZT01 (sample SAMN10456910, study PRJNA506462) | wastewater metagenome | biome: wastewater; feature: sludge; material: wastewater sludge; isolation source: wastewater sludge with Escherichia coli K12::gfp cells carrying plasmid... | place: USA: Moscow, Idaho ...
ATTACATTATGCCAACGGTTCAGATGTAATACCAATGCCATCAGCATACTACAGTTTAGGTGGTGGTGTTATTTCGCTCGACAAGAAACTTATGGGAGCTGTTGATGTACAACTAACCGATGCTTTTTTTGCCGACCCAAAAGCCATAGAGAATACCTATGTAATTCCGCTGCGTATGACAAAAGTAACAAACGCCGACTCTATACTTTCCGGCATTCCAAAAGTGAGCAATGCTCCCAAAACCAACTCGGCATACTGGGATATCTTACCAAAGGATTACGTGTTATATTGTGTGAAGTTCATCAATCCATGGCATGCAAATTACCTTCGCAGGGGCAAAGATGTTATAACAACGGGCACAACCACATCAACCGTTGTACGTCATAAACAGTTTGTCGAAAACGATGAATTAGTCTTCTTATCCACAGAATCCATGTCGAGTGTTAAATTTCCTGTTTCTGGCCACAAAAGTTTTTTAGGTTCAGAATTAGGATTAAAGGTTAATCTTAATTTTACTCAGGACCAGAAATGTACTGTATCCACTACTTTTACGTCATCACAGGTTAATGACTCAGTAAGAGTATATAATATTGTCGCCTCTGGAAATGGTGAATTTGTAAAAAACGGAGAAAAGAAAAGTTGGGGTAACAAAGATAGAAATGCCTTGTATATAGGATACAAACTGGCATATGATGTGGAAACAACTTTCCCTAAAGCACATTTACCTGCGGTCATTAAATCATACTCTGTTGACGCTACTGACACACTTGTAGTACGCGACAGAGGTGTGAAAATGGAAACATTTACACCTTCGTATATTCAATAATTATAAAATATAATTAAAATGAAACATAGAAATATATTCCTATTTGCGGCAGTCACATCGATGTTATTGACATCTTGTGCCGATAATAGTCAACTGGAATTTTCGGTAGAGAAACCGGCAAGTATTTCGCAACTGGAGTACCTGAACGAATACAACACACTGAAAACATATGTTGACAGAACTGCTAATCCGAATTTCAAATTAGGTGCAGGTGTATCCGTATCCGACTTTAGTGTAACCGGGGCAGCAAGCAGGTTAGTTCAAACAAACTTTGATGAAGTAACTGCCGGATACGAAATGAAACATGGAGCCATTGTAAAAGACAATGGTACAATGGATTTTGAAAATGTTACTGCATTTTTGGCAAACACAAAAAAAGCCGGGCTAACCGTTTATGGTCATACATTATGCTGGCATTCAAATCAAAATGCAAAGTATTTGAATAGTTTAATTGCACCTACTGTAGTGCCTGGTGCCGGTAGCCCAAGATGGGAAGTGGTGACAGAGCAGAACTTTGAAACTGCCGACGCGTCAAATTATACGTACAATGCAAATGCTCAAACGTCATTTACTGCTGTAGGCGAAGGTAAAGATGGACAAGGCCGTGCTTTGAAAATAACTAACGCAGTGGTACGAACCAATGATTGGGATTGCCAATTATTTATCAACTTTCCGCGTATAACTGAAGTGGGTCAAAAGTGGCGACTAACAATGGATATTAAAGCTGATGCCAATACTTCATATCCTACACAAGCTCACACAGCCCCGGGAGCTTATAAACACTGGGACTTCTTTGGTTCTCTTTCGGCTAAACCTCAATGGGTTACATACACAAAAGAAATAACTGTTTCTTCGAGTCAGGCTGGTTGTAAAACCATCGCTTTTAACTTAGGTAAAACGGCTACAAATTATTATTTTGACAATGTAAAACTGGAGTTTTTCAACGAGAAACCATCTGGTGGTACTGTTGATAAAACTCCCGAAGAGAAACGTGTTATTATCGACGCAGCCCTTGAAACCTGGATTGCAGGAATGCTTACCGCAACAAAAGAAGGTGTAAAAGCATGGGATGTGGTGAATGAGCCAATGTCGGATTGGCCCGATCCCACAAAACTAAAAACCGGTGTGGGTAAAGCTTCAATGGCTGCCGACGAGTTTTACTGGCAGGATTATCTGGGTAAAGACTATGCTGTAAGAGCTATACAACTTGCACGTCAGTATGGTAATGCCAACGATAAACTGTTTATCAACGATTATGGCTTAGAAGGTGCTGATCAGAAAAAATGCATTGGCTTAATTGAATACATTAAATATATTGAATCAAAAGGTGTAACCGTGGATGGTATTGGTACACAAATGCACGTTACATTGGGCGAAACAACAATTGAAGGCATTCGTGCTATGTTTACAAACCTGGCAGCTACTGGTAAGCTAATCAAAGTATCGGAGCTCGATATGGGTATCAGACTTGAAGGAGCTACAGCGAATGCTAAAACAAAGGTTGTTACTAACGAACAACATCAGCAAATGGCCGATTTCTATCAACAAATTGTTAAAGCTTATTTTGAGTTGATTCCTGCTGCTCAAAGATATGGTATCACTCAATGGGCGATAACCGATAGCCCTTCTGGTTCTTCGTGGAGACCCGACGAACCAATTGGTTTATGGACCCTCGATTTTAGTCGAAAACATGCTTTTGCAGGATTTGCAAAAGGACTCTCTGGAAAGTAAGTAAGAGTAATTTGAACTCCCAATCGGAAGATTGGGAGTTTTTTTGTCTACTATCGATTGCTATTAGATGCATATTGTCGTTTCTGTTGATGCTACTGTGTGTGGATCAATGGAAAATCGACTTTATCCATTCTGACACAGTTTGTAAAAAGATCCCAACAAAACCCGTTGGAAAAACACTAAACCAGTTAGAAAAATAACAAAGCAAGCTAGAAAAGACAAAAAAAGAGTGGCAGATATAAACCTGCCACTCTACACTAAAAAAATAGGAGTATTAAAGCTTTATATCATTCTTTGTAGTTGCATAAAGCCCTAAAAGAGTACCTGTGAAACCTCCTGCAACATTGGTTGTTATAATGTCGGTTGATTGTGTTCCACCTAGGTTTACATAATCTATTTCATTTACTGAATAATTGAAGCGGATATCGTCGCCATTACATTCAATAGCTAATTTAATAGGTTTTTTAAGTTCAATTTTAGCGCTTGAAATAACAGTCGATTTTTTTCCTTCGTTACGTTCAAGCAAAATGTAGTAGTCTTTGTCTTTTTTTGTGATACCAAACACATAGTTGTAGTTTTCTTTTTGATAACACACTAAACCAGCTAATTCGGACTCTGATTTTGGTAGATATGAAAGCTCTACTGAACTATTAAATTTTTTATGTTGAAAGCGGTGAAACAGAGTAGATGTAGGTTTAACTTCGCGTATGTTTGTGTCGAATGGTGTTATTATTAATCCTTTCTCGGTGGTTGTTACAAATTTCTCTCTCGGTCCTCTAACACCTATCCATCTGAAGTCTAATGGTGTTGATGTGAAATTATCGTTAAATGTGAAATTTCCATTTGGGAAGTAACCATTCTGACCTGTTTGGTTTACAACACCTATGGGCATTTTCAAGTTTGGTTCCATGGGGATAAGTCCATTTTCGAATACTGGATATTCTCCTGTCCAATCTACAGGAAGTATAAATGTTTCGCGTCCGGTTGTCACTCTATCTTTTTCGTTAGGGCGTATAGCTAAGAAAACGCCATAGTATTTACCATCACGTCCTTCAACCAAATCGGCGTGGCCAGCCCAATCTACTTTATTCATTCTATTGGCAGGTAAATGGCGTTGCGAAAGAATAGGGTTGCTGGCAGCAGGAATGAATGGGCCTTTGGGATTATCACTTTTAAAGATCACTTCTGAATGATTTCCACCTGTACCTCCTTCGGCGCACATCAGGTAGTATTTGCCATTTTTCTTGTACATATGAGGAGCTTCAATCCATATTGGACGTTTACTAAGGTCAACTCCACCATTTACAATAACTTTATCGGTTCCTGCAATTACCTGATCGTTTTGTAAATCATATTCCCAAACTTTAATAACGCGATGCCCATTGTACAACTCTTGACCTCTGGCCGGGGCATCGTTGTGAACCACGTATGCTTTGCCATTATCATCAAAAAACAATGAAGGGTCAATACCTTCAAAGTTAAGTTTGTACGGATCGCTCCAGCCTTTTAATGGATCTTTTGTTTTTACAACTATATTGCCAAATCCGCCCGCAAATTGTGTTGTAATCATATAAAAAGTTTCATTATACGGGTTATATTTAATGTCTGGTGCATACACACCTGCGCTCATACCTGTATCGAATACTTTTAACTGCGACTCCCTATCGAGCACATGCCCTATTTGCTTCCAGTTAACCAAATCATTTGAATGAAAAATGGGCACACCAGGAAAAAATGCAAATGAAGAACAAACCAAATAAAAATCATCGCCTTTACGACATATAGCTGGGTCAGGATAGCAACCCTGTAAAATCGGATTATGAAATTCATTTGATTTAAGTGGATAGTTTTTGTAAATCGCATCATCGCCCCGGTAACTGAAATTTGTAAACATGGGTAAATTTTTTGAATTGATTTTTTTCTGATTCAATCCCAGCCCTTGCTGGAAAAATAAAGTTAACAACGCAAACACAAGAAAAACGTGTCGGCCATAATGTAATGCAAGCATAATTTAATTGTTTGTGTAAAAATTTATAATGTTACGATATTCGAAATATCATCCTAAATGACTAGAAATTTGTTGTATACAAAGTTAATAAGCTTGAAACTGGTCGATAGAAGTTTTTAGATACTTGTATTTTAATAACAGATATTTCTGTGGGCAAAAATTCTGAAAAACGAAGAAAACACACAGAAGAAAACGAATCGTATCTGAAATTTGAAACTAAATGTTCAAATTTTCAGAAAACAACAGACTACGAAAACTATTTTTGCCTCTCCTTTAAGCTGAAGTGATAATCCGAAAATTAATAATACTATAAAATGAAACTAACAGAATTTCTACTGGCATTGACCTGTCTATTTATTCCCGGTTTACAAGCCGGACAACCCACTACACTACGAAAAGCATTTAAAGACGATTTTCATATAGGAGTAGCGCTTAACCGGACGCAATACCTTGAACAAGATAGTGGAGCCAATAGGGTGGTTCCAACACAGTTTAGTGCTATCGTGGCCGAAAATTGTATGAAAAGTGAGAGACTTCAACCGCGCGAAGGTGAATTCTTTTTTGACGATGCGGATCGATTTGTAGAATATGGGCAGAAGTACAACATGTATATTACTGGTCATACGCTTATTTGGCATTCTCAAACTCCACGTTGGTTTTTTATGGATAAAGATGGCAAAGAAGTAACTCGCGATGTATTGATTGAACGTATGCGTAGTCATATTTATACAGTGGTGAAGCATTTTAAAGGAAAAGTAAAAGGGTGGGATGTGGTGAACGAAGCCATTGAGGACGATGGTTCGTATAGAAAAAGTAAATTTTATCAGATTATTGGCGAAGACTTCATCAAGCTTGCTTTTCAGTTTGCACACGAAGCCGACCCTGATGTTGAATTGTATTATAATGATTATTCGATGGCCATTCCTGCTAAACGTGATGGTGTGGTGAAAATGGTGACCTGGCTCAAAAACCAGGGTGTTAAGGTAGATGGTATTGGTATGCAGGGGCATATTGGCATGGATTATCCCGAGCTTACAGAGTTCGAAAAAAGTATTCAAGCTTATGCTTCAACTGGGGCTAAGGTAATGATTACTGAGTTGGATTTAAGTGCACTGCCTACTCCGCAGGGCAACAGAGGTGCCAATATATCTGATATGGCTGCTTATCAAGAGAAAATTAACCCCTATAAAACAGGAATTCCGGCTGAAGCTGAAAAACGATGGGAAAACCGTTATCTTGATTTTTTCAAGCTGTTTTTAAAACATAAAGATAAGATTTCGCGCGTAACACTTTGGGGTGTGAGCGATAAAGGGTCGTGGAAAAATAATTTTCCGGTGCGTGGTCGTACGGATTATCCACTATTATTTGACAGAGACTACAAGGCTAAGAATCTTGTAAAACTGTTAATTGATGAAGCTTCAAAATAAACTGGTATACATTTATCAAATGTCCATCCGACAACTAAAAAACAAATTATAAACAGATGAAAATAAAAACATTAATACTCTTATTTAGTCTGCTATGCTTTAGTGCTTTAGCGCAGGATAAAAACTTTCATGTTTTTATCTGTCTTGGGCAGTCGAATATGGAAGGGAATGCCCGTTTCGAAGCGGAAGACACATTGAATATTGATGCTCGGTTTAAGGTGCTTGCGGCGGTTGATTGTGCCAACACAGGTCGTCAAAAAGGGAATTGGTACACTGCTAAACCTCCTTTATGTCGCTGCAATACGGGACTTACACCTGCCGATTACTTTGGACGTACGTTGCTGACTAGGTTACCTCAACATGCCAGTGTCGGAATTATCAATGTGTCTATAGGTGGTTGCAAAATTGAATTGTTCGACAAAGACAATTGCCAATCGTATATTGCAAGCTCGCCCGACTGGTTGAAGAATATGGTAAAAAGTTACGATGATAATCCGTATGCACGTTTAGTGGAAATGGCAAAAATTGCCCAAAAATCAGGTGTAATCAAAGGGATACTTTTGCATCAGGGTGAGTCGAACACAGGTGACAAGGAGTGGCCCGCCAAAGTGAAGAAGGTGTACGATAACTTAATGAAGGATTTAAACCTCGATCCTACAAAAGTGCCTCTGTTGGCTGGCGAAGTTGTAAACACCGACCAAAATGGAGCCTGTGCATCGATGAATGCTATTATCGCTACTTTGCCACAGACGATTCCAAACAGTTATATTGTTCCCTCTATGGGATGTGAGGGTGTTGCCGACCGACTTCATTTTAGTGCTGCCGGTTACAGAGAGCTTGGTAAGCGTTATGCTGCTCAACTGCTTACTGTCTGGGGTGTTCAATAAACGAGTGCGTTTATTGTCTCTAAAAAAATCTGATATATATTATTAATCACTTTCAATTCTGACAAAATGAAACTCAACGTACTTTTTATTTGTACCCTTATCTCTCATTTGGCATTGGCACAACTCTCTCCGGCACCAACAACTGCGCTTACTTATTCCAATACCAAAATTTTCAGCACCATACCAGCCGATTTCGACATCGAAAACACAAGTATTCCTCATGGTAAAATTGATACAATTCACTATCAATCAACTACCGTTGGTAGCACCCGTAAGGCACTTGTTTATACTCCACCCGGATATTCATCTGCTAAGAAATATCCGGTATTGTACCTGCTACATGGCATTGGAGGCGACGAAAAAGAATGGTTCGTACAGGGCAAACCCAATGTAATTCTTGACAATTTGTATGCAAAAAATAGGATTGAACCTATGATTGTTGTGTTACCCAACGGTAGAGCCATGAAAGACGACCGTGCGGTAGGGAATATAATGGAAGCGCCCAAAGTGCAGGCATTTGCTACTTTTGAAAAGGATTTGCTCAACGACTTAATTCCTTATGTGGAACAAAATTTCTCGGTACTGAAAGATCGTGAAAACCGTGCTTTGGCAGGACTTTCGATGGGTGGCGGACAGTCGCTAAACTTTGGATTGGGCAACCTGAATACCTTTGCCTGGGTGGGCGGTTTCTCGTCGGCACCGAATACGAAAGCTCCAACTGAGTTAGTGCCGGATGTTGATTTGGCAAAAAAACAACTAAAACTACTTTGGATTTCGTGTGGCGATAAAGATGGACTAATACCTTTTAGCACGCGTACACATGATTTCATGCAAAGCAATCAGATACCTCATGTGTATCAGGTAATCCCTGATGGTTTTCACGACTTTAAGGTTTGGAAACAAAATCTGTTTATGTTTTCGCAACTATTGTTTAAAACAGTAACAAACGCTGATCTTGAAAAATACTCAAATAGTCCTTCAAAATAACGATGAAAAAACATACCAATACATTCCTTTTTATTTTTAGCTTCTTTATTTTCATTCATTTGAATGCAAATGCCACTTTACCAGCATTGCACATAGACGGTAGGTACCTCAAAGACTCAAATGGAAACAAAATGAATTTACGAGGTTTTGCGCAAACATACAGTCCTTTCTTTAATAGTTTTGGCTGGAATAATTACAATGTCAGTGGATGCTTGACTTACAATAAAAATTTAATTGATAAAATTCTACAGGCCGGTTGGGAGGTGAATTTTATGCGATTACATATGGATCCGTATTGGAGTAATATACCCGGCTGTCAGGGACGTTACGAAGGCGAAGAGTGTTTTAGCGAAACTCGTTTTCGTCAATATCTTGACGAAGTATTTGTGCCGATGGCTACCTACTGCGTATCAAAAGGGTTGTACGTTGTAATGCGCCCTCCCGGAGTTTTTCCCGAAAAAATTTCAAATAACGATGTGTATAATCAATATCTGAAAACGGTTTGGAATATTGTTAGTAACCATCCTACCCTTAAAAACCATCCGAATATCATGTTCGAATTAGGCAATGAGCCAATTCAAATTCTTGGAACCGATGGTACTTATGGATCGAATGGTGATGCGAAATTTGAAAACCTACAAAAATACATGCAATCCATTGTCGACGTAATCAGAAATAACGGAGCGAATAATATTTTATGGGTGCCTGGTTTAGGTTATCAGTCGTCGTATGCCGGATTTACAAAATATCCTGTGCAAGGGACCAATATTGGATATGCAATTCACTTATATCCGGGATGGTTTGGTAGCTCAAACGGTTATTTGTCTTTTCAACGCGAATGGGATAGTTCAATTAAGCCAGTAGCCGACTGGGCTCCAATTATGGTTACCGAAATGGATTGGGCTCCTGAGCAATACAATGCATCGTGGGGAAAAAGTACAACCAGTTTTGTGGGTGGTACAGGCTTTGGTGCAAATTTTAAATACATCATCGACAACTCCGAAAATGTAAGTTGGTTACTTTTTACAGATGCTGCTAAGTTGGCCGATTTTAAAGATGAAGCTCCTGCAGCTGGACTTTCATATACTTTCCTGAACGATCCTGAGGCTTGCCCCTGGCCAATCTATCATTGGTTTAAGGAGTATGTTAGTCCTCGACCTCGCACAATAAGTAATCTGGAAGTTTTAGGTCCTGATCTGCAGGCTATCAATACCAATGTCCCTCTTCAATTATCTGTTGGAAGTGATTCCTATGTGTTAGTAAAAGCATCGTTTACTGATGGTACTAGCGATTATGTTAGTGCAAAAGCAACTTATCAAAGTAGCGATAACAGTATTGCAGTAGCATCGCCCGGAAGAATAAGTACTAAAAAACCCGGCACTGCTTCGATAACCATTCGTTATGGTGGCCTTGAAAAAACAATTCCGGTAAAAACATCGTATTTCCTCTTACTTTCCGAAGCAATGAACCTGACCATGTTTGGTGTTAATACCTTTGATAATTTGACTCATACATTGCATATCTCTCAATGGGGACAAGCAGGATGGAGTTTTGCAAATGGTATCGATTTATCCGACTATAGGTACTTGGTGTTTAAGTTTGGCACCTTTAATTATCCCTGGGGTACGCACATAAAAGTAAAAAATGGAACTACCGAATCAAGAGAATACAAATGGGAGGGTACGAAACAACTTATTATTGACTTGAAGAATATTACTACCGATAATGGTACGGTTATATCACCAGCACACATTACGGCAGTTCGATTTTGGTCGGCTGGTGGCGATTTAGTGGTTGATAATGTCTACGTTACCAACAAAGCAGATGCTTCGGAAGAAACGACCGGATTATCGATTCATTCAGCAGATAAATCAGGAGATGACTTGGTGGATGTATATTCTGTACTCGGAAAGCTGTTGAAAAAACAAGTGAAAAGAAATGAGGCTGTTACTACATTAAAAAACGGAGTGTATATTATCGATAATCAAAAAATTGTAATTTCACATCAATAACTTACTTCTCATTAATAAATCTATTACCATGTTTAAAAAGATTTCAACCATTTTAATGGCATTTACGATGGTAACTGCCATCGTTTCGGCTCAGGAAATTAAGGAGGACTTCACACCATCAGTATTAAATCAGCCCGGGCAGCAATATCCTCAGGTAAACTCACAGGGTTATGCCCGTTTTAAAGTAGTGGCTCCGAACGCTCAAAGTGTGTCGGTGAGCCTTGGCTTGGGTGGTCGTGGAGGTACTGTCCTCGCCAAAGCCGAAGATGGTACCTGGGTGGGGACAACCGAAGGTCCCATGGACGAAGGGTTCCATTATTATCATCTTACTGTGGATGGTGGTACATTCAACGACCCTGGAGCAAAAAACTACTTTGGTTCGTGCCGTTGGGAGAGTGGTATTGAAATTCCTGCCACTGATAAAGATTTTTACGCCCTGAAAGATGTTCCTCATGGACATGTAAGTCAGGTGTTATTTCCTTCGAAAAGTACAAATACTTCACGCAGAGCTTTTGTATATACACCTCCGGGTTACGATAAAAGTACAAAGGAACGTTACCCGGTTCTCTATCTTCAACACGGATGGGGCGAAGACGAAACTGCCTGGACGAATCAGGGTTGTGCACATTTGATAATGGATAACCTTATAGCTGATGGCAAAATTAAACCATTTATAATAGTGATGACATATGGCATGACAAATGAAACCAAATGGGGTAGAATGGCTGATTTCAAAATTGAACACTTCCAAACTGTTTTGCTCGACGAGCTTATTCCCTATGTGGATACTCATTTCAGGACAAAAGCAAATCAGGAGAATAGGGCAATGGCTGGTTTATCAATGGGTGGGATGGAAACCAAAACAATTACGCTGGCTCGACCCGATGTGTTTTCACACTATGCTCTCTTGAGTGGGGGTACCTATGCTCCATCAGACATTAAAGACAAATCAAAACTTAAGTTGATTTTTCTGAGCTGTGGTAGTCGCGAGAATCCCGACAGAGTAAAGAAAGCAACTGACGAACTAAAGGCTGCCAGCATAAATGCTGTTTCATTTGTTTCCGAAAATACGGCACACGAATTTTTGACATGGAGACGTAGTTTACGTGAATTGGCTCCTTTGTTGTTCCAAAAATAGAATCTATAAATTATGAAAAAAGTTACCTTGCTTTTGATGGCTATTATTTCGCTGAATATTTTCTCGCAGGAGTATCCACAATGTTGGAAAGATGTGAGTTATGCTTCAGATTCGGCTGTCTATCATAAACTTGATATCTATCTTCCGAAGTTGGAAAAGAAAGCATATCCGGTAGTAGTTTATATTTACGGTAGTG
>RRZT012892698.1_pt1 | contig 11210 bp, 9 predicted proteins | sample 2165551 | NCBI WGS metagenome assembly RRZT01 (sample SAMN10456910, study PRJNA506462) | wastewater metagenome | biome: wastewater; feature: sludge; material: wastewater sludge; isolation source: wastewater sludge with Escherichia coli K12::gfp cells carrying plasmid... | place: USA: Moscow, Idaho ...
CCGAGGTTTTCATGGACGACTTCCAGATGGCTTCAAGTCGCTCGCGCATGTGCTCCACCTGGGCGGCTTCTGCTGCTGTCTTCGTGCGGGACATCACTTTGCGCGAGTACTGACGCAGCACCGCGTAGCGGTGGGCAATCACGGCTTCAAGCGTATGCAAATCGCATTCTAGTTTGCCGGGTGCCCAGCCCAAAGAAGGCATCACGTGCTTGACCTTCGCCAGGTTAAGCACCATGAGAATGCGGATGGCCATCCAGCCAATATCGAATTCCCAAGGACGATGCGAGAACTTTGCGCTCGTGGCGTGGCCATGATGATTGTTGTGCAACTCCTCACCGCCAATCCACAAGCCCCAGGGCACCAAATTTGTGCTTTTGTCCGGCGACTCGTAATTGCGGTAGCCCCACCAGTGCCCCAACCCGTTGATGACGCCAGCGGCCCAAAGTGGGATCCAAATCATTTGGATGCCCCAAGACAGCAAGCCCCAAACGCCAAACAGAGCTAGGTTCAAGGCCAGGCAAAGACCTAGCCCAATCACGGTGTGGGACCGGTAGACCTTTCTTTCGAGCCAGTCGTTGGGGGTGCCTTTTCCATATTTGCTCAACGTCTCCATATTCTTTGCTTCCTTGCGGTACAAGTAGGCTCCAAGAAAAAAGACGTTCAAGATTCCCTTGGCGTGGGGACTGTGGGGGTCGTCGTCCGTTTCGCACTTGGCGTGGTGCTTGCGGTGAATGGCAACCCACTCACTGGTACTGATGCCCGTGGTGAGCCAAAGCCATCCTCGAAACAAATGATTCAGCACGGGATGAAAATCCACGGCCCGGTGAGCTTGCGAGCGGTGCAAGAAAAGAGTCACCGAAAAAATAGTCAACTGCGTGGAAAGAAGTGTCCACCAAACAATGTTCATAAAGATCTCCAATTCGAAAAATAGTACACGAGGAATGCTATTGGAGTAAGAGCTGGGGCCCCAACCACAACAAAAAGTGTCGGATTGTTACAAAGCGCTGACGACGAACGGCCATGCGCCAAATCTTTGCGCACCTTTTTTTGACGGCGTAGGCTAGTACAAAACCCCTTAGCCACGATGCTCCCTTTTGATATCTTGACGGCCGACAACCATGTGCATTCTTTTGAACCCGCATGTTTGTTGCGTCGCAGCAAACGTTTCCCGCAAGGTCTGCCCCAAAACGCATGGGAAGACGCCATGCTGCACGTGCAAGAACAAGACGCTCCCTCGGATTTGGGCACTCTACGGAACACCAGCAACAGCGCAAGCCTCTTGCGGTACTGCGCCGCGCACGTGCTACTGGCCCATCGATCCAAACTGCTTGCAGCCGAGCGGATTGAAAACTGGTACATGCTGCTCGATGGGTGGACATCAATGTTGCTCCCCCAACACACACTTGGCCAGTGGCGCACGGCCTACGGCATCGAGTGGCTCCATGCCCGTGCAACACAAAACACGCCGCTGCAAAATGTCTGGTTTGCGGGCCACTATTGGCCAACGGTGTGGAGCGCCACAAATATGTGCCAGCAAGAAAACAACAACGTGGTTGGGCACAGCATCGAACGATGGAGCTTCCTAGGGCACCGCTGGCACATTCAGCATTGGATGTGCGAAAACAGCGACGATGACACCTGGGAGTCTGTTTACATAAGTCAGGTGGCCTCCCCCATCGCCGTGCGCAACGCCTTGACCAGAACCTTAATGCTCGATGAGAACACCCAGCACGCATCCTGGCAGAGCATCCCCCCGGAATTGCGGGCCCAAAGTTTGCTCGATTGGACCCTTAATGCGCCAGAAAACGACCATCGGGTGATCCCCTTTCTCTCACAAAATTTGGGCACCCCCATCGCGGACCTCAGCGCTCGTTTGGACCTTGCCCGCGCGTTGCAAACGCCGGCCTCCACCATATTGGAGAGCATGGCCCTTCAAAGCACCATGTGGGCTTTGCCCCTGGAAGAAGACGGCTAAAGAACGGGCCCGACAAACGGAACATCCTTGTCCGCCTTTCTGTTAAAATAGGTAGGGACACCAAGGTTCACGCTCCATGCCCTTCAACGCCCAAACCTGGATCGACGACATCGTTCGTACATCCCACTACATATTGCCCGATGCCCTTCCCGACCACGGAGACCTCGACGCGAGCCCCGATGATCTGGTGAAAGCCTTGGCCGCCATTCGTACCACGCAGGTGGACGCCAATCCCGCCGCCGCGCTCATGCCCGCACGGGTGCCACAAGGCTCGCATATCCCCAGCGCGCTCAATACCCATTTCGAGGACGTCGTGCAAGGTCTGTCCGCCTACGGCATCGAATTGCATCCCGCCGTCCGCCATGCGCTTTTGGCCGTGGCTCTCTCGGCTCCCGACAGGGAAAACAAACTCGACGCGATGAAGCCCTTGATGACCGGCATCGACAACGGCTTTGTCTACCAGCCCACCATGACGTGGACAGCCCTGCTGCGGCCCCAATGGTACGACCCAAAACATTACGTAACGCCCGTGCTCAAAGGAGGCGTTGAGCCTTCAAAATCGACCCAAGGTGTCACCAGCGCCATCGTGCTCACCGAAGACAACATGCGCATCAACGCCGCGCACATGTTCAGCTGGGCCAAACCCGTGGAACTGACCCAAGCCAAGATTCCAGCGCCCGCCTCCGTGTGGGCAGAACTGGCCGACAAGGCGTGGGCGAGTCCAAACCCACCCGCCACGTCGCTGTGGGCCATGTCGTTTGGTGACCCAAAAAAGTGGTGGCCATTCCTGCCACCGGGGGCCGCCGCCTACAACCCGTTTTACACGCAGCAGCACTTGACGGATTTGTTCATCAACAGCACGCAGCATTCGGACGTCACGCACACCACGCGCATGGGCCACGGCATCGCCGACATTTTTCCCATTGCCAACGATACCGCCCTGGCCAATTACGTGCCCGTCGGATTCTTGCTGGATGCCCCCGCCAGTTTGAATACATGGCTGAGCATGTACCACCACGCCAAAGCGCCCAACGTTGTGTTCAGCATTCCGCCGCAGTGGGTTGACGATTTAACCGCCAAGATTTCGCTGGTCAAGTCGCTCGACATGCTGCCCAAGTACAGCATTTTCAACGACGATGCCCTAAGCCAAAGCTTGAACACCTACCGCCAAGGCGGCAATTTGCAAAGCTTGCAAACGTTCATGGAGCAAGCCGTGGAGCGCCAAATGGTATTGCGCGGACAAACCGACAAAAACGCCGGTGATGTCTTTGATATTGGTTTGCCCGTCGACCGCTATTTTGTCGCTTCCCCCGCGTTGCCCATTGTGCCGCTACCGGCTCCCCTCGCCGAAGAACCAACCCCTTCCGATTCACCTTCCACCCCCGAAAGCTTCCTGCCATGAGCAACGTTCAAACCAGTTCGTTCACCGTCCTCGCCGCCCGTTACCGCAAGGCCAACGACGGCAAGGTTGTCGCCTACTTGCAAGTGCAAAGCCACCCCAATGCCCCCGTGGGCTTTGTTCGTGCCAACACCACGCACCCGCCCCTTGCCGGAACGCGCATTCGCGCCACGGGCAACATTGTTGAAACCGAGCAAGGCCCCGTCATGCAAGTGCACGGCGAAAACGCCATCGTTACGTTGACTGGCCAGCAAGGTCAGATTTTCCACAAAACGGTCAAAACCCTGCTCGAACGATTCGGCATTGCCCACGACGACAAGAAACTGGAAGCCGCCGCGCAAAAGCCCCACGTGCACCTGTGCCAAATGGACGCCGCTCGCCTGGCCGGGGTGTTGGCCGAAGCGGGCATTGCCGGTGCCCAGGAGCTCGTTGAGGAGCGCCGCGAAGCCTTTGCGGCTGCCTTGACCAAGAATTTTTTGAACGGCCTGGAATCCATTCGCTTGCCGTTCGATGTGGACGCCAAGCGTGACGTTCCGTTCGACAAAGGCACTTGGCCCATGGACATCATGGCCGGCTGCATGCCCAACCCCATCGAAGCCATCCAAGGACAAAAGGGCCACCCAAGCATGCCCAACAGCCGCCCTTTCTACCTCGTGGATCACATGAAGTACGATGGCATCGACAACTTCTTTCGTGCCCTGGCCATTTCAAACGGTCAAGACGGCCTGTTCCCCAGCTGGATTCGGGACAACCTGCGCCCATCGACCTTGACGCAATGCTACCTGGACGAAAAACAAAAGCAAGGCACCCAAATTTTCACGGGCGCCGACATGAAGCAACTCGAACGCCTGGGCCTGAACGCCCCCGCCAAAATTGCTGCGCGCCTTGGCAACATGGTGCAGTTACCCGCTGCCGACAAAGAAGTACGCATGATTCCCCTAGGCGTGTACCAATCGAGCACCTTGATTGCAACGCTCGATAAACTGGAAAAGACCAAGAATCCATTGAAAGCAATCATCGACGACACGGGGCTGGACCCGTTTCAAAAGAAAGCCTTGGGCGCGTTCTGCGAAGGCTCGCCCCTGACCCTTATCTCCGGCCCCCCCGGCACGGGCAAGTCGACCCTCATCTCGCGCATGATCTCCCACGCCCAGCAAGGCAAAGAGCGCGTGGTGGTCCTGACCCCAACCGGCAAAGTCAGCTCGCGCTTGAACGAAAGTTTCGAAAAACTATTTCCCGTGGCCAACCGCCCCGTGTCCGTAACGGCCCACGCCATGTTTTACGGCAGCGTTGCCGCGCGCAAGATCAACCGTGGCGCCCCCACGCTCAACACCACGTCCTTGCGCGAAGCGCTGGACAGCGAAGCGACCGAGTCGTTTCCCGTGAACGTCGAGCGTGTGATGCGTTTTTCCTCCTACAAAGAAGGCAAGAACGAAGTCGCCAAACCGGAAGGTTTCTTCTACCAAGATTTGGCCCCCGCCGAGTTGCTTCGCGGTGCGACCGTCTTCATCGACGAAAGCACGCAAATCACGGGCGACATGGCGGCCTTGATTTTGGAGATGAAACCCAAGCGTTTGGTCATGACGGGCGACTTGTCCCAGCTCAAACCCGTGGGCTCGGGCAAACCTTTTCACGACCTCATCCATTTGGCCAAAGAACAGGTTTTTGGCGATCAGGTGAATTTCATGGAACTGCAAATCGACCACCGCGCCACCAAGGAGCTGGCCGATTTCACGCGCAAATTGCGCGAAGGCGCCATTCCTTTGGACTACGTGGAGACCTACAACGACGACGCATCGGCCACCGCCGCCGAATTGCTGACCCGCGAAGCGGCGGTAGTGGAATGCAAGAAACTCGATGGCGTCATCGACATCGTCGAGCAAATCGTCACCCGCGCGTTGCTGGAACAAAACGCGTCATTCTCCGTAGTAAGCGATGCCAGCAGCGCGCCCGCGAACACGACCCCCTTGGTGCTGCAAGAGCCCCATTCGCCCGCGCTATTCGCGCAGCAGCTGGTGGCCCCCAGCGTGATGACGATGGCCTACACGAACGTGGAAGTATCCCAGCTCAACCAGACCGTGGCCAATGTGCTGCGTCCCCTGATGACCACCGGCAAAGGCATGGCCGAAGTACCGTCCTTGTCCGCTGTCGCGGCCACCGGCATTCAGCTTGGCGACATGGTGCTCCAGACGGAGAACGCCAACGCATGCTTTTTGTACACCACGCCACAAGGCCATCGCCGCTCCAACACCACAATGAACGGCGAAGCGTTTGCCTTCATTGGCGCCCACACCTGGCTGCCCTTGCCCTCGTCCAACGCGGCGGTGCAAAGCCTGTGGACCGCAAGTGGCGCGCTGAGCGAAGTGACCGACATGATAGCCCGTGGACAACACGCCGACCCGCACGCGCACTTTGAGCTTCTTCAAGTGCTGCAAACGCAGGTGCATCTGAAAAATCCAGCCGCCTTGAAACTCGTGCAAATGGGTCTATCCGAACTTCTTTTGGTGCCCCAAGCCCGTCTGACCCCCGGCGTTGCGGTCGAGCTCAAAACCGACGACATCAAACGCGTGGTGCTGCCCCCTTCGCCCAAAGCGAAAAGTGATCCGGATTACGAGGAGAGCCTCGCGCTCGTGCGCAACGTCTGGAAAATGGACGTGGCAACCCCCAATTCCAAATTGGGACGCACCGGCATTATCGAAATGTCCGAGTACAAAGCGCATTACGAAAAAGTCATGCATGGCGTCGAGACATTCACACTTGGCAACTCCTACACGGTGCACAAAGCCCAAGGCTCGCAAGCGAAGATTGCCATCGCCGTAGTGTCGCCCCCCATGCGCGAAGACGAAGCCACCAACCACGAAGCCAGCGTCTACACCGCGACCACCCGAGCGGAGCAATCGAGCTTTATTTTGACCCACGGTGTCACGGCCGTGAGCCTCAACGACAGCTGGAAGCGTACCCGCGAGTTGGAAGCCACGCGCTTGTCGCCCGTGGTGCTGATTGCCAAAGGCGATATTCCGCCCGTGGGCAGCGCCATGACGCTTGTCACCGCCGTGCCGCCCCAGCACCGCCTGGAAAGCTTGCCAACAAGCGACGCCCAATGGGACGACCATACGGCAGTCAGCTTTCGCTCCAAAGTAGCCCTGGCTTCGCACGGATTGCCCGCGACACTGCGCTTGGACAAATCGCCCGCCTACATGCGCGAAAAGATGGCCGGCATGACCGGCAACAGCCCCGTTAATGCTCCCGGCGTCCCATCCATTCCGGACATGCTTGGCATGGTGCAGATTCCCCTGACGGTGCAACCTGGCTTGAAGCAAAGCTTTGTTTGGGACCCCACAGCACATCCAGCCAAAGCCATGGACCTGTCCCTGCAAGCGGACAGTCAAGCCGTTGGCGAGGTACTTGGCGACATCTTGGACAATTTTTCGTTTTGAACCGGACGCTGGTGTTCCCGAGGTTCCACCTCGGGACTTGGACCAAGATGAAACATCAGGCGTTGCCGTGCCCGGTAACGAATGGCCACGCGTGCAAGCCAAACCCCCGACCCGAGAAGCCATAGACCTGGTGCAACCCAGAAAGACCCGATGCCGTGGACGACCAAGAAAGAAACTCCAAGCGCAAACACCAAGGCTGCCGCGCAGAGTTGCACCCAATCATCTTGGTGGGCATACTCGTACGCTTTGCGGGCCAACGCGAATTCATACCAGGCCTGTGGTGCGCCTTTCATGCATTCGCACAGGGCGTGCACCTGGCCAAGGCGTTGGGCTTGCACGCACAACCACTGGGCCCGCGCCCCCATGGCCAAGCCGAACATCAAGCCCAGTCCAGTGAACACGCTCCATTGATCTTGTGTCAAAACGCCAGCAAACAATCCCAGCGAAAAAGTCAGGATAAGAAACGCCCCCAGTCCCGTGAATGCCCACCAAAGCCGCGCCGTGTGAAGAAAGCCCTCGGCTTGCCAGCCGAGGCGATACGGTAAGCTCCATTGCGATGGGTAGCTATGCGAAGACGCCACGCCTTAGCCGCCTACGGTTGCCCGATCGTTGATCTCTTTATCGGCAGCCGGCCATGCACCCAGCACGCAGGCGTCGAGTTGGCGAAGGTAGTCCAGACCCCACGGGCCGTTTTCCAGGGTGTCGTAGCACCAAGCGGGCCACGCAATGGCAGGACCGGGGTGCAGAGCGCGGATGCCCATGGCAATGGCCGCAACGGTATCGGTGTCTCCACCGTAAGAGATGATTTCCAGCAGCATCTTGATGGGATCCTCAAAGTGGTTTAGGAGCGCGTAGAATGCTGCCTGCGTGCAAGGAACGCCGTGGTAACTTACCGGAGCCGGTGGCATGGTGTCCAGGGGCGTATCCAGCCAGGCCCGGGCATCGCTTTGGGCCAAATCGATGGCCTCTCGAATGCCTACTCCACGGCGCACGTGCCACGCTGCACTTGCCACCGCTACGGAAGTTGCGATGCCCTCCGGCGTATTGTGCGTGATCGCCGCTTGCAGGGCTGCAATGCGCACCACATCGCTGCGCGTAGGAAGCACACCCAAAATGGCACTGCGCATCGCGGCCCCGCTGCGGGTGGAGGATGCATCAATGGCGGCCAGAAAACTGTCCACGTCCGGGTGCTCCTGCAAAAATTTGAACATCCGCCGGGAGTACGCTTGGCGGGGATCGCGCTGGAACGTTTCCACAAAAAACGCGGCGATGTCACGCGCCGTGGTGTTCTCCAAAGTGGAGGGGCGCACCGTAAGCAGCCAACGGGCAAGGCCAATGCTCATTTGTGTGTCGTCTGTGTACATGCCCGGCAGATTGTCGTCCAGGTTGTGGCGAAAATACCGCGTGAAATCGTTGGGTCGCCTTGCCAGCACCTCCGGTTTGGCAAATTCAAATCCCGCCCCGTAGGCGTCCGCGATGGCAATGTCCAGAAGCATGGTTGTACTATTCCTTGTATGATATACTACACGATTCTAAAGGCGCCGTCGAGATGAAAAAATGGTTTGTTCGTTTTCTCAATATTGGTATCACCGCTGCAGCCATGCTTATGGCATGCGCCATTGCGCTGTTTTACTGGGCCGTACCCAATACGCGCGACATGGCCTTGGTGCCCATGGCCCTGGACGCGGAAAAACAAAAAGGAGCTGGCTTTCTCACCAACGCCACTGATACGCCCTGGATGGTCTATATCTCTGCCTACAACAAAACCACGGGAGAAGCGAAGGTTACGCAAATTTGGGCCGCCACCGACCCATTGCAAGCAGTGAGCTACAACGTGCCCGCCATGGCCCCAACCGATGCCATCGAGTTGCGCATCATCTACGCTAAAAAGATGGTCCGTCAGAAGAATACTTTGCCGTCCGACGCGCAGCCTTCTTTTGATTCTTTGCCTGCACAATCGCGGCCATCTCTGCAGGGTCCGGCGCCCAAGGTTCCTGCTCCAAAAGAATCCGCTCCTTAACGTAAGTTTGCAACCGGTGCAACGCATCGGGCCGAGCCAGATTGAAAACGGGCACGCCATTCAATTCGGCAATGACAATCGCTGTGCGGGTGCCACCTGTCACATCAATGGAGTGCGACTGATCGGCGCGTTCGGCCCCGTCGGGTGTCCAGCAAACAACAAACGCCGCTTTGGTTTTGCAGTCTTGACCCAGGACCTGGTGCGCATTGCGCGCATGGGCTTTGTAAGCAAACGAGTCCGGCTTCATTTTGTCAAAATAAGGGTGCGCTTTGCGGGCCCACTCAATACTCTCGGGCGTAGGATTGCCAAACAAACGCGAACGATTGCCCTGAAATCCTGCGTAGGGCAAATAGATTTGCTTTTTGCTAGGATCCGGAACACCAGCTTCGAAAGCGCTGTCCGCGCCAGTGGCACCACCACTTCGCAAAATACCACCTACTTTGGTCAATCCGCGCGCAATCGTGCCCATCAACTGCACTATTTCTGGTGGTGTCTCGCGTGAGCCCACGCCGGTCCAATAAAACATGTTTATTTCTCCTGGTGGTTGCTACGACAACGATGGTAATTCGTAGGATTCTTGCGGGGCTTTTTTGAAATACAGCCACAAATAAAGAGGAATCTCCTCCTTGTACCCCAAGCCTTCGAGCACATTGATTTGCTGGCCAATGCGCTCCCAGCTTTGACCCGTCACTACTTCCAGTAAAGCCTTGCTCATGCTTGACCCCTGCAGCTGCGTACGAGGCAGTTCGTTTTTAATCATTTGCGTCTGGGGAATACCAGCAGCAATAGCCGTGGCAACGACGTGCTCCAGCACATCACGCTTGACATCTTTGTTGTGCCGCATGGTGAGCAGCATGCGGTCAAGCCATGCGCTGGCATTTTCGCTTACCGTGGTGGGGCGATCTTTCCAGTTGCCATGCTCGTCCTTTTGGGCCATCGACGACATTTTATGGGCCGTCGCTTCCTTGACATCGAGCCCCAAATCCAAAGGATTTCCCTCATCGTCCTCCTGAGGCCCGGGGGTATAAATCTCGGAATAGTCCAGATGCGTCACGCTGTAGCTGAGCGTCCAACCGTAGTGGCCCTTATTGGCCATCGCTCGGGGTTGCAACGCCCCCGATTCATGGGATTTCCCCGCAGGGTCAACCTTGCAACTTGGGTTGAGCATCACCATAAAAGCTGTGTTCCATTCGATGCCAGGACCTTGCTGCATAAGCGCCAGCGCGTCACGCCCGGTGGTGCATTGAGCAAAATAAGCCCGGGCAATCTCTGGCACCTGCGCGGGGTCAAACGGTTGGTCCTGCAGCCACTGGCGCCACGCGTCGAGCTGTTCAGGGCGGTCCCCAATCAAAGCGCGATGCTTTTGCTGGCGCAAAAATGCTTCCGCGTACAGACTCCATTGCGCAAGGTCAGAGGCAGCGGGCCGCAATTCCGGGTAAGTGTGGGCCACTTCCAGGTGCGCGTGTGTAGTGGGCTCCAAAGAAGAAGTCCGCAGTTGCTGCACGACCCAAGCGTCGAGTTCTTGCTGATTGGCGGCGGGCACCGTATCGGAAAGTGGATACGCCTGCGGTTTGGAATGATCGACCGCAATGAGTGGGTGCGCTTGACCACGCGCCGCGCCTTGCGAATTCGTACGCAACTGATAATAAAATTGTTGGTGCATGCATCTATTCTACCACGCCGCCTTGGCATGTCTTGTTGCGCAGGTGCCCCGCCAACTATACTGAACGGCACATGCCATATTCTTTTTACACCGCTCTGGTCATCTTTCTGCCCTTCGCCATAATCGTGTTCGCCCTTTATCGCGCAATGCGACCCAACGTGCATCAAAGGGTGAAAAGAGAAATCGAAACACGTTTGTTCGCCGAATCCCCAACTTTCGTTGCAGAGGACATCAATCTCTACAAGGACCCCGGCGGATTTTATGCGTTTCGCGTGGAAGGTTTGGTGGCCAACATCACCGACGGAAACTTGGAAGTGCGTATTGTGCAAGGCACGCACAGCGGCAAAGCATTTCTGACTTGGAACTATGTACAGCCGCCTTCATTGGATTTGAAAGACCAATTTACGGGGCTGTACCCCAAGCCTTAAAGAACAATGCCCGCATCGACCAGCATCTGACGAAACGTCAGAGGACTCGAAGGATGAACTTTTTTGTCCAAATCCCCTTTGTACGACAGAAAAGTCAACAGCATCTGCCGATACTTCACCATGCTGCGGGGGGTGCGCGAATGCTTGATCAGAAGTTCGCACAGCAATTGGATAGGACTTGTACGGCCTCCGTTGCTGGTAGGGTACGTCATGTGGGGATCCGCCCCAAGAGCCAATAGCGCAGCGACTGCATCCACGTACGCGCCGATAACGGCCATGGACAATGGC
>RRZT010186081.1_pt1 | contig 11208 bp, 7 predicted proteins | sample 2165551 | NCBI WGS metagenome assembly RRZT01 (sample SAMN10456910, study PRJNA506462) | wastewater metagenome | biome: wastewater; feature: sludge; material: wastewater sludge; isolation source: wastewater sludge with Escherichia coli K12::gfp cells carrying plasmid... | place: USA: Moscow, Idaho ...
CACACCATCAGCCAGCGTTTTTACCAAAGCATGTTTGCCGCCCACCCCGAACTGACCAATCTGTTCAACCCGGGCAATCAGGCCAGCGGCGCCCAGCCGCAGTCGCTGGCCGCCTCGGTGCTGGCCTACGCCATGCACATCGACCAGCCCGACGCGCTGGCCCCGGTGCTGGAGCGCATTGTCCACAAGCATGCCGCCGTGGGCATCACCCCGGCGCACTACCCGATTGTCGGCCGCCATCTGCTGGGCGCGATTCAAGAAGTCTTGGGCGAGGCGGCCAGCCCGGCGCTGATGGCCGCCTGGGACGAAGCCTACTGGCTGCTGGCCGGCGAGCTGATTGCCGCCGAGGCGCGGCTGTATCAGCGCGTTGGCCAGACGCCGGGCGCATTGCAGCGCGTGCGCGTGCTGCGCCGCGAAGCCGACAGCGCCGGGGTGGATTCCTGGTATCTGCAAACCGAAGACGGCCGCTCGCCCGGAGGGTTTATTCCGGGTCAGTATGTCAGCGTGGCGGCGCCGCTCAGCGCCAACCACCGACAACTGCGCCAGTACAGCCTGTCCGACAGCCCTGGCGCGCCGCACTGGCGGCTGACCATCAAGCGCGAAGCAGGCAGCGATGGCGCGCCGGCCGGGCAGGTGTCCAACTGGCTGCACCAGCATGTGCAGGTGGGCGATGTGCTGTCGGTCAGCGCCGCCTTTGGCGACTTTCAGCCCCGGCTGGACGACAGCGCCCCGCTGGTGCTGATCTCGGCCGGGGTGGGCGTCACCCCGATGCTGTCGGTGCTGGCCGAACTGGCCGCGCGCGGCAGCCAGCGGCCGCTGTACTGGCTGTACGCCTGCCGCGACGGCCGCCACCATGTGCTGCGCCAGGCCGCCGACGCCGCCTTGGCCCAGTTGCCGCAGGCGCGCCGCCAGGTGTGCTACCAGCAACCGCAAGCCAGCGACCGGCTGGGCGCCGACTATCAACACGGCGGCCTGCTTGACCTGCGCCAGGCGCCGCTGCCGGCCGAGCTGAGCCAGGGCGACTACTATCTGTGTGGCCCGGCCGCCTTTATGCGCGCGCAGTGGCAAACCCTGCTGGCGCTGGGCGCGCCTGCTGCGCGCATTCATCGTGAAGTATTTGGCCCCGAGCTCTTGGACCACTTGCTCGACTGAGCCCACCCCGCCGGCGGCGCGCGCCGCCGCCGGCCAGGAGCATGATCATGTGGATTTCCCGACAGGATTGGCAAACCAGCCAAGCGGAACTCAAAGCCTTGCGCGCCGAGCGTGAGCCACTGCGCGCCGCCTTGGCCGAGCGCGACGCCCAGTTGCAACACTGCCAAACCGAACTGACCGACGCCCGCCAGCAACAGGCCCGGCAACAGGCGCTGCTGAGCAGCATGGCGCGCTTTGGCGATTCGCTGGACAGCACGCAAACCGCGCTGCGCCAACTGGCCGAACTGCTGGCCCTGGCGCGCGACAGCGCCCGCGACAGCGCGCCACTGCACGACGCCCACCAGCGCGCCTTTGCCGCCATCGAACACACCCTGGCCACGCTGGGCGAACAGCGCCAGCACGCCGCCCGTCTGCTGGACGAACTGGGCGAGCACACCGACAGCATCGTCGCCATGGTCGGGCTGATTCGCCAGATCGCCGAGCAAACCAATCTGCTGGCGCTGAACGCCGCCATCGAGGCCGCCCGCGCCGGAGAGGCCGGGCGCGGCTTTGCCGTGGTGGCCGACGCCGTGCGCACACTGGCCGAACGCACCGCCGACGCCACCCGCCATATCGAAACCACGGTGGACGCCATCCATCGCCACCGCCAGCGCATGCACGACGACGACCAGCACAGCCAAGCCACCCTGGCCGCCTGCCAGCGCCACGCCGGGCAGGCGCGCGATGGCCTGCACGCCTGGATGGCGGTGGTGGCGCGCATGCGCGACGGTCTGTTGCGCGCCGCCCACCTGGGCCGGGTGGAACAAGCCAATATGGACGAAATTCTGCTCAAGCAGGCGGTGTACCGCGCACTATGCGGCCAGGGCCAGGCCATCGAGCTGCCCGACCACCGCCAATGCAGCCTGGGCCGCTGGTATGCCGACCCCGACATCCGCGCGCTGTATCAGGCACACGCCGGCTACCGCGAACTGGACGCCCCGCACGCCGCCGTGCACGACTGCGCCCGCCAGGCGCTGGCGCTGCACCGCCAAGGCCGCAGCGACGACGCCATTGCCGCCTGCGCGCGCATGGAAGACGCCAACCGCCTGGTGCGCGAAGGGCTGGCGCGCATGCTCAAGCAAACTGAATAACAGCACAGCGCACAATACCGCGCTGGCGCAATTGCCCGGCCTTGCCTGGCGGCCCGCCAGTCAGACGCGCTGCGCCGGGTTTTGCCGGCGGATTTAAGTAGTTTCCTGGGTTATTGAATAAAACCGGATTCTCTGCGCATTGAGGGATGTGCTGAAAAACGGTAATTCCTACAAAGTTGGCCATTCAGGGTTTTGAGTTTGCCGAACTTGGCTTTTGGTCAATATGGATTTTCTGAATCACTCAGCGTGGCCTCCTGAGGGCGTGACGTGCGCCGTGCCAAAACCTGACGCAAGCTGACTATTCCGCCAAAAGCAAAACATACGGATGTTTAATTTTTGACCGGCGCTTTACTCGCATTCATCCGCTTAATTTTCCCCAGCCAGAAATACATGGCCCTGCACTTGCTTGAACTCCCGCAGCCTCACAGCGCGTCTTTGCCAAACATCACGCCATTTCAGCTAAGCGTGGCTAACAAAACCTTCCTGGCGGTGTTGCCCGACCTTGCCGTACTAGCCGTACTGTCTGCGGTCGTGCGCCTGGCCAGGATCGCTGCGCTGAGTTTTGTTCGCCACGCTCATGCCTGTCGCCACCCCCTGGTGTGTAGCGACAGGCTGGATTTGGCCATGTTGGCTTTCTTGCATTGTGTGGCAATCCACACATTCGCTGGCGCGCACAAATGGGCCGCGCCGCGTGATACGAGGAGGACAACCCATGTTTGCCGCACTTCGCTCACCCGCCGTCTTGATGGCGATTCTTGCCACTGGCCTGGCCATCGCGCCCGCCTGGGCGGTGGAATTGCATCATCCCCCCACCACCCAAGAAAACCTCAACTTTATCTGGATCATCCTGTGCGCGGCGCTGGTGTTTTTCATGCAGGCCGGGTTTTCTGCGCTGGAATCCGGTCTGGTGCGCGCCAAGAATTCAATCAATGTGTCGCTGAAGAATTTCAGCGACCTGATTTTTTCGATGATCACTTTTTTTGTGCTGGGTTTTGCCTTTATGTTTGGAACCAGCGGCAATGGCTGGATTGGGCTGGAAGGGTTTTTTCTGGAAGGAAAATCCCAGCCCTACGACTACGCGTATTTTATTTTTCAGGCGGTGTTCGCTGGCACGGCCGCCACCATTGTGTCGGGCGCGGTGGCCGAGCGCATGCGCTTTGAGGCGTATCTGATTTCTACGGTCATCATCTCGGCGCTGATCTACCCCTTGTACGGCCATTGGGCGTGGAACAGCGAGGGTTGGCTGTTCAAGCTGAATTTTGTCGATTTTGCCGGCTCGGCCGTGGTGCACTCGATTGGCGGCTGGGTGGGGCTGGCCGGCGCGCTGGTGCTGGGGCCGCGCCTGGGCAAATTCAACGCCGATGGCAGCGCCAATGATATTCCGGCCTCGTCGATTCCCAGCGCAGTCCTGGGGGCTTTTATTTTGTGGTTTGGCTGGTTTGGCTTTAATGGCGGCAGCACGCTGATTGGCGATGGCAGCATTGCCAAAATTGTGGTCAACACCTCGATTTCCGGTTCGGTGGCGTCGATCACCGCCTTTGCCATTTCCAAAACCCTGACCGGAAAATTCCGCGCCGAGCATATTCTGAATGGCGCGCTGGGCGGCCTGGTTGGCGTCACCGCCGGTTGTGCGGTGCTGGAGCCCATGGGGGCGCTGTATATTGGCCTGGGCGCTGGCGTGGTGGTGTATTTTGCCGAAGTATTGCTGCTCAAGCTGAAAATTGACGACCCGGTTGGCGCCGTGCCGGTGCATGGCTTTTGCGGCTGTTATGGCACGCTGGCGCTGGCGGTGTTTGCCCCAGCCGACGCCCTGCCGATGAAAGACCATTTGGCGCAATTGGGCGTGCAGGCGATTGGCTCCGCCACGGCGTTTGCCTGGGCGTTTTGCGTGGGCTTGCTGCTGTTTTCGCTGCTGAAATGGATGCGCATTTTGCGCGTGCCGCCAGAATATGAATCACGCGGGCTGAACGAGGCCGAACACGGCGCCAAGCAAACCATGCTCGACACCTACGACACCATCAGCTATATGGTGAAAAGCGGTGACTTCAGCCGCAAAATCACCCCGGAAATCGGCACCGAAGCCGGCGATATCGCCAAGGTGTTTAATCTGCTGGTGGATGAACTCAACGACATCACCCATGTTGCGCACAATATTTCACAAGGTGCGCTGGGCAAGGACGCCATGCCCAAGAGCGAGCGCGATATGCTCGGCCAGGCCATGGCCTCGATGGTGCTGCGCCTGCGCCAGTTTGCCGGCAATCTGACCGACATCACCGCCCAGCTGGATGGCTCGTCCGGCGAGCTGGACGCCGCCTCGCGCCAGCTGGCGGATTACAATCACGCCTTGCTGGACGGCGTGCACCATGTAGAACAGCTGATGGGCGAGGCGCGCGCCGCCTCGGAGGTGATGAGCGCGCGCTCCAGCGAGGGCAGCCAGTCGCTGGACCAGATCACCGCCAGCATGGGCGAAATTTCGCACATCATGGGGGTGTTCAAAGGCAATGTGGATTCGCTCAGCCTCAGCGTGGCCGATATCGAGCAGATCACCGGCATGATCAGCAGCATTGCCGAGCAGACCAATCTTTTGGCGCTGAACGCCGCCATCGAAGCCGCCCGCGCCGGCGAACACGGCCGCAGCTTTGCCGTGGTGGCCGACGAAGTACGCGCGCTGGCCGGCAAAACCCAGCAGGCCACCGCCGACATTCAGCACAAGGTGCGCGCGCTGAAAACCCATTCGGCGCACACCGTTGAAGTCACCCACGCCGGCATGGCCGCCATCCAGCAAGGGGTGACGCAGGCCGCCGCCACCGCCGGGATTTTTCACAGCATTTTCCAGAGCGCCGACGCGCTGCAAGACAAAGTCACCCGCGCCGCCGAGCTGGCCATGCATCAGGCGCGAGAAAGCGAGCTGTCCCGCCACGCCATCACCCTGACCAAAACCATTGCCGACGCCATGAAGGCCCAGGTGGACAACTTGCGCGAGATGGCGGGTTTCTTCCGGCTGGATGCGCAGACCGAGGGCCCACAGACCCTGCCGGACCGTGACTGCCCGCCCGACAGGCGAGCTTCTGGCATGGTGGTGGCTGGAGTGGTGTAGCACCGCTGACAACACTCAGCGAAGCGGCCCTGGCGACTAAGCGAGTGACCGCAGATCGCACCACCAGTACGGCCAGGTGACACACCACCAGGGCGCGCTGCCGGTACTGTCTGCGGTGGCGTGCGTTGTGCGCGCGGCGTGGTGGAGAGCGGCGCTTGGCGGGTGGCCGTGGCCCCCTGCGGACGGCGTTCTGGGCGATAATCCGGCCATGACCACTTGGCTAGACAGCGTGGCGGGGATTGTCGGCCCCCGCCATTTGATCACCGACCCCGACACCCTGGCCGCCGCCTGTCTGGATTGGCGCGGGCGCTACCGTGGCCGCGCCCAGGCCATCGCCCGCCCCGGCAGCACCGCCGAAGTGGCCGCGCTGGTGCGCGCCTGCGTGGCCGCTGGCGCGCCAATCGTGCCGCAGGGCGGTAATACCTCGCACTGCGGCGCCGCCACCCCGGACGACAGCGGCCGCGCGCTGATTATCCAGCTGCACCGCATGCAGGCGCTGCGCGCGGTGGACGCCGACAACAACACCCTGACCGCCGAAGCCGGCTGTACGCTGGCGCAGGTGCAGGACGCCGCCGCCGGCGTGGGCCGGCTGTTTCCGCTGTCGCTGGCCTCGGAAGGCAGCTGCCAGATCGGCGGCAACCTGGCCACCAATGCCGGCGGCGTGGCGGTGTTGCGCTACGGGCCGATGCGCGAGCTGACCCTGGGCCTGGAGGCGGTGCTGCCCGACGGCAGCGTGCTGGACAGTCTGTCCGGCCTGCGCAAGAACAACACCGGCTACGACCTCAAGCAACTGCTGATCGGCGCCGAAGGTACGCTGGGCATCATCACCGCCGCCACCCTCAAGCTGTTCCCCGCCCCGGAAGCCACCGCCACCGCGCTGGTGGAGGTGAGCAGCCCGGCCGACGCGCTGGCGCTGCTGCATGCGCTGCAAGCGCGCTTTGGCGACCGGCTGACCGCCTTTGAGCTGATCTCCGGGCTGTGCCTGCAGCTGTTGGCCCGCCACCTGCCCGACGCCCGCCCGCCGTTCACCCCGCCATGGTGCGTGCTGCTGGAGCTGAACGACGGCGGCAGCGAGGCGGTGCTGAACCAGGCACTGGCCGAGGCGCTGGGCGCACTGCGCCCGCAGGCCGACACCGTGCTGGCCCGTCACACCCGCGAACGCGCCCGGCTGTGGGCCTTGCGCGAGCAGATTTCCGAAGCGCAAAAACGCGATGGCCCCAGCATCAAGCACGACATCGCCGTGCCGCTGTCCCAGCTGGCCCGCTTTATCGAGCGTGCCGACGCTGCGCTGCAACAAGCCTTCCCCGGCTGCCGGGTGGTGTGCTTTGGCCATGTCGGCGACGGCAATCTGCATTACAACGTGTCGTTCACCCGGCCGGACAATGTCGATCTGTTTGACGACGAGCCCGCAGTCAACACCCTGGTGTACGACCTGGTGTACGCCCACGGCGGCACGCTGTCGGCCGAACACGGCATCGGCCAGCTCAAGCGCGACTGGCTGCGCCGCTACCTGCCGCCGGCCAACCTGGCCGCGATGCGCGCAGTCAAACAGGCGCTGGATCCGCTGGGGCTGATGAACCCGGGGAAGGTATTGTGAGGCGCCGTATTTTTCAATGTGGAGTGAGATGCCGATGACCCCTGCTGCTTTCCCCTGGCCGCACTGGATCGTCCACCGTGGCGGCGGCGATGCCGCACCGGAGAACACCCTGGCCGGCATGCTGCTGGCGGCGTTTGCCGGGGCAAAAATGGTGGAATTCGACGTGCGCCTGTCCGCTGACGGCGTGCCGTTTTTACTGCATGACGACACGCTGGAGCGCACCACCGACGGCCATGGCCCGGCCGATGCGCTGTCGTGGAAAGTGCTGTCCCGGCTGGACGCGGGCGCCTGGTTTTCGCCGCGTTTTGCCGAAGAACCGCTGCCCAGCCTGGCCGACGCCGCGCAATTGCTCAACGACCACAGCCTGTGCGCCAATGTCGAGATCAAACCCAGCCCTGGCCGCGAGGCGGAAACCGGCGCACGGGTGGCGGCGGATTGCGCCAGGCTGTTTGCCGGCCAGACGCCGCCGCCCTTGCTGACGTCGTTTTCCACCGTGGCGCTGACTGCCGCCGGCGAAGCAGCGCCGGCCCTGCCGCGCGCCTGGAGCGTGCGCCAGTGGGACGACGGCCTGATTGCCCAGGCGCAGGCGCTGGGCGTGTGCGCGCTGGATCTTCCCTACAGCGAACTGAACGCCGAACGCGCGGCGGCAGTGCGCGCAGCCGGGCTGTGGCTGCTGAGCTGGACGGTGAACGACCCGGCGCAGGCCGCGCCGCTGTGGGCGCTGGGGGTGTCGGCACTGTGCACGGATTCGCTGGCCTGCGCAGCGTCCACGACATTCTGACTCCGTCATGTCGCCCTCGGGCGATGCGCTCACCCGGTGGCTACGGTCGCCCGCAGGGCGCCATCAGTGCCGGATCCTGCACGGGATATTTCCCTTCCCGTTTCCTGACGCCCTGGTATTTTTCTGGCGGTTTTCCGGTTGTCTCCTGCCGTTGCCAGCATGTTCGATGTTGCTGTGCGCAAACGATTCTCCTTGACTTTATTAATATATAAAAAAATATAATTAAGTATACCTACGGGGATGCCGTGACCAAGGCCGGGTTGCGCCTCATCCCCACACCAAGGAGACAGACCATGCGAGCACAGCAGATGGCCCCACCCCCGATGCCAGCCAATCCCGGCCGACGCGAGCTGTTGCGCGGCCTGGGCGGCACCGCCTTGCTGGCCGGCATTCCACTGGCCAGCCCCGCCCGGGCAGCACCGTTGCGCACCTCGGCGCGCATTGTCATTGTCGGCAGCGGTCTGGGCGGGTTGGCGGTAGCCAACCGCCTGTCACGCGAACTGGATGGCGCCAGCCTGACGGTGATCGACGCCAAGCGCGTGCACAACTATCAGCCAGGCTACACCCTGGTGGCGACTGGCATCTGGCCGGTGGAAAAGGTGGTTGATGACAACGCCAGGTTCATGCCGGCAAAGGTCAACTGGATTCGGCAGGCCGTGGTTGCATTTGAACCAGAGCGCAATCAGGTGCTCACCCAGGATGGACAGCGGGTGCCCTACGATTTTCTGGTGGTGGCTACCGGCCTGCAGCTGGATTACGGCCAGATTGCCGGCATGGATGTGCGCGCCATTGGCCAGAATGGCATGGCCAGCGTGTACGACAGCCCTGAAGCGGCGGCGGCAACTTGGCAGGCCATGGATCGCTTCCGGCAAAAAGGGGGGCGTGCGGTGATGACCCTGCCGCACACACCGCTCAAATGCGCCGGGGCGCCGCTGAAGATGACCTTCATGGTGGATGACCGCCTGCGCGAGGCCGGCACGCGCGGGCAATCCAGCGTGGTGTTTTACTCGGCGCTGAAAGACAGCATCTTCAGCGTCAAGACCGTCAACGACGAGGTGCTGCGCCGCTGGCAAACGCTGGATGTGCCGGTCAATTTCCAGCATCGCCTCAGCGCCGTGGATCTGGCCGCGCGCAAGGCCACCTTCAGCCGCGATGGCGCTGACCCGCTGACCGTGGAATACGACTTCCTGCACATCGCCCCGCCGATGCGTGCACCGGACGCGGTGAAAAACAGCCCGCTGGCGATTCAGGAAGGCCCGCTGGCGGCAGGCGGCTGGCTGGATGTCGACAAGGGCACGCTGCAACATCGCCGCTACCCCAATGTGTTTGGCATTGGCGACATCAACGGCACCGCGCGTGGCAAGACCGCCGCCACCATCAAGAAAAGTGCGCCGCTGGTGGTGCATAACCTGCTGCGGCACATTGCCGGGGAGGCGCCAGACTGGCAATTCGACGGCTATACCTCCTGCCCGCTGCTGATTCGCGAAGGCTCGGCGCTGCTGGTGGAGTTCGATTACGAAGGCCGGCTGACGCCCTCGCTGCCCTTCATCGAACCGTTGCAGGACAGCTATCTGGCCTGGCTGCTCAAATACCGCATGCTCAAACCGGCTTATCTGTCGGTGCTCAAGGGGCGAGTGTGAACTTCATGGCAATGCGATCGATCCGGGAGTCGAACCATGTATGAAATCTGGCTGGGCGTGAATATCTTGTATGAACTGGCGTGGATGTATGCGCCGCTGGTGTGTGGGGTGACAATCATGCTGGCGTTGGGCTATGGCCTGGCCTGGCAGCGCGGTGGCCAGTGGCGGGCGGCGCTGACGCGCGCACTGACAGTGGCCAGCGTGACGGGCCTGGTGTCGGTGCTGCTGCTGCCCACACTGACCCGCTCGTCGCTGGCGGAGATGGGCTACTGGATCGACTGGCTGAACCTGCTGCTCATCAGCGCCGGCGTCGGGGTGCTGTGCGGCTTGCTGGTGTGGCCGTTTGCCGCCATGCGTCAGGCGGGTGTCTGCCCGCTGGGCAAGGGGCGCTGCGGCGGGGCGCACTGAGCACCGCCTCGCGGGAACGCCGCTGACCCCCATTGGCTCAGGGGCGTTCATCATGTGGTGCGCGGTGTTTCAGCCCAGCTCGCTGCCGTCCTCGGCCTTGGGCGCGCGTTCCAGCAGCGTGTCCACCACCTGTTGCGGACTGGCCTGCCCGAACAGCATCGCGCACACGCCGGCGGTGATCGGCATGTCCACCCCCAGCGCGCGCGCGCGCGCCAGGGTTTCCCGCGCGGTGGGCACGCCTTCGGCGACATGGCCCAGCGAGGCCAGCACGTCGTCCAGCGAGCGGCCTTCGGCCAGCAGCATGCCAACACGGCGGTTGCGCGACAGATTGCCGGTGCAGGTGAGGATTAAATCGCCCAGGCCGGACAAACCCATCAGCGTGGCGGCCTGGCCGCCCAGCGCCTGCGCCAGTCGGCTGATTTCCGCCAGGCCACGGGTCAGCAGCGCGGCGCGGGCATTGTGGCCGCAGTGCAGGCCGTCGGCTACGCCAGCGGCGATGGCCATGACGTTTTTCACCGCGCCGCCGACTTCCACGCCCACCAAATCCTGATTGGCGTAAATGCGCAGGCAGCGGGTGTGCAGCGCGCGCGCCAGCCGGCGCGCCTCGCCGCCGTGATTCAGCGCCAGGGCAATGGCCGAGGGCAGGCCGGCGGCCACTTCCTGGGCAAAGCTGGGGCCAGACAGCGCGCCGCACACCGCATCGGCCGGCAATTCTTGCGCGGCCACTTCGTGCGGCAGCAGGCCGCTGCCGGCCTCAAAGCCCTTGCACGCCCACAGCACGGGCGGCAAGGCCTGGCCGCACACCTCGTGCAAGCGGCGCAGCGTGGCGCGCAGGCCGGCAATCGGCGTCACCACCAGCGCCAGCTCGCCCGCGTGTGCGGCGGCGGCAAAATCGGCGGTCAGCGCCAGATTGGCCGGCAGTTCGGCTTCGGGCAGGTAGCGGGTGTTGCGCCGGCTGGCGGCCAGCGCCTCGATCAGGGCGGCGTCGCGCGCCCACAGGGTGACCTCGTGCTCACGCGCCAAGGCCACTGCCAGGGCGGTGCCCCAGGCGCCAGCGCCAAAAATGGACAGCTTCATGACTGCTTACAGCCCCCAGAACGCCGAAATCTGGCCATAGCCACTGCTGCCATCGGCATGACGCAGCTTGACCCAGCCGTTTTTCGGCGGCTCGACCATGTGCAGCACCACGTCTTTATCCACCGAGAAGGCCAAGGCCGCCTTGGCGTCCGGACTGCGGCGCAGCTCGGTGCGGTTGGCGGTGACCACCACGGTGCGCTGATTGCTCAGGCTGGCGGTGGACATCCAGGCCACGCCGCCAGCGGCGTCGCGCACGCGCACCCAGTCCGGCTGGCTGCCGATGACTTCCACCGGATAGCCCTGGCTGAGCACGTAGAGCTTTTTCG
>RRZT011124571.1_pt1 | contig 11206 bp, 11 predicted proteins | sample 2165551 | NCBI WGS metagenome assembly RRZT01 (sample SAMN10456910, study PRJNA506462) | wastewater metagenome | biome: wastewater; feature: sludge; material: wastewater sludge; isolation source: wastewater sludge with Escherichia coli K12::gfp cells carrying plasmid... | place: USA: Moscow, Idaho...
CATGTTAGCACCTCCTTATTCCAATCTCTATTCCTGTTTCATTCCAGGCTCGACAACTATTTCATTCTAACAGATTGATTTATAAAAATCAAGAATAAATTTGCTTTTATTTTAAATCATTTTTTGAAACACTAGACTTAGAGGGTTTCATAATGTATAATCGAGTTATATGAATTCTCGTTTGGAGGTATAATTTATGAAAGGACATGTGAATACAAAGAATGGAGAAATCTCCATTGAAAATCAGGTAATTGCGAAATATGCCGGAATCTGTGCTCTTGGATGCTTTGGTATTGTAGGAATGGCAATGGTGAATATGAAAGATGGAATTGCCAAGCTTTTGACAAGAGATAATATCAGAAAAGGTGTATTTGTTTCAGTAAATAATAATAAGATCACGATAGACTTCCATATTATTGTATCTTATGGAGTTTCTATTTCTACAGTGGCAAGCAATCTTATGGAATCTGTAAAGTATCGTGTGGAAGAATTTACAAGCCTTGAAGTAGAACGGATCAATATTTACGTTGAAGGCGTAAAAGATATAGGATAATAGATGATGGAGGCAAAGATTAAGATGAAACAGATAGATGCAGCATTGCTGCAGAAGATGTTGATTGGCGGAGCCAAGAGATTAGAGTCGAATAAAGAATATATTAATGAACTGAATGTATTCCCTGTACCAGATGGTGATACAGGAACGAATATGACAATGACTGCACTTGCAGCAGCCAAAGAAGTTGGAAATGCACCAGAAGTAACAGTTAAGGAAGTTACAAGAGCATTATCAAGCGGGTCTTTAAGAGGTGCAAGAGGTAACTCTGGAGTTATCTTATCTCAGTTATTCAGAGGATTTTACAAAGGTGTCAAGGGTGAAGATGTTCTGACAACCGAAACTGCTGCAGCGGGGTTTAAGAATGCGGTAGATACAGCGTACAAAGCCGTTATGAAACCCAAAGAAGGAACAATCCTTACAGTAGCGAAAGTAACGGCGGAGAAAGCAGTAGCATGTGCAAGAGAAACAGAAGATTTTAATGAATTTGCAGAGGTTGTGATCAAGGAAGCAAATGCGATTCTTAAGAAAACACCAGACATGCTTCCAGTACTGAAAGAAGCAGGTGTTGTGGATTCAGGTGGACAGGGACTGGTAGAATTTCTTCAGGGGGCAGTAGATGTATTGTCCGGAAAAGAAGTTGATCTAAGTGGTGTAGAAAGAGTTGCAAAGAAGCCAGCAGCGACACAGACAGAAGCACCATTGGAAGAGAAGGATATCAAATTTGGTTATTGTACAGAGTTTATTGTTATGACCAAAGAAGAGATTTCTATGGAAGAAGAACAGAAATTCAAAGATTTCTTAATGGGAATCGGAGATTCTATCGTAGTCGTTGCAGACGAAGACATCATTAAGGTTCATGTGCATACAAATCATCCTGGAAAAGCAATCGAAAAAGGTCTCACCTATGGAGAACTTACGAATATGAAGATTGATAACATGAGAGAAGAACACAGAGAGCGTTTGAATCTTACACAGGCAGAAGCACAGGTGGACGATCAGCCAGTGAAACCAGAAGAACCGAAGAAAGATTATGGATTTGTAGCAGTTTCTATTGGACAGGGAATGAATGACATTTTCCGTGAATTAGGGGTAGATTATCTGATCGAAGGTGGTCAGACAATGAACCCTAGTACAGAAGATATGTTGAATGCGATCGAACAGGTTAATGCAGAGACAGTCTTTATCCTGCCGAATAACAAGAACATCATTCTTGCAGCAACACAGGCACAGTCTTTAGTAGAAGATAAGAATGTTGTGATCATTCCGACAACAACTGTTCCCCAGGGAATTTCAGCGATCATTGGATTTGATCCAGAAGCAGATGTCGAGTCTAATGAAGAAAGTATGAAAGATATCATCGAATGCGTCAAGACTGGAGAAGTAACTTATGCGGTCAGAGATACATCCATCAATGGAATTGCGATCAAGATTGATGATATTATGGGAATTGATGATGATGGAATCAAGAAAGTCGGACAGGATATCGAGAAGGTTACATTAGGATTATTAGAAGAGATGGTAGATGAAGACAGCGAACTGATCAGCATTTACTATGGAGCAGATACAACAAAAGAACAGGCAGAAGCATTACTTGAGAAAGTAGAAGAAACATATGGTGACTGTGATGTACAGTTAGAATATGGCGGACAGCCGATTTATTATTTCTTATTGTCAGTAGAATAAGATGATACAAAGAAATCCCGCTTGAAGGCGGGGTTTCTTTGCTTTTAAGAGAAACTACTTAAGGAGAGACCTATGGATGGAACAACGAATATCATAGAATTAAAAGGAATTGGGGAGAAGAGTGCAACGGCATTTGGAAGACTTGGAATTCGGGATATTGATAGTCTTATCACGATGTATCCTAAATATTATCTCACTTACGAAGACCCCAAAGACATCCATGAATTAGAAATCGGACAGAGGGTTTCGATTGCAGTACGCATTAATTCAGAAGTGCATATTCAGTATGCAAGAAGAATAAAGATTGTTACTTGCACTGCAAAGGATCACACGGGAACGATCATGCTTGTATGGTATAATATGCCGTATTTAAAGAAACAATTACATCAGGGAAGAGACTATATATTTACAGGGACACCGATCTACAAGAATGGCAGGATCACAATGGAACATCCAGAAATCTTTACACCAGAAGATTATGAGGCAAAACAGGAAACACTGCAGCCAGTTTATCCATTGACAAGCGGTCTTACCAATAAGCTGGTATCCAAAGCAATATTTCAGACAAAAGATTATATTTTTCAGATTCCAGAATATCTTCCACAGAATATTCTTGATCAGTATCATCCGATGGAATATAACAAAGCGATTTGGAATATTCATTTTCCAGAGTCCAAGAATGATCTGATAGAAGCAAAAAAACGCTTGATCTTTGATGAATTTTTTATTTTTATCTCAGCAATGCATATGATAACATCAGGTGAAGATATTAAAGAAGAAGGATATAAGATCGGTGTTTGTAAGGAAGCAAAAGAATTAATAGCGAATCTTCCATATGAGCTGACAGGAGCACAGAAACAGGCGTTAAATGAGATGGCAAAAGATATGGCATCGGGAAAAGTTATGAATCGTCTTGTGCAGGGAGATGTAGGTTCAGGAAAGACGATCCTTGCGATCATATTGCTTTTGATGTGTGCAAAGGCTGGATATCAAGGCGTTTTAATGGCCCCGACAGAAGTACTTGCAACGCAGCATTACGAATCATTTATGGAGCTTTTGAATCCATATGGAATCAAGATTGCATTATTAACAGGATCAACAAAAGCAAAAGAAAAAAGAGAAATTTACCAGAAGATTAAGGGTGGAGAGATTGATATTGTGATCGGAACTCACGCGGTAATTCAGGATAAGGTAGAATATCAGAAATTAGCACTTGTTATTACAGATGAACAGCATAGATTCGGAGTAAGACAAAGAGAAAGTTTATCGTTAAAAGGAGAAAAACCACACGTGCTTGTTATGAGTGCAACACCGATTCCAAGAACACTTGCGATCATCTTATATGGAGATCTTGATGTATCGATCATTGATGAACTGCCCGCAGAGAGATTGCCGATCAAAAACTGTGTAGTAAATACAAGTTACCGTCCGACAGCCTATCGATTTATTGAAAAACAGGTAAGTCAAGGAAGGCAGGTTTACATCATTTGTCCAATGGTGGAAGAAAGTGAGACAATGGAAGGGGAGAATGTCATTCAGTATGCACAGATGTTAAGAAGCCAGTTTGCACCATCGGTAAGGATCAGTTATCTTCATGGGAAGATGAAAGCAGCAGATAAGCAGAAAGTGATGGATGATTTTTCAGAAGGGCTGATAGACGTACTTGTATCAACAACGGTTGTGGAAGTTGGCGTAAATGTACCGAATGCAACGGTTATGATGGTAGAGAATGCAGAACGTTTCGGGCTGGCACAGCTTCATCAGTTAAGAGGAAGAGTTGGACGAGGCGTTTATCAGTCATACTGCATTTTTATGACAAGTTCCAAGAAAAAAGAAACTATGCAGCGTTTAGAAGTATTGAATAAATCAAATGATGGATTTTACATCGCAAATGAGGATTTGAAATTAAGAGGACCTGGAGATTTCTTTGGAGTCAGACAGAGTGGAATGATAGATTTTGTTTTAGCAGATATTTATACGAATGCAGATATTATGAAGCAGGCGGCAGATGCAGTGAAAGAACTTGAAGAAGAAGGATTTGATTTTTCAAATTTAAAAAATAGCAGATTGGAAAAACAGATCGGTCTTGCAAGAAATATATAGGAGGAAGAAGATATGGTACGTTTTTATCTAAGGTTTACAGGAAGAGTCCAAGGAGTGGGATTTCGCTTTTTTGCAGCAATGAATGCAGAAAAATGTCATCTGAGTGGATGGGTAAAAAATATGCTGGATGGTTCGGTAACAGCGGAAGTTCAGGGAACAAGGCTTCAGATCGAACAATTTCTTGAATTAACACAGACTGGAAATCGTTTTGTAAGAATTGATCATATTGAAAAAGAGGAACGCCCATATGATGAAAAAGAAAAAGGATTTCATGTAAGATATTAAAAAATATCAGAAACAGTTACAAAAAAATTCCACAATATGTAAAAGATTCTAGTGTATCTTTTGAACGTTTACATATACTATGAACGTAACAAACAACAAACAAAAGAAATGGAGGTCTTTCAAAATGGAAGAACGAACTTCAGCAAGAAGCAAAGGAACAAACAGAGTCGAAGTACCAGAAGCAAGAGGAGCTTTAGACAAATTTAAGTTTGAAGTAGCAAATGAAATTGGCGTGGATTTAAAAGATGGATATAATGGACATCTGACAACTGCTCAGGCAGGATCTGTCGGAGGAGAAATGGTTCGTAAGATGATCCGCAGACAGGAAGAAGAAATGTCTCGCTAGTAAATTAAAAATACAAATGAAAAAAGAAAGATAAGAGAGAAAGAGGCAGTGAAAGCATAAACTATGACTGCTTCTTTCTCATTGTCGGTTGACAAAATCTGTAGATATAATAAAATAAAAGAATGATAGTCTGCGAAAGCAGAAGTGTATCGTGGAATAAAATACAGATAAGGAATGTACATAGATTATGAGAGTCGTAGCAGGAAGTGCGAAGAGTTTAAAATTAAAGACGATCGAAGGTATGGAGACAAGACCTACGCAGGATCGCATCAAAGAAACATTATTTAATATGATACAATATGATATTGCCGGATGCACATTTCTGGATCTTTTTTCCGGGAGTGGCGGGATTGGAATTGAAGCATTGAGCCGCGGTGCAAAGCAGGCTTATTTTGTGGAGAAGGCAAAGCCGGCACTTCGATGTATCCGAGAGAATTTAAGATATACAAAGCTTGATGACAGAGCACAGGTTATGGCTGTGGATGTCATAACAGCTGTCAGGCAGTTAGAAGCAAAGAAGATAACATTTGATTATATTTTTATGGACCCTCCATACAACAAAGGATTTGAAGATGAGGTATTGGCGGTACTGAATGATTCAACAATCTGCACGCCAGATACGGTCGTGATCGCAGAGTCATCACTTGAGACGGAGATTTCAGATTTTGAGGAATTAAAGGTGTCAAGAGTCAAGAAATATAAGACAAATAAACATACATTTTTGATGAAGACACAGGAGGATTAGAAAGTGAGTATTGCAGTTTATCCGGGAAGTTTTGATCCGGTTACATATGGACATATTGATATTATTGAGCGTTCAGCAAAGGTATTTGACAAGTTGATCGTCGCAGTGCTGGTTAATAGCGCCAAGAAACCATTATTTACGACACAGGAGAAAGTCGATATGATACGCAAGGCAACAAGTCACCTTGATAATGTAGAAGTAGTGTCATTTTCGGGATTATTGGTAGATTTTGCAAAAGAACAAGGGGCCAGTGTATCTGTAAGAGGATTGCGTGCAGTAACAGATTTTGAGTATGAGATTCAGATTGCCCAGACAAACGCGAAGTTGAATAAAGATTTAGATACAATGTTTTTTACAACCAGCATAGAGTATTCTTATGTAAGTTCCACGATCGTAAAAGAAATAGCTTCTTATCATGGAGATATTTCTGAGATGGTACCGCCTTACGTACAAGAATGTCTTGAGAAGAAATTTAAAGCACAGGAGGCGAAATAAATGAGTGAAAAATATTTACATGAGATGATTGATGATATCGAGGTTCTGATCGATGAAGCAAAACCGGCAAGATTTAGTCCGGGAAAGATCACAATTGAGAAAGATGTTTTGATGACAGTGATCGAAGAATTAAGGAAACAGATTCCAGGAGAGATTGAACGAAGCCATAAGATCATTCTTAATAAAGATGCGATTTTAGAAGATGCAAGAGTGAAAGCACAACAGACGATCGACCAGGCAGCGAAAGATGCAGGAGAATTGATCGATCATAATGAGATTGTTGAGATGGCTAAGATGAGGGCAGATGAGATTGAGAACCATGCCAAAGAAACAGCAAGAAGTGTGATGCATAATGCGAATGAAGAAGCAGATCAGATTCGCGCAGGAGCACTTCGTTATGTCAATGAGATCATGGAAGATGTTCAGGGATATGTTGTGAGCGTAAAAGAAGCACAGCAAAGTATATTTGATCAGTTGTTGTCTGCATTAGATTCTGATCTTGAATCAATTAAGACAAATGCGAAAGAGATTGAAGAACAGCTTTCAGGAGTCAGCATGCCTCAGACAAGAACGAGAACGGTTGAAGATTTTATCTCAGATGAAGAATAGGGCAGCAAGCAGACCACTTGATAAACTGAATAAGAATTTAACAAGCAGATATTTCCAGAAGGAAAGTCTGCTTTTTTTACATACGCTTATTGTCTGTGCAGCAGCAGAAAGTCCGCCAAAAGAAGTGATCATGCAAAGAAGGATTATTTTATGATAAGAAGAAATCTGCATTGTACCAAAATAAGAGACGGCGTTTGTAATCTCAAATATAGCGATCAGCACTTGCTTTATAAAAAATGGAAATGGTAAAACAGAGATTAAAGATGCACCGATCGAAAAGATCATGATACAGATACCGATCGTAAAAATAGAATGGAGACTGTCAAAGATTATCTGATCAGCCGATTTTTTTATAGAAACAGGATGTGAAATTTGATGTGCATGAAGAAAATCTTTTGTGAAAAATAGATAAAATAAATAAAAAAGATAACAAAGTACAGGGAAATAAAGACAGAAAAAGAAACAAAGAGTATTTATGTTTCCGTGGAGAATCAAAGTTAATGTATATCCAATAGTAAACATTGGGCTGATCTGATTGCAAACATAAAGAAGTGCCTGACCTTCCTGCTTGGTATAAGAACCAGAGAGAATAAGATCATTGATAATTTTTGCACCGAGTGGACAGCCACAGAAAAAACCAAGAATACAGGTGTAGAAAAAGTCATCATTAATGTCAGGAAAGAGCTTTTTTAAAGGGAAAAACAGGCGGGAAAGAAAATGGAACGTTTGGTAATATTGCATAAAACCAGATAGAAGTAAAAATGGAAGAAGTGTTGGAGTGATCGTTGCAGACCATAAAAGTAGTCCATTTTTGGCTCCATCGATTGAAGTTTGTGGAAAAAATAACAAGGAAACTGCACAAAAAATGAGCAAAAATTGAATAATACCATTACGCATAGGAAATCTCCCGTTCCTTTTTTATAATGTATGAAACGGGAGATAAAACTAGACGATAATCTGTTCATCTTTCAAGATCGTATGGAATTTCTGACCTATGACAGCCTGATATATCTGGTGGGCATATTGATCAACTGACAACAGAATTTGCTGCTCTTTTTCAAGTGGATTGTGGAGTGGACGGAGGTGACGGACCATAGGGAGACTTGTTTCTTTTTTTATAGCACCGATCAAAGAAGAAGAATCCCGGCGGAAACCAAGGATCTGGTAATAAGGTGCCATATGATATTTCTTTGCCAGAAGAAATTTCGAATCTGTCATTCCAAGCATAATATGGAGAAGGTTTCTGCTTGATTTACTCCACGTGATATTTTTGCTCTTACATGCTAAAATAAGATCTTCAAAGGACTGATCAGGACGAAGTTTTTTCATAAGGCGATCGCTGAAATCCTTAGAAATTCCGACAATCTTAGTCAGATCATCAGTGGAATGAATACTAGTTTGCAAAAGAAGAGAAAAGTCATCTGAACATACAGGAAAATCATGTTGGTAATGATGTTTATACAGATCATGCAAAGAATCAGGGACTCTTGAAAATAATGGTTCGATCAGATTTTGCTCGAGTGTACTGCGGATCGATGTCGCAGAAGAGATCGATGGTGTCAGATCTGTGCTGTGATGATCGTTTGCAATTCGTTCTACGCAGACCGGTGTTATAGAACTATTGAGACGGATCAATGCTTTTAGATATTCAATCCCAAGAATGTTATTTGGCTGCTTTAAAATCTGAATCATGGAAGCATCCTTAAGGTGAGTTGTAAGATACAGTTCTTTAGCTTTTGGATAAGAATGCCCAAGGCTCATAAGATCTTTTATGCCGGATTCAATTTCATTTTCATATTTAATAAGAAAGGATGCAATTGCTTTAAGTTTGTTAATCTCTTGACATTCGCTTCCGAAAGAAAGGTAGTCAACAACACCTAATTTATCAAGCAAAGCAACAGCACCCATGGCGAAATCAGGAGCAGAAGAGGCAGCTGCAAAAAGAGGCAGTTCAATTACAAGATCAACACCACACAGTAGAGCTGCATGAGCACGTATTTTTTTATCCATGATCGCCGGAGTTCCACGCTGGACGTAGTTTCCACTCATTAGCGCAATTACACGTTTAGCTCCGGTTTTTTTCTTTGTTTCCATAATATGATATTTATGTCCGTTATGAAACGGATTATATTCACAAATGATAGCTGCAGTCTTCATAAAATATCCTTTCAGAATTCTAAAATTAAATCTTTTATATAATAAATGTATTATAAATCACGAAACAAAAAAAGTAAAATTGCACAAAAAACAAAAAATGGACAACAAGTATCTTGTCAGAGGAAACAAAAAAATGTAGAATAGAATATAGATTTTTCTGGAAATGTACAACGAAAAATACAAATACCATTATTGTATACACAGAAATGATGTTGTATAATTTAACAGGATTAAATTCATCTTTTTGGAAAGTTGAAAGGAGCAACGCGAAAAATGAGTGTTATTGATGAGATTAAAAACAAGGCAAAAACAAATAAGAAAACTGTTGTACTGCCTGAAACTACAGACATGAGAACATTAACAGCAGCAGCAGAAGTTATCAGTGAAGAAATTGCTGATATTATTTTAGTTGGAAAAGAAGACGAGATTAAAGCAAAAGCAGAAGGATTGGATTTATCAAAAGCTTCTTTTGTTGATCCAGAAAACTGTGATCGTTTAAATACATATATCGAATCTTTATGTGAAGCAAGAAAGAGCAAAGGACTGCTTCCAGAAGATGCAAAAGAGATTCTGCTATCCAACCCACTGTTCTTCGGAGCAACAATGGTAAGAGTCGGAGATGCAGACGGAATGGTAGCAGGAGCGATCAACTCCTCTGCAAACGTACTTCGTGCAGCACTTCAGGTTGTTAAAACTGCACCTGGTACAGAAATCGTATCTGCCTTCATGTTAATGGATACAAAGGCAAAAGATATGGGAGAAAACGGATGTTTCGTATTCGCTGACTGTGGACTGAACCAGAATCCAAATCCAGAACAGTTAGCAGCAATCGCTTCAAGCTCAGCTAAGACATTTGAACAGCTGATCGGAGCAACACCTAGAGTTGCAATGTTATCCCATTCTACATGCGGAAGTGCAAAACATGATGATGTAACAAAAGTTGTAGAAGCAACAAACATCGCTAAAGAAAAATACCCTCAGTACTTGATCTGTGGAGAATTACAGCTTGACGCAGCGATCGTACCAGAAGTTGCAGCAAGTAAGGCTCCAAGAAGTGAAGTTGCTGGTAAAGCGAACGTATTAGTATTCCCAGACTTAGATGCTGGTAACATTGGATACAAATTAGTGCAGAGATTAGGTGGAGCGCAGGCATTCGGACCTATTACACAGGGAATCGCAAAACCAGTCAATGACTTATCACGTGGATGTGTAGCATCAGATATCGTAGGTGCAGTAGCGATCACATGTGTACAGGCAGCAGCACTGGAAGCAGATAAATAAGAAAAATATAAGGAGAATCATAGTTCATGAAAGTTTTAGTTATCAACTGCGGAAGCTCATCATTAAAATATCAGTTAATCGATTCAGAGACAGAAAGTGTTTTAGCAAAAGGATTATGTGAAAGAATCGGAATCGATGGAGCATTAACACATCAGCCAGCGGGAAAAGACAAGATCAAATCTACACCAGCTATGCCAGATCATAAGACAGCGATCGGAATCGTTATCGACCAGCTGACAGATAAAGAAAACGGAGTTGTAGAAAGTCTTGATGAGATCGGAGCTGTAGGACATCGTATTGTTCACGGTGGAGAGAAATTCACAAAATCATGCCTGATCACAGATGAAGTTATCAAAGAAGTTGAAGAATGCAGCGTATTCGCACCACTTCATAACCCAGCGGGACTGATCGGAGTTCGCGCATGTCAGGAATTAATGCCAGGACTTCCAATGGTAGCAGTATTTGATACAGCATTCCATCAGACAATGCCAGAGAAAGCATTCTTATATGGTATTCCTAGAAAATACTACGATGAAGATGGTATCCGCCGTTATGGATTCCACGGAACATCTCATCAGTTCGTATCTTTAGAGACAGCAAAAGTCTTAGGAAAAGATATCAAAGACTTAAAGATCATCGTATGCCATTTAGGAAACGGTGCAAGTGTTACAGCAGTCAAAGGTGGAGAATCAGTAGATACATCTATGGGATTAACACCACTTGAAGGACTGATCATGGGAACACGTTCTGGAGATCTTGATCCAGCAATCATCGAATTTATTGCGAATAAAGAAAACAAAACAGCATCTGAAGTATTAAATATCTTAAACAAAGAATCAGGAGTTTACGGATTATCAGGAGTATCTTCTGACTTTAGAGATGTAAAAGCAGCAAGAGCTGAAGGTAACAAAGTTGCAGCTGCAGCATTAGATGCATATGCATACCG
>RRZT012692384.1_pt1 | contig 11206 bp, 10 predicted proteins | sample 2165551 | NCBI WGS metagenome assembly RRZT01 (sample SAMN10456910, study PRJNA506462) | wastewater metagenome | biome: wastewater; feature: sludge; material: wastewater sludge; isolation source: wastewater sludge with Escherichia coli K12::gfp cells carrying plasmid... | place: USA: Moscow, Idaho...
ATACTATCAACTGCATAAAAGTCTATTAATTAATTGCAAATCCAATATTTCTTTTGTCAAATCTAATTTGTTCAATAAAATCTAATAAATTAAAATGACTTATATTTTCATTTAATTTATATTCCAATACCTCATCTAATAATACTGGTTTAAAATCATTGTGGTCTACACAGGCATTAAAGTATCTTGATTTATCAAATCCAACAGGAATATTTATTCTGTGTAAATGTCCGTGTATATTAATTGCATTTTCAGGAATATCCAAAGTTGGGATATGTGTAAACACAACTAATTTATTATTATGAGTAAATTCTAATCTATCGTATATTTTAATTTCACCTGTGTCCAAAAGTTTCTTATATCTTCTCTTAGTGTCATGGTTTCCCTTAACAAGTATTTTTTCACCATTTAAGCTATGCATTAAATAATTTAAAAAACTTTTATTCCCAGCACAAAAATCTCCTACAATTATTGCTAAATCATCTTTTGCTATTATATCATTCCAAATTTTTATCATAGACTCATTCATATCTTTTAAATTTTTATAAGGTCTATTCCAAAACCAATTTGCAAACCAATGTCCAAAATGTGTATCCGATATAATGTAAATATTTTTCATTCTACCATCCTTATACTATTTATTTAAAACCTAATTAACATTATATTTTATTATTTTACATAAATCAATATTATACTAAGAATTAAGAATATATTAAGAATTATTATGTTATAATTCAATAAGGAGGGCTAATATGTTAAAAAATTATGACAATATCGCAGTGTTAATTGATTTTGATGGTACAATAACGGATAAAGATACTAATGTAGAACTATTTAAATATAGAGGGAATGGAAGTAGTAAGAAAGAAGATATTGATAAATTTTCCGATACAACAGAATATACACATTTGGAAAAAATGAGATATATATTTCAAAATATTAAAATTACAGAAAGTGAATATAAAAAATTTATATTAGATAATTTTGAATTAAATCCAGGCTTTAAAGTATTTATAGATAATTTAAAGAAATACAATATCCCAGTTGCAGTTATAAGTGGTGGTTTTATAAATGGGATTGAAATTTTCTTTGATAAGCATAATATTTCTAATATAGAAATATTTGCTAATAAATTGATTTTTGATAAGGATAATCTTGAGATTGAATTTTATGATGATATTGAAGATTGTTGTTCAAATGGACCTTGTGGAAATTGCAAGATACAAAGATATAAGGAATACAAGAAATTAAGAGATAATATAGTATTTATTGGTGATGGATTTACAGATAGATGGGTTGCAAAAGAGTCAGAAATATTATTTGCAAAATCAAATTTAATTGAATATGCAAAAAAAGATAATATACCATACATACCTTGGGAAAATTTTTATGATATAAATAGTATTATCTTTGAAGAGTAGGAGGTAAAAAATGATACTTTGTATAGGATTAAATCCAATGTTAACTAGAAGAGTGATAATAAACGATTTAGTAAAGGGAAGAACTTATTTAGCGGATAATATGTCCCATATGCCTGAAGGTGGTGGAGTTGATATAGCTAAGATAGTTTCTGACTTTAATGAGTCTGTATTTTTAATTGGTTTTCAAGGTGGAGATAATGGTAATTACATACAGAAGTTTTTAAACAATAAATATATAGATAATAATTTAGTTAAAATAAATGATGAAACAAAGGGTTCTATATCAATAGTATCAAACGATGGTTCAGATACAAAGATTAGTGAAATAAGTCCTAGGATTTCTGGTTTAGAATTAGAACAGTTTTATAATATATATAAAAATGCATTAGGTGCAGCAAATATAGTTTGTCTTTCTGGTGAAGCACCAAGAGGTATAGAAGATTATATATATGAAGACTTAACTTTGTTGGCAAAGGAAAATAATAAGAAAATATTTGTAAATAGTCAAAAGGAAAATTTAAGTACATTATTAAAACAAGAACCATATTTAATAAATATAAAATTAGAAGATTTAATTAATATGACTTATATAATACCTAAAAATGATAAGGATATTATTGGTTTAGCAAGTGGTTATTTAGATGGAGATATTAAAGTAATTACCATAGAAAAGGACAATGGTGAATATATTGTCTTAAACAATAATATAGCTTATATAGTTACATCAACTGAAAATGATTTAATTAATATAGAAGGCTCTGTAGAAGCTTTTTTTGCTGGATTTGCAGTTGGTGAGATTAGAGATTATGATTTTGAATATAAACTTAGGATTGCAGTAGCATCTTATATATCGAATGGATTAGAATATGAATCTGGCTTAGTTGATATGAAGAAGATGAAACAATTAATGAATACAATAACTATAGAGACAATAGAAATTTAGATACAAGGAGAATTATATGAATAATATAGGATTAGTTTTAGAAGGTGGCGGTATGAGAGCTGCTTATACAGCTGGAGTTATAAAATCACTATCAGAAAACAATATCGATTTTAACTATATTATTGGAGTGTCGGCAGGTGCAAGTGCAGGAGCAAATATTATTTCAGAACAAATTGATAGAAATAAAGAAGTTTTTGTTGATAGAGCAGGAGATAAAGAGACATCTAGTTTAAAGTTTTTTCTAAAAGGAAAAGGCTATTTAAATATGGAATATTTATATCATACTATTCCTAATGAAATATCACCTTTTGACTTTGAAACTTTCAAAAAATCTAATAAGCAATTTGTAATTTGTTTAACCGATGCAGTCACTGGTGAATCAGTATATATAGATAAATTTGATTTCAATGGTAGAGAAGATCATTATATTAATAATGTACTTAAAGCTTCGAGTAGTCTGCCAATTATAAGTTCACCAACTAAATTAGATGGCAAATACTATTATGATGGTGGAGTTACAGACTCTATACCAATAAAAAAATCTATTGCAGACGGAAATAAGAAGAATGTAATTATTCTTACTAGAAATATTGAATATATAAAAGAAAAACAAATATTAGGACCCTTTAGATATTTTATGTATAAGAGATTTCCAAAAACATTAGAAAAATTAGATATAAGACATGAGATGTATAATAAGACAGTAGAAAATATTATAAATTTAGAATCAGCTGGTGATGTATTTGTATTTCGTCCATTGGAAAAATTTGATGTGGCAAGATTAGAGAAGAATGTAGAAAAATTAGATAAATTATTTAATCAAGGATATAAAGAAACCAATGATAGAATGGAAGAATTTAGAGAATGGTATAATGAAGCAAATGGTTAAAAAAAAGTTACAAACCCACATTTTTAAGTGGGTTTAATTTTTTTTGTAAAAATTTATGATATAATTCTAATGTGGTTTAAAAGATTAAAAGAGGTGAGGAATTGATTTATGGAATAGGTGATTTACATCTCGATCATACAAAAGATAAATCTATGGATATATTTGGTGAAAATTGGATAGATCATGAAGAAAAGATTTTCGATAATTGGAAAGCAAATATAAAGGAAGATGATTTAATTCTTTTACCTGGGGATATTTCTTGGGCATTAAAGCCAGATGAAGCATATGAAGATTTAAGAAGAATTGATGAAATGCCAGGTATTAAGATAATGATAAAAGGAAATCATGATTATTGGTGGCAGAGTTTAAATAAAATAAGAAATTTTAATTTTAAATCAATTGTTTTCTTACAAAATGATGGATATAAATATAATGATATAGGAATATTTGGCACAAGAGGTTGGAATCCTAGAGATACTGATGGTTTTACTGAACAAGATGAAAAAATATTTTTAAGGGAATTAAATAGATTAGAATTATCGTTAAATTATATAGAAGATGTAGATAAAAAAATAGTTATCTTACATTATCCACCATTTAATATAGACAGTAGTCCAAATGAATTTGTAGATTTAATGTTTAAATACAATGTTGATATATGTTTATATGGGCATTTACATGCAGAAGGACATAAGTATATAATAGAAGGAAATATAAATAATATTGAATTTTACTGTGTATCAAGTGACTATATAGACTTTAAATTAAAAAAAATAGAGCTATAGAGGGAGTGTTAAAATGAATATAATAATTAAGAAAAGTTATGATGAAATGAGTAAAAAAGCAGCAGAATTAATAAAGGAACAAATTATTAAGAAAGAAGATTCTGTACTTGGCTTGGCAACTGGTAGTACTCCAGAGGGGCTTTATAACGAATTAATAAGAATGAATAGAGAAAATGAAATTGATTTTACTAAAGTCAGTACATTTAATTTAGATGAATATGTGGGAATAGCTGAAGATAATGAGAGTTCATATAATTATTATATGAACAATATATTGTTTAATCATATTAATATTGATAAAAATAATACCCATGTTCCAAAATCTGAAAAAGAAGATATGGAATCTTATTGTAAAAAATACGATGCTATGATTGAAGAAGCAGGTGGTATTGACTTACAAATATTAGGTGTTGGAGAAAATGGACATATTGCATTTAATGAACCGGATAGGGAATTAACATTAGGAACTACTATTGTAGAATTATCAGAAAATACAATTGAAGTGAATTCTAGATTTTTTGATTCAATAGATGATGTACCAAAATCTGCAATAACTATGGGAATTGGTAGTATTATGAAATCTAAAAAAATAATACTATTGGTAAATGGAGCTAGAAAGAAAAAAGTAATGGATAGATTCTTCAATGAAGATACTGTAACAACAGAATTTCCTATATCATTATTAAAACTTCACAATGATTTAACTATTATAATGGATGAAGAAGCAAGGGCATAATATGAAAATATTAATAAAAAATGCAAAGATTATAACTCCTGATGAAATATTAGAAAATCATGGATTAGTTATAGTTGATGGATTGATCTCTAAAATAAATCTAGAGATTGAATTGTTAAAAGATAAATACGATAAAATAATTGATGGAAATAATAGATATTTATCTCCAGGATTTGTAGATATACATAATCACGGTAATTCTGGTTATGATATTATGGATGGAACTACTGAAGCCTTAGATAATATATCTAAATTCCATTTACAAAATGGAGTTACCTCCTATTTAGGGACTATTATAACTTCGTCAATAGATAATATAGAGAATGCAATTGATAATATAAATAGATATAAAGTAGAAAATCTTAATACAAATTTAATCGGGGTACATTTAGAAGGTCCATTTTTTAATCCTAGAAAAAAAGGAGCGCAACCTGAAAAATATATTATAGAACCAGATATAAATATATTAAAAAATATACTTTCAAAAACAAAATTATTAAAGATGGTATCAATGGCACCAGAATTGCCTAATCTTGATAATATATATAGTTTATTAAATGAAAATAATATAGCTATTGCAATGGGACATAGCAATGGAAGTTATAAAGATACAAAGTATGGTATTGAACATGGAATAACCATTGCCACACATTTATATAATGGAATGAGAGAACTAAATCATAGAGAACCAGGAATAGTTGGAGCAGCATTAGAAGATAATAGAGTCTATTGTGAATTAATCTATGATAGAGTGCATTTACATGATGCTATAGTTAATTTAACTATAAGATTAAAGGGGAGAGATAAGATTATATTAGTATCTGATGCTATGAGAGCAACTGGGCTAGAAGATGGACTATATGAACTTGGTGGACAGAAAGTAATTGTTAAAAATAAAATAGCTAGACTTGAATCAGGTTCATTGGCAGGTTCACTTTTAACATTAAATAGGGCTGTTTATAATCTAGTAAAATATTTAGATATAGATTTAGTAGATGCTATAAAGATGGCAAGTTTAAATCCTGCTAGAGCAATTAGAGAGAACCATATTGGAAGTTTAGAATTAAATAAAGATGCAGATATTATATTTATAGATGATGAAGTAAATATATATGGTCTTATACTGAAAGGAAAAGATATATGGCTAGAGAAATAGAAGTAAAAGTAATTGGCATGGATATAAATATTCTTGAAGAAAAAATCATTAAATTTGGTGGAAAATTAATTTCAGATGAATATCAAGAAAATATATTAATAGATACTAGTGAAATATTTAAAGGAGATAATCCTTCAGCTTATCTTAGAATCAGGAAGACAAAGGATAAATTAAATAATAAATTTAAAAATGAATTTACATTAAAAGAAAATTTAATGAACAATAATTTGCGAGAAAATAATGAAGTTGAAACTGAAATAACCGATGTTGAATCTCTGTTAAATATTTTAGAAAAACTTGGGTTTGGTGTATTAAGTATAGGCTATAAGGATAGAAAATCATATATTCTAGATAATATGAGATTTGATTTTGATATTTGGGATGAAAATACTTATCCATATCCTTATATGGAAATTGAATTAGAGAATGAAGATGATTTAGATAAGGCAAAAAAATTATTAGATATTGATGATAGTTGTATAACAACTAAATCTATATTAGAATTGCAAAGAGACTTGAAAAATAATTAGTTATATTAAGGAGAGGATTTTTTGTTAAATAGGAAAATTATTGAAAATGTATTAATTGCTGCAATTAATAGTGGCGGTGATTTTGCAGAAATATTTATTGAAGATAGAATTTCTAATAGAATTAATATGGTTGATGGGAATATTGAAAATAGTCTTTCGGGAAGAGATTTTGGTATTGGTATAAGAATCTTTAGTGGTTTTAATAGTGTATATGCTTATACAAATGATGGAAGAGAAGAAAATTTAATAAAAATTGCAAAAGAAATAGGAAAAACACTTAAAAATGGTAGGAATGATATTAAATTAAATTTCACTAAATCAAATATAACTAATAACAATAGCATTAAAATAATGCCTAATTCTGTTTCAAAAAATGAAAAAGTAAAATTATTACAGTTAGCAAATGGGGCAGCGAAGGGATATGATAATTGTATATCACAAGTAAATTGCAATTATTTTGATGAAGAACAAAAAATACTTATAGCAAATACTGAAAATCTATTTAAAGAAGATACAAGAGTTAGAACAAGACTTTTAGTTAGCTCAATTGCAAGTAAAGATAATGAGATGCAAATGGGTTATGAAGCACCAGGGGCATCAAAGGGATTTGAATTCTATGATGACTTAGATATTGAAGCAGTAGCAAAAGAAGCCAGCAGAATTGCTAAGACAATGTTATATGCAGATGATAGCCCAAGTGGAAAAATGCCAGTTATTATTCACAATGGATTTGGTGGAGTATTATTCCATGAGGCATGTGGACATGGATTAGAAGCTACATCTGTAGCTAAAGACAATTCAGTTTTTGCAAATAAATTGGGAGAACAAGTTGCTTCAACACTTGTAACTGCCATTGATGATGGTACATTAAAAAATGAGTGGGGAAGTTTAAATATTGATGATGAAGGCGAAGAGACAAAGAGAAATATATTGATTGAAAATGGAATACTTAAATCCTATTTAGTAGATAAATTAAATGCTAGAAGAATGAATCATAAATTAACTGGTTCAGGAAGAAGGGAATCTTATAAATTTAGCCCAACTTCAAGAATGAATAATACTTATATAGAAAATGGTAATTCAACATTTGATGAAATAATAAAAAATACAGAAGAAGGTATTTTTGCTAAAAAATTAGGTGGGGGTAGTGTTAATACTGCAACGGGTGATTTTAACTTTGCGGTAATGGAAGGTTATATTATAAAAAATGGCGAGATATTAAATCCAATAAGAGGTGCAAGTTTAATAGGAAATGGTAAAGATGTATTAGAAAAAATTGATATGGTTGGAAATAATAGATCCTTTGGTCAAGGTATGTGTGGTTCAATGAGTGGTTCTATACCTACAAATGTTGGCCAGCCAACAATAAGAGTTAAAGAATTGACTGTTGGTGGAAAAGGAGGTAATAAATAATGACATATAGTAAATTAATGAATAGTATATTTGAAAGTGGTAAGAATGATTTTGAAGATATACTATCTTATATAGAAAAATCAAAACATATGAGAATAAAAGTTTCTGATGGAAAATTAGAAGATTATACAATTTCTGAATCAGTAGGTCTTTCCTTTAATGGTCTGTTAAATGATAAAATAGGTTCTTCCTATACTGAAAAGATAGATGAATCATCAATTGATTTTTTAATAAAAGATGCAAAAGAAAATCGTGATTTAATAGACAGTGATGATAAGGTAATAATATATGAAGGCGCTTTAGAATATAAAGAAATTGAAAAGAGTGCAAGTGATTTAGATAAAATTTCATTAGAAGAAAAAATAGATTTTTTAATAAAGCTTGAAGAAGCAGGGAAAAAATACAGTGATAAAATTAAATCTGTAAACTATTGTATGTATAATGAATTTGAGAATGAAAGATTTATTTACAATACAAAGGGAATGAATTTAAAAGATAAAGGGGATATTGGTGGTTTATATTTTTCAGTTGTAGCAGAAGAAAATGGAGATATAAAGACTGGAAACTATTATTCATTAAAGAAAAACTTTGATGAATACAATATAGATGAGATTGTAGAAGAAGCTTGTGGCAATGCCATATCATTACTAGGTGCAAACACAATAGCATCAGATAATTATAATATAATAATAAAAAACGATACATTTTCATCATTATTATATCCTTTTATAAGTATATTTTCAGCTGATAAAATCCAAAAAAATATGTCATTGATGAAAGGAAAATTAAATACTGTAATTGCAAATAAGAAATTTAATTTAGTTGAAAATCCATTTTTAGAAGATGGATATAATTCAAAAACTTTTGATGATGAAGGTACGCCAACGGAAATAAAAGATATTATAAGAAATGGTGAATTAAAAACTTATTTATATAATTGGAAGACTGCTATTAAAGATAATGTAAAATCAACTGGAAATGGTTATAGGGATTCATATAAAACAGCTATTGATATATCTTATTCAAATATAGTAGTGGAAAATGGAGACAATTCCTTTGAAGAATTATTAGAAAAACTTGATAATGGAATATTGATAACAGATTTACAGGGATTACATTCTGGATTAAATGCCATTAGTGGCGACTTTTCATTACCTGCCCAAGGATATGAAATTGTTAATGGAAAGATTTCTAGACCTATAAATCAAATACTAATAGCAAGTAATATAATAGAATTATTAAATAGTATAACATATATAGGAAATGATAGTAAAAATAATCCAAATAATATCATTACTCCATCAATTCTAATAGAAAATATTGCAGTTTCAGGAGAATAATATAAAATAAATTTAAAAGACAATAAAGAGGAAGATAGGCATTTTACAATGTTTAGCTTTCTCTTTTTTATAGTATTATATTATATTTATATTAAATGTACATAAAATATAAAATATTTTAATATAAAGTATGACATATTAAAACTAATATGCTATAATATAAAAAGATAATAAAGAATGGAGGTAACAATGTGGAAGAACTAAAGTATATAAAATGGTTTGAAGAGATTGATAAAAATGAAATTCCGGTTGTTGGAGGTAAAGGTGCAAATTTAGGAGAATTAACTCAAAAGGGTGTAGATGTACCACCAGGATTTTGTGTTACGGCAGGAGCTTATGATTATTTTATAAAAGAAGCTGGAGTAGGTAAAGAAATAGAAAATATTATTAATGGATTAGATGTTGAAAACTCTGCAGCATTACAAGAAGCTAGTAGAGAAATCCAAAATATAATAAATGCCTCAAAAATACCTCAAGATTTAATAGATGAAATATCAAAAGCTTATAGTAATCTAGATAAGAAAATTGGTATAGAAAATACTGAAGTTGCAGTAAGATCATCAGCAACTGCAGAAGATTTACCAGAAGCATCATTTGCAGGGCAACAAGACACTTATTTACATATAAGTGGAGAAAAAGAATTAATTAATCATACAAGAAAATGTTGGGCATCTCTTTGGACAGCAAGAGCAATATACTATAGAGAGCATCAAGGATTTGATCATTTTGATGTATCACTTTCAGTAGTTATCCAAATGATGATAAACAGTGGAAAATCAGGAGTAATGTTTACAGCTAATCCAATAAATAATAGTAAAAATGAAATAATGATAAATGCAAGTTGGGGATTAGGAGAAGCAGTTGTATCAGGAATAGTAACTCCAGATGAATATATTTTTGAAAAAGACTCAAAAAATATCACAGAGAAACATATTGCAGAAAAAACTGTTATGATTGTAAAAAAAGATATTGGTGTAGGAACAACTGAAATTTCAGTTGGAGAATATATTGGATATGAAAAAATATCTGAACAATGTTTAACTGATGATGAAATAAAAGAATTAGCAGAATATGGTTTAAAAATAGAAGAAATGTATGGAACAGTTCAAGATATAGAATGGGGTTTTGATGAAATAACTAAGAAATTATATATATTACAATCAAGACCAATAACTACTTTGAAAGGGGAGACTGAAGTGGAGGCAAAGGTTCAAACTGAAGAAGAATTAGTGATGTTAGTTAGAGGTTTAGGAGCATCGCCAGGGATTGCATCGGGAAAAGTAAAAAATATAAAAGATATTTCTGAAATAGATAGAGTTAATGATGGAGATATATTAGTAACAGTGATGACAAATCCAGATATGGTACCTGCAATGAGAAGAGCGAGTGCAGTAGTTACAGATGAAGGCGGAAGAACTTGTCATGCAGCGATAGTTTCAAGAGAATTAGGAATACCTGCAATTGTTGGAGCTAAAGGTGCAAGTGAAATTCTTACGGAAGGTATAACAGTAACAGTTGACGCAACAAGAGGAGTAGTTTACGAAGGTTCAGTATTACAAGAAAAACAAGAAGCAAAGAAAACTGAAACTGAAAGCACAAATGCTGTAGCTAGTGAAGATTTAATACATCAATTATCACCTATAACAGCAACTAAGATTTATATGAACTTAGGTGAACCAGGAATGATAGAAAAATATAAAAATCTACCATTTGATGGTATTGGTCTTATGAGAACAGAATTTATATTCTCAAATATGATTGGTGCACATCCAATGTATCTTGTAAGAAATGGGCAAGGAGATTTATTAATAGATAAAATGTCTGAAGGAATAACAACTGTAGCACAAGAAGTATTCCCAAGACCATTAGTAGTTAGATTAAGTGATTTTAGAACTAATGAATTTAGAGGATTAAAAGGTGGAGACGAAGTAGAACCAATCGAACACAATCCAATGATAGGTTGGAGAGGAGTTTCAAGATATATTTCTCCAGA
>RRZT012383576.1_pt1 | contig 11204 bp, 12 predicted proteins | sample 2165551 | NCBI WGS metagenome assembly RRZT01 (sample SAMN10456910, study PRJNA506462) | wastewater metagenome | biome: wastewater; feature: sludge; material: wastewater sludge; isolation source: wastewater sludge with Escherichia coli K12::gfp cells carrying plasmid... | place: USA: Moscow, Idaho...
AGCGCTTTGGAACAGTACAGTCAAAAGGATGAGACAAGGATAGAGCAGGAAAACAAGAAGAAAGCAGAGCTTCTAGCAGAGGAATTAAAGGGGATAAAAGGAACGGCAATATCAGTGGTAAAGGATGAAGCAGGAAGAGAGATATACAGAACAGAGATGAAGCTTCTGGATACTAAGCTGAATGCAGAAGAACTGATAAAGGAACTGGAAGATGGGAATCCTGCCATCTATACAAGAAACTACTATAAGAATCAGGGGAAAATACATTTTGATATGAGATCAGTAGATGAAAAGGAAATAGGAAATATATTTAAGAGAATAAAAGAAATATTAGGTTAACTCTATAAAAAATAAAAGCTTTTGTCCATTCAAAAGAAAAATATACAGAATGGAATGCTTATTCAAATAAATACAGGAGGAATATGAAATGCTTGATACAAAAATAAAGTTTTATAAAGGAAGAGTAGCATTAAATGTGCTTGCGAAAGATCTGGCGAATGCAAAGGAAATATATGAAGCAGCAGAAGGTCATGTAGTAGTGGGACTTTTATCGAAAAACTATGATAAGATAGAAGACGGAGTTGCAGAAGTAAAGGAGTATCTGAAAGAGCTGGGAGTGGTATCTGTAGGTCTTGGAGCGGGAGATCCGAGTCAGTTTGAGAAGGCAGCACTGATATCATGTGAGACAGATCCGGGTCATGTAAATCAAGTATTTACAGGAGCAGGATATGCAGCAGGAGCATTAAGAGCAAAGGGTCATGGCAGAACATATATAAATGTATTAATGAGTCCTACAGGAGAGCCTGGAAAGGTAAAGATAAGCACGGGAGAGCTGAGTGAAAAGGAGAAAGCAGCAATAGTCGATGTAGATACAGCAGTGGCAATGCTTAAGGATATGAGAGCACATTCGGTGAAATTCTTCCCTATGGGAGGTCTGAAATCACTGGAGGAGCTGAAGGAAGTGGCAAAGGCGAGTGAAAGAGGGAATCTGGAGCTGATAGAGCCTACAGGGGGAATAGATCTGGAGAATTTTGAGGAGATACTAAAGGTGTGTGTGGAAAGCAGTATACCAAGAATAATGCCGCATATATACGGATCAATAATAGATAAGGAAACAGGACTTACAAGAGTGGAAGACATAAAAAAACTTTATGAAATTATAAAAAAGCTGGTGTAATATAAATATTGAAGTTCGGAATATGGAATTAATCCGGACTTTTTTAATTTTAAATGATTCGGAATATAAAAGAATTTGAAAATAATAAAAAATAATGGTACAAATATAAAAAAACTGAATATAAGGTGAGGAGTCTGATGGAGCTGAAAGATATCTTATTCGGAGAAAAATTTTATAATATATGGGAAGAAGTCCAAATAAAACTGCCGAGAGAGGATTATTACAAAAAGCTGGCTGATAACAGGGAGAGAAGTGAATGGATAATTGATGAACTGACTTATTGTATAAAGAATGTAGCAAAAATTTTTGAGAAGTCATATCAGGAAGTTATAGAGTATTTATATGAATTTTTAATGTCAGATGTGGTTTTTTTATCTGATTTTACTGCGAAATGGATAAACGGGATATCAAAAGAAGAATTTGATGAGGATGAATTATCTGATTTTTTGCAGGATACAGGCATGTCAGAAGAAGAATATTTGGAATACAGTGCAGAAGGAAGCTATGATATCGGTATTGTATTTGATGCTTTAATTTATGCTTTTATTATAAAAAACAATCCTGAAGCACTGCTTTCCTATTTAGCAGAAGATATGTACATAAATCAGAAAAATTTAGAAAAAAGAAGGCAGATACTGATGAAAATTTTTAGTGAAAGTATACGAAAAGATAAAAATTAATAAAGCCGGAACAATTTCAATTTCCGGCTTTATTTTTATTTTTTATTAAAAATTTTGTCAAAAAGTTCATTTACAAATTCAGCAGCTTCACTATCAACATCGGAAACAGATTCGTAAACCTGTTTTCCATCTTTTGTAATAACTGTCTTGGTATATTTTGCATAAATTTTTTTAATGTCATCTTCTGTGAGCTTAACATTATGTACATATTTATCCGAGGTAATATCACCAAGAACATCTATTACAGGACCTAAAAATTCATTTATGGTTTCCCTGCTTATATTATCACTGTCATTTTTAGTACTGTCTTTGCTGGAAAAAAATTCCCGGGAATTTGAATTTTCTTTTTGAAAATCTGCTTCTTTTTCTCTTTTTAATTCAGAAGCGGCAAAATCCGTTTCTGAATCTGAAATTTTTATTTTTGAAAAAAGCTTTTTAAATATGACCATAAATTACTCCTGATTTCTTGATTATAAAATTAATTACTGGTAATGAAGCAGTGAGCATTGATATAATGATAGTCTGAAAAAACAGAAGATTTATTTTCCAAGATGATTTTTTACATAATCAAGCAGTGTACCTATTTCAACAATTTCTGTATTTCCTGTCTTTCTGTCCTTTACTTCTACTTTTCCTTCGGCTATAGATTTTCCAGTGATTATTTTCAGCGGGAAACCTATAAGATCAGCATCTTTAAATTTGAACCCTGCTCTTTCATCTCTGTCGTCAAGAATAACATCAATATTGTGATCTTTTAGAAGCTGATAAACATCTTCTGCCACTCTTACCTGATCTTTATCTTTGATATTAGGAATTATGACATCTACTTCATACGGAGCGATGTTTACAGGCCAGATAATTCCGTTTTCATCGTAGTTTTGCTCAATTGCAGCGGACATTATTCTGGAAACCCCTATTCCGTAGCATCCCATTTTAAGAGTAGCCTGTTTTCCGTTTTCATCAAGAACATTTGCCTTCATAGCTTCTGAATACTTTGTTCCAAGCTCAAATATATGACCTACCTCGATACCTCTTGCTATTTTCAGAGTTCCGCCGCATCTCGGACATTTTTCTCCTTCTTTTGCTTCTCTTATATCACCTGTCATATCGTATTTAAAATCACTGATATTTGAATTTATATAATGATGATCTTTTTTATTAGGTCCCAGTGTAAAGTTTTTCATGAATTTTACACTTTCATCCATTACTATTTTTATATTTTCGTTATTTAATCCTACCGGACCGATAAATCCTTTAACAAGATTAAGTTTTTCCATATCGGAATCATTTATCATTTCCAGCTCTACAGCAGCATTAACAAGATTTTTTACTTTTATTGTATTTACTTCGTAGTCCCCTCTTATCAAAGCCATGTAGTATTTATCATTTTCACCGAAGGCTTCCTTTAGAACAATGGCCTTTACAGTTTTGCTTGTAGGAATATTAAAGAATGCAGCTACATCTTCTATAGTCCATGTATTAGGAGTTTCTACAAGCTCTATGCTTTTTGCTTCCTCGTCTGATTCTTTAAAATCAGCTTTGCTTGTGGCTTTTTCCTTATTAGCTGCATAATCGCATGAATCACAGTAAAGAACGTCATCTTCGCCGCTTTCGGCCAATACCATAAATTCATGAGTAACATCTCCGCCTATAGATCCGGAATCAGCTTCTACAGCCCTAAAATCAAGTCCGCATCTTGTAAAGATATTTTCATAGGTAGTTTTCATATTCAGATATTCTTCATCAAGAGATTCATGAGTAGTATGAAAGCTGTAAGCATCCTTCATAATGAACTCCCGGCCTCTCATAAGTCCGAATCTTGGTCTTATCTCGTCTCTGAATTTTGTCTGGATCTGATACAGATTCATAGGAAGATCTTTATATGAATTTATTTCATTTCTGACAATATCAGTAACAACTTCTTCATGTGTAGGACCAAGAGCAAATTCTCTTTCATGTCTGTCTTTCATTCTCATAAGTTCAGGACCGTAAGCAATCCATCTTCCGCTTTCCTTCCAAAGATCAGCAGGCTGCAGAACAGGCATAAAAACTTCCTGTGCACCTGATTTGTCCATTTCTTCCCTTACGATGTTTTCTACTTTTTTTAATACTCTGTTACCAAGCGGCAGATAAGAATATACACCACTTGCAAGTCTTTTTATCATAGAAGCTCTCAGCATAAGCTTATGACTGATTACTTCTGCTTCTTTCGGAGCTTCTTTGTATGTTTTTACGAATGCTTTTGATAATCTCATATATTTTTCCTCTCTTTTTATAATTTTCTTGCTTTTATAAATAAAAAATGTGCTAAATTTTTTCCGTTTAAAAATTTTGGTTCTTTGGAAATAAGCTCATCATCTGCACGGCTTTCGGCAATTTCCAGAATTTCAAAATTATTTTTGATTATGGTATTTATTATGGTAGACAAAGTTCTATGATACTTTTTTACATTATCTATAAACCATTTCTCAAATCGTTCACCCTCTTCATTATAATTACTGACAGGCCAGTAACGGCTTTTGGTTTCCGGGTCGCAGATCCAGTCCTTTAATTGTCTGTTAGCCGTGACCATGGGGTGCTCCTGTGAAAAAATCAGACTTCCTCTTTTTCTCAATAATTTTGAAATATCCAAAATCAGTTTTTCAAAATTTTCAACATAGTGAAATGCCAGTGAGCTGACAGCTATATCAAATTTTTCACTGAGACTGTCGATATTCTCCATGGATAATTCCTGATACCGGATATTATTACTTATGTTTTTTTCTCTGGCGGTATTAAGCATCTTTTGGGAAATATCTATTCCGAGTACAGAATTGGCTGTTTTTGCAAGTATTGACGATAAATCACCGGAACCGCATCCGATATCGAGGATATCTTTGCTTTCTGTATTTCCGATAAGCTTTAGCATAAGGGGTTCTTCAATGCAGTTGTTATAATTCATTTTCTGACTGCGTATGCTCATGTACCCGTTAAAAAATTTTTCGTTATCGTAATAATTAGCCACGGGGCATCTCCTTTCCGTGAAAATATAAAACTTTGTACCTGATATTATACCAAATTCTTCAATTATAGTAAAACGTTTATTTAAACAAAGAAAAATAAAATTCCCTGTATACATTAAGATACAGGGAACTTATTATGATATGGATTTATGAGTGCATTTCATCACTTTCTACAGAGATGAGAGCAGGGTCGTTATACATATCAGTATTCAGCTCGTTTAACATTTTTCCGGTAACAACTCCGGAAAGTATAGAGTCATTGACATTTAGTGCAGTTCTTCCCATGTCGATCAAAGGTTCTACAGAGATCAGAAGTCCTGCCAGTCCTACAGGAAAGCCTAAAGATGAGAGTACTATAAGTGCCGCAAATGTGGCTCCTCCTCCTACGCCTGCCACTCCGAAAGAGCTTATGGTAATAATAACGATTAATTTTGCGATAAAGCCTATACTGTAAGGATTTACTCCCACAGTAGGTGCGATCATAACTGCAAGCATTGCAGGATAAATGGCTGCACAGCCGTTTTGCCCGATAGAGGCTCCGAATGTAGCAGAAAGATTGGCAATTCCCTGTGATACACCCAGTTTTTTAGTCTGTGTTTCTATATTCAGAGGTATTGCACCCATACTTGTTCTTGAGGTAAAGGCGAATGTAAGAACCGGAAATACCTTTTTCAGATAAATAACAGGGTTCAGCTTAAACAATGCAAGTATAATCATATGTATTATGAACATAATAATTATTGCAGTGTAAGATGCCAGTATAAACTTAATAAGCTTTGCAATCTGCAGGAAATCACTGCTTGCCAGTACATTGGTAATAAGAGCAAGTATACCGTAAGGAGTAAGTCTCAAAACAAGTGTAACCATTCTCATAACTATGTCGTGTGCAGAGTTAACAATGTTTCTGAAAGTTTCAAGAGATTCAGGTTTTTTCTTTTGTATACCAAGAGCTGCTATACCTACGAATGCCGAGAAAATAACCACGGCTATTGTGGATGTATTTCTTGCGCCTGTCATATCCAGAAACGGATTTGTCGGGATGAAATCCAGAACTTTCTGCGGGAAGGAAGAATTCGCTTCTCCGAGTTTATTCTGTAAGTATTCGGCTCTGGTCATTTCGGCACTTCCCTGAAGCATACCTGTAGCATCAAGCTTATAGAAAAGTGAAACCATGATTCCTACCAAACCTGCAATAGCAGCTGTAATTAACAGAATTGCTATAATATTTCCGCCCATTTTACCAAGCTGTTTACTGTCTTTAAGATTAATGATTGCCGAAGTAATGGAAACCATTATAAGAGGCATTACTATCATTTGAAGCAGTCTTACATATCCCGATCCGATGATGTTAAACCAGTCTTTGGTTACACTGATTGTATCAGAATTAGGTCCGTAGACATAATGCAGTATAAGTCCGTAAACTATCCCCAGCCCGAGTGCTGTGAAGACTCTTTTAGTAAACGAAAGATGTTTTTTTTGCATTTTATATAATACAAAGATTAAAGCTATTAATCCGATAATGTTTATTATCAGTTTGAAATCCATAAAGAATCCTCCTTCATAAAAATATATTTATTCACGTTATTGAAATCTATCTGTAGTATAGAATATTTTTTTCATTTTTTCAAGATTTTTTTTGAATATACAAATTTTTTTTGAGAATATTTAATTATAAAATGGAGAATAATAAAAAGTCTTGACATATGCAATATAATTATGTTAAAGTAATTACAGATAATAATTGTCTGTAATTGGGAGTGGTAATATGCATTACAGTGTAGGTGTGGAATATGCGCTGCATTGTCTGATTTATCTGGCAACGCCGTCTGTTAAGCCGGTACTGACAGTAAAAGAGCTGGCTGAATTTCAGGGTATATCAGAAACATATCTGTCTAAGATTTTTACTAAGCTTTCTAAAAACGGCATAGTAAAAGCAACACCGGGAGTTACCGGAGGTTATCAGCTGAAACAGGATCCTTCTGTTGTAACATTCTGGGATGTGGTTCAGGCGGTGGAGGGAGAAAAACAGATATTCCGCTGTAAAAATATAATAGGGACATGTGCTCTGCATGATAAAAAAACTGAAGCAGAAGAATGTCCGGGTAAGGTAGACTGCCTTATAAATGATGTAATGCTTGATGCAGAAAAGCAGATGGAATTATATCTGAAAGAAAAAAATCTGAAATGGCTTACGGAAAAGCTTGAAAAAAAGCTTACAAAAGAATATCAGGATTTAACTGCGGATTGGTTTAACGGTTAGTATAGTATTTGATTAGTATATGAAATGCTATACTTTTTAATGATTTTCAATCTTAAAATGTAAATCTTATTTTTTTGAAAACAATTACGGATAAAAGTTATCGATAATAGAAAATAAGGAGGAATAAATATGTTTAATGAAAAATTCAATGAGGTACTTACTAAAGAAGGTGTAGTTTCTATTACATCATGGTCAGCAGAAAATGTTCATGTGGTGAATACATGGAACAGTTATCTGGTGAAGAGCGGTGAAAATAAACTGCTTATTCCTGCTGCGGGTATGAGAAAAACACAGAAAAATGTAGAAGCTAACAGCAGAGTAATATTAACACTGGGAAGTAAAGAGGTTATGGGCTATAAAGATTATCAGGGAACAGGATTTGTTATAGAAGGGACAGCAAAGTACCTTACTTCGGGAGAAGAATTCGATATGATGAAGGAAAAGTTTCCATTTCTAAGCAGAGTACTTGAAATAACTGTTGAAAGTTTGAAACAGACAATTTAATTTATTTTTATATATTTCGTCTGAAATATAGAGTGTTTTTTGTGGAAAATCATATGAAAATAAAATAGTGTTTAAATCCTGATATCATTTAAATATATCAGGTTTTTTTAAATTGTAATTTGTGAATTGACAAGCATTATACTATATGGTATATTTAAAAATAATTTAATCAAACTATCGGGGGTTAGTGGGAAATGAGATTATATAAAAGTACAAGGCTGTGTCTGGAAAATAAGTCAAAAGAATTTGAAAAAGTAGGGTGGTATTCTCATGAGAAAGAATACAATAATTCTGCTGTCAGCAGATATTATTATTCAATGTTTATAAGGGTTTCTTATATTTATAAAGGGATTGTGGGATATACAGACACTGGTTTGAATTCTCATCAGAGAGTATTAAGCCAGCTAAAAAAAATGATTGAAGGTTTTATTCTTGAAAAACAATATTTAGAATCAGGCACCGGGAAAAAAATCAGTGAGCTGTTTATAAGGCTGGAGTTATGCTGTAATTATAGAAATATTGCAGATTATAAAGATATTGAATTAACAAAAAATAATGTTAATTATTTAAAAAAGACTCTTTGGATGTTTAATAGTCTGTATGAAATAATCTTAGAAATTTGTGGAATTGTAAAAAAAGAAAGGGAGGATGTATAATGGGGAAAAAATTAATAAAAGCAGCAGAATCTGCTGTTTTTGAACTTCAAAGCAGATATGAGGGGTTGAAAATCCTTTTATATAATAATTTAGAAAGAAATCAGTATGAGATAATCGTAGATGTGGAAAAATACGGTCTTGATGATGCATTTGTGAGTGACTTAGCAAGAACTGTCCGTGAAAAAACGAATCCTGAAGGTTTTGGGATTTATACTTATTTTGTTAATGATTTTGATGAAAAGAAGAGAGCGCAGGAAAATATGAAAATACAGGGGAAGATATGTACCTTTTTTCGCCCGATTACTGCTGCAATGTCAGAATTTAGATTGAAGTATCTAATACGAAAACATAGAAAGAAACTAGAAAAATACTGATTATTTGAATAACTGAATAAAAATCAGAAGTCATATTGGCAGGTGTAATGTAAGAAATATATAAAATATCAATTTCCTTTTATACAGGGATTGTGATAAAATATATATAAATGCAATGTGAAAATAATACAGATAAAGGGAAAAGGTGCCGTAAATATGAAAAGACAGATTTTAATTTTATTAGTTTTATTTACTTCAATTATTTTAGGAGACGGAATGGTAAAGCCGCAGGCGTTAAAATACGGGGATACTATCGGTATAATTGCCCCGGCGAATTATTCAGGTGCTTCTGCCGATACAATGGTAAAAGATCTTGAGGCAAGAGGCTTTAAAGTCGTACTCGGGGATTCTTTCTATTCAAAATGGTATAATTTTGGCGGTTCTGATGAAATAAGAGCAAAAGATATAAACAACATGTTTAAAAATAAAGAAGTAAAAGCCATATTTTGTGTACGCGGCGGATACGGAAGCATACGTCTTCTGGATTTGATAGATTTCGATACAATAAGAAAAAATCCTAAAATATTCGTGGGCTACAGTGATATTACCACTTTACTTATGGCAATAAGCCAGAAAACCGGACTTGTGACATTTCATGGTCCGATGAGTTCTAATTATACGAATTTTGATGATATAACAAGAATTTCTTTTTTTGACACAATAATGACAGATAAGGATTCATATGTTCTGTCTGATTATTTGGGAGCCGATCTCAGAGTAATAAGCAGCGGGAAAGCAGAAGGAGAAATAGTAGGCGGTAATCTTTCGCTGATAGTAGCTTCTCTCGGGACAAAATATGAAATAGACACAAAAGGGAAAATTTTATTTATTGAAGAAGTAGGGGAATATACCTACAGAGTAGACAGAATGTTTCAGCAGCTGAAGCTCGCAGGAAAATTTGATGATGCAAGCGGAATAATACTGGGAAGTTTTACTAAGGCTAATCAGGAGGCACCGGAAGATATGCCGCTTCAGGAAGTGTTTTATGACAGCTTCGGCAGTTTGAAAAAGCCTGTAGTAAGTAATTTCAGTTCGGGACATATGAGACCGTTTATTACTGTGCCAATCGGAGCAAAGGCTAAAATGAATACAGATACAGGGAAAATAGAGATAGTAGGGGGAACTGTAAAATAAACACTAAAAAAGCAGAGAAGTCATATTGAACCTTTTCTGCTTTTTTAGTAGAAGTTTTTAACTATTATCTGATATATAGAAAATTGACTTAAATTAGTAAATAGTATAGAATTAATAAAGGATTTTATTTGAAGAAGGAGTTTATAATGAAAAAAATAGTTGTTTTACTGGTATTTTTATTTTCTTTTTGTGTTTTTTCAAAAGTATATGAATATGCAGTGATAAAAGATGCAAGAGGTTATACAGAAGTGATGGAGAATAGTAATACTGGTGCAAAAGTAAGGGCAAAATTAAAAAATAACACACTTGTCCGAATTGAGGAAATTAATGAGTCAAAAGGTCAATGGATAAAGATTTCTACAAGAACAGAATATATTGAAAATTCAAAATATACAGAAAATGCAGATGGCTATGTAATGAAGGATAAACTTTCATATGAATTCGGACCTTTAATTTATGTAAGCTCAAGCACAGAGTGTGATAATACCACACTGGCAAAATTAGTATTGAAAAATAAAATGGATTACGATGATTTTAGTGTTCTGGCTGATTATATACAAAATAATGCCAATAATTATGAAAGAAATAAAAACAGCAGTTATTCCGTAAAAAGAGATTCTGAGGAAGAGTACATCTATATACTGAAAATTAATAACGGTCTGGAATTAAGACTTACTGAAGATTATGATATTTATATAAGCGGACTGAAATATAAAAAAATAAACATCAATAATGAAAAAATTCCTGTATTAAGCGAATTTGTCCCGGATACAAGTATTTCCGGGATTAACAGCATAAATATTTTTGAAGATAAAAATTATACAATTATAAATATTCCCATGGAAATAAAAGGTGATGGCTGCAGTATAGAATCAGGGAATAAAATATTTATGTTTAAAGATAATAACCTGACTTTTACAGCTGATATGATTTATGAAAATATCAGCAGTGTAAGAGAATTTAGGAAATGGATAAAGGTAAAGGAAGAAAGTATGACAGAGGAGAGGTAAAAATGAAAATTCCGGTATATTTAAAAAATAATGTAAAAAATTATGAGGAAAAAGACTTTGCAATAATGACGATTTGTTCGCAAACAGGAAATGCCCTGCTTGAAGTATGGTATTACGGAGATTTTTTTATGGTCTCTGGCGAGGAGCGGAACTATATAGTAGGAACAGATTTTGCACCTGAAAAAATAGTAGCTAAAGATCCTGAAACAAATGAAGAAATTCTGATTTTTGATGGTACGGTGCACGGTTATGATAATATGTTTTGCGATGTATACACAGAAGAACAGATTAATGACAGAGAATTAAAAAAACTTGATATTCCCGCATCGCAGCTTATTTTGGAATTAGGCTACAGTATTGACTATGAAGATGAAAAAGACGATTATGATTTTGATGAAAACGGGGAA
>RRZT010163703.1_pt1 | contig 11202 bp, 11 predicted proteins | sample 2165551 | NCBI WGS metagenome assembly RRZT01 (sample SAMN10456910, study PRJNA506462) | wastewater metagenome | biome: wastewater; feature: sludge; material: wastewater sludge; isolation source: wastewater sludge with Escherichia coli K12::gfp cells carrying plasmid... | place: USA: Moscow, Idaho...
CCCTGGCTTCGAAAGCTACCGGCTTCCCGATCGCCAACATCGCCGCCAAGCTGGCCATCGGTTACACCCCCGACGAGCTGCAGAACGACATCACCGGCGGCCGTACCCCGGCCTCCTTCGAGCCGTCGATCGACTACGTGGTCACCAAGCTGCCGCGCTTCGCCTTCGAGGCGAGTGCCGAGGAGCGGGACACGCGCGGGTTCATCTCGATCACGACCATGCGGCCGTCGTCGGGGTTGATGGCGAACTGGATGTTGCAGCCGCCCGTGTCGACGCCGACTTCGCGGATGATGGCGATGCCGACGTCGCGCATCGCCTGGTACTCGCGATCGGTGAGGGTCATCGCCGGTGCGACGGTGATCGAGTCGCCGGTGTGGACGCCCATAGGGTCGAAGTTCTCGATCGAGCAGATGATGACGACATTGTCGGCCTTGTCGCGCATCACCTCCAGCTCGTACTCCTTCCAGCCGAGGATCGACTCCTCGATCAGGACCTCGGTCACCGGGGAGGCGGCGAGACCGTTGGACGCCTTGCGGCGCAGGTCGTCGGGGTCGTAGGCGAAGCCCGACCCGACGCCGCCCATCGTGAACGACGGGCGGATGACGCACGGGTAGCCGAGCTCGGACGCGGCGTCCATCACCTCGTCGATCGTGTGGCAGATCGCCGAGCGCGCCGACTCCGGATGCGCGCCGGGCACGTCGAGGCCGGCGACGATCTCCTTGAACTTCTCGCGATCCTCGCCCTTCTGGATCGCGTCGAAGGACGCGCCGATCATCTCGACGCCGTAGCGTTCGAGGACGCCGTTGTTGTGCAGCGCGACGGCCGCGTTCAGCGCCGTCTGCCCGCCCAGGGTGGCCAGGATCGCGTCGGGGCGTTCCTTCTCGATCACGCGCTCGATGACGTCGGGGGTGATCGGCTCGACATAGGTGGCGTCGGCGAACTCCGGGTCGGTCATGATCGTGGCCGGGTTGGAGTTCACCAGGACGACGCGGAAGCCCTCCTCACGCAGCACCCGGCAGGCCTGGGTGCCGGAGTAGTCGAACTCACAGGCCTGCCCGATGACAATCGGGCCCGACCCGATGACGAGGATCGAGTGGATGTCGGTGCGGCGAGGCATTCAGTGCTCCATCTTTTCTTGCTGTGCTTGACTTCCCACCATTGACCGAATACCGTCGGCAAAGGCACGGAAACTGGCAGATCGGTTATTGTCGACGTCCATATGCTTCGCGATGTCAGTTGCTGCGCGAATCTTGGCGAGGCCGCCGAGATGATGGCCGGCCATCTTCAGCACATCTTGGTCCTGGGTCGCCCCTGGACCGGCGACGTGGTCCACTGCAACGTCTCGCGACGAACCACGGGCAGCAGCCGCTTTTCTTCGATCTCCAGGCGATAGGTGACCAGACGCTTCTTGCCGTGCGCACCCTCGGCTCGGTACTTCAACTCGAAACACACAGGGCCTGTGCACCCACGGCTCCGGATCGACCGCATTCGGTTACGCGCATCCCACGCGCCGCGCAAACCAGTTGTGAAAGACTCGTGGAGAAATGCGAAGACGTCGATAACGGTTGACTTACCCGATCCATTCGGACCGCTCAGCACCACCAAGTTGCTCAGGTCCTTGAATGAGACATCTTGAAGAACTCGGTAGTTCTGCACACGAAGCTGTTCGATTCGCATCCTCCACTCCTCACTTGCCGCTCATGACATCCACGAACCTGTCGAAGAGGTACGCGGAATCGTGAGGCCCGGCGGCCGCCTCGGGGTGGTACTGCACCGAGAAGGCGACGACGCGGCCGTCCGCGCCCGTCAGCTCCAGACCCTCGACGACGTCGTCGTTGAGGCACACGTGACTCACCCGGGCGGTGCCCCAGCGCGTCTCGGTGTCGCGGTCCAGGGGTGCGTCGACGGCGAACCCGTGGTTCTGCGCGGTGATCTCGACCTTACGCGTGCGCAGATCCATGACGGGCTGGTTGATGCCGCGGTGGCCGTACTTCAGCTTGTAGGTGCCGAACCCGAGCGCACGTCCGAAGATCTGGTTGCCGAAGCAGATGCCGAAGTACGGGACGCCGGCGTCCAGGACATCGGTGAGCAGGGCCACGGCGTCGTCGGCGGTGGCCGGGTCGCCGGGGCCGTTGCTGAAGAAGACGCCGTCGGCGCCGATCGCGCGAATGTCGTCGATGGTCGTCGACGCCGGGAGCACGTGCACCTCGATGCCACGGCGGGCCATCAGCGTCGGGGTCATGTCCTTGATGCCGAGGTCGACGGCGGCGACGGTCGCGATCTTCTTGCCCTCGGCAGGCACCACTTTCGCCTGCTCGATCGTGACTTCACCGACCAGGTTCGCGCCCGCCATCGCCGACTGCTCGAGCACGCGCGACAGCAGCACGGCCGGGTCGAGCTCCTCGGTCGAGATGCCGACGCGCATCGCGCCGCGCTCCCGCAGGTGGCGGGTCAGCGCGCGGGTGTCGATCTCGGCGATGCCGACCACGCCCTGGTCGCGCAGGACGTCGTCGAGCGACCGGTTCGACCGCCAGTTGGACCGGACGCGCGACACGTCACGCACGACATAGCCCGCGACCCAGATCTGGCGGGACTCGTCGTCCTCGTTGTTCCAGCCGGTGTTGCCGATGTGAGGTGCGGTGGCGACCACCACCTGACGGCGGTAGCTCGGATCCGTCAGCGTCTCCTGGTAGCCCGACATGCCGGTGGAGAACACGGCCTCGCCAAAGGTCTCACCTGTCGCTCCGAACGAAACGCCTCGGAAACAGCGCCCGTCCTCCAGAACGAGGATTGCTGGAGTGTCGGCGTTGTAACCCATCAGGTGTCCTTTCACGACTCGGTCGGGGATGAATCTCTCGGTGTCTTCGGACGGAAGGTGACGGCCTTGCCCAGAAGTCCGTTCAGGAAGCCGGGCGACGAGTCGGTCGACAGCTCGCCGGCGAGGCCGACGGCCTCGTCGATGGCGATCGCCGACGGCACGTCGGTGAACCACAGCTCCCAGACCGCGATGCGGGCCAGGTTGCGGTCGACGCGCGCCATGCGTGACACCGTCCACCCGTCACCCAGCGAGCTGGCGATGATGTCGTCGACCAGTACGCCGTCGCGGGCCACGCCGGCGACGATCTGGGCCGTGAAGTCGCGGACGGGCGGTTCGGCGTCCGAGACCCGCTCGTGGAGGGTCTCGAGGACGTCCTCCTCGCGCAGATCGGCCTCGAAGAGGATGTCCAGTGCCCGCTTGCGCGCCTTGGTACGCGTGCCCGGGCCCCGGGTGTCGGCCACGGGTCAGACCCGACCCAGGTAGCTGCCGTCGCGGGTGTCGACCTTGACGCGCTCGCCGGTCGTGATGAACAGCGGCACGTTGATCTGCTTGCCGGTCTCGAGGGTCGCCGGCTTGGTGCCGCCCGTCGAACGGTCGCCCTGCAGACCGGGCTCGGTGTAGGTGATCTCGAGCTCGACCGAGGCCGGGAGTTCGATGAACAGCGGCGTCTCCTCGTGCGTGGCGACGATCGCGGTCTGGTTCTCGAGCAGGTAGTCCTTCGCGTCGCCCACGGTGTCATCGGCGATCGAGTGCTGCTCGTAGGTTTCGGAGTCCATGAACACGAAGCCGGCGCCGTCGTGGTACAGGTACTGCATCTCGCGACGGTCGACGGTGGCCGTGTCGACCTTGGTGTCGGAGTTGAACGTCTTGTCGACGACCTTGCCCGACAGCACGTGCTTGAGCTTGGTGCGGACCACCGTGTTGCCCTTGCCGGGCTTGTGGTGCTGGAACCACAGAACAGACCAGAGCTGGCCGTCCAGGTCGAGGACCATCCCGTTCTTCAGATCATTGGTTGATGCCACGTGCTTCTCCTTCACAGCTAGCCCACGCGCCGCCGAGTCACTCTACCCAACTTCGCTCCCGCGCCCGAACCGGGCGCCCACCGCGCGGGCAGGGCCCGCGGCGTCCGGACGCCGCGGCGGCTCAGCCACCCAGCTTGCGGAACGTCTCCTTCATGACCCGCTCGTCGGGGGCCACAGCCACGAACGGCTTGCCAGCGCCGTCGAGCAGGACGAACCGGAGCTGCGCACCGCGGGTCTTCTTGTCGAGGTTCATCGCGTCACGCAACTCGGGCCACGCCTTGCGGTTGTAGCGCGTCGGCAGCCCCAGGGAGTCGAGGACGGCGAAGTGCCGGGCCAGGCGCGCCTCGTCGAGGTAGCCGAGCCGGTGCGACAGGGACGCCGCGAACGCCATGCCGACGCTGATCGCCTCCCCGTGACGCCACTGGTACTGCTCGTGCCGCTCGATCGCGTGCCCGAGGGTGTGCCCGTAGTTGAGCAGCTCTCGACCCACCGCCGTGCCGACCGAGGTCGCCTCGCGCAGGTCGGCCGACACCACGTCGGCCTTCACCTGGATGGACCTGACGATGACCTCTCGCAACGCGTCGGAAGCCGTGTCGAACATCGCGTCGGGGTCGGTCTCGAACAGCTCCAGGATGCGGCCGTCGACGATGAAGCCGGCCTTGACGATCTCGGCCATGCCGGCGCGCAGGTCGTCGGTCGGCAGCGAGGCCAGCAGGTCGAGATCGCACAACACCCCGGCGGGCTCGTGGAAGGCGCCCACCAGGTTCTTGCCCTGCGGCAGGTTGATGCCGGTCTTGCCGCCGACAGCGGCGTCCACCATCGCGAGCAGGGTGGTGGGCACGGCGACGTAGCGGACGCCCCGCAGCCAGGTCGCGGCCACGAAGCCGGCCAGATCGGTGGTCGCTCCCCCACCGAAGCCGACCACGGCGTCCGACCTGGTGAACCCCTGGTCGGCCAGCAGCCGCCAGCAGCCGTCGAGCACGCTCGCCGTCTTGGCCTGCTCGCCGTCGGGCAGCTCGATGAGGGTGACGGACTGACTCAACCCTGCGGTGGCCGACTCGACGCGGTCACGCAGGGCCTTGGGGTGCAGCACGGCGACCCGGTCGGTGCCGTCCAGCAGCCCGGCGAGCCCGGACGCCGCGTCCCGGCCCACGCGCACCTCGTAGGGGTGTTCGGCGTTCACCTCGATGACGTCGGTCATGACTGTTCCTCCAACCAGGTGGTGATCACGTCGGCGACCTCGTCGGGAGTGAGCCCGTCGGTGTCGACGGCCAGCCCGGCTGTGGCCTCGTACACCGGCGTCCGGGCCCGCAGCAGCCTGATCAGCGTCGAGCGCAGGTTGCCCATCAGCAACGGCCGAGCCTCGTCGAGACCGACCCGCTTCACGGCGTCGTGCACCGAAACCTTGAGCCACACGACGCGGTGCCCGGCGAGCGCATCGCGGATCGCCGGGGTCATCACGGCTCCCCCGCCGAGCGATAGCACGGCATCCTCGCTCAGCGCGGCGAGGGTGGCGTCACGCTCGAGCTCACGGAAGTGCGCCTCGCCGTCGTCGGCGAAGATCTCGCGGATCAGTCGGTCCTGCTGCTGTTCGATGCGGGCGTCGACGTCGACGTGCGGGACGCCGAGGCACGCGCCGAGGCGGCGTCCGACGGTGGTCTTGCCCGAACCGGGCGCGCCGATCAGGACGACGCGAGCCGTCACGCGAGCCGCCGCTCGGCCAGGCGCGCCAGGTAGGCGCGATGGTTGCGCGACGTCTCGGACAGCGAGTCGCCACCGAACTTGTCCAGGCACAGCTCGGCCAGCACGAGCGCGACCATCGCTTCGGCGACAACACCGGCGGCGGGAACCGCGCACACGTCGGAGCGCTGATGGTGTGCCTGGGCGGCCTCGCCGGTGGTCGTGTCGACGGTGCGCAGAGCGCGCGGCACGGTGGCGATCGGCTTCATCGCCGCCCTGACCCGCAGGCTCTCGCCGGTGCTCATGCCGCCCTCAGTGCCGCCGGAGCGGTTCGACACGCGAGAGACGCCGCCCTCGCGCGGCACCATCTCGTCGTGGGCCAGCGAGCCGCGGGTGCGGGACAGGTCAAAGCCGTCGCCCACCTCGACGCCCTTGATCGCCTGGATGCCCATCAGCGCACCGGCGAGGCGGGCGTCGAGACGCCGGTCGCCCTGGATGTGCGAGCCGATGCCGGCAGGGACTCCGTGGGCGACGACCTCGACGACGCCGCCGATGGTGTCGCCTTCGGACTTCGCGGCCTCGATCTCGGCCAGCATCAGCGCACTGGTGGCGGGATCGAAGCAGCGCACGGGGTCGGCGTCCACGGCGTCGCGGTCGGCCAGCGTGGGCAGGAACTCGCCGGTGGACCGGACCGGGCCGATCTCGACGACGTGGCTGACGATCTCGATGCCGTAGGCCTGCTGCAGGAAGTTGGAGGCGATGCGCCCGAGCGCCACGCGGGCGGCGGTCTCGCGCGCCGAGGCGCGCTCCAGAATGGGCCGGGCCTCGTCCCAGTCGTACTTCTGCATGCCGGCCAGGTCGGCGTGTCCCGGACGCGGCCGCGTCAGCGCGGCGTTGCGCGCCTGCGCGGCCAGCAGGTCTGCGTCGACCGGATCGGCCGACATCACGGTCTCCCACTTGGGCCACTCGGTGTTGCCGACCGTCAGCGCGATCGGCGAGCCCAGCGTCTCGCCGTGCCGGACGCCGGCCAGCAGGGTCACCGCGTCGGCCTCGAACTTCATGCGCGCGCCGCGTCCGACGCCCAGCCGGCGACGGGCGAGAGCCTCGGCGATGTCGTCGGTTGTGACCTGGACGTGGGCCGGAATGCCCTCGATGGTCGCGACGAGGGCCTGGCCGTGGGATTCCCCGGCCGTCAGGTAGCGCAGCATGGCGCCTAGTGTCCCACGCCGGACGCGCGAGCCCGAAGTTCGGCCAGGCAGGCGTCCATCAGTGGCGGCGCCGCCACGTCGCGGCCCGTGAACAGGCGAACCTGGCCGACCGCCTGGTGCACGAGCAGGTCGAGCCCGCTGAGCACCTCGATACCCGCCTCGGACGCCGCTGCGGCGAGCCGGGTCGGCCACGGGTCGTAGATCACGTCGAAGACGGCCCGCAGCCCGTCGAGTGTCAGGCCGGCGTCCAGCAGTGCGTCGACGCCGACCGACGGCACGGTCGACAGCAGGAGCTCGGCGGCGTCCGGGAGCGGCTCGCCCCAGGTGAGCGGTGAGGCGTCCAGACCGATGCCGGACGCCCACGCGACGGTCTCGGCGACGCGCTGGGGCGTCCGACCCATGACGTGGACGCGGCGCACGCCGCCGCGCACCAGCGCGACCAGCGACGAGCGGGTCGTGGCGCCCGACCCGATCAGCACGGCCTCGCGTACGCCGTGGACGCCGTGCGCCGACAGCGCGTCGGCGAGGCCGTTGACGTCGGTGTTGTGCAGCGTGCGGCGTCCGTCGTCGTGCCAGACCAACGTGTTCGCGGCGCCGGTCAGGGTCACGTCGCCGGACGGGTCGCCCCAGCGCAGCGCCGGCTCTTTGAGCGGCATGGTGATCGACAGTCCGCGCCACGTGTCGTCGCGGGAGGCGACGAACACGTCGAACGAGTCGGGCTCGAGGTCGAAGGCCTCGTAGCTCCACTGCAGCCCGAGCAGCCCGAAGGCCGTGCGGTGGATCACCGGCGACAGGGAGTGCTCGATCGGGTGTCCGACGACGGCGCAGCGGGTCGTCACGGCGTCAGCACTTGTCGGAGGACTTGCAGAACTCCTGGAACTTCTTCACCGACACCTGGTGCTGGGCGAACGTGTCGTTGAACTCGGTCTCGCCGGTGTCGAGGTTGACCACCACGAAGTAGCGCCAGTTGCCCTCGGCCGGGGTCACTGCCGCCTCCAGCGCATTCTCGGCCGGCGACGTGATCGGCCCGGGAGGCAGCCCCTTGACCTTGTAGGTGTTGTACGGCGAGTTGATCTGGCGCTCGGCGTCGGTGGTGGTGACGCGGCCGGTGATCTTGTTGGCGTAGGCGACCGTGGCATCCGACTGCAGCGGCATGCCGTCGGCGAGCCGGTTGTAGAAGACACGGGCAACCTTCACCCGGTCTTCGTCGCGGGACGCCTCACGCTCGACCAGGCTCGCCATGATGAGCGCGGTGTAGGGATCCTTGGCCGGCGACGCCTTGGCCTTGTTCACGAAGTCGATGTCCTCGATCACTTTGGCGAACTGGGCGGTGGTGACCTTGATCACGCCCACGGCCGTCGGCTTGTCGGGCAGCTCGTAGGTGTCGGGGAAGAAGAAGCCCTCGGGGCGGCTCTTCGCCCAGTCGGGCAGGCCTAGTTCGGCCGGCTTCTTCACGGCCAGCTCGAACTGGCCCACCGGGATCTTCGTGACCTTCGCCATCGTGTCGAGCTGCTCGGACATGCGCTGCCCTTCGGGCAGCTGGATCTGGTTGCGCACGACGCGGCTCGGGTCGAGCAGCCAGTCGAACGCGGTCTGCGCGGGAATCTCGGTGCGCAACCGGTAGCGGCCGGCCTGCAGCTTCTTGGCGTCGTCGGGGCGCATGTTGGCCGCCTGGGTGAACGCCTTGGCCGACTTCACCACGTTCTCCTCGGTCAACAACTGGCCGATCGCCGAAACCGACGACCCCTTCGGGATGGTGACCACGATGTCGGCCTTGCCCTCGCCGATGTAGTCCTCGGCCGATCGGACGCCGTCCCACCAGCCCAGCACCCGGGTGCCGACGAACCAGATGCCCACGGCGAAGACGCCGAAGGCCACCAGCACGGCGATCCAACTCTTGGCGCGGTGACGCACCTCGCGGGTGTTGATCTCGCCCGTCTCCGGGTCGCGCAGGTACGGCTCGTCGCTGTTCTCGTCAGCCATCAGGCCTGGAGTCCTTCCCTTGGGACGACTTCTCCGGCGGGCTTGCCGGTGGCGCGTTCGGCGTCGAGCGCGTGGTCCAAGACTGCCACAGCGGCCGCCTGGTCGATCACGGCACGCTGACGACGCGTGTCGCGCCCGGCCTCGTGCAGGGCCCGGGACGCGGTGACGGTGGTGAGTCGCTCGTCGACGAGCCGGATCGGCACCGGTGTGACCAGGCCGGCGAGCCAGGCTGCCCGCTCGCGCACCAGCGTCGCGGAAGCCCCTTCGGCACCCGACAGGTGCCGGGGCAGCCCGACGACGATCTCGATCGGGTCGTACTCGGCGACCAGGGCGAGGACGCGGCGGCCGACAGCCTCCGGGCCCTGCCGGGCCTGGATCGTCTCGACCGGGTAGGACAGCGTGCCGCGCGGGTCACACGCGGCGACCCCGATGCGGGCCGTGCCCCAGTCGAGGGCGAGCCGGACGCCGGTGCGCTCCAACTCCCCCATCAGCCCGCCAGCGCCTCGCGGACGGCCTGCAGCGCGGCGTCGGCGCCCGCGGCGTCGGTGCCACCGCCCTGGGCCAGGTCGTCCTTGCCGCCACCGCGTCCGCCGAGCCTCTCGGCGGCCACGCCGACGAGCAGGCCGGCGCGGGCGCCCAGCCCACGTGCGGCCTCGTTGGTCGCGACGGTCACCACCGGCTTGCCGGCCAGGCCGACCAGCGCGACAACGGCCGGGTGGGCGGACAGCCGGTTGCGGACTTCCATCGCGAGCGTGCGCAGGTCACCGCCGGACGCCTCGTCGAGTCGCCGGGCCACGAGCTTGTAGCCGCCCACATCGACGGCGGCGTCGGCCAGCGAACCGGCCGAGGCGAGCAGCTCGCGCTGCTTGAGGTCGGCGACCTGCTTCTGGGCACTCTTCAGCTCGGCGAGCAGCTTCTCGACGCGGTCGGCGAGCTGATCGGGCTGGGCCTTCAGCGTGTCGGCAAGGCTCGCCACCAGGGCGCGCTCGGCGGCGAACTGGTCGAAGGCGTCCTTGCTGACGAGCGCCTCGACGCGGCGGATGCCGGAGCCGACCGAACCTTCGCCGAGCAGGTTCACCAGCCCGATCTGGGCGGTGGACTGCACGTGCGTGCCGCCGCACAGCTCGCGGCTCCACGGACCCGCCAGCTCGACCATGCGCACGACGTTGCCGTACTTCTCGCCGAACATCGCCTGCGCGCCGAGCGCCTTGGCCTCTTCGAGCGGCAGTTCGCGGTCGGTGACGGCGAAGTCGTCGCGGACGGCCTGGTTCACCAGCCCTTCGAGCTCCTGGCGCATGTCGGCGCTGAGGGCCTGGGCGGCGTTGAAGTCGAAGCGCAGGTAGCCGGGCTTGTTGTAGGAGCCGGCCTGGTGGGTGCCCTGACCGAGCATCTGGCGGAGGGCGGCGTTCACGATGTGGGTGGCGGTGTGAGCCTGGGACCCGGCGAAACGGGCAGCGGCGTCCACCTGGGCCAGCACGGGAGCACCCGCGGTGAGCTCGCCCTCGTTGACCATCACCTTGTGCACGACCAGGCCCTGGACAGGACGCTGCACGTCGAGCACGTCGAGCGCCAGACCATTGCCGGTCAGGGTGCCGGAATCGGCGTCCTGACCGCCCGACTCGGCGTAGAACGGGGTCTCCTCCAGCACGACCTCGACGATGTCGCCGGGGTGCGCCGCGTCGACCAGCTCGCCGTCGCGCACGATGCCGCGCACCGGGGTTTCGACCGTGAGGTCGGTGAAGCCGCGGAACGGCGTCTCGCCGGCGGTGCGCAGCGAGCGGTAGGCCTCGGTCGAGACGGCGCCGCCCTTCTTGGCACGGGCGTCGGCCTTGGCGCGGTCCTTCTGCTCCTGCATGAGGCGCTTGAACTCCGCCTGGTCAACCTCGAGGCCGGCCTCGGACGCCATCTCCAGGGTCAGGTCGATCGGGAACCCGTAGGTGTCGTGCAACTGGAAGGCCTGGGCACCCGCAAGAGTCGTGGCGCCGGCGTCCTTGGCGCGGGTGGCGGCCAGATCGAAGATCTGGGTGCCCGACGCGAGCGTGCGCCGGAACGACTCCTCCTCGGCGTACGCGGCGGCGGACACGCGCGGCCACTGGCTCGTGACTTCGGGGTACGACTCCTCCATCAGCGCCTTGCTGATGGGCAGCAGCTCGGGCAGCACCGGGTCGTGGACGCCGAGCAGGCGCATCGCGCGGACGCTGCGGCGCAGCAGGCGGCGCAGCACGTAGCCGCGCGCCTCGTTGCCCGGCGTCACGCCGTCGGTCATCAGCATCAGGCCGGAGCGGACGTGGTCGGCGACCACCCGCATCCGCACGTCGTCCTCGTGGTTGGCGCCGTAGCGCTTGCCCGACAGCTCGGCGGCCTTCTCGATGACGGGGAACACCTGGTCGATCTCGTACAGGTTGTCGCGACCCTGCATCAGGTAGGCGACCCGCTCCAGGCCCATGCCGGTGTCGATGTTCGGCTTGGGCAGCGGACGCAGGACATCGAA
>RRZT013069211.1_pt1 | contig 11200 bp, 6 predicted proteins | sample 2165551 | NCBI WGS metagenome assembly RRZT01 (sample SAMN10456910, study PRJNA506462) | wastewater metagenome | biome: wastewater; feature: sludge; material: wastewater sludge; isolation source: wastewater sludge with Escherichia coli K12::gfp cells carrying plasmid... | place: USA: Moscow, Idaho ...
ATATTGACAATATTTAATATTTTAACCATACTAACCAGCGTTGTATATTTGGCGCTGTAGTCACAAAGTCGGCGACGATGAACTGATGTACAAATACGGGTGGTTCACGAATGGAAACAGATGCGTGCCGTACTACTGCTTTGACGAGTCGGAGATAAAAGGGTATTTTGTGGACGGTGAATAACCTGTCTCTTTTTAGAGGCGCTCTTTTATGTTTTTATAAATTAACTCCAAAGCCTCTTCTTTTTCATATACCTTGTTCAAAATTATAGTATTTTCCATAGGGTCGTCTTCGTAGTTGTGAGATAATTCATTTCGTATATCCCTTAACTCCTTCCACGTTTGCGCTGTCAAGATTTCTGCTTTTTCTAAACGGTTTAAAATATCGACAAAAGTAAACTTTTCTACATTTTCTTCATACAAAGAAAAAACTATTTTTATAAGTTTCTCCCCGATAGTATCTTGGAGTTTTGAGAATCTATAAATGAATTGATCTATTGCTTGAATATCTTCCGGTGATAGATTGCCGTAGTCTTGTTGTGTGAGTGGAAAAAGACGGCTCAGCTTCTCTTTTGCATATTGCAATCTTTGTAAATGTTTTTCGCACTCGTTGATTATTTTTACTTGCTTGAGTTTTTTTATATCCAACTTAACCCCTTTTTTTAAGGCTTCTTTTTCTATGGCTAGATCTTTGTCTTTGGAGATGATTATATCGATTTTTTGTTCGCCTATTTTTGCCTTGATATCCCTTGCCAACAGTAACTTTTTGTCAAATAAATCAACATTGTCTGCCGTGTCTATATATAGGTCGATATCTCCACCTTTTTTGGTATCGTCAACCCTGCTACCAAAAAGATAAATATCCCCTGACGCAAAATGATGTTTAAAACTTTCGACTATAGATATTATTTCAAACTCGGTAAGTCTCACTTTGCCCCTTCTTGGCTATAATCTATTTTGTTACAGATATTTGTCAAACAGCCGTCTGAGGATCAGTGACTCCTGTAGTCGGCCGCTTTTTTTTGTGGACTCCTCCATCTGTTTGATCTCGTCGGTTGTTAGGTTGAAGTATATGACGCTGACTGCCGATTCAAACTCTTGTTCGAGCATTTTTTTTGTGAGGGATACTTTTGAGTGGCTGGTTGAGTTTGCGCTTAGGAGTATGTTTTTCCCCTCTTTTAGCTCCTCGTCCTCCTCAAAAAATTTGATAAGTGCGTTAAAGCTCCGGTTAAAATCGGCGATAAAGGCTATCTTTTCATCTAGTGAATAGTGCCCCTTTTGTCTAAAAAAAGGGCCGGCTTCGTCTACATAGTCTTTGAATTTACCGTATTTTTTTTGAATTTCAAGGCGGTTTTGCATCGTTTAGGCTATCCCGTAAAGTTTTAGTAGTGATTCTACGTTTGCGTCACGTCCGGCAAACTCTCTATATATCTCCCGCATATCAAAGGCTCCACCTTTTGCAAATACGGTTTCTCTGATTTTTGAGCCGAGGGTATAGTCTAGCTCACCGTCTTTGCCTTCAAACATAAAAAACGCATCGGCGCTCAACACTTCTGCCCACTTGTAGCTGTAGTATCCGGCGGCGTATCCACCTGAAAATATATGGGAGAACGAGTTTTTGAACTTGTTGTACTCAGGCGGCCTGATTACGGCTACCTCGTCTCTCACCTCTCCTAGTATCTTTTCGGCTCCGGCCTCGTCCGTTTGGGTGGAGTGGATACGCATATCGAATATCCCAAACTCCAGTTGGCGGAGCATCCCCATCGCCGATTGGAAGTTTCTGGCTCTTTGCAATCTCGCTATATCCTCGTCGCTTAGCGGCTCTTTTGTTTTGTAGTGGTACGAAAACATCTTTAGAACCTCTTTTTTGTAGGCAAAGTTTTCCAAAAATTGCGACGGAAACTCAACCACGTCCCACATAACCCCGTTTACGCCCGATACGGTCGGAACCTTGTTTTTTGAGAGGAGGTGGTGGAGGGCGTGACCCATCTCGTGAAACAACGTCTCAATGTCGTAGTGTCTGAGCAGGGAAGGGGTTTTTTTGGTTTGTTTCGGGAAGTTGCAGACGATAAACGCAACCGGCAACACCTCTTTGTCTTTGACGTCTATATGGGCGTTTAGCCAGTTGTCCATCCATGCGCCGCCTTTTTTGTCCCGTCTGGCACACAAATCCATATAGAGTCTGCCGGATACTACACCGTTCTCATACATATCAAAGGCTTTTGCCCCTTTATCCCATAGCTTGGCCGAAACCTCTTTGAACTCTATCCCGAACATATTTTTCAAAAATTCAAACATCCCGTCAAGAACAGAATTTAGCTCAAAATATTGTTTAAAATACTCCTCGTCTATATCAAACGCCTCACGTCTCAGCCTCTCCGAATAAAACGCCGTATCGTAGCTTTGCAAATCGGTATTCCCGTCTTTTGCGGCAAACCCTTTTAGCTCTTCAAAATCTTTTTGTCCTCCGACTTTTGATTTTGCGGCCAAAGAGCGCAAAAACTCCAAAACCTCAGAGTGGGAAGAGGCCATTTTTGTCGCCAATGAGTATGAGGCAAACGAATCAAAACCGAGTATTTTTGCCTTTTCGTCTCTTAGGGCTAGTATTTTTGTGATTAGTTCACCGTTTTTTGCACCTCTAGTCGAATACGCCTTGTATAGCTCCTCCCTTTTTGCCCTGTTTGGCCCATAGGTCAGGTAGGCTAGGTAGCTAGGTTGTTGGAGTGTGAATTTGTAGACTGTTTTGCCGTCTTTTGTTGTTTTGGCGCTCTCTTTTTCAAGCTCCGGCATCCCGTCTACGTCGGCCTCGTTTTCTAGTATCATCTCAAAAGCGTTTGTGTCGTCCAAAACGTTTTGGCTAAAGTCGTTTTGGATTTCACTCAGAGCCTCGTTGATCTCTTTTATCCTCTGCTTTTTATCGTCTTCAAGGGCGACACCTTCCAGCTCAAAATCGTCGATTTCGTCTTTTAGGGCATTCAACTCTTCAGCCGATAGCGTGGCCTGTTCTTTTTCGTATATCTCTTTTAGCGCCTCATATAGTTTTTTGTTTTGCGATATTTCGGTGCTGTAGGCGGTAAGGGCAGGGAGGATTTGTTTTACCGTTTTTTGGGTTTTGGAGGAGTTTTTTACCCCGTTTAGGTGAAAAATAGGTTGGATAAAAAAATTCAGCCGTTCACCTAGTTCGTAGTAGGGGGCAACAAAATTTTTGTATGTTTTGTCTTTTAGTTTTAGGAGTTTTTCGATCTGTTTTTTGTTTTTTTCGATAGTCTCTAAACTGCTTTGTTTTAGCTCTTTTAAGTCCGTATTAAATTCGGGAAATTTCCCCATTATTTAGCTCCGTTTTTGGCGGGTAGTTTAAAACAAAACTGCTTTAGCCCTCCAAAAAATCTAGCCCTCCTCTTTGTGCTTTTTTTTGTCCAGATACATCTGCTTATCAACAGCTTTGAACAGGCTATGAACCGCCTCACCGCCGTATTCGGATACCCCTACACTGAGGTCGATTCCGTATTCTGAGCGGCATTTTGAAGATAGTATCACGTCCCTTAGTCTTTTTGCTGCCTCTTTTGCCTTTTGTTCAGTGGTGTTGTGCATCAAACAGACAAACTCATCCCCGCCGTACCGAAACAGGTCATCCTCCCCTCTGACGCTTAGCCGTAGCGAATCGGCAATCTCTTTTAGTACCGTATCGCCGACATCGTGTCCGAGTGCGTCGTTGACGTTTTTGAAGTTATCCAAATCGGCAAACAATAGACAAAACGGCTCTCCGTAGACCTCAAATCTTTTTATTGCCTCGTCTATCTTTTCATCCAGTGCTTTTCTATTTAAAAGTCCGGTCAGTTTGTCCAGTCTACTCTCGTTTTGGAGTTCGTCGTGAAACTGTTTTTCGTAATCGTAGCTTTTCCCTATCGAAATAAACCCGATGATACTATCCTCGTCTACTATCGGGGTTATTGTCTGCTTTTCGTAGTAGAATTCGCCGTTTTTGGTTTTATTGCAAAAAATAGCGCTAAAAGCTTTTCCCGATAAAACGGTGCTCCATAGGTTTGAGTAGTAAACGTTGTCGTGTTTGCCTGATTTTAGGATGCTTGGATTTTGCCCGATTAGCTCCTCCGCCTCGTATCCGGTTCGCTCCAGATATGCTTTGTTGGCGTATATGTAGTTGCCGCATGAGTCAAAAAGCGCCACAAAATCGGCACTTTGGTCAATCCCCTGACGAAATAGCAACAACTGTCTTTGCAAGGTTCTTGTGACCGTAACGTCTTTTTGAAACGACAAAAAAGCGGCCAGATTGCCGGATTTGTCATAGACGGGAGAGATATTCCAATGGACAAAATATTCGGTTCCGTCTTTTTTATAGTTTATCGCCTCCCCTTCAAAATACTCCTCTTTTTTGAGTGTCTCTTTTAGCCTTGCGAGTGTTTTTTTGTCGGTCTTTTCACCTTGTAGAATTCTAGGGGTTTTTCCTATTATCTCATCTCTTCCGTATCCCGTCATCCTCAAAAAAGCGGAGTTGACATACAAAATCTTCGGGTGTTCGCCGTCCAGTAGGGGTGTAGTGATAATGACCGGATTGTATGATTGTTCGATGAGGGATAACTCAATGCCGTACAAATCAAAATCGAAGTTACCGTTTTCCATATTGAGCTACCGTAAGTAAAATGCGGGTAAATGTTAATACTTGTGAGTGATTATACATTAAAAACAGATTTTTTGTAGTTGAATCATTTGATTAATTCTCAAATTTTCGGCAAAGCCGTAAATTAGGTCTTCATCGTGAGGGCTCTCGCAACTAGTTGCTCTTTTGAGAACTGAGGGTTATAAAATTTACGGGAAAGACCCGCAAATTTTATATCAAGCCAAGGGCGGTGGAGAAATCTTCCAGCAAGTCCTCTATATCTTCGATTCCGACAGATACCCTGATAACTCCGTCGGTTACTTTCATATCTGCTTTTTGCCCCTCCGAATACTCAGAGTATATCGTAGAGTGCGGGTGGATAACCAAAGTTTTGTTGTCGCATAGGTTTGTTGAGCGTCTGGCGATTTTAAGGGCGTTCATAAACGAAAAACAAGCCTCTTTTGAGCCTAGATCAAACGTCAATACGGAACTAGGGTATCTAAACTGTTTTTCGGCTAACATGAAAAACCTATTGTCGTCAAGCCCAGGATAGTTTACCGCTACGACCTTTTCATTTGTTTTTAGCCATTTGGCCAGCATGAGGGTGTTTATACAACACTTGTCGGCTCTAAGCGCCATAGTCTCAAGACCGAGGCTTTGCAGGTAGGCGTTGTGAGGGCTGATCGCCGCTCCAAGATTTCTGAAAACCTCTTTTTTTAGCCTGTTAAAAAAAGCTCCGGAGCCGAATTTGTGCGCCCACTCTCTCAGCGACGGGTTTTTTGCCCATTCGTATGTTCCGTAGTCCAGTACCGCACCGCCCACCGACGTAGCCCCGCCGGAGATAAATTTTGTCGTAGATATCACCTCAAGATCAAGCCCCAAAGCCTCACCGTCCGATAGATACGGCGGTGTCATGGTCGTATCCGCTATCAGGAGTATCCCGTGTTCATCGGCGAGTGAGCGTAGAGCCTCTATATCTGCAATCTCTAGTTGCGGATTTGTGATTGTCTCAAAAAACAGTGCCCTTGTATTTTTGTCTATAGCCCCTCTGACTGCATCCAAATCGCAAAAATCTACAGCTTTTACCTCTACACCGAATCCGGCAAACGTCTTTGCAAAAAGCGAATAGGTGTGTCCGAACAGGTATTTTGAGGATACGATGTTGTCACCTGCTGATGCAATAGTCATTACCGTATTCGATATAGCCGCCATTCCGCTGGCGAAAGCCAGAGCGTATTTTGCTTTTGAGATATTTTTTAGTTTTCTCTCAAAAAAATCGACCGTCGGATTGCCGACTCTGGTATATGTAAAACCGGGGGTTGTCCCGTTAAAAACGCTCTCTATGGTATCTGAATCCTCAAACTCAAACGCCGCCCCGTCGTAAACCGGAAAGTTTAGCGCCCCATACGGGTCTTTGCGTCCGTACTCAACATGAACCGCTTTTGTATTAAAGCCTCTCAAGTTCAATCCTTAGTAACTTTATAAATTTAATTGACATTATATTTTTTTATCTCACATTTGTCAAGAGCCGCCCAAAAAAGCCGCTAGCGGCGTGGGCTGTCTGCCGAAGACCTAATTTTGGGCTTAGCTCAAGATTTGAGCTTTTTTTATAATATCTCTCTATTCCCTTTATTGTTTGCGGCGCTAAGTACCCCCATGGCTTCCAGTTGTTCGACGATTCTGGCGGCTCTGTTGTAGCCTATCTGTAGCCTTCTTTGGATGTAGCTGATGGATGTTTTTCTCTCTGTTAGGACTATGTTTTTTGCCTCTTCGTACATCTCGTCCAATTCGCCGTCGTTATACTCTCCGCCGCCGCCGTCCGATTGGGCTCTCGGCTCTTCCAAAAAGCTCTCGTCATAGTCGGCCTCTCTTTGAGCCTTTAGATAATCTACTACTTTTTCAATCTCAACTTCGCTACTCCAAGGGGCGTGAAGCCTCACAACACCGCTCATTCCAGGAGGGGTAAATAGCATATCGCCTCGACCTAGTAGGCTCTCGGCTCCCATCTGGTCTATGATGACCTTACTGTCGATTTTTTGGCCGACTTTGAAGCTTACACGGGACGGTAGATTGGCTTTGATAAGCCCCGTTACGACATCGACGCTAGGGCGTTGTGTGGCTACTATGAGGTGGATTCCGGCGGCTCTTGCCATTTGCGCCAGTCTGGCGATTGAAATCTCAACCTCTTTGCCGCTAGTCATCATCAGATCTGCCAATTCGTCGATGATTACGACGATATACGGCAATCTCTCTTCTCCGACGCTGGCTGCTTTGTCGTTGAAGTTTTCGATATTTTTTGTTTTCGTTTTACTCATCAGAAAATACCGTCTCTCCATCTCCATCACCATATTGGCAAGAGCGTTTATCGCCTGTTTCGGTTTTGTGATTACCGGTGTCAAAAGATGGGGAATCCCGTCGTACATTGAAAATTCGAGCATTTTAGGGTCTATCATCACGAGACGCAATTCATCTGGTGAGTTTTTGTATAAAAGCGAGAGTATCATAGCGTTGATACCGACCGATTTTCCGCTTCCGGTAGTTCCGGCTATTAGTAGGTGCGGGAGTTTTTTTAGATCCGTTACAAACGGGTTTCCGACTATGTCTTTACCCAAAATAAGGGTAAGAGGGGAGAGTGATTTTTTGAATAGTTCCGATTCGATTAGCTCTCTCATGTAGATAGTCTCAATCTCACGATTCGGTATCTCTATCCCCACCACGTCTTTTCCGGGGATTGGAGCCTGAATCCTGATGGTTTGCGCCTTTAGAGCCATGGCGATGTCGTCTTGGAGGGTCAGAATACGGGAGACTTTGATATGTGCGGCGGGCTTGAACTCAAAAGTCGTAACGACCGGCCCCGCATACGTCCGGATTACATCCCCTTCGATTTTGAACCGTTTTAGCTTCTCTATCAGCTCTTTTATCTTTTCATCTATCTCGTCTTCGTTGATCTCGTTTTTTTTGGGTGCCGGTTTTGCAAATATATCGGACGGCGGGAGCTTCCACCCTTTCGGCTTTTCGCTCTCTCCAATCTCTATCGTATCCAGTAGTGCTTTGTTCTCTTCTAGCTCCGTTACTATCTCAACGTCGTTTTCTTTCTCTTTTTTTTGTTTTTTCTGTTTTTTAGGCTCTGCCTTCTCCTCTTTTTGCTCCGTCTCATCGGTATCAAAAGGGGGCTCATCGCCGATTAGCATATCCTCGGCCTCTGCCGGTCTTTGCTCCGGCTTTTTTTGCGCTTTTGGGATGTATACGTTTTTTGGAGCCTCATCGTATCTATATTCGGCCTCTTCGTATTTTGGTTCTTGCTGCGGCTTTTGCGGTTCTTCCGTTTTTTTGCTAGGTTTTAGCTTTGCAAAGAAATCACCTATTTTTGACAGTATTTTTCTAACCAATCTATCGACGCTCTCTTCAGCCAAAAGGGCAACCGAGAGCAAAAATGCGGCCGACCAGACAATCCAAAAACCTCCCTGTCCGATAATCGGGATCATCCCCTCAACCATCGAAGAACCTAACACCCCTTCGTATCTCGAATCCTTAAAAACTGTGGATTGGAGCATCATAAACAAAACAAACAGCACCGCTACCGATACGGCAAACGAAGCCCTTTTGAAATCTATAGTCTTGTTTTTGTAGATTGAGTATGTGGCGTATATGAGGGCAAACGGGTAGACGTATGCCAAAAAGCCGAAAAGATATATATTTTTAGCGGAAAAAGAGGCTCCGAAACTTCCGACAAGCGACTCGGAGCCTATAATAGTAGAAAATGCAAGATAGCATAAAAGGGCGATTCCGCCCAAAAAACCTATATCCCGATAAATAATGGGGTATCCTTTTTTTACCCCGATTATAACAAAAAGTAGGTTTTTAGACTAGCTAAGGTATTTTACCAGAGACATTTCGTTTATTTTGCTAACGGTTGACATCATCGCCTGATATGCAATCATTCTCTGATTTAGCTCCAGATATGTCTCTGCTATATCTGTATCCAAAACCTCTGATTTGACGGTTTTGACATTGATTTTTAGTGATTCGGCTCTGTCGTGCGTTAGTTGAAATTCGTTGCTTGTGGCTCCGACATCCGTGTGTTTTCTGATTAGATGGTCAAGGACGTGATCTATCGCCGTTATAGCATTTTGGATACCGATATTTCTAGGATCAGAACCGTCATCGGAGGCTCTAGTTTTGCCTGTGTCTACTGCATCTATGGCCATTTGGAGCTGTTCAAAAAAGCTGACATACGGGTCGTCTACTGTTATTGCGTTGTTTGAGTTTAGGACTATGCTGTCGGTATTTATCTGAGCCGTTCTATAAAAATCGTTGTTTACACCTGTATCAAACATCGCAAGCGTCATTTGGGTGTTTGCAGATAATTTGTCTTTTAGAGTTATGACCCCGGTGTCGCTTATCGTGACGTTTGATACTTTTTGGGCAGATGATACGGCATTATTGTAATCTGTCGCCTGTGCCGCCGTAGGTGCCGCCGGAGTGACCGTTGCCGGATATGATCCTGCCGTCACCATACTCATAACGTCCATTAGCTGTTGATATGTTACATTGTTAGCCGCCGTAGAGACCTGAGGGGATGCTGCATTTAGGATGTTATAGACATTACCGGTAGAGGCTACCGTAAATGTCGAGCCTGCTGCACCGAAATTTATCGTTACCGTCTCACTCGCTCCACTTGTAGTAGTAACATTTAGCTGCATCGTCTCACCGACAAGTGTAGAAACCCCTGCTACATCTACGAGTTTTGTCGTAGGTTTTGCGTATGAGTTGTCGGATTTTACTATTTGAGGCACGCTTGCCGTCAGGGTATTCCCCTCTTTTGCAAAACTAGCCTTGCTAGACTCTATTCCGCTGGTTGCGGCAAACGTATTAGCCGGAGCGTTTAGCGTCATAGTTATTAGTTGTGACGATGCCGTATCTGCCGTAGCTGCCGTGATTGATTTGTCTTTTACGAGAAGTTTGCCGTTTTCCATAGTTGCAGAAAACTTGTTGACCCCAAATTCTGTATCAAGCGCCCCTTGAACGGCTGTTACAAAGTCTCTCACGGTACTTGTCGCACCCAGAGCAAATGCATGAGCATGGCCGTTTAGCGTGATACCGGTCGGTGTTCCGCCCAAAGCCGTATTTAGTAGTTCTTGTGACTCTGATACCGCCCCAGTTTGCCTGTTTCTAAACTCAATACCGAAATTAAACGTACTGTGATCCCAATAGTCGTTTGAAGCGGTATTGTCACCTATAGAGAGCGGCCCCATTCCACTTCTTACAAATTCTGAAACGGTGACCCCTTTTGAAGGGAGGTCGTCAACATCAGCTATAAAAGTTACTTCATCACCTGAATTTACCGTAGCCGTAGCCGTAGCATTAAAGGTTAGCGTTGTGCCTGTCATTGCCGTAATCGTGTATACTCCGGCATGCCCCAGAGAGATTTTGTCGCCTACCGCCAGACCGTTTGTAGAGTCTACGTTTATCGTATTTGCACCGACCGCTATCGCCGCCGCCGCAGTCGTGTCGGTCGAGTGGACTTTTTTTACGTTTAGAGCCGTTACGGTAGTGTCCGGAGTTTTTGATAGAGGAGGGGAGAATGTGATCTGCCCTGCCGCCGGAACGCCTACACCGGTGACTTTTACCTGTCCGATCCCTTCGATATTTAGCTTGTCTCCCGCTACGATTCCGGCCGTAGATGCAAGCGTCAATACTGTGGATCCGGCATTAAAGCCGGATGTTGCTTTTGTCAGAGCGGAACTGTTGTCGGAACCTACCATGTGAAATTGGAGTTTGCTACTTCCCCTTTGTAGGTCTTTTACTTCGATTTGTCCGTGATCGTTTAGCGTAACGTCCACATTGCCCTTGTAAGCATCTTTGATTTTTTCTAGCAAATCGCTCACTTTGGAGGTGTTGCTGATATCTATCATCTGTTTAAACGTAGTACCGTCAGACTGTGCTCCGGTGATATAAAAATAGCTTTTTGAGCCGTCTCCGTTGTTTCCGGTTAGGTCGCTTACATAATCGTCTTTTGTGACATATCTGTCAACGGACGGTACATCGTAATACACTCTCTCGTTTTTTTTCGGAACATTTGTTGTTACGACTCTGGAGTAGTCACTCTCTGAACCGTAAAAGAGGCTAAAACCGTCTTGGTTGTAAGGAATTTCAACCCCTGCATTTACGAGTGATTTTACTTTTTCGGCATTTCCGTAGTATGCGCCGTTGTCGTCAAGCGGCTTTGTGGTGAAGCTAGAACCTGAAAACAGATATTGCCCGTTTATCGATGTGTTACCGAGGGTGATTAAGTTTTGCATCAAACCTTTCATCTCTTGCGCTATCGCTTTTCTGGATACGAGTGTGTTTGATTCGGTTGCCGCATTTACGAGTTTTGTCTTAAACGATGTAAGGATACTAGTCATATCGGTCATCGTGCTGTCGGTGTTTTGTGCAAATTGAAGCGCTGTTTGTGAGGCTTGTGAGTTTTGGGTTAGTGTGTACTCTTTTTGGTCGAGTCTGAGCGTCTGGATAAAAATATCGGTATTTTGATACCCGTAGTCTATTTTTGTCCCTTTTAGCTGATTGTTTACGGTATTTAGA